>Ga0105240_10000937_pt1 | contig 51776 bp, 51 predicted proteins | sample KBSC54metaG_FD_80426 | JGI IMG/M metagenome (GOLD analysis project Ga0105240, IMG submission 80426) | Corn rhizosphere microbial communities from Kellogg Biological Station, Michigan, USA - KBS C5-4 metaG | ecosystem: Host-associated > Plants > Roots > Rhizosphere > Soil | place: Michigan, USA... | reverse complement strand
TTTGGCGCCGCCGCCGTTTCCTTTTGGCGCTGCCATCGCGACCGCGAGCGCATTTCAGTATCCCAGGCCGCGTCTTCTGGTTTTGGTCTTGATGGCCCGTACGGCTCGCTTTTCCTTGATTGGTTGGGCGGCCATTTATTTCGGACGAGGAATTCTGCGAATCGCAAACTCAGCCGAGTTTATGTGGTTTATGGGCGGTTTCATAGCGCTCTGCGTGATCGGAAGCACGGTATCGATCATTCACTGGGTGCGCATCGGTCGTTCACGGTAGCCGAGCCGGTTCGCCCCCATCGCAGAAGAAACGCAGTGCGTATGGCCGAAACGTCCGAGTCGGATCATTTCGTGGGGAAGCCGTCGTAAGAGATCACCGCTCTGAGCCGCGCCGCGCCAGGAACGTTCTGCGCGGTCCGTTACGATAGCACGCCGGCCTTGCGAAGCGGCAGGATGACCGTGCTGTATAGCGGTTCGGCGCTCATATACGCTCCCATGAACGCGAAGTCCGGGTGTTGGGTGGCCTGCATAAAATCCCAATTCAGGTTGTAGAGCGTTGAAAACCCCAGGGAATGCCGGCCGACAAATCCCGCCTGGTTGGTTGCACTAACCAGGCCGTCCACCATAAAGAGGGGAAACATGCTGGTTTTCTTGAGCGTTTGGTAGTCGAGTATCGCACTCAAGGTCTTTGGCCCGCAGATCCCATCGAGTGCTAATAGGGCGGGCATACGAAAGTCGTTTGCTATGTCCAGATGGGCCGCATTCAGAAGGAACTGAATCATCTGAACGTCACTATAGCGATTGGACCCGCCCTTTCCGACCGAGTGGTCGATCTTGATAAATATCAGGCCGTTGAAGCCCGTAAACGGATTTTCCATGCTTCGGCCTCCTTGCAGGGCGCCCCCCTTGGCGCTGTCCACGATCATATCCAAAACTCTAGAGGGTTGCGCGAGCGAAACTTTGCAATTCCCTGTGCCGTTGGCGCCGACGAGACCAGTGCGCTTGCGGTATGAGTGCGGCGCTCGCGCCCTAATCGCAGAAAAAACTCAGCGCCTTCGCGATGTACGCCTTCATGTCGCCGCGCTTCACCACCGCGTCCAGAAACCCGTGCTCCAGCAAAAACTCACTGCGCTGAAAGCCCGCCGGCAGCTTCTGGCGAATAGTCTGCTCGATCACCCTGGGTCCCGCGAAACCGATGAGCGCACCCGGTTCGGCGATGTTCAGATCGCCCAGCATGGCGAAGCTGGCCGTCACGCCGCCGGTGGTCGGATCGGTCAGCACGCTGATGAAGGGCAAGCTCTCTTCGTCCAGGCGCATTAGGGCGGAAGAAATCTTGGCCATCTGCATCAGGCTGATCGCGCCTTCCTGCATGCGTGCGCCGCCTGACGCGGAAACCACAATCAGCGGCGCCCGCCGTTCCATGGACCGCTCCACCGCCCGGGTGATCTTCTCGCCCACCACCGTGCCCATGCTGCCGCCCACAAACTTGAGCTCCATCGCACAGATGTTCACGTGCCGGCCTTCGAGCTTGCCCCAGCCCGCCACCAGCGCGTCCGCCATCGACGTGGCCTTTTGCATCTCGGTAAGCCGGACCGCGTAGGTTTTCGAATCGGAAAAGCCCAGCGGGTCGGTCGAGGTCAGGCTCGCGTCCACCTCTTCATAGGCGCCCCCGTCAAACAGCAGCGCCAGCCGCGTCCGCGCGTCCACCCGGAAATGGTGATCGCACTGCGGGCACACTTGCCCGTTCTCTTCCAGGGTTTTCTTCCAGATGATCTGGCTGCACCCCTCGCACTTGAGCCACAAACCCTCAGTGCGGACGCGCTTTTCGCCTTCACCCGACCCCTCCGCGCCCGACCGTTCCCGCGAAAACCACGCCATAGTGAATCCTTCTTAGGGTAACAGGCGGCCCCCCGCGGAAGCGAATTGCGGTCACGATGCCACGCGCGCCGGCTACTTCAATGGCTGTCTCAGTTAGCATTTTCCCTTCGCCGCCGAGTCCGCCGATGCCGCTTATGGTTCAAACATAAGAGTCGGGTCCTCCCACTGGAACTCCCGATCGCGATTGGCGGAAGTCTTAAGCTCCTCCGTCATCGCAGAGGTCAGTGTGGTGGCGATGGCGGCCATTAACGTCATCCCTGGCTCGACAGGGTTACCAAACTGGCTAGGAGCGCTCCGAATACGAATTTGCAGGAAAACAGACGCGCGCACCGTTACCACGAATCCCAAACATAGGCCGCGAACTCGCGCCGATCCCGGAACCCCATTTGTTCGTACAGCCGGATTGCGCCGGTATTGGTTGAGGTCACCGTTAATCCCACCGTGCGGCACCCGTGTGCCGCCAGCGCCAGCATCGATTGCCGCAGCAGCGCATATCCCACACCCTTACCGCGCTGCGATGGCGTCACGCAGATCTGCGTGATGTGTCCCGTATCCGGCGCTACCAGACTTGCGAGCGATATGCCGCACAGCCCTTTCGCATCGCCGGCAGCGTAAGAAGCGGGCGCGAAGAACGTCCCGCATCCTGGATACTGCACGATATTGCTCAGGAACCGCCGCGCGCCGCTGGGCGAGCGGTATTGGTCATTGATCTCGCTGTCGACGTGGCCGCGGTACGCCGCCGCCACCAGCCGCGCTGAATCGTCCTGTTTGGCTTCGGTCCAGGGCGTAATAGCAACGCCCTCGGGTTGATGTTCCGGGAGCGCCAGTGCGTGCATCGCGGGCGCCTCCAGGAACCGCCGCGGAAAGGACCGGAACCAGGACGCGAACGGCACCTTGCGCGCCAGCGGCGTCTCCAGCAACAACAGTTGCGCTTCCACCCGATGCACCCCGGACGAGCGCCAGAGCGCCTCGAGCGTGGCCTCAATCAGAGCGTTCTCGCGCTCGGCCGTGCGCTCTCGCCGGCTCACGAACAGATCGCCGATCAGCCCCTTCTTTTCTTCCCGGATGTAATACGAATAGCCGATGGTCCGGGCGCCTTCGAGCAGCGCGAAGCCATTCAGCGCCTGCATGTCGACGAAACGCCGCACCAGGTCGGCGGAAGGCTCGAAGTCCCAATCGAGAGCCGCCCGCCATACCGCCGTCTCTTCTTCGAGAAGCGGCGCGAGGTCCGCCGCCGAAACCTTTCGCAGGTCGACAACCAGTGGGTCCGGCGATTCCAGCCATGCAGCCATAGAGCCGCCTACATTATGTCAGGAACTTATCGTTGTTAGCGACCTATAGCTGACCCTTGAATTGGTCGAATATACCAGAGAACCCCAGAGGAGGTTCCGTCCGAACCCATGCGCCGAGTTGTTGCTTTAGCTCTTTTCCTAGTGCTGCTGATTCCCTCGGCGTGGTTTGCCTGGCGCAATCGCGACATGCCTCAGTTCGGCCGGGCGCACGACGATGCCATCTATTTCGTGGTGGCGAAATCCGTGGCGGACGGCCAGGGCTACCGGATTCAAAGCCTTCCCGGAGCGCCTTACGAAAGCAAGTATCCGCCTCTGCTGACGTGGTTGCTGGCGCTGGCCTGGCGGATAAATCCGCAATTTCCCGAGAACCTCAGCGTCGTAACCGCGATTCAATGGGCCGCTGTGCCGCTGTTTTTATGGCTCAGTCTGCTATGGTTCCGCCGCGCCGGCCTTTCCCCGGCCGAACGCTGGCTCGCCACCGCCTGGCTGGCGGTGAATCCGTACACGGTGGTGATGGCGGCAGGAATTTTCACCGACGTGCTGTTCGCGGCTTTGGTGCTGGCGTCGCTGCTGGCCTTCGATACCGCTCGCTTGCGGGAGCGCGGCTGGCCCTGGGCGGTCTTAGCCGGCCTGATCGCCGGTCTGGGTTATTTGACGCGCACCGCGGGGATTGTCGCGCTCGTCTCGGGCCCCGCCGTCTTTTTGCTGTGGAGAAAACGCCGGGAGGCCTGTGCTTTTTTCGCGGCCATGTTGCCGGCGGTCATCGGCTGGATGGGCTGGGTCAAGCTGCACCATACCTCCGCCACCGATCTGGTGTCGATCTATAACACCAATTACCTGGCGTTCCAGTTTCTGAACGTTCACCTGCGCGACCTGGGGACGCTGGTTTGGACCAATGTCGGGCATCTGCTCTATAACATCGGAGCCTTGGCGTTTCCGCAGGAGAATGGCTCATTCTTCTGGCAATTGATTCGCGTAACCACCGCCGCCGCCATCATCACCGGCTTGGTCCGCCACCGCAAGGAACGCGCGCTGCATCCGCTCATGGCCCTGGCCGCGCTCACCATGGTTGAATTGGTGGTTTGGCACTCTCCGCCTAACTTGCGCCTGATGTACCCATTCGTTCCGCTGTTCGCCGCCGGCGCGCTCTGGGAGGGCCAACATTTCATCGTCATGTTGCGCGGCACCTTCCGGCATCCGGAAGCCAGCCAGCGCGTAGCCGGTTGGCTGGTGGGTGCACTTGCCGCGGCCCTGCTGCTGAGCGCCATCTGGATGCAAGGCTTCGTGACCTTTGGGACCTTGCCCGACATGCGGGCGGAAAACGTACGCGTGCGGCAAGAAAATCGCGAGGCCTATGCCTGGATTAACCGCAATCTGCCTGCCGACGCGACCGTGCTCTCGATCAATCCCGCGTTGTATCTCTATACCGGACGGCATACCGCCTCACTGGTCATCATGCCCATTTACTGGTATGAAGAGGACGTAGCGCGAACGCTCGCGCAGTTTCAAAGCCTGCCCGAGTATGCCTCGCGGCTAGGCCTGGATTACGTCTACATGCATTGGGTGGATTACCAACTGCTCACGCCGGATCACACTGCTGAAGCCCAGCGCGCCGTCCAGACCAACCCGGAAATGCGACCCCTGTTCCACAGCGGCCAAGGCACCGTGTTCCAGCCTGCTGCCGCTTCCGTCTCCCGCCTGACTAAGTCACATTAGCCCGCGGTCGCGCGAACGCGCCACATCAGAACCGCCAGGCCCCCCAAGCTCAGAAACGAAAGCATGCCGCCGAACAGCAAGCCTGGCGTGTGATACCTGAGTGAGATGATATGACTCCCGGCAGCGACCGGGACCGCCATGCTGAAACCATTTGCCACGAGCACCGCTGCCGGGGTCCCGTCCACATCCGCCACCCAACCGGGATCATAGGCTTCCAACACCTCGGCGAATCCCGGCGCGGAGCTCGCGGTCGTCAGCCGGATCTCGTCGCTCGAGGGCCGGTCGTAAGCACAGGCGGTGGGGATGGCCGGGCTCTTTCCGGATGGCACGGATGCGGCCGGTAAATACCCGCGGGCTTCCTCGGGCAATAACAAGCGGTCAAAGCGAAGCCGCTCGACGAAGGCTTTGAGAATCTGAGCCGCCGGTAAGAATTCCGTCGCGTCGCCGGTGAAGTAGGCGGCGCGTGGGGCTGGATTCGGCACACGATAGACCAACATGCCGTTCGCGTTCGCGACGGTTTCAAGATCGCCGCGTTGCATCCTGGTGATGACGAAGCGGACGCCCATGGCGCGCAGCGCCGGAATCGGGAGCGCCGCCCCGTCAAACCTTTGCGCGTTGAGATCCGCGGGAGCATGCGTGAGAGCCAGGAAGGCGCGGTAGGAGTCGGCCAGCAGGATCGAGTCGAAGCCGCCGGCATCGTCGTACTTGGTGGCGAGCGGCATTCCGTCGCCGCCAGCGTCGGTGGCAATGCGGGCATTTCCCGCCTCGCGAGCGAGCAGCGTTTCGAATTGGGGGATGCCACGCTGCGGCGGCGGGATGGGCTCGATGAACAGCACGGAGAACGCCGCCAGATCCAGGAAGTGAATTGCCAGACACAACCCTACACCTACGCGCCGCGGGCCAATTCTCAGGAAATTGCTCTTGAGAAAGGCATCCAAGCCGGCGCCGAAGATGGCGGCCAAGGAAAAAGTTGTGATGTAGAGCAAGCGCGCCGGAGCCCGCAGGAAAGTTCCCGGAATGCTGCGGCGGAGCGGCTCTGAGAGCGGCAGTGCGTATAATAATGCCGCTACCCCAACCGCTGCCAGAAAGGTCCACGGCCAAGCGGGCAAGCGCCGGTTTAAAAAGAACCAGACCAATAACACTGCGGCGGCCAGCAGAGGCAGCAAGCCCACATAGGAAGCGGTATCCCAAAAATAGGCGGCGTTGGGGTAGCCGTGAAACGGCTGCTGGCTGAAGAGCGCCGTGCCCGGCGGATAACCATCTCGGCCGGGCGCCAGGAAGGCCAAAAGCCGCCCGTAAGGCAGGTAGACGTCATTGTCGGGGGGTGCAAGCGCCAGGAGCCGGGTGCTGCGTCCAATCAACGACAGGGTGGGCCACCACACGGCCATCGTCGCTCCCACGCCGAAAGCGATTGCGGCAAGCATCTGCGCGCGCAGCACGCCCCGCCCGCGGACCAGGATATACAGCAGCGCAGTGCCGAGCGCGTACGCCGGAATTTGCGGATGCCCCGCCAGCGCAATCGATGCAGCGCAAAACGCTAGCGCGCCCAAATCCCAAGCCCGGCGACCAGCGCGCTCCGGCGAGCGCGCACGCTCGATCAGCCACAACAGCAACGGAAGCGCGGGATAGGCTTCCAATAAGACCAGATGTCCGCCTGCAACGCGCGATGTGAAGTACCCGGCGCAGGCAAAGGTCCAGCCGGCGGTCGCCGCGCCGACTACCGACAGGCCCGCGCGCCTGCAGAACAGGTAGGTGAATAGCGCTGCCAGCGCCGCGGCCAGTGCTACGCCCACGGCAAACGCGAAATCCGGATTGAACAAAAATAGCACCAGGCGCGTGGGAATCCAGGGGAAGCTTTGAATGTTGGCGGCAAACGGCATTCCCAGAAGAATGCGCGGATTCCAGCCCGGCAGCATATGAGCGCTCAACAGCGCATTGCGTGCGAATTCGATCCCGCGGATATGCAATTGGAGATAATCCAAACCGAGCAGAACTTCTTTGCCGCGCAGGATCGACGGCCGAAGATAAACCGCTTCGGTGAGCACCAGCAGCAGCAGAATGCCCGCAAAATCGTGACGTCGCGGCGGGTGTAGATCCAGGCGCGCCGGCGGCGCCGGACGCTCGACGCTCGCGAGCGAAGCTTGCCCCATACATGGTCATCGGACGAGCTGAAGGGAACCTTTATTTGAAACCCGCGCCTATTCGACGCGCTGGAGCCATGCTCCCGGCCAGTAAGTGACGTTTTCTGTGAGCGGACTGTCGTGCGAAAGCCAGGTCGGTTGCTGCTGCCGAAATTCGGGATGCCGCGCGGCAAAGGCATTTACGGCCTCGAAGGGATTGTCGCTCTTCCACGCCGGCTGCGCGCGAGGCACGTCGTAAAGATCCTTCATGATGCCATCGGTCGCGATAATGTACGATCCTTTGGTGACCAGCGGCGCATAGCATTCGAGTTCGCGATAGACGTGTTCGCGGGTGTGGTCGGAATCGAGAATGACCAGCACCGGTCCTGAGGCTCCGGCTCGAGTCGCCACCTGAGATACCACCGCGGGATCGGTGGAATTGCCTTCGAGTAACGAGATCCGCGGAGCCAGCGGATGACGGCACAGCGCTTCGCGGATGTGCGGCTGGATTTCGCGGTCGATCCCGATCACTTTCCCGTCGCCCATCGCCGCGAGTAAGGATGCATGAAATAACAGCGAGCCGCCCAGAAAAACTCCGGTCTCGACGATCACTGCGGGCCGCACCGCGTAAATTACTTCCTGTAGACGCAGCAAGTCTTCCGGGAATTGCAGGATCGGCAAACCGAACCAGGTGAAGGTGTGGTAATACTTCAGGCTCCAGCCGACGCGCACCCAGGCGAGCGAAAGCGCCTCAAAGGCCTCTTTGGTAAACAGTCCCACGGTGGTTTCGCCGCCACCCTCCTGCCGGGTTAGCGTTTGTGCGTCCGTGTCGATCACAATCTTCATTCCCCTCAAGTATAAACGCCGTCTCCGCGGGCCCCTTCGAGCGCAGACTTGCATCGCGGCGTGAAATTCCGAATACTGGAGCACTATGGATGTTTTAAAGGTCCTCAGAGACCTGCGTGAATATAAGGTGGAACTGGATCAAGCGATTGCCATCTTCGACCGGTTAGCCCATAACCGAGGCAAGCGGGGCCGGCCCATACAGGCGCCATCCGCGCGCCGTCCCGTGAGCACGGCCGCGCGCCAGCGCATGGCCGCCGCGCAACGCAAGCGCTGGGCCGCAGTGCGCAAGAGCAAGGCCGCGAAACCTAAAAGCTGAAAGCGTCCTCACGGCGTTAGAGCCCATCGTGCCATGCAGGCTGTATTGTTATGATGAGCGCATGCATCGCGCCCTTCTGCTTTCCCTGTTCGCCGCCACGGCGTGGGCACAAATAAGCGATATCTCCGGCGAGCGCATGCGCGCCCACGTGAAATTCCTGGCCAGCGATTTGCTTGAAGGGCGTGGCGTCGGCGCGCGCGGCGGCGATCTGGCCTCCGAATACATCGCTACGCAATTTGCGCTCGACGGGTTGAAACCCGCCGGCGACCATGGAACCTATTTCCAGAACTTCACGCTCATCGGCTCTACTCCCCAGTCCGCTAGCCAGATCACCGCAAGCGGGGCTGGCACCAATATCGCGTTCCAGTGGCTGGACGATTTCGTGGGTGTCACCTTTCAACAGAAGCCGGATGTTGAGTTCGACGCCGACGCAGTGTTCGTCGGCCATGGCATTGTCGCGCCGGAATACCACTGGGACGACTACAAAGGCATCGATGTGCGCGGCAAAGTAGTAGTGCTATTCACGGGCGAGCCGCCGTCGAGCGACCCCCAGTTTTTCACCGGAGAGGCCCTCACATACTACGGCCGCTGGATTTACAAATACGAGGAGGCCACGCGTCACGGCGCCATCGGCGCGCTTATTATCCACACCACGCCCACGGCCAGTTACGGGTGGAACGTAGTGCGGGCTTCCTGGTCTAAAGGCGATTTCGCAATGAAACTGGCCCCCGGCGCCCCCGCTCTGGGATTTGCGGGCTGGGTAACGCAGGAGGCAGGCGATCGCATTGCCGCCACGCTCGGCAAGACCTCCGGCGAATGGCTAAAGATGGCCGACACGCCGGGCTTCCGTGCGCAAACTCTGCCGCTGCGCTTCCACATTCGCGCTCCCGCGGCCATTCAGGAGATTCAGACCCGCAACGTGATCGGCAAAGTGGAGGGCAGCGATCCGCAGCTAAAAAACGAAGCGGTCATCTTCAGCGCTCATTGGGACCACTTCGGCGTGGGCGAGCCGATTCACGGCGATGCGATTTATAATGGCGCGCAAGACAACGCCACCGGCTGCGGTATCCTGCTGGAACTGGCTCGCGCCTGGGCCGCGCTGCCGCAGAAGCCGCGCCGTTCGGCGCTGTTTATTTCGGTTTCGGCGGAAGAGGCTGGATTGCTCGGCTCGGAATATTACGGACAGCATCCCGTGATTCCGGCGGGCAAGACCGCGCTGGCCATCAACTACGATTCTTTACCGCCGAACGGCCGCACGCGCGACGTAGGCGCTCGCGGCTCGGAACGCACCACGGCTTATTCCCTGGTCGAAGAAGCTGCCCGCCGTTTCCAGTTCACTCTCTCGCCCGACCCCAAGCCACTAGCCGGCACGTATTATCGCTCTGACCATTTTTCGTTTGCCCGCGTAGGTATCCCGGCTTTTTCCATCAACGCCGGCGAAGATCTTATTGGCCAGCCTCCCGGCACCGGCAAAAAACTTTCCGAGACCTACACCGAAGCCCGCTATCACCAGCCCTCCGACGAATATCACGAGGATTGGGACTTCTCCGGGATGGAACTCTACGGCCGCTTCGGGTTCCTGATCAACCTTAATGCGGCCAATGTGCCCAAACTTCCGACTTGGCGCACCGGCGACGAATTCCTAGCCGCCCGTGTGGCTAGCGGCGTACGCTGACTACCGGCGAACAAAAGGCGTAAGTCCCGCTCCTGCAACAAAATACTTGCCAACTTCTAGAACCTTGGTTTACACTGAGTGGACTGAAGTGGTTGTTTGTGGTTTAAAGTGGCAGAGCAAGTGGTAGGAAATGCCGTCGCCGAGGTGGTTCCAGTGGAGCCGCCGCACTCGATTGCCCAGGCGCGGGTCGACGACAAAGGCCGCCTCAAGCTGCCGGCCGAGTTTCTCGAATACCTCAAAAAGCTGAGCGTGGACAAGGTCTTCATCACCACGGTGGATCGCGAGCTAGCTCGAATTTACCCGATTTCGGTGTGGAAAGCCAACGAAAATCTATTCGCGAACGCCGGCGATTTGGCCGAACTAGCCGAGGACGTGGCCTACGTCGCGAAAGTTTTTGGCGGCGATTCCGAGATCGACGCGCAGGGCCGCGTGTTGATGCCGGCGGCGCTGCGGCGTGAGCTGGCGCTCGAATCGCAAACGGTGTACCTCGATTGCTATAACGGCCGCATCAACGTGGCCGGTAAGACTGTCCATGAGGAGCGTATCAATCGCGCTTTCGCAAATCTGGGCGAGAAGGTGAAGACGCTCGAGAAGAAGGGACTGAAGTAGCGGCCATGTATGCACGTACCGGTCATGTTGCGCGAGTGCCTGGAGTATCTGGCAATCCGGCCGGACGGAGTGTATCTCGACGCTACCTGCGGGCTCGGAGGGCACAGCGGAGCCATCGCACGGCAGCTCACCACCGGTTTGGTCCTGGCGTGCGATCGCGATGCCGAAAGTCTGGCCCTCGCGAAAGAGAATACAGCGGACTGTGCTTCACGCATCCGTTTTCACCACCTTCCGTTTTCCCTGGTGGGACAAGCGCTAGCGGCCGAGGGGCTCACGCAAGTGAACGGCCTGCTAGCGGATTTAGGCGTATCGAGGTATCAGTTGACGGAGGGGGAAAGGGGTTTCTCCCTGATGGCCGACGGGCCCCTGGACATGCGCATGGATCGCAGCCAGGAGCAGACCGCGGCGGATATCGTCAACTACGAATCGGAAAAGCAGCTCGCCGACTTGATCTTTCAGTTGGGCGAGGAAAGGAGGAGCCGGAGAATAGCCAGAGCAATCGTGCGGGCGCGGCCGATCAAGACGACCGGTCAGTTGGCCAAGCTGATCGAAAGCGCCGTGCCCCGTACGGGCAAATTACACCCCGCCACGCAGACGTTCATGGCGCTGCGGATCGCGGTGAATCAGGAAAACGAAGAACTGGATGCGCTACTGGCCGCCGTACCCAAGCTGGTGAAGCCGGGTGGGCGGGCGGTGCTGCTGACGTTCATGTCGCTCGAGGACCGCAGAGTCAAGCAAAGTTTTCAAGCGCTGGCGAAGGACGGACACGTGAACATTCTCACGCGTCACGTGGTGCGGCCGGCCGAGGAAGAAGTTCGGGACAATCCACCGTCGCGTTCGGCCAAATTGCGCGCGGTGGAAATATTGTGATCGGAAGCGCGCCGGGAATGCCGGGTGCGCGATTCCAAAATAACCGCAGGCAGCATTCAGCCACAGGCACTTTCCTCCCCCGGTGCCTGGGGCTGACGGTTGACCTGCAATTCGGAGGGAAACAGGGAACATGGCAACATTAGCCACCGCATATAGCAAAGTCTTTATTAATGACGCCGCGGCTCGCGTATCCGGTACCCGGGCCAACACCGTCAGGCCCGTGCGTGCGTTCGCGAACGAAGACATTTACTTTTTCGTCAAGCGCATCGACAACAGCCGTCTGGTGCGCCAAGTGGATCCGCGCGCCGGCAGGGTGTGCTGGAAGACCATCGGCTCCGTGGGCCTGGCCGCGCTGCTGTTGATCGGCGTGCTGCTGCCGAGCGCTTATGGATTGCTGGCGGGCTACCAAATTCAGTCGCTAAAGGGCGAAGCCCAGCGCCTGGCCGGCGAGCAGGCATCGCTCGAGTTGCAGGAAGCCAAGATGCTGTCTCCGGCGCGCATGGAAGAGCTGGCCCGCCAGCAGCAATTCGTCGATCCGGAACCCGCTAAAGTGGTGTACCTGGATTCGAAGGACGGCTCTTCGCTGGCGCTGAATCAGAAGCGATAGGCGGACGCTCCTAGAGGAAGTCATGCCGGAAACCCTATCTACCCGGCGCCTGCGATGGCTGCTGTGGTCTATATTGCTGTGGGTCGGCGCTATTTTTTTAAAGCTGATCTCGCTGCAGGTGGTGCATCACGACGAGCTGGTGAAGCTGGCCCAGCAGCAGCAGCAAAAGACAGTGGAGATCGCAGCCGTGCGCGGGACTATTTTCGATCGCACCGGCCAGCCGCTGGCTAAAACGCTGCCGGCCGAATCCATCTGCATCAATCCACTGAAAATTCCGGACGCCGGCGTGGCGGCCGACTTGCTCTCGCGGATTCTGGATTTGAAGCGGACGCCGCTGTTTGACCGCATCACGATGGCGAAAGCTCGCAATAGCGGGTTTATGTGGGTGAAGCGCAAGGTCTCCGCGGAAGAAGCCGACAGGGTGCGCAGCCTGAAGCTGGATTGGGTGGAATTCCGGCCCGAGATGCGGCGGTTTTATCCGCATGGGCAACTCGCTTCGCACGTGCTAGGATCGACTGGGATCGTAGATCCGGATGACGTGATCGAGCACGGCAACGGCGGCGTCGAGATGAGTTTTGACGATGAGCTATCGGGCCGGCCGGGCCTGGCGCGCGTATATAATGATGTGCGGCAGAACGCCTATGACTCGGTGGTGTCGCGTCCACCCGAGCCGGGCACGAACCTGACACTGACCATCGATCCCAATCTGCAATACGAATCCGAGAAGGCGCTGGCGGCGGCGGTGGCGAAATCCAGCGCCAAGAGTGGCACCATCGTGGTGCTGAATCCCTATAACGGCGATATTCTGGCGATGGCCGACTATCCGTCCTACGATCCCAACGGCGCAGAGGACGGCGTCAAGGAGGCGCCGGGCGCGCGCAGCAATCTCGCGGTGGCCACTCCTTTCGAGCCGGGCAGCGTATTCAAAGTGATCACGCTTTCGGCTGCGCTTGAAACCACCAACCTCAGGCCGGAAACCATGATTAACTGCGGCAACGGAACCATCAATCTGTTTGGCCGCATCATCCACGATCATAAAAGCTACTCGTCGCTCAGCATGGCGGATGTGCTGGCGCACTCAAGCAATATCGGGGCGATCAACATCGGTTTGAAAGTCGGCGACAAGAGGCTTTACGAATATGTCCGCAAATTCGGTTTCGGGCGAAAGACCGGCATCGAGCTGCCCGGAGAATCGGCCGGCATGCTGCGGCGGCTGAGCCAGTGGGAGCCGAGTTCGATTGGCTCGGTGGCGATGGGTCATGAGGTGGGGGCAACCTCCATTCAATTGGCGCTGGCCGGCGCGATTGTGGCCAACGGCGGCATGCGCGTGAAGCCCCGGTTGATCCTGGCGCGGCAGAAGCCCGGAGGCGTCGAAGAGCGCACCGTCCCCGAGAAGCCGGAGCGCGTCATTCGGCCCGAGACCGCCATTACGATGCGCCAGATGATGGAAGGCGTGGTGTTGCACGGGACCGGGAAGGGGCTGGCGAACTTGCGCGGCTACACGTCGGGCGGCAAAACCGGCTCGGCGCAGATTTATGATTTTAAGGCCAAGGCCTATACGCACCACTACAACGCGAGTTTTCTGGGGTTCGCGCCGGTATCGAATCCGCAAATCGTGATCGCCGTGACGCTTATCGGAACGTCGGGCGGATCGGCCGGCTACGGCGGTCCCGTGGCCGCGCCGGTGTTCCGCACGGTGGCGACGTCGGCGCTGCGCATGCTGGATGTTCCTAAGGATTTGCCGGACGTCAGCCCGCGCCTCACAAAGAACGACAAGCGGGACACCAACGATCTGGCGATCGCCGGGTTGGGCGCGGCGCCGCCGCTAGAGCTTGAAAATGCGACGCCCCGTTCGCTGGCGTCCGCATCCATCGATACTGCGCGCAATCCGCGCTCCCAGTCTGTTTCCTCCGTCACTCGGCCGCCGGTCCAGGGTACTTCGTCTACTTCGGTAGCCGAAGCTACTCCGGGAAATTCTCCCGGAGCCTCGCCGGATCGGCGGCCCTTTTTCAGCGCGCAAAGAGGCATCGGCCCGAAGGTCCCGGATCTTCGCGGCCTCACTCTGCGCGCGGTGCTGGAGGAATCGGCGGCCACCGGGCTGCTGATAGAAGTACAGGGTGACGGCATGGCGCGAACGCAGGATCCGCCGCCGGGCAGCGTTCTGACGCCTGGAAGCCGGGTTCACGTGCAGCTTACGCGGTGAGATTGAGCCCGCCATGATGGCCCCCACTGAAATGACTTTGGCTGGGGTCCTCGCGGGCGTGCGATTGCGCGGCGAGCTGAGCGGCCAGTGGCTGGGGTTGAGGGTAGCAGGCCTGGAATACGATTCACGCAAAGTGGAAAAGGACACCTTGTTTTTTGCATTTCAAGGATCGCGCGTCGACGGACGCCAGTTCACGCGGGAAGCAGTCGCTCGCGGTGCGTGCGCGGTGGTGAGCGAGTTGCCGCGAACTGACGACGCCGCCATGCCGGTCGCGATTCCCTGGATCGAAGTGGAACATGGCCGGAAAGCGCTCGCGATCGCAGCCCGGAATTATTATGCGCAGCCGGATCAACGGGTGCACTTCACGGGCATCACCGGCACCAACGGCAAGACCACCACTGCGTACCTGGCGGATGCAGTGCTGCGCGGGGCCCGCGCACCCACGGTCATGATCGGGACGATCGAGTATCGCATCGGCGGGGAAACCCGCAAGGCTCCCAATACCACGCCGGAATCGCTCGACGTCATGCGGCTGGCGGCGGAACTGGAGCAACTCGGTGGACGCTACCTCACCATGGAGGTTTCCTCGCACGGCCTGGCTCTCGCGCGGGTTTATGGCATGGCGTTTCATACGGCGGTATTCACCAACTTGACGCGCGATCATCTGGATTTTCATCACACCATGGAAGATTACGCCGCAGCCAAGCGTCTGCTGTTTGTACCTGAAGAGGGCCCCGCGCCGCTCTGGGCGATTTTCAATGCCGACGATCCGGCAAGCGCGGATATGCTCGCGGCCGGCCAATCTCAGGTGATCTCCTACGGAATTTCCGAAGACGCGGATCTGCGCGCCGAAAATATCCGTTCGGGTTTCGACGGTCTGCGCTTCGACGTGCTCTATAGCGGTCAGCGCCAGGCGGTGGAATCGGTTTTGGTGGGACGCATTAACGTGTCGAACATTCTGGCGGCGGTCGGAGTGGGGCTTAGCTACGGAATGGATCTGGCGGCGATTGCCGAAGGGATACGGAACTGTCCGCCGGTTCCAGGCCGCTTCGAGCGGGTCGACGGCGGGCAGCCGTTTCTGGTGGCGGTGGATTATGCCCACACCGACGACGCGTTGCGCAATGTCATCCAGGCCGCTCGTGAGTTGCTGCGCCCGAGCGGTCCGGGCCGGGTCATCACGCTGTTCGGATGCGGCGGCGACCGGGACCGCACCAAGCGCCCCTTGATGGGAATGGCGGCGGCGGAATTGAGCGATTTCGTGGTGCTGACCTCGGACAATCCGCGCTCCGAAGATCCGCTCGACATCATGAACGATGTTATGGTGGGGCTGGGACGCTTCGACACGCCGCACCTGGCCGAGCCGGACCGCGCCAAAGCCATCGCGATCGCGCTCAAGGAAGCCAAGCCCGGCGACGTAGTGTTGCTGGCCGGGAAAGGGCACGAGACCTACCAGATTTTGCAGGATCGCACCATTGATTTTGACGACCGCGAAACAGCACGGCAGGTACTGCGATCTCTGGGGTATGAGAAGCATGCGGTATGAAGACGAGCGATGAAATTTTCATTGCGGGCGGTGGCGGGAGCGCTGGGTTTGAGTGTGCCGGGCGCGACGGAGACGGCCCTCACGGGCTGGTCCGTCGACTCGCGTACGGTCGAGCCCGGAGATCTGTTCTTCGCCTTGCGGGGGCCCCTCAATGACGGACACGCGTTTGTGGCCGAAGTTTTCGAAAAAGGCGCGGCAGCCGCTGTGGTGGACGAAATCATCGACGGCACTGGCCCGCTGCTGCGCGTCGAGGATACGCTCCGCGCATTGCAGAAATTGGCCGCATGGGCGCGGCAGGAATGGCGGGGCGACGTGGTAGCGGTGACCGGCAGCGCCGGCAAAACCACCACGAAGGACGTGATTGCGGACATGCTGGCATCAGAAATAGCGACCGCGAAGACCCAGGGGAACTTGAACAATCACGTGGGTCTGCCATTGTCCTTGTTGCGCTTGGAGGAAACCGCGCGCGTAGCGGTGCTCGAACTGGGAATGAATCACTCGGGCGAGATTCGCGACCTGGCCGCGATCGCGCGTCCCGATGTGGGCGTGGTGACCAACGTGGGTTACGCGCATATCGAGAATTTCGAATCCGTAGAAGGAATCGCCGCGGCTAAGCGGGAGCTGGTGGAGGCGCTGAGCGATCGCGGTACCGCGGTGCTGAATGCCGACGATACGCGGGTCGCCTCGTTTGCCGGAGCGCATCCGGGGCGCACGATTCTCTACGGCCAGTCACCCGCGGCCGAGGTGCGCGCCGAGGATGTCGAGTATTCCCGCGGCGACGGATCTCCGGGGGTGCGCTTCCGCGTGGGAGCGGCGCGTTTTGAAAGTGCGCTGACCGGCCGGCACAGCGTGTCGAATCTGCTAGCCGGAATCGCGGTGGCGGGCGTCTACGGAATCCCACCGGAGCGGCTCCGGGAAAGAGTGCAACAATTTACGCCGGGAAAGATGCGCGGCGAACGCCTGCAGCACAACGGCATATTGATTTACAACGATTGCTACAACTCCAATCCAGATGCAGTGCGAGCCATGCTGAAGGTTCTGCGCGACACTCCGGCGCGGCGGCGCATCGCGGTCCTGGGGGAGATGCTCGAACTCGGCCGCTGGGCCGAGCCCTTGCATCGCGACGTGGGCAACTACGCAGCGGTGTGCGGTTTGGATGTGCTCGTTGGAATTCGCGGCGCCGCCTGGCATATGGTGGACGCGGTCAAGCGTGCCGGCCTAACAGCCGGCGCCGCGCTTTTTTTCGACGACCCGGTGGAAGCCGGCCGGCGGCTGCGCGAGCTGGCACAACCGGGTGACGCCATCCTCTTTAAGGGCTCTCGCGGCGTGCACGTGGAGTACGCTTTGGAAGAGTTCCTGAATAAGGCCAGGAACTGAGGGATGTTCTACTGGCTATTCTTCGAAAAACTCTTCCGCTTCTACACCCCCTTCCGGGTATTCCAGTACTCGACATTCCGCACCGGCATGGCCACCCTGACGGCGATGCTGATCTCGATCGCTCTGGGCCCCTGGCTGATTGCACGCTTACGGGAGTTCCAAATCGGCCAGCACATTCGAGAAGACGGGCCCCAATCGCACCACAAAAAGGCGGGCACGCCCACCATGGGCGGCTTGCTGATCTGCGTGTCGATCGTGGTGCCGACGTTGCTGTGGTCCAACCTGCGCGAGCCGGGAGTGTGGGTGGCGCTGGCGGGTCTGGTGAGTTTCGGCGCGGTGGGATTCCTCGACGATTACACCAAGATGCGCAACAAACGGAATCTGGGTTTGACGGCGCGCTGGAAGCTGGCGCTGGAAATCGTGGCGGCGTTGTTTATCGGCGTGCTGCTGCTTGCGATGAACGCGCGCGGCGTGTATTCCACCAGCATCAACGTCCCCTTCGCCAAGAATTTCAAACCGGACTTGCTGATCTCCTCCTGGCTGCACAACCCCTGGACCTATCCCTTGGCCTTTTCGGTGTTCTTCGGTTTCTTGATGCTGGTCCTGGTGGGCGCTTCGAATGCCGTCAACTTGACCGACGGTCTGGACGGCCTGGCCATCGGGCTGATGGTGATTGCGGCGGGCGCGATGACCGCGCTTTCCTATTTGAGCGGCCACGCGGAATTTGCGCGGTATCTGGAACTTTCGCGTACGCCGGGCGCGAGCGAGCTGACCATCTTCTGCGGATCGATGACCGGTGCCTCGCTGGGATTCCTGTGGTACAACGCGCATCCGGCGGAAGTATTCATGGGCGACGTGGGCTCGCTCGCGCTGGGCGGCGGGTTGGGAGTGGTGGCGGTGCTGCTCAAGCAGGAAGTCCTGCTGCTTTTCATTGGCGGTGTATTCGTGATCGAGGCGCTATCGGTCATCTTGCAGGTAGGCAGCTTCAAGATACGCGGCAAACGGATTTTCAAGATGGCGCCGCTGCATCATCACTTCGAGCAGATGGGATGGCAGGAATCGAAAGTGATCGCGCGTTTCTGGATTGTGGGACTGATCCTGGCGCTGTTCGCGTTAACTACGCTGAAGCTGAGATGAAGCTCGAAGGCACACAAGTGGTGGTGGTGGGGATGGCGCGCAGCGGCGTGGCGGCGGTGGAACTGTTGCGCGCGAAAGGCGCTCGGGTTCGCGCGGTGGATCAGAACCCGGTTGAGATTGCGGGCATTACTGTCGAGCCGCAGACCGAGGCGTCTCTTGCCGATGCCGAGCTCATCGTATTATCGCCCGGCGTACCCGCCGATCTGGCGGTTTTTGAAGGCGCCCGGCGGCGCGGAGTGCGGGTGATTGGCGATCTCGAATTAGCAAGCTGGTTTCTGGAAGGCGAGATTATCGGTATCACCGGCGCGAATGGCAAGACCACCACGACAGCGCTCACCGGCCATATTCTGAAGCACAGCGGCATCCCGGCACAGGTCGGCGGAAACATCGGCACGCCTCCCGCCATGCTGGTGAATACCTCGCGGCCGGGGCAGTGGAATGTGCTGGAGCTTTCGAGCTTTCAGCTGGAGACCACGGATACCTTCCGCGCTCATATTGGCGCTGCCCTGAACGTGACGCCCGATCATTTGGACCGCCACGGCACACTCGAGCGTTATGCCGATGCCAAGGGCCGCTTGTTTATCGCGCAGCGCGCGGATGATTACCAGGTGCTGAATGCTGACGACCCGATCTGCGAGAGTTACGCGCGGCTGGGTCACGGTCGAGCGGTCTGGTTCAGCTCAACGCGCCCGGTATCGCCGGGGGCATTCCTCTCTAATAGTGAAATAGTGCTCAACGAAACCGCCGTAATGAAGGCGGCTGAAGTTCCGTTGCGCGGTTCGCATAACCTCGAAAACACCATGGCGGCCGCGGCCATAGCCAGTCTTGCCGGCGCCACGCACGCGCAAATCCGCGGGGCGGTGATGACCTTTCCCGGCGTCGAACATCGTCTGGAATTTGTGCGCCGGCTGAACGGCGTCGACTGGTTTAACGATTCGAAGGCCACCAATGTGGATGCGACCCTCAAAGCCATTGCGGCGTTTGGCGGAGGCTTGTGGGTGATCCTCGGCGGCAAGGACAAGAACAGCGACTATTCGGTGCTGGCCGGCGCGCTGCATGCGAAAGCGCACGGCGCGCTCCTGATTGGCGCGGCGGCCGGCAAGATCGAGGCGCAATTGCGCGGCGCGGTTCCGGTGTTGCGCTGCGGGAACATTGAAGCGGCGGTGGCTGAAGCTCATGCGCGCGCCCAATCGAGCGACACCGTGCTGCTCGCGCCGGCTTGCGCCAGCTTCGATCAGTTTGAAAATTTCGAGCATCGCGGCCGCGAGTTCAAACGCTTGGTACAACAGTTGGAGATAAATCCCCGCCGGGAGACACGCCATGGCTAGATTGCGCACGGATTGGATTCTGTTCCTGACCATTGTCTCGATGGTGTTCTTCGGGCTGGTGATGCTCTATAGCGCGTCGAGCGCGGTGGCGGAACTGCGCTATCACGTGGTGCCGTATTATTTCGTCGTGCGCCAGATCGGCTGGGCCGCGGTTTCCTTCGTGGTGCTGATGTATTTCAAGCGCATGGATTACCGGCGCATGAACTCGCCTGCCTGGGCGTTTTCCGGGTTGGGCATTGTGCTGGGCCTGCTGGTGGTGGTGTATTTTGTCGATCCGCACACCCACCGCTGGTTCAAGCTTCCGGGCGTCGGATCCTTCCAGCCTTCTGAGTTCGCCAAGCCGGCGCTGATTTTGTTTTTGGCACACTTCATCGCGCGGCGCGCGCACATTATCAATGACCGGCGAACGCTGAAACAGGCACTGGTCGCCGTGCTGATGCTGGGTTTCATGGTGGTCGTCGCGGATCTCGGCACTGCGCTGGTTCCGGTGATCACGGCCATTGTCGTTTTCTGGATCGCCGGCCTCGAATGGAAGTACATGCTGCGGGTCGGGCTGATCGCGATGGCTCTGGTGGTGATCGCGATTGCATCGCGCGGCTACCGGCTGGGGCGCATGATTGCTTATGTCGATCCGGATTACAGCAAGATCGAAGTAGTGGATCCGGGCGGCCGTCTCAAGGCTTACATCCAGCGCTCCACCAGCGTGCGCGACGCCAGCTATCAGCCGCGGCAATCGAGGATTGCTGTCGGCACCGGCGGCGTGCTCGGCATGGGCCTGATGCAGGGAAAACAGAAACTGATGTTTCTGCCCGACGCGCATACCGACTTCATTTTCGCGACGGTGGGCGAGGAATTGGGCCTGTGGGGGGCGACGGCGGTAATCCTTGGGTTTCTGGTAATCCTGTGGCGTGGAGCGCGACTGTTCATGCTGGCGCGCGACGACTTTGGAAAATATCTGGCGCTGGGAGTAACGGTTTCGATTGTAGTGCAGGCATTGATCAATATGAGCGTGGTGGTCGGGATCGCGCCGACCAAGGGATTCCCGCTCCCCATGATCAGCTTCGGCGGCAGTTCGCTATTGAGCACGCTGGCATCGCTCGGAATGCTGCTGAGCGTGAGTGAAAATGAAGGTTGAAGTTGTCGCGTACTTTTGTGATGGCCGGCGGCGGCACCGGAGGCCACGTGCTTCCGGCGTTAGCGGTGGCGCGCGAATTGCGCCTGCGGGGACATCAGGCGCGGTTCGTGGGAGTGGAGCGCGGCATGGAGGCCAAACTGGTTCCCGCCGCGGATTTCCCCATCGAGTGGATCGAGATTGGCGGATTGAACCGCGTCGGTTTCCGGCAGACGCTGGCCACCTTGGGCGAGCTTCCCTTCAGCATCTGGCAAGCCTCGCGCATTTTGGATCGCGCGGCGCCGGCGGCGGTGTTTTCACTGGGCGGATATGTCGCCGGCCCGGTGCTGCTGGCGGCGATTTGGAAGCACATACCGATCGTTATCATGGAGCCCAACGCAATTCCGGGTTTTACGCACCGGCATCTGGCGCGTTTTGTGACACGCGCGCTGGTGAGCTTCGCCGAAGCCGAGCGCTGGTTCCCGCAAGGCCGCACCGAAGTCACGGGCTTGCCGATCCGCGAAGAATTTTTTGGAGTGCCAGTCAAGCCGCGAGGCCCGGTGGTCACCGTGCTGATCACCGGAGGCAGCCAGGGTTCGCGAACCTTAAATCGCGCCGTCGAAGAGAGCTGGCCGTTGTGGGAGAAAACGAGAGTGCGCTTGATCCACCAGACCGGATCGCGTATGTACTCAGAGCTGGCGCCGAAATTCCATGCGTCGGGCGTGGCCGGGGAGATCGCCGAGTTTCTCGCGGAGATGCCGCGCGTCTTCGCCGAAGCCGACATTGTTGTCAGCCGCGCGGGCATGGGCGCCGTAAGCGAACTGGCGGCGGCGGGCAAGCCCTCGATTCTGGTGCCGCTGCCGGGCGCCAGCGATCAACATCAGTTGAAGAATGCGCAGGCATTCGAAAAGGCCGGCGCGGCGCGACTGCTACTGGATCGGGAAATGACGGGCGCGCGACTGGTGGCGGAAGTCACCAGGCTGACAGAAACGCCAGGGTTATTGGAAGACATGGGCAGGGCGGCAAGAGCCTTCGCGAAGCCGGGAGCGGCGCAGCGAGCCGCCGACGTTTTGGAAGCGATCGCAGTAGCCAAATCTACTCCGCGCGAGGGCATTGACAGACGCTAGGAAAGCCGAAACAATACAGTATTAAAATGTTTTTTAAACCTCAGCCCGTTCACTTCATCGGCATCGGCGGCATTGGCATGAGCAGCCTGGCCGAAGTGCTTATGGATATGGGCTATCCGGTGACCGGGTCGGATCTGAAATTCTCGGCCACCACGGAGCGCCTAAGCGCGCGCGGCGCCGTGGTTTACGAGGGGCACCAGGCCGCCAATCTGGCCGGGGCCAAGATGGTGGTGTACAGTTCCGCGGTGCGCTCGGAGAATCCGGAAATCCTCGAAGCGCGCCGCCGCAAGCTGCCGGTAATTCCGCGCGGCGAGCTGTTGGCTGAACTGATGCGCCAGAAATTCGGAATCGCCATCGCCGGCAGCCACGGCAAGACCACCACCACCGCGATGGTCTCCGCGATTTTGATCCACGCGAATTTAGACCCCACCATTCTGGTGGGCGGCCGCATGGGGATCAATGGTTCGAACGCGCGCCTGGGCAGGAGCGAGTACCTGGTGGTTGAAAGCGACGAAAGCGACGGCTCATTCCTGAAGCTTGCTCCGATCATTGCCGTGGTAACCAACATCGACCGCGAGCATCTGGATCATTACTCGGGCATCGAAGAGATTCGTGACGCCTTCGCCACCTTCATCGCCAAGATTCCTTTCTACGGCGCGGCCATCTTGTGTCTCGATGACGAAAACATCCAGCAGATCTTGCCGGGGGTGAACCGTCGCGTGGTTACCTATGGTGCGAGCGCGCAGGCTGAGTTGCGGATCACCAGTTCGTCCGCCGGACACCTGGCCAGCGAGTTTCATCTGCATCTGGGGGATCGCGATCTCGGCTGCTTCCGCCTGCAAGTCCCCGGCGCGCACAACACGCTCAACGCGGCTGCGGCGGTGGCGGTAGCTCTCGAACTTGACGTTCCGGTCGAAACCATTCGCGAGGCGCTGGCTGAATTTCGCGGCGTGGACCGCCGCTTTCAAGTGCGCGGAACGCAACGTGGCATCACGGTGATTGACGACTACGGCCATCATCCTACCGAGATCCGCGCAACCCTCGCGGCCGCGCGCGCCTGCCGCTTTCAAGGCGTGCACGTGCTGTTTCAGCCGCACCGCTACACGCGCACGCAAGCGCTGATGGATGATTTCGCGCGCTCCTTCCATCAGGCCGATAGCGTGTTTGTCACGGACATCTACGCGGCCTCGGAAGCGCCCCTTGAGGGCGTTACATCGCAGGCGCTGGTCGAAAAGCTGCAAGCCTTCGGGCATCGCGGAGCAACGTATGCGGGCTCGGTGGAGCAGGGCATTGCGGCCGTAATCGCCGCCGCGGCTCCCGGCGACGCTATCGTGACGCTGGGAGCGGGCAGCGTGTCGCAAGCCGCCGGCGAAATTCTCGCGCGCTTAAGGAGCACGTCGTGAACCCGCAATCGACGCCGCGCCCGCGCGCTCGCGTATCGAACCCGCGGCCGGCCGCCGTTCCGCGGCTGAAGATTGCCGTGGGTGTGGCGGGAGTGACGGTTGCGTTGCTGCTTTCGCTTTATGGGTGGCATCAGTTTGAACAATTTCTGATTCACGATTCCCGCTTCGCGATGAGCGGCCCGGAAGGCGCGGAGGATGCTTCCGTGATCCAGGTTGAGGGCGCCCAGCACGCTTCGCGGCGCGCGATTGAAGGCGCCTTCGGCGACGATATGGGGCGCAGTATTTATCTGCTACCGCTCGAGGGCCGCCGCGCCACGCTGCGAACGGTGGATTGGGTGAAGGACGCAACCGTCATGCGCCTGTGGCCCAACCGCGTATTGGTGCGGGTGGCTGAGCGTAAGCCGGTGGCCTTCGTGACGCTGGCTCCCTCGCGCTATGGATTGATCGATGCCGACGGTGTAATCCTGCCGCCGGCCACCGATCGTTTTCATCTGCCGGTGTTAAAAGGAGTGACCGCTCGCGATCCCCTGGCCGACCGCCGCGACCGCGTGCAGCGCATGCTGCGCCTGTTGCGGGCGCTGGGCGCCAGCGCCGATAAAATCGCTGAAGTGGACGTAAACGATCGTGATAATGTTCGCGTCACCGAGCCGTATGACGGACGCATGGTGACCCTGCTGCTGGGCGATCAGAACTTCGCCGTGCGCTACCAGAATTTCTTGAACCATTATCAGGAGATTCGCGACAAAATGCCGAATGCGAGCTCGCTCGATCTTCGCCTCGAAGATCGTATCACCGTGGTGGAACAAAAGGCGGACGAATGAACTCGAAAATCCAACTGGCCGTCGGGCTGGACGCCGGCAGCGGCCGTACGCGCTGCGTGCTCTGTGGGATTGAGAACGGCGGGATTCGTTATCTGTCCCACGGCCTCGCGCCCGCGGCCGGATGGGTGAAGGGAAGGATAAGCGATCCGGTGGCCGTCGCCGAATCGATTCGCTCCGCGGTAACCGATGCCGAGCGCGGAGCGGAAGTTTCCGTCGATGCCGTCACGGTGGGCATAGGTGGCCTGGAAGTTCGCGGCGCGCAGAGCCGCGGTCTTTACGAATTCGGCCGTCCCCATGAACTCGACGCCGGGGATCTGGAATACGCCGTCGAACTGGCGGCCGACGTTCGCCTGGAGCGCGACCGCACTCTGCTTCACGTTCTGCCGCAGCACTTCACGCTCGACGGCCGGGCCGGATTCCGGCGCCCGCAGAAAAGCGTATGTTCGCGTCTGGAGGCCCACGTCCATATCGTGACTGCGGCCGCCCACGAGCATCAGGCGCTGGTGGCGGCCGCCCACTTGGCGCACTTGGCGGTCGAAGAAACTGTGTTTGAGCCCCTGGCCGCGGCGTATGCTTGTGTGCATCCGGAAGCGCGCACGCGCGGAGCCGCGGTGCTGGACCTGGGCATGCAATCGACCGACCTGGTGATTTACGATGGCGACGCCATGCTGCTCGCTGCCAGCATCCCGGTGTGGGGCGACCATCTGACGCGCGACATCGCCGCCGTATTAAAAGTTACTTATGAAGACGCCGAGTGCCTGAAGCACGAATACGGATGCGCGCTGCTGGGCCTCACGGCGGACTCTAGCCTGATTGAAGTGCCTTCGCCGGAAGGCCGCCCGTCGCGCGAAGCTCGCCGCAGCGAGTTGAACGAGATTCTGGAAGCGCGCGCCGAGGAATTGTTCCTGTACGTGCGTTCCGAGCTGCAGCGCGTCGGTATGGAGCGGCACCTCTATGAAGGCATCATTCTTACCGGCGGCGGCGCACTCCTGACCGGCATGTGCGACATGGCCGAGCGAGTGCTCGATTGCCAGGCCGCCAACGGCATCGTCACCGAAGACGACATCGGCGGCTGGCCGGAAGAGTTAAAAAGCCCGCTATGGACCGCCGCCGCCGGGCTCGCGCTGTACTCGGCGAAATTGAAGTTGCACCGGCCGCCGGCAAGGAACGTGCGCGGTCTGATGGGTTTAGTTTTGCGATAAACAAGTTGGAGATAAATAGGAGACCACCATGGCATTGGGCGGATTGAAATTCATGATCGAGGAAGATCCGGCTCCGCGCACGCGCATACGCGTCTTCGGAGTGGGCGGCGGCGGTTCGAATGCTGTCGCGCGCATGATGGATCAGGGACTGGCGGGAGTCGAATTCTGCGTGTTGAATACTGACGCGCAGGCGCTTGAAGTGTCGCCAGTGCCGTCGAAGCTGGCCATTGGCTCCAAGGTCACCAACGGACTAGGCGCCGGCTCGGACCCGGCTGTGGGCCGTCAGGCCGCGCTTGAAGACACCGAGCGCATCATCGATTTACTCGAAGGCTCCGATATGGTGTTCGTCACCGCGGGCATGGGCGGCGGAACCGGCACGGGCGCGGCTCCCGTAGTGGCGTCTCTGGCTAAGGAACTGGGTGCGCTCACGGTGGCGATTGTCACCGAGCCCTTTGGTTTCGAGGGAGCCAAACGGCGCAAACAGGCCGAACAAGGGCTGGCGGAACTGGCGAGCGTGGCGGATACCGTTATCACCATTCCTAACGATCAGCTGCTGAAACTCGCGCCCAAAGGAACCAGCTTCATGGACGCCTTCCGCATTGCCGACGACGTTCTGCGGCAAGCGGTGCAGGGGATCAGCGACATCATCAATATGCCGGGCTTGGTGAATCGCGATTTCTCCGACGTGCGCAGCATTATGACCGGCATGGGTTACGCCATGATGGGGACGTCGGCGGCGCGCGGCGAAAATGCTTGCGTGGCGGCGGCGCAGAAAGCCATCCACTCGCCGCTGATGGACGCCGGAGGCATGCGTGGCGCGCGCGGCGTGCTGATCAATATCACCGCTTCAAGCGAACTGGGCCTGCATCAGGTCAACGAGGCGTGCACGCTGGTACGTGAGGCCGCCGATAACGATGACGTGCAAATCAACTTCGGCGTAGTGCTCGATGAGAACATGGGCGACGAGGTGAAGATCACGGTAATCGCGACGGGCTTCCTGCGCGAGAATCTGCCGCGCATTGAGCGCCGCGCCTCGAAGGTAGAGGCAGTGTCGGCCGCTCCGCCCCCGGCCGCGCCGCCCGTAGCGACCCGGGCCGAGCCGCAATGGATCGACGATACCGCGCCGGAAACTGCCGAGCCCGACTACGTGGAAGCTGTCGCGCCCGCGCCGGTTCCAGAAGAGCCAACCCCTTTGACCATGGCCGCCGCGGCGACGCCGGCCGCCGTCGTCCTTGAGAGCGAGCCCATGTTTGACGATCTGGAAGTCCCCGCGATCCTGCGTTCGCGCCGGCGGATGGTGCAGTAGGAAATCTGGCTTATCGATAGGTCTTCTCCGAACGCCGGAGAATCGCGTGAGCCGTGTCCAATTGTCGAACACTGTCAAGCGGACAGCAAATGCAGCACCACGCTTCGCCGATAAGGCGCGGAGCGGTGCTCGAACAAGTAGATGCCCTGCCACGTCCCGAGTGCCATGCGTCCTTCGAGCACCGGGATCGACAGCGAGGTCTGCGTCAGCGCCGAACGAATATGCGCCGGCATGTCGTCGGAGCCTTCGGTGGCGTGCCGATAACGCGGGTCCCCTTCCGGCACCAGACGCTCGAAGAAATCCGCCAGATCCAAAACCACGTCGGGATCGGCGTTCTCCTGTATCACCAGCGAAGCGGAAGTGTGCTGCACGAAGATGGTCAGCAAGCCGCTGCTCACGCCCGTCGAAGCCACCCATTTCGCGGCTTCCCGCGTGAACGGATAGAGGCCCTTGCCGCGCGCCGCCACTTGCAGAGTGTGATGGAAGAAGCTCACTCTGCGTGGTTTACTCGACGGTGACGCTCTTGGCCAAGTTGCGCGGTTGATCCACGTCGCAGCCGCGGCGGACTGCAATGTGATATGCCAGCATCTGCAGCGGCACCACTTCGAGAATCGGCAGCAGTAACTCGTTGGTGGCGCCGATGGGGATCACGTGATCGGCGATCTTGGATACTTCTTCGACGTCGCCTTCACAGGCTACCGCCACCACGATGCCCTCGCGCGCTTTCACCTCTTGCAGGTTGGAGAGCGTCTTCTCATACAGCATGCGGCTGGATTCGTCTTCAGGGTCGCGAGTCGCCAGCACCACTACCGGAAGGTTTTCGTCAATCAATGCGTTGGGGCCGTGCTTCATCTCGCCGGCCGGATACCCTTCCGCGTGAATGTAGGAAATTTCCTTCAGCTTCAGGGCACCTTCGAGCGCGATCGGGAAGTGGATGCCGCGTCCCAGGTACAGGAAATCCGTGGAGCGGAAAAGTACCTTGGTCAGGTCGTCATAAATCGCGTCGCGGCGCAGCACCTCTTCGATGAGCGCCGGCAGCTTGAGTAACTGATCCACCAGCTTCAGCGACCTGGCGGGCTCCAGCGTCTCGCGCACTTGTCCCAGGTGCATGGCGATCAGGAACAGCGCCGTCAACTGGCAGGTGAACGCTTTGGTCGAGGCCACGCCGATTTCGGGTCCGGCGTGCGTGATCAGCGTCCCGGACGCCTCGCGCGTGATGGCGGAGCCCACCACGTTGCAGATTGCCAAGGTTTTGGACCGCTTGTGCATGGCTTCGTGCAGAGCCGCCCGGGTGTCGGCGGTTTCGCCGGATTGTGAAATCACGATGGTCAGCGTGTCCGGTCCCACGATGGGATCGCGATAGCGGAATTCGCTGCCGTAATCCACTTCGACGGGCACCCGCGCCAGCCGCTCGATCATGAACTTCCCGGCCAGCGCCGCGTGCCAGCTGGTGCCGCAGGCGACGATACGCACCTGGCGAAAGGTTTTGAATTCCTTCAGCGAAATCTCCATCTCGTCAAGGAAAATGCGGCCGGATTCCTGGCCCACCCGCCCCAGCGTGGTGTCGCGCACCGCGCGCGGCTGCTCAAAGATTTCTTTGAGCATGAAATGTTTATAGCCGCCCTTTTCGGCCATGATGGGGTCCCACAGAATATGCGAAGGCGGACGCTTCACCGGGCGCCCGTTGAAGTCTGTCAAGTGGACCCCGTCCCGGGTCAGCACCGCCATATCGCCATCCGCCAGGAAGATCATGTCGCGGGTGTGGCTCAGGATTGCGGGCACATCCGACGCCACGAAATATTCGCCGTCGCCCAAGCCGATCACCACCGGAGGCCCGGAACGCGCGGCCACGATCTTGTCGGGATCCTTGCGCGAGATCACGCTCAGCGCGAACACGCCGGTCAACTGGCGCACCGCGTCGCGAACCGCGTTTTCCAGATTCCCGTCGTAGTATTTTTCCACCAGGTGCGCGATCACCTCGGTGTCCGTCTCGGTGATGAAGGTGTGGCCCTCTTCGATCAGCTGCTTCTTGAGCGCCAGATAATTTTCGACGATTCCGTTATGCACCACCACGATATCGCCGTGGCAGTCGCGATGCGGGTGCGCGTTTTCCTCCGTGGGGCGGCCGTGCGTGGCCCAGCGCGTGTGGCCAATCCCAAACAAGCCCTCGACCGGATTCAGCTTCAGCACTTCTTCGAGGTTGCGCAGCTTGCCCGAGGCGCGCCGTACGGCTAGGCAGCCATCCTCAAGCACCGCCAAGCCGGCCGAGTCGTAGCCGCGATACTCCAGGCGCTTCAGCCCGTCAATAATGATGGGGACCGCTTCTCTGGGGCCGATATAGCCGACGATGCCGCACATATATTACGATCCGTTCAGTCCAGAAATTCGACGCGATAGTCTTCGATCACCGGATTTGCCAGCACGTCGCGGGCGATCTGGTCCATCTCCTGGCGCGCCTGTTCGCGGGCGGCGCCCGGAGCGATTTCGATATCGAAAAATTTCCCCTGCCGCACGGCGGCGATGGAGGAGTGTCCCAAGCTGTTGAGCGCGCCGCGAATGGTCTGGCCTTGCGGATCGAGCACGGTGGGCTTGAAGGAAACGTATACGCGAGCCTTCATATCCTTACTCTACTGGATTTGAACCGCGCGCCGCTTCCTTGATGGCTAAAAGCCGCTTGCTTCGCCCCACGGTTTCCGCGTCTAATGGTGAGGAGGCTCCGTCATAGTTCAACTCACCGTACTTGCGTCGTCGAGCTCCGGCAATTGCGCCTTGGTTGCCACCGAACGCACGCGCCTGCTGGTCGATGCCGGCCTCTCACGCAAGGAAACTTTCGAGCGTCTGGCCGCCGTTGGCGTCGCGTCCGAAACGCTCACCGCGATCCTGATCACGCACGAGCACAGCGACCACATCGCCGGATTGCAGGTGATCGCCCGCAAACTCGACATCCCGATTTATATGTCGCGGCTGACGGCCCCCGCCATTTTCGGAAAAGACACCCAATGGGCCGAAGACTACACGCCCAAGCTCGAGCTATTCGCCGCGGGCTCGTCGTTTCAGGTGGGCGATATCGATGTCGTCAGCTTCACCATCCCACACGACGCCGCCGATCCCGTGGGATTCTCGTTCCGCGCCGAAGGCGTCAAGATTTCGATTGCCACGGATTTGGGTTACATGCCGGATTCCATCCGCTTCCATCTGCGTGGCTCCGATGCGCTGCTGCTGGAATCCAATCACGATGTGGAAATGCTCAAGGTCGGTCCTTACCCGTGGGCGCTCAAACAGCGCATCATGGGACGCAACGGGCACCTGTCGAACGATGTCGCCTGTTCCTTCATTCGCGACGAACTCGACACCCGCACTTCGACCCTGATCCTGGGCCATTTGAGCGCGCAGAACAATCATCCTGAAATCGTGCGCCTGATGGCCGCGCAGGCGCTCGATGGCCGGAGCCTGTTCACGCGCCTGGTGGTGGCCGAGCCTAAGCGCCCCATCGGCCAACCCGCCGAGAGTTTTGTGTACTGACGAGAACCTACTGAAAAATGATCCCACGATATACCCGGCCCGAAATGGGCCGCATCTTCAGCGATGAGAACCGCTTTGAGCAATGGCTGGCCGTGGAACTTGCCGCGAGCGAAGCGCTGGCCGAGACCGGAGAGGTGCCCGCCCCGGCCGCCCGCGCGCTGCGCCACGACGCCGCCTTCGAGGTCTCGCGCATTCATGAAATCGAGCGCGAAGTAAAGCACGACGTCATCGCCTTCACTACCGCCGTCGCCGAAAAGATGGCCGCCGCCGGTCAAGCCGACGCGTCCCGTTGGTTGCACTACGGGTTGACCTCGAACGATGTGGTCGACACCGCGCAGGCGCTGGTGCTCCAGCAAGCTTCGGCGGTGCTCAAAAAAGGCGCCGAGTCGCTGCTCGCGTCGCTCGAGCGCCGCGCCTTCGAATTCAAACACACCGTCGAGATCGGCCGCACTCACGGCATGCACGCCGAGCCCATCACCTTCGGTCTGAAACTGGCTCTCTGGTACGACGAGATGAAACGCAATCTCGCGCGCCTGGAGGCTGCCGCCGAAGACCTGCGCGTGGGCAAGATTTCGGGCGCGGTCGGAGCCTTTGGCCACATTGGTCCCGAAGCCGAAGAGAAAATCTGCGCGCGTTTGGGATTGAAGCCGGCTGATATCGCCTCGCAAGTGATCGCGCGCGACCGCCATGCCGCCTGGATCGCGGCTCTCGCGCTGCTGACCGCCACGCTCGAAAAAATCGCGCTCGAAATCCGCCACCTGCAGCGCACCGAAGTGCGCGAAGTCGAAGAGCCCTTTTCCGCGGGACAAAAAGGTTCCTCGGCGATGCCGCATAAACGCAATCCGGTGACCTCGGAACAAATCTGCGGGCTGGCGCGCGTGGTCCGCGGCAACCTGAACGCGGCCATCGAAGACGTCGCCCTATGGCACGAACGTGATATTTCACACTCGTCGGTCGAGCGTGTAATTCTGGCTGATTCGGCGATCCTCACCGACTACCTGCTCGCGAAAACCATCTGGCTGATCGATGGCATGCGGGTTTACCCGGAGCGCATGCTCAAGAATCTCGAAAGCACCCACGGCCTTATTTTCTCGGGCCAACTTCTACTCGATCTGGCGGCGGCCGGTATGCTGCGGGAACAGGCCTACCGGGTGGTGCAAGCGCATGCCATGCGCGCGTGGGAAACTGATGGCAATTTCCGTGCCAACATTGAATCCGACAAAGAAGTTCTTTCGTATCTTTCGATTGAACAGATTCAGCAGGCCTTTTCCGTGGGCCGTTACTTGCTTCACGTGGATCGGATCTTCTCTCGTGTTTTTTCTGGAATCCGTTGATTCTAAGGGACTATCCTCTCCCGGTACGTACTACTAAAATCTCCGGGTCAAAAATTGGGCTTTCGGGGTTAAACTGAACATAGTTCGTGACTTCGAGAGTTACGATCATGCCTGAACCGGAATGAGCCATCTGCCACGTAGCTTCGAATATGATCTTGCCCGGGTCCTGTTAGTGGACGACGATCCGGCATGCCGGCTCACCTTGAAGACCGTGCTCGAAGCCGGGGGCTATAACGTCGATTCCGCGGCCAGCGCGGCGGAAGCGGTTGGAAAATTGGAAGAGGGCGAATACGAATTGGTGTTGAGCGACTTGCAAATGGAGTCCCCGCAAGCTGGCCTCCAGGTCTTAGCCCACGCCAAGATGATGGATTACAAACCCGCCACCGCGCTGTTGACCACCTACGAGAATGAGCGGCCCAACCTTCCGCGGCGGGAAAACTCAATGTTTATCAAGCCCGTCGACATCCCCGGCCTGCTCGGTAAGGTTGCTGACCTGATCAGCGAGCGCGCCACCCGCCGGCTCCAGCGCGAGCTCCGCCTCGCTGGCGTCTAATTCAAACCCGCGATCGCTTCTTCGAGATTCTCCAGCGCGCCGGCGAAAAAATGATCCTGCGCCTGAATCCAGATCAACTGCTTGGGCTCGGGAAGGGTGTCGATCAACGCTTGCAGCTCATCCACGGGTCCGAATTGGTCGTGCGTGCTTTGAATGAAGATCCTGGGCACGATGCAGTTGTCTAAAAACGAGCGGTCCTTATATACAGTCGGGAAGCCGACGGCGATCAGCCTCCGCGGACTGGCGGTTAAGTCGGTTTCGCATCCCAGGCGCAAAACGATTCGCGATCCAAACGAAAAGCCCGCGAGCGTGAGCGGCAGCGCCGGATAGCGTCCGCGCAGGAAGCCGAGGGCCACTCTCGCGTCATCCAACTCTCCCTCGCCATGCGCATAGCCGCCCTCGCTGAGGTTCACGCCGCGGTAGTTGAAGCGCAGGACCACATGCCCCGAACGGCGCAGCCCGCGCGCGATCCTGAAGACCACCTTGTTGTGCATGGTGCCGCCGTGCTGCGGATGGGGATGGCAGACCAGCGCGATGCCGGTCGCGGGTTCGTCGGGTTCTTCGAGCAGCGTTTCCAGACGTCCGGCCGGGCCGGCCAAAAACAGGCTCTCAATTTTGCGGGGCATGGGAGCGATGGAAGTGAGGGTGTCCGGACTTTTAATTCGTCCGGTAGTTAGTGAACTGCATATCGATTCCGTAGTCGTGACCGCGCAGCAGGGCGATGATTTCCTGGAGCGTATCGCGGTCCTTGGCGGACACGCGCACGAAATCCCCTTGAATCGAGGCTTGCGCCTTCTTCTTGCTGTCTTTGATGGTCTTGACGATGTCGCGGGCTTTCTCGATGGCGATGCCCTGTTGCAGCGTAATCTCCTGGCGTACAGTGGAGCCGCCGGCCGGAGTGATGGGTCCGTAGATCAGGCCTTTGAGCGGCACGCTGCGCTTTACCAGCTTGGCTTGGAGGACGTCGGTGACGGCCTTGAGCTTGAACTCGTCCGCGCTCGCCAGCAGAATCTTGTTTTCTTTCTCGCGCAGCTCAATCGAGGAATGGCTGTCTTTGAGATCGAAGCGCTGCTGGATCTCCTTCACCGCCTGTTGTACCGCGTTGCTGACTTCAGGCAAATCAATTTTGGATACAATGTCGAAGCTATTATCTGGCATAAGGAATCTCGGGGTGCGGCCTCTAGCGACCCAGGGCCGTCAATACTTTCTGAGTTAGCTCGTCGAGAAAACGTGGCAGTTCCAGTTCCACGGCGTGCTCGACCGCCGCGCGAATATCGTCGGTTTGCAGGGTTACCGCAGAGGCCGGGGCTTTGGAGGCGGACGCACGCCGCGCCTGCTGCGCCTTCACTGCCAGCGGCCGCAAAGTCTCGATCATCACGGAGGCCTCAAAGGGCTTTCGCAGAATCGCGTCACAGCCGGCGCGCCGCGCGGCGCTCTCATCTACTTCTTCGATCTGCCCGGCGGTAAGAATCACCCGCGCGTACCGGCAGCTGGATTTAATGTAGCGGCATAGCTCGATACCGTTCAGCCCGGGCAAGTTGGCGTCGGCGATCACCACGTCCGGATCCGCTTCCGCCAGCCGCAAAGCAGCAGTCTCGCCGTCAGCCGCCCCCACCACCTGATAGCCTTCGCCTGAGAGAATGCTCTCGCCCATGCGCTGCGCGTGCGGGCTGTCATCCGCCAGCAAGATCACGCTCATAGCGGGCTATTGCGGTTTCTTCGTGCCGTCCGGAGCGGCCCCAGTGGACGGGTCCGCTGGCTTAGCGGGAGTACCGGCCGGCGGCGTCGGACGGGCGTCCGGCTGGGTATCGAGAGCGGAGCTTCCGGTCACGGGTGCAACTGTCACGTCGCCGGTGAAGCCCGGCACCGCGGCATCAGCCGTTTTCGGCACACTCTCCGGAATTTCGCGCTTGGGAGGATCCATGGTCGGCGTACCGCTCTTTGCAGCATCGCTCACATCCGGATTGCGCCGCATAAAATCGGTGAGCTTGTGAAACCGGCTAGGTTCAACATGGTTAGCGGCTTCAAACTTCATGCGCGCGACGGCGGCGGGATCGGCCTCCGGCACCGCCAGTTCCATTTCCTGCAATTTCTTCTTGGCCAGCTCGGCGTAGCTGCTTAACGGATAATCGCGGACGATGCGGGTGTAAGCATCGCCGGCTTTCTGACGGAAGCGCGCGCCCATGCGGGAGTAGGAATTGCCATCCAGCCACAAGGCTTCGGCGGCGCGGCTGTAGAGCGGATACTGGCCGACCAAACCGGTAAACCGGTTGCTGGCGGCCGCCAAGGCGCCCTTATTGTAGTAATATCCGCCGGCCACCATTTCGGACTCCGCCAAGGCTTCCTGAATCTCGCGCAGACGCTGCTCGGTCTCTGGCGCAAACTTGCTGTTGGGATACTTGGTGAGCAAGTCGCGGCACTCCTGCTCGGCGCGCAAACCGTTATTGGGGTCGCGGTCGGGCTTCTCCATCTGCTTGATGTGGATTTCGCAGATCTTGAACTGCGCCTCGGGAGCTTCCTCCATGGTCGGATAGAACAACTGGAAATCCTTGTATTCGGCCTCCGCCTGCGCCATGCCTTCAGGACCGCTCTGCCGCATCCAGCTGTCGGCGATGGCTAACTTGGCTTTGGCCAGGAATTCGCTCGAGTCGTAGGTGTTAATCAGAGTATTCAGCGTAAGCCGCGCGACTTCGTAGCGCCCCTTCTCGATGTCATGGATGGCCTTATCGAACAGCACCTTGTCGGGCTGTTCGGTGTCCTTGGTGATGGGGTTCTCATACTTCTTGCGGTGGAACCCGCAGCCGCCGATCAGCACGACCGCCGCCAGAGCCATTATTCCGAGTCTCTTGGTGTTGAAATTCATCGCTGTCTTCCTTACGACTATACCCAAATCTGTTCTAAACCTGTACCAACCCGGCCGCGTGCGCGCGTTGCCGCATCTGGGCAAACGCCTCGCCCGGTTTTCCGGCCCCAAAAATAGCCGATCCGGCCACCACCCAATCCACCCCTGCCTTTACCATTTCCCCGACGTTTTCGAGGGTGACACCGCCGTCGATTTCTATCGCGAAGCCCCGGCCGGTATCCCGTTTCTTTTGGGCCAGGCGGCGCACCTTGTCGAGCGTATAGGGAATGAACTTCTGCCCGCCGAATCCCGGATTCACGCTCATCACCAGAACAAAATCGACGAATCCCAATACCTCATCGAGAGCCGCCACGGGGGTCGCCGGATTGACGACCACGCCGGCGAGCGCACCCATGCCTTGAATCATTTTCAGGGTGCGGTCGAGGTGCGGGCAGGTTTCCTGATGCACGGATACGTGATCTGCGCCCGCCTCGATGAAGAGCGGCGCATAGCGATCCGGGTCGGTAATCATCAGGTGAACATCGAGCTTCAGGCGGGTGGCTTTGCGGAGCGAAGCAAACACCGGGGGCCCGATGGTGATATTGGGGACGAAATGGCCGTCCATCACATCCACGTGCAGCGTGCGGCAGCCGGCCTGTTCGAGCGCGGCCACCTGCTCGCCCAAGCGGGCAAAGTCAGCGGAAAGAATGGATGGGAGGATTTCGGTCATCGTGTGAGCATGAGCTGGACCGGGCCGAAAAACACAGACCTCTTATTTTATCACGGCGGCGAAAAAGCCATCGCCGGAGTCCCGTCCGGGAATGCGCGAGTGGGTTGCGACCACCCGAAAGCCCTCGACAACTGCTTCATTCTCTTCTGGTTCCAGTGTACAGGTGGCATAGACCAAGCGGCCCCCGGGCCGCAAATAGGGGAGCGCCCGCTCGATCATTTTGCGTTGTCGGGCTTGAAACACTGGTAAGTCTGACGCTTCCAGGCGCCATTTGATTTCAGGATTTCGCGCCAGGGTTCCGGTACCGGAACAGGGAGCGTCAATCAGAATTCGATCGAAAAGCGCGCTTTCACTCAGCGAAAAGGGAAGCGGCTCCGCGGCGTCGAGTGCCACCCGGGCGGCTTGATCGGGCACTTCGGCCAGGCGGCGAAGGTAGCGATCGCAAGCCGTAACGCGGGCCCCGGCGGCGATCGCCTGAGCGGTCTTGTTGCCGGGGGCGGCACACAAGTCGAGAAGCGTCAATGCCGGTTCGATCTCGAGCAGCGGCACGATCGATTGCGCGCCGATATCCTGCTGCCTCCCGGTGGCCGCATTGGTATAAACTTCAGATTCGGCGAGCGCAGCCTGGGCGATGCCGGTGGCGATGGCGGGTCCGAAATGGCGCTCCCAACGCGCCAACATCCACGCGGGGATGGATAGTTCAGTCGCCCGATCCGGCCACCGAACCGGCAAGCGATTCACTTTGCGTAGCACCGCGTTCACAAAAGGCGCGGCGGATCGCTTCCTGGCGCTCTTGACCAGTTCAACGCTTTCGGCCACCGCGGCGTGCGCGGGGATGCGGTCGAGATAACGCAACTGAAAAATGCCCATGCGGAGCGCCATGCGGACTTCGAGGTCCAGCTTAGGCTGGGGGCGGCCGGAGAAATGAGCGATCAGGAAATCGAGCTGGCTTTGATAGCGCAGGCAGCCGAAGACCAAGGTTTCGGCCAAGGCAGCGTCCCGGGTGTCGAGCGCAGCGGCTTCATGCCGCAGCAAGTCCGAGGCATAGCCGCCGGCGTGGACTTTGGTCAGAATGCGAAAGGTGATGACTCGGGCAGCGGAAACAGCATTCACAGGATGCGCTCAGCATAACATTTCACCGGGGAGATCAGGATCAAGTTGCGTGAGAGCGGGCGTGCGCCGGCAAAGAGCCACTTGCAACGACGAAGAAATCGGGGGCTAACTGCCTTGGCTGGCGGAAGATGCGGTGATCGTATTGATTTTCGAAAAGATGGCGCTCACGCCCGGCATCAAGGTGGTCGGAAAGATGGCGCCGCCGGCAACGGCGACAAAACCGGCCATCAGAGCATATTCCACCAGATCTTGTCCGCGGCGATCGGAGTGGAGCCGGCAAACCCATGCGTAAAGTGTCGCTGTCATTTTTTGAGAGTCCTTCTCGCTGTACTGAACTTCTGTATCTATACTCGGCCACCTACCCGGAAATGACAAGAGTAATATCACCCCAATGCTACGTGCGAAAACCCTTACGTAACAGTTCTATGCCGCTTTGCGTAGGTGTGTCTCAGGTGTTCCCCTGACCCGAAGTGGGCCGCGCGGCAATCTATGGGTTGGTCTGCGCGGGGTAACGGATCACGGTGAAGTTACTTAGCGCGATCACGTCGGTGCTGGTTGCCGCCAGATGAGCCGGGAAGGTGAGGGTCAAGCTAAGCGAAGTGTTCGCGGCGGCCGTGCCCACGGCGTTGGCTAAGGCGAAGCTATTGCCCCAGCTCTGGGCATCCCAGAATTGGCTGCTGGCTAGAATCCCGAAAGACACATGCCCGGACAGCGCAAGTTCGCCGGGTACCGACGTCCGCGAAAGGATGGTAATCGAGCCCCAGTGGAGTTCAGCCGTGAACCCGGTGGCCATGCCCGTGTGGAGGTAGTCGAACTGCACTTCGATGCGGTCACCGGTGGTGAGCAGGCCGGCCGGGATCGTACAGCTTCCGAGCGAAGTGGCCCCGATGGCGCTGGTGCTATTTCCGGCGCTGCTGCAGATGACCTGCGCCGCGCTGAGCGTTCCCAGAACGTTGCTGGGATTCGCGTAGCGATAGCTCGCGATTAACTCGTCGCCGGCCTGCGGAACGGAACCCGCCAGAAAGGTTACGACATTACCGGCCAGCGAGTAATCGAAGCCATGGGTCTGCAACAGGCCGTTACGGAACAGGATCAGGCTATTGACCGGCGAAGGCGCGAACAGCAGCGTGAAGGTGGTGTTGATTCCGTCGAGCGTACCGCTGGGGGTTTCAGCGTCGGAGTATAGCGGTAGAATTCCGCCGGTTCCTCCCGAAGTTCCGCTTCCGCAGGCGCCGGAGCTTCCGTCGACATGCATACAATCCCCTAAATTCCCGGAGGCGGCGTCGATCTGGCCGGACGGATTAATGACGGCAGTGCGTCCGATGCTGTAGCCCACGCCCTCGGTGGGACGGACGGCCAGTGCATTGGCTAAGCCGGTTACGTCGCCGATCTGAATCGGAGCCGTGGCCGGCGCCGGACCGATCACCACTCCGCTCGACAGGCGCACGTCGCGGACACGCAGCTTCGGCGTGCTAGGCGGAACCGCCCACACTTCAGTGAACTGATTCACCCCGCCGCTCGCATAGGTGACGTTATACTGCGCGCCGGCCGAGGCCGTGGTGGTGGGTACCAATTTGACGCTCAGGACCCCATTGACGATGGGCACCGTGAGATTCGCCGTGGCAATATTGGATGTGTCTCCCGACAGAAAGCTGCTCCAGCTTATGAACATGGTGCCGTTGAAACGCGTTCCATCGGCGCGATAGAGAATATCTTGTACGGTAGTGAGCGCGGGCTGCCCGTACGCCAACCCCGCCGCCGCCACCAGCAGCACCACCGACCGTCTGAAACCAAGCATCTTAAACCCAGGCATCGACTCGCCTCCCATCGCCCAAAAGTTTAGGGACGAGGGTGGCGGAACCGGACAGGTCTAAAGTGCTATGTATTTGATTTCAAGCCGCGCGAATCACTTCGGCGCCAAGGTACGGGCGCAAGGCCTGGGGCACTACCACGCTGCCGTCGGCCTGCTGGTAGTTTTCGAGGATCGCCAGCCAGGTGCGGCCGACCGCCAGCCCACTGCCGTTGAGCGTGTGCACGAAATCGGCTTTGCCGCTGCCTGATTTCGCCTTGATCGAAGCGCGGCGCGCCTGATAGGCCTCGAAGTTGGAACAGGATGAAATTTCCTTGTAGCCATTCTGGCCGGGAAGCCACACCTCAATGTCGTAGGTCTTGGCCGAAGTCGCGCTCATATCGCCGGTCGAAAGAACCACGGTGCGGTAGGCCAGGCCGAGCCGCTGCAGAATGTCTTCGGCATCCAGAGTGAGGGTCTCGAGCTCGATGTAGCTGGTTTCGGGCGGGGAGAATTTTACCAGCTCCACCTTCTGGAACTGGTGCTGGCGGATGATGCCCCGCACATCGCGCCCGTAGGAGCCAGCTTCACTGCGGAAGCAAGGCGTGTAGGCGCACAGCTTGATGGGGAGTTTGTCGAAGTCTAAGGTTTCGTCGCGGTAAAGATTGGTCACCGGCACTTCGGCGGTCGGAATCAGATAGTAATCGGTGTTTTGGACCTTGAATAAATCCGCTTCGAATTTCGGCAGCTGGCCGGTGCCGTAGAAGCTGGCGGTGTTGGCCATGAACGGCGGCAGCACTTCGGTATAGCCGTGGTGCTGGGTATGGATGTCCAGCATGAAGTTGATGAGCGCGCGCTCGAGTTTCGCTCCCAGCCCCCAGTAGACCGCGAAGCGGGCGCCGGTGATCTTGGAGGCGCGCTCGAAATCCAGGATGCCGAGCTCGGGCCCCAAGTCCCAATGCGGCTTGGGCGCGAAAGAGAACGCCGGCGGCGTACCCCAGCGGCGCACTTCGACGTTTTCTTCGGCACTCTTGCCGGCGGGTACTGACGAGTGCGGGGTGTTGGGAACACCCGCCAGCATCTGACGGTACTTTTCGTCGAGCTGCTTGGCGCCTTCCTCAAGCGCGGCGGCGCGTTCGCCCATTTCGCGGACTTTTTGCTGGCGTTCGCTAGCGTCTTGACCGGCTTTGATCAGCTTGCCGATTTCCTGCGATTCGCTCTTGCGCTGGGCCTTGAGCTGTTCCGATTCGGTGAGCGCGGCGCGGCGCTCGGCATCCAACTGCCGGAAGGCTGCAACGTCGAGCGCAAAGCCGCGGTCCGCCAGTCTGAGGGCGATTGCGTCTAGATTCTGGCGGAAGAACGAGAGATCGTACATCGAGCGGGGGGCGCCTAGCGTTCGGCGATCGGAACCCAGGGCTGGCCGACCGGGGTGCCAATGTAATCCGCGCGCGGGCGAATTAAGCGGTTGTTGCGATATTGTTCGAGCACATGCGCGGTCCAGCCGGACATGCGGCTGACGGCGAAGATGGGCGTGAACAGATCGATGGGAATCCCCAGCGAATAGTAGGTGGAGGCCGAGTAGAAGTCCACATTCGCGTTCAGATTCTTGGTTTCCTTCATGTACTTTTCGATGCGGCTCGACGTGAGGTAGAGATCCACATGGCCGGTGCGCTTGCCGAGCTCTTCGGAGAGCGCGCTCAAATGCGTCGCCCGCGGATCGATGGTGTGATATACGCGGTGCCCGAAGCCCGGAATCTTGATCTTCTTCTCCAGGCGGGTTTTCACCATATCCATGGCTTTATCGGCCGAGCCCGCTTCGAGCAGCATCTTCATCACGTCTTCGTTGGCGCCGCCGTGCAGGGGGCCCTTGAGCGCGGCCACGCCGGCGGTAGCGGCCGAATACATGTCCGATAATGTCGCGGCCACCACGCGAGCGGCGAAGGTGGAGGCGTTCAGCTCATGATCGGCGTGGAGGGTGAGCGCGATGTCGAAGACGCGCTCCATGACTTCGTCAGGTTTCTTGCCGGTCAAGGTGTAAAGGAAATTGGCCGCCATATTCAGCTTCGGATCGCCCGTGACTACCTCCTGGCCTTTGCGCAGACGGTCGAAGGTGGTGACAATGGTAGCGGTCTGGGCCATCAGGCGAACGGCCTTACGCTCGCTGGCTTCGATCGAGGAATCCCTGGCGTCCGCGTCGTAGAGCGACAACATGGAGACGGCGGTGCGCAGCACGTCCATCGGTACCGCTTTGCCGGCGCCCTTCAAAAATGCGGTGACGTCGGCGGGGATCGCGCGATTGGCCACCAGCGAAGCCTTTAATTGATCCAGCTCCGCCTGCTTGGGGAGCCGCCCGTACCACAGCAGATAAATCACTTCCTCAAACGTCGCGTGCTCGGCCAGCGTATGAATGTTGTAGCCCTGATAGCCTAAAATGCCCGCGTCGCCATCGATGTAACAAATCTTGGACTCGGCCGCGACGATGCCTTCGAGTCCCGCAGTGGTAACAGCCATGATGCTCCTTCGAATATGATGTTGTACTCTCGCGAGATTCCCACTTGGCCGGTTGAAAGCAACTCACCTCGGTGGAAATTGTATTTTAGCATCCACGGATGCTGGGGGTGGTGGATGCGGGCCCGGCCACATCAGTGGAGGATCTTGACCAGGTGCCAGCCGGCATCGTAGCGTTCGTAGCGCAGCGTCACCGGCACGTCCTCTGCATACTTGCCTTTGCCGACACCCATGATGGCCAAAGGAGTGTCGAAACACTTGTGTGGGATTTTAACGCCCACCTTGGCCTGCACAATTTTGGTGTCTTTATCCTCGCCGTCCTTGATCGAAATCACCCGGTCCAACTGCAGCGCAAACTTTCCGCGAACTTGCGTGTAAGGGTCTGCGTAACTGGCATCGCTCGAATATACGTCGTCGCTCAAATTCAAATTGCGGCCGTTCTGTTCCAGCCGCGAAATGGAACGCTCGGTGCCGCTGCTGGGTGCCTCCCATAAGTCTTCGTTGACTCCACAGCCCAACTGGGTCAAGTTCATGCTGACTTGTTCGCTATCCAACTGGAAGGGTTCAGATTCCGCAACCCCTTTGGCTACACCGTCATCGAAAGCATTGGGATCTCCGCAACTGACGGAAAAGGCGCACAGGGTGGCCGCCAACAGAGCCGGCGCTGCCGCAAACTTCATTTCCGGCCCTCCGGGATCAGGTCTTCGGAGTGGGAGCCGTTCATATACCGCCGCGTCAGGCTCTCAAAGGACCGCTGGCGCACCAGTCCCAGGCGGTGCATTTCGTATTTGAGCAGCAGCCACAGAATCGACAGGCCGTAGATCGAACTCTGCACGAAAGAAGCCGAAGATGCTTCCGGAAAATAGCGGGTGGGCACGGGGACCTCGGCGATGCGCATGTTCAGGTTCACCAGTTGAGCAATGATTTCCTGATCGAAGATAAAATTGTCGGAGTTCATTTCCAGATTGACTTGATCCAGGGCGTCCCGGCGAAAAGCTCGATAACCGGTGTGATATTCCGCGAGACTCAAGCCGAAGATCGCATTTTCGAGCTGGGTAAGGAAGCGGTTGGCGGCATACTTCCACCACGGCATGCCCTGAGCCATGGGATGTCCGCCGAGCAGCCGCGAACCGAGCACCACTTCGGCTTTGCCTTCCTGAATGGGCCGGATAATATCGGGCAGCAGCGTCGGATCGTACTGATAATCGGGGTGAACCATCACGATGATGTCCGCGCCCGCGCGCAGAGCCTCGCGGTAACACGTTTTCTGATTGGCGCCGTAGCCGTAGTTGCGGTTGTGGACGAATAGCTCCAACCCCAGTTCGCGTGCGATGGCCGCGGTCCGATCGGAACTGCCGTCGTCGACCACGATCACCAGATCCACGGCGTCGTGCGGCAATTCTGAGTAGGTCATGCGCAGCGTTTCCGCGGCGTTATAGGCGGGCATGACGACCACGACTTTGGGCTTGGTTAGAGACATGGGTACGGAGTACCCTCCGCTAGTAATAACGACCGTTTAGAGTGAATTCTTTAGGAGTGGGAACTGGTTGATTCCAATATGCGGCTCAGGCCTTCCTCGAAGATTGCCGGAGGCGTGAGCAGGCTCAACACCAGGAAGGCTTCCGACTCGAAATCGTAGAAGAAGCCGGGCTGCACCAGGACATCTTTTTGGGCTAGCAGTTGCAACACCCAATCCTCTTCACTATGGATGTGGGGTACTTCGAGCACCGCGTACCAACCGCCTTCGGTGTCAAGGCACCGGCAGGGCGACCCGGCCGCAGCGCTTATAAGATGTCGCAGGTTCGCACGAGTTTGGGCGCGGATCTGGCTCTGCACGGCAGCGGAAGCGGCCAGGATGCGGGGAAGCGCTAACTGCACCGGCGTCGCGACCGACAGGTAGGTGTCGCCAATCCATTCCAAGCCCTCGAGCGCGGCGGTGTGCCCCGCGCCGCTGGCCACGATCCAGCCGAGTTTCAACTGCGGCAGGCCGGCAATTTTCGAGAGGCCGCTCATCGAAAACGTCAGTACGGAACTGGAGTCCGCGAGCGTGGCGATCCGCATGGGATCTGCTCCGCTCGCGAAATCGGAGAAGACTTCATCGGACAGAATGGGCAGGCCGAACTTTTGCAGGCGTTCCCATTCGGCGCGTTTGAGGTAGGAGCCGGTGGGATTGTTGGGATTCACCACCACAATCGCTCGCGTACGCGGCGTGATGGCGCTCGCGAGCGCGGGAAAATCGATGTGCCAGACGCCGTCGTAGCGCAACGGATATTGGCGCACGCATACCGATTCCATGGCGGCCAGGTAATCGAACAACGGGTAGGACGGGCGGGGAACCAGGATTTCATCGCCGGGGTCGGCCAGCAGCTTGAAGAGATACGAATACGCTTCACTGGTGCTGGCGGTGAGCAGCAGGCGCGAGGCGGGAACTTCGACACTGCTCTGGGCGTAGTATTCCGAAACCGCTTGACGCGCTGAGAGGATTCCGCGAGGGTCCGGATCGTAGCGCAAGGCGCGCGGATCGGCGAGCGCCGCGAGAAGTTCTTCGCCCGGATAATGGAGGCCCGCGCGAGTAGGATTGGATTCGGTGAGATCCAGGATCACGGCGCCGTTGCGGCGCTTTTCAGCGAGTAGAATGCTCAGCGGATTGGGATGCGAATCCCACTGCAGGCGGGAAGAGAACACGCGAATCATGCTAGCAGATATGATGAAAGTCTATGGCTACGCAAACGACAGGACACGAACCTAATCCGCTCTTAATTTTTGATGCGTTGAACAGTTTCCAGCGCGCCACCTCACTGAAAGCTGCCATTGAACTGGATGTTTTTACACATATCGGCGCCGGCGTCACGGACGCGGCTGAGATTGCCCGCCGCGCCAACGCCAGTCCCAAGGGCATGCGGATTCTTTGCGACTTTCTGACGATCGAGGGCTTTCTTACTAAACACGGCGGGACCTATGGTCTGACTCCTGATACCGCCGCGTTTCTGGATAAGAAATCCCCCGCTTATTTGGGCTCAATCGCCCTTTTCCTGGTGCATCCTGCTCATGTCGCGAACTATCTGAATCTGACCGAGTCCGTCCGCAAGGGTGGCGCGGTCAACGAGCAGGGGAATATGGGCCCGGAGGCTCCGATCTGGGTAGAGTTCGCCAAGTGGATGGCGCCGATGTCGGCGATGGCCGCCGCAGGGATGGCGCAGATCGTTAATTTGCCCGGGCAGCCGATGAAGGTGCTGGATATCGCGGCGGGCCCGGGCGCCTACGGGATCGAGATCGCAAAACTGAATCCTCAAGCCGAGATCTACGGCCAGGATTGGAAGAATGTGCTGGAGCTTTCGAGCGAGCACGCACGGCAAGCGGGTGTGGGGGCTCGTTACCATACTATCCCCGGCAGCGCCTTTGACGTCGACTTCGGCACCGGCTACGATCTGATTCTGCTCCCTAATTTTCTGCACCACTTCGATCACGCGACCAATGTGAAGCTGCTGAAGCGGGTGCGCGCCGCGCTGAAGCCGGGCGGACGCGTGGCGACGGTGGAGTTTGTGCCGAATGAAGACCGGATCTCTCCGCCGCAAGCCGCCGGCTTCAGCATGATGATGCTCGGTTCGACCGAGGGCGGCGATGCTTATACTTTCAAGGAACTCGACGCCATGTTCCGCGACGCGGGATTCGGCGAGAGCGCCGCTCAGCCGCTGGGACCGCAGACGCTGATCTTGACGAAATACTAACCTACTTCTTGGCTATTTCTTCTCGATCGAGGTGACGCTGACATCGGTGCCCTCGCCCGAGGTGCTCACCGTCAGCATCACCGAGCGGGTTTTGCCGCCGTCTTGCGCCATCACCAAGCCGCCCTGCGGGGTATTGGTGGTCATGGTGATCGTAAAGCCGCCGCTTTTGAGTTGGTCCTGGTAGTACGACATGACGGCAGAGGGAGCGTCTTTGGTTTTGAAAGCGAAAGTGCTTTGGCCGCCGTCTTTGGTCTGCGAAGAGAAGGTCCCTTGCGGTGACGAGCCGGGATAAGTGGGAATCCAGGCGGGAATCTGATTGTTCCCGGTAGCGCCGAACTTCACGGTGCCGTCGGACGACTGCACTTCTATGGCGCCCTTATCGCCGTCGGTGTTGAGCTTGACGGTGGCCTCTTTGCCGTTTTCATCCGCGACTACCATGGTTTTCTTGTCGGGATCGAACTTGAGGGTCATGGTCTTGCCGGTTTTCTTCTCACGCACGGTGATGGTGCCGTTACTGTCGTCGCTCGATACGGTGTCGAGCTCCGGGTTCATCGTGACCATCATCTTCGCGGTAGCATAGCCGGGATTCTTGGAAAGCAGCGCGGAATCGAAACCCGACTGCTTGGCCTTGCGCATCAGGAAGTAGCCACCCAGGCCACACATGGCCGTTACGCCAAGCATCAGGACCACGAAACCGCCGAGAATCCACAGCAGAATATTGGACTTCTTGCCCGGCGGCAGCGGGGCCTGATTGGGAAACGGATTCTGGGACGGGAAAGCGGGAGGAACGGAGCTCGACATAGACGCGTATCCTTTCGTAGGTGAATCATACAACAATGGAAGGGTTGACTACCGCATCCAGTAGCTTGCCGCTCCGGCCGCCCGGTCCGAAAAACACGCGGCCCTGGCTGGGCGTGCTCCCGCACTTCCGCAAGGACCCCGCGGCGTATCTGCTGAGTGTTGCGCGGGAGCACGGCGACTTGGCCTATATGCGGCTGGGTCCGCAGCATGCTTTCGTTGTGAGCCATCCCGACGCCATCCGCGACATCCTGGTGACCCACCAGAATAACTTCACCAAGAGCCGCATGCTGGAGCGCGCCAAGGTGTTGTTAGGCGACGGGCTGCTGACCAGCGAAGGGGAGTTCCACACCCGGCAGCGAAGGCTGGTGCAGCCGGCGTTTCATCGCGACCGCCTGGTGCGCTACGCGGCGGACATGGTGATTTGCGCCGAACGCGCGGGGCTGACTTGGGCACCCGGCGCCGCGCTGGATATGCACCGCGAGATGACGCGGCTAACACTGGCGATCGTGGGCCGGACTTTGTTTAGCGCGGATGTCTCGTCCGACGCCGATGAAATCGGGCGCGCGATGGCGCAGATCTTTGAATTGTTCGACACGCTGCTGTTGCCGTTTTCCGATTGGATTCAGAAACTGCCAATCCCGCCGGTACGGCGCTTCGAAAAGGCGCGCGACCAACTGGATCGCATCGTCTACCGGCTGATTGCCGAGCGCCGCGCGAGCGGACAAGATGCCGGCGATCTGCTCTCCATGCTGCTGTTGGCGCAGGACGAGGATGATAAGGGGCACATGACCGACAAGCAGGTCCGCGACGAAGCGTTGACCCTGCTGATCGCCGGCCATGAAACTACCGCGAACGCTTTGACCTGGACATGGTACTTGCTTTCGCAAAATCCGGAAGTGGAAGCGCGGATGCACGAAGAGCTGGAGCGCGTGCTGGGCGGACGCCTGCCCACGTTTGACGACGTCATGCGGTTGCCTTATACCACCGGCGTCTTTGCCGAATCGCTGCGCCTGTTTCCGCCGGCGTGGGCCGTGGGGCGGCGCGCAAAGCAGGAATATTCGATCGGCGATTACGCAATCCCGGCCAAGTCGATTCTGTTGCTGAGCCCATGGGTGGTGCATCGCGATCCCCGCTGGTGGCCCGAACCCGAGCGCTTCAATCCGGATCGCTGGCGTCCCGAAGAGAGCGAGAAGCGCCCTAAATTCGCCTACTTCCCCTTCGGCGGCGGAGCGCGCGTGTGTATCGGCGAACGATTTGCGTGGGCCGAGGGCGTGCTAGTGCTGGCCACGCTCGCACAGCATTGGAAGATGCGCTTGGTTCCCGGTCATCCGGTGGCCACGCGTGCGGTGATCACTCTGCGGCCCAAGCACGGGATGAAGATGACGCTCGAGAGCAGAATTTCTGACGCTCGAGAGCAGAATTTCTAAGGATGCTCCATAAAAATAAAGGGAGCCGCCCGAAGGCGGCTCCCGGGCATACAAAACGAAATGGATTACGCCTGCCGGATCATTTCTACGTCGATGGTGAGGTCGACATCCTCGCCCACCAGGAAGCCGCCGGCTTCGAGAGCCACGTTGAAGGCCATTCCAAAGTCCTTGCGGTTGATACGGGTCTTAGCGGTGGCGCCGCGGCGCATGTTGCCCCAGGGATCTTTGGCCTCGCCCGTCAGCTCTTCGACGTTCAGGTTCACTTCCTTGGTGGTGCCGTGAATGGTGAGGTCGCCGGTCACATTGAAGCTATCGTCACCGGTGGCGGTCACTTTCTTGGACTTAAAAGTGATGGCCGGATACTTCTCGACATCCAGAAAATCAGGGCTCTTCAGGTGCCCGTCGCGCTGTTCGTCCCGCGTGCTGATGGTCGAAACGTCGATACTCGCTTCGACGGTCGACGCGGCCGGATTGGCTGGGTCAAAATTGACCGTTCCACTGACTTTGTCAAACTCGCCTTTCACGTTGGCGATCATCATGTGGCGAACTTTGAACTGCGCCGAGGAGTGCGCGGTGTCGATCTGGTAGGTGCTCATCTAAATCCTTTCGCTTTGAAAATGCACTTCCTATCAGACCGCAAACCGGCGGCGCGCCGCAAGTGCAAGCGCTTGGAATGCGAGGAAAGTGCGGCCCCGCTAGTGCATGGCGGGCTCGGCAACCGGGGCGGCCTGGTGGTGCGATCGCAGCGGTACGTTTTTGAGCAGCAGGTTCAGTAGCACGGCTCCGCCCATCACGCAGGCGCTTGAAACGAAAATCAGGTGCAGGCCATGCACCAGCGACGCGCGCACGTTCAACATCAGCGTCTCGAGCAGCGCCGGGCCGCTGGGGGTTTGGCCGAACAGCGTCTCCAGTTGCGGACGCATTTGCACCAGCATGAGCGGGTTGTCGAAGAACTTCAATCCCGCTTCGGGCACGCCGGGCGGCAAATTGGCAACGAACTTCGCGTGATAGCTGGTGAGCAGCACGCTGCCAAAGAGCGAGACGCCCAGCGTGCTGCCGATCGCGCGGAAAAAGATGGTGGAGGCGGTGGCGGCGCCCATTTGCGCGCGCGGCGCCACGTTCTGCACAGCTACCGTGTAGACCGGTTGCAGCAATCCCATGCCGAGCCCGGCGAGAATCATGCCCAAGACGATCTGCGAACGCGGCGTCGAGGCATTCATGAGGGCGAAGATGATCATGCCGGCTGTGACCAGTATCGAGCCCAGCACGCCGGGCAGCTTATAGCTCCGCAAACGATAGGTCAACTGGCCGCCCAAAAAACTGCCGGTCACCGCGCCCAGCATCATCGGCGTCATCAGGGTGCCGGATTGCGTGGCGGAAACTCCCAGCACGCCCTGCATGAACAGCGGCAGATAAATAATCACGCCGAACATGCCCATGCCCAGCACGAAAATGCACACCGAACACACCCGGATCACCGGGTCCTTGAACAGCGTGAGCGGGATCAGCGGCTCGACGGCTCGATTTTCCGAATAGAGGAACGCGATCAGCATGGCTACGGCGATCACCAGCAGCGTTTCAACCCGGCCGGAGTTCCAGCCGTATTCCGTCACCCACGTAAAGGCCAGCAGCAGGGGCCCGATGCAGGCCAGCAGCGTAAACACGCCGGCCCAATCGAGAACCCGCCGCAATCCCTGCGGGCGAATGTCGGGAAATTCGAAATAGATCGCGGCGATGGCCACAATGCCCACCGGCAAATTGACGTAGAAGGTCGCGCGCCAGGAAACGTGATCGGTGAGCCAGCCGCCGAGCGTCGGCCCGAAGATGGCCGCCAGTCCCCACACGCCGGAGAAAAAGCCCTGATAGCGGCCGCGTTCGGCCGGCGAAAAAATGTCACCGACGATAGTAAAGATCAATCCCATGATGGCGCCCGCGCCGATGCCCTGCAGGCCACGGAACAGGATCAGCTGGTTCATGCCATCGAGTCCCAGGAAATTCAGATTCCCGGCGGCGCCGCATAGCGCCGAAGTGGCGACGAAGACGGCCGATCCCCACAGGAAGAACCATTTTCGCCCCCACAAATCCGACAACTTGGCAATGATGGGGACAATCATGGTGGAGGTCAGCATATACGCGGTTGCCACCCACGGATAGCGGTTGAAGCCAGCCAGCGAGGCAATGATGCGCGGCTCGGCGGTGCCGACAATGGTCTGATCGAGAGCCGCAAGAAACATGGCCAACACCAATCCGGTCATGGTGCCTACCAGTTGGGGACGGGTGAGGCGCACGATACCGGAGGTGTGGAATTGCGGTTCAGCCGCGGCCTTACTCATTGATTGATTTTAGCGGAAAGCGACTTTAAAGGTTGAGGGATTGTCGGCCTGGCAGGCCAAACTTCTCGGCAGTCTGGCCTTCAAAATCGAATTCAATGACCACGGCGGGTTCGTCGCCGACCACCCAGCCGTCATGTCCCGGACCGACGGCGTAGGCTTGGGGCGCGGCGAACTTTTCGATATGACCGTCGGCGAACTCCACGTGAATCTGCCCGCGCGCGATGAAACCAACGTGCGCGTGCTGGCACAGATCTGTCGCGATGGCAAATTTCAAGTGGGTCGACCAGCGGAAGCCGGGCGGATAGATCATGCGCTTCACGCGGCCGGCCCCCGCGCGAAAGACATCCACTTGCACGCCACCGATATGGCGCGTCTCCGTGGCTTTCATATCGGCGAGGATCGGATCAGAAGAGCCCATCCATCAATTACACTGTCCCGCGATCGAGGAGTCAAGCCATCGCTTACACGCAGGTTGATTCGGCAAGTTTTACTCGTCGGAACAGTTATCGGGTCTTTTGTTCAACCTTATCGGCGCCTTCTTCGGTCTTTTGGGCCGCCTTGTGCACGCCCTTCTTGGTGGTTTTTTTAGTAGCGCTGGCGGCTTTCTTAGCTGCTGAACCAGTTGCTTTTCCTGCTTCTTTGGCGTCTTGGCCGGCGTCTTTTATGTCGTCCTTTGCGGTTTGGGCAATCGCCAGCGATCCTCCCGTTAGTGCAATCGCGAGCAAGAAACTTTTGATAGTCATGCAGTGCTGTGTGCACTCCGAGGACCGAAGTTCATGACCGGCATCAACCTCTTTCCGGATTGAGCACGGCAATATAGCCCAGATTGCGATACAACTGCTTGTAATCGAGTCCGCAGCCGACAACGAAGCGGTCGGGGATCTCGAAGCAGCGGTAGTCGACCGGCACTTGCACGATGCGGCGCACGGAGCGATCGAGCAGCGTGCAGATTCCGAGCGAGCGCGGGCCGCGCCCGGCAAGCGTCTGCAAGAGATAGCGGGTGGTGAAGCCGGTATCGACAATATCTTCGACCAGTAGCACGTCTTCGTCGAGAATCGGCTGGTCGAGATCTTTGGCGATGCGGACCAATCCGGGCGTGGGTCCTTTTGACGGGCCGCCGAAGCTCGAAATAGCCAGGAAGTCGATCTTAACTGGAATAGAGAGGGCGCGCGCGAGGGCCGTCAGGAAAAAGACTGACCCCTTCAGCACGGCGATGAGCTTGAGATCGTGCCCGCGATATTTTTCGCTGATCTCGGCGGCCACTTCAGCGATTCTGAGGGAGACCTGTTCTTCCGTGAACAGGATGCGCTCGAGGTTCTCCGGTGGCGGCGTCACGAGGCCACCATCCCGAGGCCGTATTTAAACACCAGGTCCTGGAAATCTTTTTGATAGAACACCTGAATGTTGATGTGCGGATAGATAGCGCGCAACAGCTTCACCTTGCGATTCTTCTTGGTTACCAGCGATTGCTTCATGGTGGTGAGTTCCACGTAAAGATCGAATTCCGGCAGGTAGAAATCGGGGGTGAAGGCTTCCGTCACGCGACCGTCTTTGTCCCATTGCAGCGGAAAGCTGCGCGGTTCATATTCCCATTGAATCCGGTAGAAGTCCAGCAAATTGGCGAACATTTCTTCACTCGGATGGCTGAAGCTGGCCCGTGTGACACGCGCCCGCCGGACCGGAACGATGCCGCGTTTGGCTAGTTCGAGGCGCCTCACGAATTCGATTTCGTCCGCGGCGGTGGGAGACAGCAGGCCTTGCTGGCCGAGGCGGCTGGCGGTAGCCGCGGCCAGCATCTCAGCGGCGTGGGCGGCGTCGATGCGCGCCAGGTTCAGCGTGAGATCGAAAGCCGCGGGATCAGCCGAGGCGCGGCCGAAGCGGGCTTTGCGCAGACGTTTATGGGCGGCGTCGAGCTCACGGAGGCGCGCCACCGCCTGCGGTTTATCGAGCCGCAGATCCAGCATGAGATTGCCGGCGCGGTGCGCATCGAGAGTGGTGATGCGCACGCGCAACAGCCACGGCGCCGGGCTAAACAGGTGCTCGGAGCCATCGAAAGCGATGAGCAACGGATGCTCGCGGGCCAGACGCGCGAGCACCGCGACGGCCGCCGAGGCCCAGGCGCGCGGGGGTACGGGAGTCTCGCCGAATTCTTCAGTCATCCACTGCGCCAGGCGCGTTTCGGTGACCAGTTCGAATTCCAGGAGCTGCGCGGCTGCATGCGCCACTTCTTCCCAGCGCGATGCGGGGTCGCCCGAAATCGTAAGCAATGCCATCCGCTACACTGTCAGAATATCAGCCCCGATGGAGACGCAGAATATTTTTGTACGCCGGGCAACAGTGGCCGATCTGGAACTGGTGGTTCCGCTGTTTGACGCCTATCGTCAGTTTTACGGCCAGACGCGCGATCTGGACTTGGCGCGTGCGTTTCTCCGGGAACGGCTGGAGCGGGAACAAGCCGTGATTTTCCTGGCGCTGGATGCGCAGAGATCCGCTGTCGGGTTCACGCAACTTTTCCCCAGCTTTTCCTCCGCTGCCGCGCGGCGGATTTTCATCTTGAACGACTTGTTCGTCGATCCAGCAGCGCGGCGCTGCGGAGTGGGGCAACGGTTGCTAAGTGC
>Ga0105240_10000936_pt1 | contig 51819 bp, 57 predicted proteins | sample KBSC54metaG_FD_80426 | JGI IMG/M metagenome (GOLD analysis project Ga0105240, IMG submission 80426) | Corn rhizosphere microbial communities from Kellogg Biological Station, Michigan, USA - KBS C5-4 metaG | ecosystem: Host-associated > Plants > Roots > Rhizosphere > Soil | place: Michigan, USA... | reverse complement strand
CCGGGTATACCCGGCGGATATTGGGCAATATTTCAAGCGTGCTGCCATCCGATAGGATGATATCAAGAACGAGATGAGAATATCTTTTTTTGCTCAATTCTTTCATCAGCTCGTTGCAACTGACCACCTCATATACGTCCGTGAATCCGAAATGTAATTGCAGCAGCAGCTTCAGGCCTTTCCTGATCATGCTATGGTCGTCAGCCAGTAGTATCTGTGGTTGCATAGTACAGCGTTGAAAAAATCTCCCGATAAGGGTTTACTCGTAAACAGAGGGCTAGCGGACCGGAGGTTTGCCGGCTGTACCACTAAACCATCCCTGGTGCATAATGCTAAATTCAGGAATAAAAAACAACGGCCTGTAGAATTAATTCTACTTTCTGTTATCGTAAAGCTACTAAGTTTGTTCATCTGTTAACTATTGTGCGGATCGTTTCAAATCCGGTGTCATAAGCCAATCAACCTGCGTCCTTCAATATCCATTGCTTCCCCAGACCCACGAGGCATGAGGATACCAGTAACATTAGACCATTATCATTGTAATCATTTAAATTTTTACTATGTCTGGTTTTAGATTAAAACTCAACAGGTTAAGAAATATTCCGTACGCATCATCCATCCAGGAATCCCTTCCTTTCGAGAGCAGCTTCGAGGTAGAATATTTCTTCAATGGCGGGTGTAAGTGGGTTATGGTCAAACCGATCCTTATAGGCACGGTGGTAATCTTTCTCGTAAATTTCCTCGAAAGCTATGATGAGCCCATGGCGCTGGTGTATAACAAAAAGGACATCTGGTCGGACATCGAAAAGGAATCCACCGGCCTGACGGAGGCCATCGGCGCTGCGATCGAGCAGTATTATTCAACTCGTTATTTACCCTGGTCAAACAGTCAGAAAGATGGTCAGCCCGACGGCATCTGGGATAACCATTTATTAAACTGATCTATTTTAATCAATACATCATGACTGACCAGGAAGGCTCTCCCGAGGCATTCAGAGATCTTTTTTTTCAATATTACCCTACCTTTTTTTCATTTGCCCGTAGCCTGGTGGAAAACGAGGCTTCTGCCCGGCAATTGACGATGGAGGCAATGTCCATTCTTTGGCTAAAAAGAGCCGATGTCAGCGGCGAAATCAACAACAGGGCCTTTTTATACAGCACCATCCGCAACAACGCGTTGAACTATCTGAAGCATTTGCAGCGGCAGCCGGATGCAGGAACATACGTTGGGGAGATAAAGATGGATTTTTTTCTTCCTCCGGCCATTTTGCAGGAAATCCAGAATTATGTTGCGAGAGAAATATGACTCTGTCTGGCAGGAGTTCTTTTTGTAATGAACCATAGCGCCAGTAATACGCCATAGCTTCCTCCTCTTTCCACCCATTCGAACAGCGGATAGTGAGGGTAAAACAGTTCGGTTCCCATTTTCCAGAGAATAAAAAAGAACAACAGGCCTCTTAATGGCCGGATCAACAGGGAGAAAGCCGCTACCACTTCAAAAATACCTATCCAGCGGGCTACTGTATGTGGGCTGGTGAATCCCAGACCGGCATATTGATCGATCAGCGCTTTTTTTTCGATGAGGTTTAGCCATCCATGGCCCAGCAGGAGAAGGAAGCCTGCTATCTTCAGGCAAAGGGCTACCTGTCGGAGATGGTTCCCGTCATCCGGCCGGATCCTTTGCCACCACGTCCTGCCGCCTGTCAGCAGGACAAAGGCCAGCGGCGCACCGAAATTACCACCCCGTTCGATCAACTCGGCAAAGGGTTCTCCTGACAAAGGACGCAGTGCAGCCGTCACCAACGCCCAGCATACCAGCCAGCCTGCAATGGCGCGCATAGGGCGTATCAGCATAACGATGCCCAGCAGAATGTCCGCGATGCCTACCCAGGGCATGAGCCGGAAGGCCATTGCCCGTCCGATGCCGAAAACGGCGAAATAATGTGTCCAGATCTCTTTTGTAATAATACCGAATGCCCCGTGCCCTATGAAGCACATGGCTATGGCAATACGCAGGGAGTAATGAATCTTTTGTTCGGCTGTAAACGAGGGCATATTTTTAACCTGCTAAAGTTACAAAAAAGACGGCGGTAGTCTGTAACCTTTTTCTGTGTTTGAAGTATTCATATATAAATAGTGTTTTCGGGTGCCTGAATCAACAGACGAGAAAATAATGCATCGGGTCAAGGACGGGCATCTGTCCGAACTGTCGGTATTATTCGGGCGGTATCATATCAAATTGTATAACTTTTTTCTGCGGCTGACCTTTGACCCGGTGATAAGTGAGGACCTGACACAAAACCTGTTCTACAGGATCATCCGTTACCGGCATACATTCGATGCCTCGGCAGGCGATTTCCGGTCGTGGATATACCGGATAGCCCGGAATACGCATCTCGATCACTGCAGGCAACAGCGGTCTTTTCCCCGGCCGCTGCGACAGGATGAAGAGCTGCATCATCCGGTGACCGGTACGAACGAAGGGTATGTGGAAGACGATTTTGAAAAGCTGGACCGCGCCCTGGGTTTGCTGGAACCCGGTCAACGGGAGATCATCGTGCTCAGCCGCTACCAGGGATTGAAATATGAGGAGATTGCCCGTCTGCACGATCTGTCCGTAGCCGCGGTAAAAGTGCGGATGCACAGGGCCATAAACCAATTAAGGAAGCTGTATTTTAAACAACAATAATGTGTATATGACTTGTGAAGAAGTAGAAAAATGGTTGATAGAGGTCCGTCCTGGGGAACAAGTGCCGGCCAATGTCCGGGAAGACATCCGGCAGCATATAGAAGGATGTTCTGCGTGTGCGGTCATGGAGAGGGAACTACACCGGATGGAGCAATTGATGACCAATACACCTGAAGTCTATCCAGGTCCAGGGTTGGAGCAGCGGTTTCTGGAGATGCTGCACACGGCTGAACAAGAGCAGAAGGCTGCTGCCAGGCCCGTCGTCCGCCGTCTGTATGTCTGGCGAAATATAGCAGCTGCCGTCGTTTTGGTTGCAGCAGGCATCGGCATCGGCGTTTATTGGTCGTCATCCCGTCAGGCTCCGGCTTCCCTGGTGAAGACAACCCCGGTTGCTCATCGGGCTGACTCTACCGACGGCCGGCTTTTTACCTTGCTGAAATCAGCATCTCCCAGCGAACGGATCGAGGCGGTGAATTATGCCGAGACGGTGACCACTCCTGATCAGAAGGTCATAGACGCCCTGATCAATACACTGGATCATGATAAGAATACCAATGTACGTCTGGCCTGTTTGTATTCCCTGTCGAAGTTTGCCGACAATCCAAAGGTCCGGGAGGCTATGGTGAACTCTTTATCCCGGCAGACTGAGCCCATCGTCCAGATAGTGCTGATCAATATACTCACCGAAATGAAAGAACCCAGGGCCATTCGCCCTTTGCAGGACATCATTTCGAATGATAAAACATCAAAGGAAGTAAAAAACATCGCAGAAAAAGGCCTTCGTGTCATGTAAGGTCGCCATCTAATCATAAAACAATTGACAAATGAACAAAGCAATGCACCATTGCCTGGGACTTATTTTGGCCTTGCTGGCCGTTTGTACGCTGCGGGCGCAGGAATACAAGGCCACTGTAGAGAATTCCAGGGATGCCAAACTGATCCTGAAAGATTTTACAGGTGAGCTCCCCATCGAGGGGTATGCCGGTAGCGAGATCGTTATCACGGGTGGCCCGGATATGACTATGCCTGACAGGGCCAAGGGTTTAAAACCTGTCTATAGCGGTGGCCCGGATAATACGGGAATAGGGTTGAACATGGAGAAGTCAGGGAACCAGATCTCCATCACCTGTCTGCTGCCTTTCAACAAGAGGGCAGAATACCGGATCAAAGTACCCGATAACCTCTACCTGAAGATCACCAGTGGTTGTGAATACCACAATAGCGTCAATATCTCCAATATGAAGAATGAGGTAGAGGTCAATATCTGCAGCGGCATTACGGTAAAGAATTCCACGGGCCCGCTGGTGTTGTCTACTATCAACGGAGAGGTGGATGTAGTGTTCAACGAGATCAGCAAGGACAAGCCCACTTCCATAGCCTCTATCAATGGCGAGATCGACGTTACGCTGCCTGCTAAAAGCGCTGTCAACCTGGAGATGAGGAATATGCAGGGCGGTATGTATTCCGACTTTGATTTCCCTTCGGATGACAAACAGATGAAACGCGTGGGTGGCGGGGCTGTCAATGCCCGGCTCAATGGCGGGGGCGTCGGTCTGAAGGTAACGAGCATTAACGGTAATATCTATTTAAGAAAAAAATAACCAATATGAAATCGCTGCTGCTGTCACTCCTCCTGGGTCGCCTGTTCATTCCTCAGGCTGGCGCCCAGAAGATCATCGAAAAACATATCGATTTTGGACAAAAGGATATGGTAGCTCTCAACATACAGATTGCCGACAGTATTCGCATACTCACCTGGAATAAGAATGAAGTATATGTGAAGGCATCGGTAAACATCAATGACAATCAGGACAATGACCTTTACCAAACGGCTTTTGGGGACTCCAATAGCAATACGGTGGCTGTACAGGCGAAAGTTATCGATCATGAGAAGACAAACAGGGGCTGGAACGAAAAGTGTAATTGCTATTGTATGCAATCCCGGATATACTGGGATGTCTATATTCCCGAAAATGCCAGCTTTTCCGTCGAGTCCATCAATGCGAATATCACCATCACAGGAAAGACGGCTGCCGTACGTGCCAAGAGTATCAGCGGCTTTATCGATCTGTCCGTCGACCCCCAGCGTAAGGCGGACCTTAAGCTGAATACCATTACGGGCACTGTCTATACAGACCTGGCCGTAGCTGCCAGCAGGAGCTCGAGGTCTGTGGGTACGAAAATATCTGACCTGGTGAATGGAGGGGGTAAACCCATCAGCCTTGAGACGATCAGTGGAGATATATTCCTGCGCCGGGAGCCCTAAAGAACCGGAGGTTCGTTGTCCGAAGGACAATAGCCTCTACAGTTTGTAGAGAAATGCCAATCCTGAAGCCGGTCCGGCATAGGGAATAAGGCTGATCTTCTGATTCTTTATCAGCTTGCTCTTATGCAGTCGGGGCATCAGCAGACCGGAAAGCGTTCCGACGGCCGTACCCACGAGGATATCCGAAGGAAAATGCTCTCCTGCTTTGTGCCGCATATAGGCTGTCGCTGCCGTAGCGACGCCTGCTGCGCCATACAATACCCATTTCAATCCGGACTCGGGGTGATAGTCGGCGAAAACCCGGGCCATGAAAAAAGTGGAAGTGGCAACGAGCGCTACGTGTCCCGCGAAGAATGAATTCCGGGAGTTGCTGGCCTGCCTTACGTCCATGGGACTTCCTGCATCATATACCAGGGGGCGCAGCCGGGGGAAATAATGTACGGCGGAAGTATACAATACACCTGTGACTGTCATGGCTTGTAAATAAAGGAAGCTGAGCTCAAGATAATCTTTCCGCATTTTTTTATCCAGTGCAAAAAAGACCATCGGGTAGGGGACAGCGGCATAAAAAGGAAGATAGCTTGCCTTGTCGACGCTCCTGTTATAGGGGAGTATGGCCCAGCGGTCAAACCCGTTCACATCATTTTTTGACAGGGTAGCCAGCTTTTCCGCGCTGGTGCCGTCCTTCTTACCAATCTCGACAAAATTATATATAGTGAAGCCGGCAATAGCGGCTGTCAATGGAATGTCCACCTTTTTTTTAATAGTGTAAGGCTTTGAGGCTATGCTATTTTGCCCGCCGGTAGTGTCGGTAGTCTGGCCCCGGACGCCTGCGAGGGCGAAGAAAAAGATTGCGGCTAACAGTAGTTTTGGCATGACGCAAATCTAATAAATTAATGACAATCCAATTAAAGCAAGTCACGGTTTAGACAATAGAATTGATGATATGTACAGAGAATCTTCCGGGTTATGCAACGACAGGTCGTAATTTATTTGTCAACCTGGAAAACCCCATCATGAAATCGAAACTCTTTCTCGCGGCTGCGATGGTGATCATTTGCGGTAGTTGTAAAAAGAACGATCATCACCCCCAGGATCTTCAGTCAAAGTTGCAAGGCATATGGGAATTGAGATATCAGTCCGTTTCCTGGCAGCCCGACTCGACCTTCCCGGTGAGCAATGGCAGCAGACTTTTGACCTTTGCCGGCGCATATTGGCACTCTACCGCTCATGGAGAGGCCGGCGGCACTTATACTGTCATCGAAAACCCCACCTTTCCTTCCGGTGTCTGTGGAGGGGAATATACGGAAGGGTATCGCTGGAAGATCAATTTTATCAACGGCACGGATACTATTGGAAAATATGTGCACCTTTCGGGTGATACACTTACTTTGAGACAGGGATGTTTCGCTGCAGACGGGGGGAGATTGGAACAATATGTGTCTTCTAAGAAGTATGTTAATTAAGGCAGTAACATCCGGATGCCCTCTTTTTGTCCATTGAAGACAATCCCCGAATTTCGCTGAAAAAAGATAATGAAGCCCTTGTTCGTGTTGCTGGGATCTTTTATCGTGACCTTTCTGATCCTCCGATGGCTGAATGGACGGTGGGATTATCGCCTGGCTGCCAGGATCGCCATGGCTGTGATGCTGTTTTTCACCGCCATGGGGCATTTTGTTTTTACCAGGGGGATGGTGATGATGGTGCCGGCTTTTGTGCCTTTTAAAAGAGGTATGGTATATTTTACGGGCATCGCTGAAATAGCCGGCGGGGTCGTTCTGTTGCTCAATCATTGGTATGGAATAGCAGCGCTGCTGCTGATCCTGCTGTTTATGCTCATGCTGCCGGCCAATGTCTATGCGGCATTCCACCGTGTCAATTATGAAAAGGGGACCCTTGATGGAAAGGGCCCTGCGTATCTCTGGTTCAGAGTGCCGCTGCAGGCATTCTTTATCGCCTGGATCTATTTTTTGATATTGTATTAGTCTGCCAATTCCCAGGCGCTTTGCCAGGCTCCCTGCTCTTCGGCGTACCGGATGAGCCCTGCATAAAAAGGAGACTGTGCCAGGGTAGCGCTGTCCCCGATGACCACCAATTTCTTACGGGCCCTTGTCATGGCCACATTCATCCGGCGGATGTCTGAAAGAAACCCGATCTTACTATCGGGGTTGCTGCGGGTCATGCTGATGTACACGATGTCCCTCTCCTGCCCCTGAAAACTATCTATGGTGTTTACGTTAATCCTGTCCCCGCATATTTTTAAGAGCGGAGAATGTTGCAGATGTTCCTTCAGCAGCTCGATCTGTTGCCGGTAAGGGGAGATGACGGCAATGCGGGGCAGATCGCCGGAAGGGTTTTGTGCCTGCAGTTCGGTGGTGAACTGCGCCAGATGCTTAAACAGAAATGCCGCTTCTTCGGGATTGCTGGTGCTGACACTGTCGGTCTTTTCATCAAAGCCACATCCGGCCGTATCCACGAATACAAAGGGTCTGTCGGCGGGAAATAGTTTGCTGTCGGCCACGGAGGAATGGGCCTTTAAACGCTGCTCATAAAATACAGCGGCGGAATAACCCATGATCAATTCATGCATACGATACTGCTCATCCAGCAAAACCACTGCCTGGGGATACAAGGCTACACATTTCTCCAATAAAGTGGTGCTTAAACCATTACGGGCGGCTTCTGACGATTTAACGGTAGGAGGTAACTGACAGTGATCGCCGGCCAGTACAAGCTTTTGGGCTTTGAGAACAGGTATCCAGCAGGCGGGTTCCAGGGCCTGTCCGGCTTCGTCGATGACGGCGGTGTGAAAAGACAGGTCCCGTATGGTATAATGATTTGCGCCTACCAGCGTGGCGGCGATGACCTGGGCTTTAGCCAGGAGGTCGTCGAGGATGTACTGCTCGGTACGTTCTACCTCTTTCATGATATTACGGGCTTCATTGAAGAGCGCTTTTCGCTGTTCTCTTTCAGCCTGACCAAAGTTCCTTTTGTATTTATGGGCCATATCCTTGAACGCAGAAGCCTGTTTCCTGAGCTTTTTGATCTCTTTTGTCATGGGATGTTCCGCCATCCTGCTGTCAAGGGTGATAGACGTCAATCTTTCCGATACCCGTGCCGGGTTGCCTATGCGAAGTACATTCAATCCTTCGTCGGATAGTTTTTCGCTCAGCAGGTCAACGGCTGTATTGCTTGGTGCGGTCACCAGGATGGGCCCGCCTTCTTTTTTCAGGAGCGCTTTAATGGCCTGCACCAGGGTGGTGGTCTTGCCGGTGCCGGGAGGGCCGTGGACGATGGCCAGCTCGTTTGCGGCAAGGATCTTTTTCACGGCTGCCTGCTGGGAAGGGTTGAGATCGGTTTTCCACAGGGCGTCCTGGTCCATCTCCTGAAAGGCCGGAGACTTTTCGCCTGTGAGTACCCCGATCAGCCGTCCTTTATCTGTCTTTTCATCCACTGCCGGCGCCAGCCGGAGGGCGTTGAACATTTCCGTGTAGCTATTGTCGTCAAAAAGCAGATCGATGCCCAGTTTCCCATCGCGGGTCCAATCCGGCAACTCGTCGACACGCAGGGAGATCCTTATCCTGTCTCCGCCCTGGAAGCTGATGGTTCCTTCTATTCTGTCATTTGCGGGATCATGCTGGGAAAATAAAGCCGCTGCAGCGCCAAAACGGAATTGATGCAGGATATCCTGATGGTTAGTGCGTTCAATCTCGACGGTCAGGTAGTCCCCTCTGCCAAGTTCAGTATCACGTATGATGATGGGATACCAGCAGAGACCGGCAGCCCTTCGTTCGGCAACGGATGAACGTTCGGTGAGTTCGCGGTAAGCCTGTTTGTCTTCTTCCTGTTCGGTCTTCAGCAGGTGTGTCAACTTTGAAAAATAATCCATCCGGCAAAGATATATTAAGCGGTCCTGACGGACCACGTTTGGTTAAAATCTAAAAAATTGTCCTTCGGACATCCGAGCTGTGCTCGGATTTTGTTAATTTTGAAACCAAAAGGTTGCATTTTTGTTATGAGACGAGACGTATTCCAGGCGATAGCAGACCCCACGCGGCGGGCCATCATCGGCATGATCGCCCTTCAATCGATGAACATCAATGCTGTAGCGGGCAAATTCGACGTCAGCCGCACGGCCATCTATACATATCAAGATCCTTACAGAATGTGGCCTGGTATCTATCAAGCAGCAGGGACGTGAACGCTATTGCGAGGCCAGACTGGAAAAATTGCATGAAGTATCCGACTGGGTGGCGCAATACCGCCAGTTTTGGATGGAGTCTTTCGATTCCCTGGACAATTATTTACACCAGATACAATCTAAAAAGAAAAAGCATGGAAAATAAGCAATATCCATCCGGCGATACTTCCGATCGTGAGATTGTTCTTTCCCGGGTCTTTGACGCTCCCCGTGAGCTGGTATTTGAGGTCTGGACACAGGCGGAGCATGTTGCTCAATGGTGGGGGCCCAATGGTTTTACCAGTACCATTTATGAAATGGATGTGCGGCCCGGCGGCATCTGGCGGCTGACCATGCATGGACCGGATGGTACGGACTATCCCAACCTGATAAAGTATTATGAAGTGGTGCCGCCGGAGAAACTGGTGTATAATCATAGTTCCGGTGAGCCGGGCGATCCGGGATTCCTTGTTACCATATTATTCGAGACGGAAGGGGAGATGACCAGGGTCAACATGCACTCGATCTTCGTCACAAAGGAAGTGCGGGATATGGTGGTAGAAAAATACCATGCTATCGAAGGCGGCAAACAGACGCTGGCCCGTATGGGAGAATACCTGAAAAAGATTGGGGCGTGATGCAATCGAAGATCCTCACTTTCGCGTTCAGCCTGATCATAGGCAGCAGCTATGCACAACGAAGCGCACCGGACGTTATTCCTACAGGCATGGGGCCGCTGACCATTCAACCCGTTATGCATGCCAGTCTGATGCTGTCTTTAAAGGACCTGGTCATTTATGCGGACCCTTCCGGAGGAGCCGGATGGTAATCCTTAAGAATAGGGATCAGGTCAAAAGGTGGGGCATCAGTATAACGGCTATTCCTATGTACAATTTGCCCGTAAGCCCTACTGCTATGCATACGAAAGGGAGGGGGAACGGATATGTATTAGGCATAGGGGGGAAGAACATCTGTCTTTGGGGGGATACGCAGGGGGTCCCGGAGATGCGGGCGCTGAAAGATATCGATGTGGCTTTTGTTTGTATGAATCTGCCCTATACGATGGATGTCAACGAGGCGGCGGATGCTGTGCTGGCATTCCGGCTTGTGGATGCCGGTAATAAGGGGATTGATGTACGGTTGAGGGAATGGTATCCGACGAATTTGTAAGGGCATGCCACGTTTTTGATCTTCCGCTTGTCAGAATAGGGTCAATTATATTGGTAAACCCGGAAGAACCGGAGGTTTTCCGAACCTAAAACCCACCAAGTATGAAGCTTTCAAAAACACTGCTCAGCGCCGTTATGATCGGCATTGCCGTGCATGCAGCTTCCTCCTGTAAGAAGGAAACGACCTCTCCTGACAAGGTCAAACAGGAAGCTAAAAAGAAAAGCGCAGAGAAGACCCCTGTACCCGATCCCTGCCCTGCCTGTGGAATGGGTTAAACCAAGCATATTATCCTCTGTAGCCTGCAACCTGGATGTAGACATGCTGACTGCCTGTCTGCCGTTGCTGGAAGAATCGAGGATCGATGCCCTGGAATGGTCTTTTGATGCATTGTACAGGGAAGAGAAGATTCCTGATTGGTTCAGGGACCTGTTGGATGCCTTTGGCAATGAGCGCAGGTTGATCGGTCACGGTATCTTCTTTTCCCTCTTTTCCGGCAGGTGGCTGGCTGGACAGGAAGAGTGGTTACAACAGCTACGACAAATGTGCCGTGATTTTCATTTCGATCATATCACCGAACATTTTGGATTCATGACGGGAAAGGATTTCCACCATGGAGCTCCCCTGGGAATACCCTATACATCTGCAACATTAAACATCGGCAGGGACAGACTGAAAAGGATCTATGACGTATGCGGATGTCCGGTAGGTTTGGAGAACCTGGCTTTTTCCACTTCCGCAGAAGAGGTAAAAATACATGGTGCGTTCCTTGAACAACTGCTGGAACCTGTGAATGGATTTATTATCCTCGATCTCCACAATCTTTATTGTCAGCTGCATAATTTCGGGATCCCGTTCGAGGAGCTCATCGATCTGTATCCTTTGCATCGTGTCAGGGAAATTCATATTTCAGGAGGAAGCTGGGATGATTCAACGGCGAGTCCCGGCCGGACAGTGAGAAGGGATACACATGATAACGCAGTACCCCAAGAAGTTTTCCGTTTGCTGGAAAACGCCATCGGGCGTTGTCCTCACCTTAAATTTGTCGTGTTGGAACAGCTGGGCGTAGGTTTGCAGACAGCAGCCGCCAGGGAAACTTTTTACAACGACTTCCTGAAAATGCAAAGCATCGTACAGGAAAAGGATAAAGCGCTTGTTCATGGGCCCGCGGTCACATTTCTTCCCGGGCCCATCCTGCTCTCCGATGAAAAGGCGGAAGATGAGGTGTTGTACCGGCAACAGATGGAACTCTCGGAGATCCTGGAAACGGCTGCGACCTATGAGGAGGTGATCAATAGATTGAATAACAGTTCCCTTGCCTGCTCGGACTGGAATATAGAAACCTGGGAGCCATATATGGTCGAGGTTGCCATGAAGATAGCGCAGAAATGGAAGAAGGTCAATTCAATAAATTCCTGATAGATTCATGCAGCTGCTTTTTGGTAAAGGGTTTGGCCAGGAAATGATCAGCTCCTATTTCCAGGGCGGCATCTTCAGCTTCGGGATCCACACCGGAGATCATGATGATCTTGACATCGGGCAGACTTTTCCTGATATAGCTGATAAAATCAACGCCCAGCCCATCCGGCAGACGATTGTCCAATACTATGAGGGATGGTACTTCTTTTTCCAGGAACTGCCTGGCTGCCGACAGGGTCTTGACATGATTCACCTTCATGCCCTGATCGTCCAGTATCAGGCTCAATAACAGGCACATTTCTCCTTCATCCTCAATAATCAGTATCTTGTTCAGGTGTTGGTTGGAATTCGTAGACATTTTTATCGGTTGAAAAGTGTACCTTTCGGAATACAATTACTGTGCTGAATCCTGTCCCTGCTATACACTCCCCACCATTGTCTTTTTGTTTGGAGCGCTGGGGAAAAATATAAACAATATTTGAGTACTGTCTTCTACAAAAAGGAACCGCTGGAAGACCAATTCCGGTACATGTATGATCCAGCCAAACGAGCTCAAACAAACCTTGCCTATGGAGCTTTCCGATGGGATTGTTTCCTCCACTGCTTCTGTCTGGGAGATACTTACGGCAAGCCGGGATGGAAACCTGACCCGGGTAAAGGAATTGGTGACCGGATGTCCCGGGCTCATCTATGCACAATACAATTATGCTCCGCCCATCCATTTCGCAGTACGGGAAGGGCATACAGCGCTGGTGGAATATTTACTTGACCAGGGCGCCTATGATCCTGACTATAAGACCTATCCTTTCCGGGATAAACTGCCGGTCATAGCAGAGGAGAGAGGACATGCCATCATTGCCCGGCTGCTACAGCAATACAATGACGATCCCACACGCTGGAAGTTCAGGGGAGACAATGGAAGGATCATCCGTGAACGGACAGATCTTGAGAAAGAGTTTGAGAAGGCAGTGGATAAGGGAGATATAGAAAAGACCCAACAGATCCTGGAAGATTATCCGGCGTTCGCGCTTGATGAAAGTTTCTTCTGGGGCGAAGGCATCCTTGCCAGGCCCGCACATGATGGCAATCATCCCCTGATCGGGCTCCTGATGAGCTATGGCGCCCAGGTGCCGGCGATGCTGAAATGGGCGCAAGCCTATTATTTTGAAAAATATGATACGGCGGCATTTTTGATGGATAAGGGCATGAGCCCTGAGGTGAAGAGCTGGCATGAAGTGAGATTGCTGCACGATATGGCTCAGAAGGGAGACATCCCCAAGGCAAAGCTATTGGTGGAACATGGCGCCGAGCTTGATCCCCTGGAAGATGAATACCTGTCCACGCCGTTAGGCATGGCGGCGCGTTGGGGACATGCAGACATGGTGGAATATCTGCTGTTGCGGGGAGCGGACCCGCATAAATCCGGTGCACCCTGGTCGACGCCCCTGGCGTGGGCTCAAAAAAAAGGACATAAGGATATTGAAAGGATGTTACAGTCGGCAGGGGCGAACAAATAATTATTATTTAATTTTTCTTATTTTGGCAGCATGCCTTTTATCGACTCCTTTTCCATCAATACCGACAAACAACAGCCTTTCCCTTTTAATATTCCGGCTGTCAGGTTCGCCAGACTGGTTGAATTGGATAAAAAGGTTACGATCTTTGTAGGAGATAATGGTTCCGGTAAATCTACACTGCTGGAAAGCCTTGCCTATTACCTGAAGATCCCGCTGATCGGGGGTCATATCAACTCCACAGCCAGCTTTGCTGCTGCCAAACTGCTGAACCCCTACCTGGAGATCAAATGGAGCCGGCAGACCAGCAAGGGATTTTTCTTCCGGGCGGAAGACTTTAGTGATTTTGTCAATGCAGTGGAAAGACAGCAGTCCGGTATCCGGACGCAGCTAAGCGAATTGCAGGGCCAGGTGGATGATTCCATCATCGAAAGAATGGCCGAAAGCATGAATTATGCTCTTCATCAGACCAGGAAAACCTATGGTGCAGATATGCAGGCATTTTCTCATGGTGAGGCATACCTGACGATATTACAAACGAGAATAGCCGACAAGGGTATCTATCTCCTGGATGAACCAGAGGCAGCCCTATCTCCCTTAAAACAATTAGCGTTGATAGCATTCATACTCGAGGTCCTGAAAAAAGGGAATATCCAGTTCATTATGGCGACACATTCCCCCATTTTAATGGGTATCCCGGGCGCCAGGATCTATGAGATCCAGGAGGACGGGATGCAGGAGGTGAAATACAGGGAGACGGAACACTACCGGATCACAAAGACCTTCCTGGATAACCCTGAACATTATTTACGTCATTTCTGATAAAGACATAATTTCACCTCATGACAGGTACTCTTGCGCAGTTGATATCCCTCACTTCTTATGGCAACGCATTCCTGCAGGCTGGTGAAATAGCCGATGATTTTTATCCCCGGCATTCCACTTTTCAGTTTTGCAACAAGGTGGATTTTAAAAATTTTAAAAAGCGCATTTTTTCTTCCTCTCCCCAGGAAGTGCCGGTAGCAAACGATCCTAATGAATGGTTCCGGTTCCTGAAAAAGAATGGCTGTAAAAAGATCAGGTTATATTATCAGCCCTCCGGAGAGAAGGGACTGGCTCAGGACCATCAATTGGCCGGCATGGTCGGTGGCGGCGGTACCTGGATGATCGAAACTATTTACGGCCGTTATTCACATTATTGGTTCAATAAATGGGAAGTGACAAACCAGGATGATCCTGACAGAAAGATATGGTCTGTGTCATATGCCATGATCGATAAGGACCAGCCGGTCACCGATGTACAGGCGGACATCCGGGAAATCTACTCTCAGCTGGAGCAAAGTCTTGTCTCCATCACGGATTTTGCCGGGGTCCAGCAACTGCCCGGCTGGGCAGATGTATTTAAAAAAGCAAGGGCTATTTTAAACAGTACCGATCCGGCCGGTAGCTACTATCATCATGATCTGCTGTTGGAGAAACATTATACCCTTATTGCCAGGCAATTGCTGTTTGCAGCCGGAGCCGCCTGGGTATTCGGCGGTATGGGCTCCTGGAATGATCTCGGTTTTAATACAGCGGAGGATAACAAAAAGTATGATGATGTCTCTGCGAGCCTGTATACGGCTATTAACCAGTCTGTCCTGGCAGTGGCTAACTCTTTTTAGGCTGGTAGTAAATTTCGGTCTCGCCCGGGCGAAAAAGTTGAACGAACCCGACAAATTAAGAGGCTGTTACATTTTTGTATATATTGCCGGACACTTTATCCATATGACAGCAGAAATATATAAGCCTGCCCCATTGTTGAAGGATTTTGTAAAACAGGTGGTTGTCCTGGACAATTACGCCCCGGGGTCAAGAGAAACCTCCCTGCCTTATTTCGCGGACGGGTTACCGGGTATCATGTACCAACAGTGTGACACGGGCATGTACCTGAACAGGACCAAGAGACTTGCCAATCTTTTTATATATGGCCAGACGGTAAAGCCGATTGAGATCACTGTCGGCGGTAGCTTCAGGATCATCGTGTTTTACCTTTATCCTCATGTTGCCAAAGTATTGTTCAAACAGAACTCCAGTGAGATCACGGACACTTGTCTCGACCTTACCCTGGAGAACAGGTTTGGGCTAAAGGAATTGATCGTAAGATTAGAGGACAGCATAAGCACCCGGCAACAGGTGGAGCTGATCAATGATTTTTTGATAAAGCATATTTATGGCAATAACCTCAAGCCGGACAAGGGACTCGACTTTGCTGTGCGCCAGATCGTGCAGGCAAAGAGCCTGGCGTCTTTAAAGGACATCAGACGACAGCTCAACATATCCGAACGGACCTTTGAAAGAAAGTTTGTCGATCATGTAGGCGTCGCCCCCAAGCTTTTTACAAGGATCTGTCAGTTTCACGCCGCCCTGATACAATTGCAGGAGCAGCAATTCGAGAAGTTTACCGATGTCGCTATCGAAAATGGTTATGCCGACCAGTCCCATTTTATCCGAAGTTTTAAGGAGTTTACGGGACTTACTCCTTCCAGGTTTATCGAATCGATACAACGGCCATGATCCAGCCGCTGGCCACACTTGTATTAGGCGGCAATGGAAAAACAGGCCGTAAGGTGGAAACCGCAGCGGCAGGAACCTGGAATGCCTAAAAATCCTGTACCTTACAGGGTACTATGAAACCGGAGATCCACATAAAACGCGTGTATGATAAACCCTCGGCAAAGGATGGGGTCAGGGTACTGGTGGACAGATTATGGCCCAGGGGACTGAAAAAAGAAGAGGTAAAGGCTGAATGGGCGAAGGAACTGGCTCCTTCGACGGAGCTAAGGAAATGGTTTAATCATGCGGCGCCGTTGTGGCCGGATTTTGAAAAACGGTACATGGAGGAACTCCGGAAGAACGATGCGGTGGAGGGGTTTTTGGAAGAGCATCAGCACGATAAACAGATCACCCTGTTGTATGGGGCAAAGGATACGGAGCACAATCATGCGATGGTATTAAGGGACTATCTGGATGAGCGTTTTGACCATTGATCTATTTGCAATATTCTTCTAATTCACTGTCAGGCTGCTCACCCAACTTTAAAGCCTTTCGATAATCGGCGCAGGCGCCGGCTTTATCTCCGAGGTTTGCTTTTACGGCAATCCTGTTATGAAGTGCCTGTAAATGATCCGGCTGGATCCTTAATACAAAATCAAGGTCAACCAGCGCTCCTTTAAAATCTTCCAGTTTGGCTTTTGCCTGGGCCCTGACATTGTGCGGCATCACAGCCGTTGAATCCAGCGCAATGGATCTATCAAGATCCTGCAAGGCGCCATTCCAGTCACTCAGCATCAGCTTGCTCAGGCCCCTGTTGCCGTATCCTTCGGCGCTGGTGGGATTAAGCTGCAACGCCTTATCAAAATCAGAGATGGCATCTTTATAATTATCCATTCGTCCTTTGGTATATCCTCTGAATAACCAACCGTTCACATTCTGCGGGTCCAGTTGAATGCATTTGTCAAAATCGGAAAGGGCGCTGGAATAGAATTCAAGATAGAACCTCGAGACGCCTCTATTGTACCAGGTTTCAGGGTCGAAGGGGTTTAAAGACAGGGACTGGCTATAATCCTTTACTGCATCTGCATAATTCGAGAGTTTTGCTTTTGCGACACCTCTGTGTGCATAGGCCAGCCAGGAGTTAGGATCCAGTGCAATGGCTATGCTAAAGTCGGCAATTGCTTTTTGATAATCTTCCAATAAGACCTCCGCGGCTCCTCTGGCGCCATAAAGCTCCACCTGGTCCGGGGTGAGGGAGATCGCCTTATTTAATAATACGATCTCTTCCTTAAACTGCTGTTTTCTCTCTTTTTCCCGGGATGCCCAATAATAGCTGTCCGAGATGAGCCAATCCCTGCATTCTGCCGGGGCGGCCGTGTTACCGGGGTGGGTCAGATCCTTATAGCTTTTTATATCCGTGCAAGCACCGGCGGTGTCGTTCAATCTGAATTTTGTCCTTGCCCTGGTCAGATAGGCCTCATCGAGGGAAGCGCTCAATCCGATGGCTTTATCAAGGTCTTTCAAAGCCTGGGAGAACATGTTCAATCTGAACTCGGCGAGACCTCTGCTGGAATAAGGGGTGGCGTATTCCGGTTTCAATTCGATGGCCATGTTAAAATCGGCTATGGCACCCTGGTAATCGTCCATACTTGCCCTGATATTGCCCCTATTGTTGTAATTGACGGCATCCTGAGGGTTTAGTTTTACCTGCATGTCATAATCCGCGAATGCACCCAGGTAGTCATTGAGACGCATTTTACAGGTGCCGCGGAAATAATAATTGCCGGCGAAAGACGGATTCAATTCGAGTGTCTTATTAAAGTCGTTGAGCGCCAGGGCGAACTTATTCAGCCTGTAATATGCCATGCCTCTCAGGTTATAGGCATCTGCATTATTAGGGTTCGCTGCCAGCGATTTGTCCACGTCAACCAGGGCATCACTATAGTTTTTATTTTCATATTTTCTCAGGCTGCTGTTGAAATATTCGGCTGAGCTTTGGCAATAAGACGAAGTGAATGATAAAAGGGCTGCAAAGAGCAAGAATGGTTTTTTCATTATTGGACAGGTTAAAGATATCTTTGCCGAAATTCATAAGATATAACGAATTTGTCTGCCCGCCTATTGCTCAGCGATGCCTTGTAAGCCGATGCCTATTGCATTGCAACATTGAAGGCGATGCTGGTTTCAGGCTTCCTGCGGTAGGCCAAGCGCCTGTGATAGTAACCATAAGAAAGAAAAGCTGCTGCAAGGGGGACAGACATGAATATAAGATTGCCGCCCCTTTCTCCGGATGAAAAGATACACCATGTGGCGCCAAGCAGATCGAAGACCAGACCGGCATATGCCCATTCTTTGATCCGGGAATATCCGGGGATCAATATGGCAATAACGCCTAATGTCTTGGCAACACCGAGGAAAGGTATCAGGTAAGGAGGCATCGATATTCTTTTAAATCCTTCAACGGCAACCTGAACGGAGAATATATCGGGTATAGCTCCACCCAACATAAAGAATGCAAATAGGGAAGTGAAGGTCCAATAGAGGATGTTTGTCTTTTTCATTTTGCTGGTTTTTTATTGTTATCGAATGTTTGTTTCGACAATACAAATGTATTCCAGCCTTTTTGCTTTCGTGCTATGGTATTGGGACAATAAGGAGGTGTGATTGCGACAAAGCCTTCGGTCTATTTTTTTGTGAAGACCAATTCCCGCGCATTATTTGGCTACCTCGATCTTTACCTTTTTATTCTTCAGCTTTTCATTTTTTATCAGCTGCAAAGTGTGACCGGCTTTTGACTTGCGGATGGCTACGAAGGATGTAAAGTCTTTTACTTCGATAAGCCCGATGTCATCTTTTTTCAGTTGTCCTTTATGCGAAAGAAAGCCTACAATATCTACTTTGTTGATCTTGTCCTTTTTGCCGGCGGAAATAAACAAGGTGGTCCATTTGGGTTTGTCGGGCAGTGTGGTTGTGAGAGGAAGGTCGACAGGAGAAGGGATTTCCTGTATATACTCAGGCAGTGTCTCTTCGGGAGACAGGATGAGTATGGCTGTGCCGCTGGCCTCCACACGGGCTGTCCGGCCATTGCGATGGATAAATATTTCTTCTGTGGAGGGCAGCTGGTAATGGATGATATAACGGATATTTGGTACATCCAATCCCCTTGCCGCAAGATCTGTTGTGACCAGCACATTGGAGCTGCCATTCCTGAATTTAGCCAAGGCGCTGTCCCGCTCAGCCTGTTCGAGCGCGCCGTGGTAGAATACATTGACGATGCCTTTTTCTTTTAACAGGGTGCTGGTGCGCTCGACAGATTCCCGGTGATTGCAAAACACGACGGTGCTCCGGTCGCCAATCCTGCACATAAGCTGGAACAGCGTTTCTATTTTATCTTTTTCCGGGCTCTGTGCCAGTTGAATGGAAAGACGTTCTGTTTTCGCACCGGAAAGAAAATCCAATGTATGGATGTTTGTTAATCCTACAAAAGCGGGGATCTCCACGGCTGAGGTAGCCGAGGTAAGGATCCTTTTCCTTAAGGAGGGAAGGGCGCCGATGATAAAAGACATTTCTTCATGGAAACCCAGTTCCAGGGATTTGTCGAATTCGTCCAGTACCAGGGTATGTATCCTGCCGGGGTGAATATTATTTCTGCGGATATGATCGGCCAGCCGCCCTGGTGTCCCGATGATCAGGGCCGGGGCTTCGATGAGGTTGTTTTCTTCGGTCTCTCTCAAATGCCCTCCATAGCAGCAAGTGACCTTAAAGCCTGTGCCCATGGCTTTGAACACCTGTTCTATCTGTATTGCCAGCTCCCGGGAAGGGGCAATGACCAGGGCTTGTGTACCGGTGGTCTTTTCGTCCATCAAAGCAAGTATGTGCAGAAGGAATGCAAGCGTTTTTCCGGAGCCGGTGTCGGATAGCAGCACCAGGTCCTGATCCTGCCGGGCGGCTGCCAGAGAGGCGGATTGGAGCTCGTTCAGTTCAGTGATCTTCAGGCGGGCTAGCATTCCCTGTACATCGCCGGGATTTATAATCATGCGGCAAAAGTACGCTAAATGTTATCGAAAATGAGATGTTTGATTATGCAAATCAGGCTACTCAGGCGAATATGAAGTGGTTCGCAACTAGCCAAATGTACGTGTATTGAATGTTTGCACCAGTTTGCTTAGATCGATGATATTGGAGACGCCCAATTTCTGCATGATATTTGACTTGTGCGTACTGATGGTTGAAATATGGACGGACAGGATCCGGGCAATTTCTGAAACGTTTTTTCCGGCGATCAGATGATGCATGATCTCCGACTCCCTGGCGGAGAGGGTCTCGAACGGGCTTGCCGTTTGCCCTTCCAGCACCTCCCTGGTCAAGGTGTCTTTCAGTCTGGAGCTCAGGTACTTCCTGTTGTTCAAAATGCTCACGATGGCCTTGCGGATCTCGGAGGGGGGCTCTTCCTTATTGATAAACCCTTTTACACCCATCTGGAGGTATTTTTTCGCATATACGTCCTCGCTACTCATGGTCAGGATGAGGATCTTTTGTTCCGGCCGCAGGGCAAAAATGTTTTTTAACAGGGAAAAGGAGTCTGTAAGGGGCATAGAGATATCCAGGATGGCAAGATCATAGGCACTGGATCTTATCTTTTGCCATGCGCAGTCTCCATTGCGACATTCGTCGATCTCAACCTGCGCGAACTCTTCTTTGATCAGGAAAATGAGGCCAGTCCTCACAATGTTATGGTCGTCGGCAATCAGGATCTTTTTCATAATGTTTTAAGGTATGGTGAATCTATTATCAAAATAACTGTTTGATAAACAATTACAATATAAATATAAACGATTTATACAATTTGTGGAAGTTCGTGAATGATTTTTTAGGCAGTAATGATTTCTTAACTCCAACTATTACTAAGGCGCCTCTCGCTAAATATGCTCAATTTCGCATGACGCGGCCGCATATCCAAAAGCGCCATTACTCCTTTACCAGGAACCGCTGGAAGCGGTTCGTCCGAAGGACAATTATTAGCGGTTTGCGGGAATTGGGCTAATTTTTGGTAAAGGCCAATTCCCGCACTTCATCTTATGATCGCTGTAGAGAATATTTCTTCACGTATCGACGATAAGATACTGTTCGCCAACCTGAACAATTCATTCCAGACCGGCCGTATCCACGGTATCTGGCATGAAAAGAACGAGGCGGGCACGGCATTTTTAAAGCTGCTGGCGGGGGATTTCCTTCCCGATAACGGTTGGTTCAGGTATGGGCGGGAGAGGCTGGATCACACGGATGTAGCCTACTATAACAGGGACGACATGCCGGGGGCTGTATTTGAAATGATGCCTTCTTCCGGGCTGTATAAGGATAAACTGATATATCTTTTTGACGATGTATTCGATGCATCGGATATGAGATACTTCCTTTTCTGCTATAAGATCATTCTTTCTCTAAAGGAAGCGGGCAAAACGATACTGATCACTTCCACGGACCATAAAGTACTGACGGCATTTACGGATTATTTTCATATCCTTTCGGGAGGGGTATTCCAGGCTACCCTGCGTTTTGGGCAGTATGATCTGCTGGATGAAGTGTTGAAGCATGTCCGGCGGTTCTGAGCAGCAGCGTTATCCGGTTGCCCGTATCACCCAGTGTGTCAATGAGCAGCTTTCCCTCCAGCTTCGATAACAGCTCCAGGATGATCTTGTAGCCCAGGCCCTGGTTGTCGTTATTCGCCTGATAGGTGTTATTAAGGATGGCATCCGTCAGGTGTTTGTCCATGCTTTTGCCGGTGTCGGTAATAGTAACGTAAGTAGTGTCCGTGTACTGTGTGGCTTCAATCCTGATCTCTCCATGGAGGGTGTATTTGTTGGCATTGTCTGTAAGGTTGCGGATAAGCAGCTTTAATATATTGGTATCGGAGAACAGTGTAACAGAGGGGGGGACCAGGTTAAGCACTGTATTATTACGCATGTTGGCTCCGGGTCCGTACAAAGAGACGATCTCCCCGACGATGTCATGCAGGATGATCTTTTCCTCCCGTATGACGAAACCTTCCTTCTGCGCATTTGTCCATACAAGGAAATCCTGTACGAATGCATACAGGTCTTGCGTTGCATTCCGGAACTTTTCCAACATTTCATCCAGGGTTGCGCCCGTCACCTGCTTGCGATGTTCATAGATATGATCGGCCAGCATATGTAAGAAGCGGAGGGGGGAGCGCAGGTCATGCAAAATGATAGCGATCATTTTTTCTTTTACCTGGTTGCTTTCGGACAGTGCCAGGGTCCTTTCCTCCACCTTTTTTTCAAGGTTACGTGACATCTGGACCTGCCGGTTATACCGCAGCCAGAAAATAAAGAAGAGGATGCCGATGGCTGCCACTGCAACCAGGAGCCGGAACCAGACCGTCTCATACCAGTAGGGGAGTATGGTCCAGCGGACCGTCTTATAGTTATAGCCTTCATTACCGTCGTGCTTTCGGATAGTCAGGGTATATCTGCCTTTGTGCAGACCGGTGAGCACCAACTTCCCATCTCCATTCAGCAGGTGCCATTTGTTGTCCAGTTCCTGTATGGAATATTCCAGGTGCAAATTTGCGCGATTGCCAAAATAAGGGGAAGAGATCGCAAAGACCAGGGGGCCGGAATGTTGATCCTCCTCGAAATTGTCAGTGGAAGACACTTGCTTGTCATCTGCGCCTATACGTTCGATAAATATGGGATGACCGGGGGGTATGATGGTTATGCTGTCCGGGTAAAATTGTATCAGCCCATCGAGGGAGGGCAGGGAGAAATGGCCATCCCTGGTGACGATGCCACAGGGAGTGCAACCTCCATCGAATTCGTTACTGGCAAATCCGGCCGATTTGTCGAAATAGTAATAAAATACATTATCCTTATTGCCGGCGGCATAACTGTCCAGCTCTTTTTTTGCAACCCTGAAGAGGCCCTTGTTCGTGGGTAACCAGAAATAACCTTGTTTATCCTCCATAAAACAGTGGACGGTGGCGAGATTGTTGCCGGGATCCATCGGCATTTTATGGAAGCGATGTCCATCGTATTTATAAAAACCATGGCCATAGGTGCCGATCCAGATACTCCCGTCTTTGGTTTTATGAATGACCCTTACGGAGGCCTTCTCCAGTCCCGGCTGACGGGCAAGCGTCTTGTAGATCAGGTCGTATGAAAATATTCCGGCTGAAGTCCCGATCCATAGCTCATTGGGGGATATCTCCCGGACAACCTGTATTTCAGCTCCCTGCAGCAATGCCGGATGTTCCAGTAAAATGGTTACGTCTTTTCCCCGAAGCCGGAATAATTCATTCCGGTTGCTATACAGGATATCTTTATTACCGGCCTCAAGGATGGAGGTGAGCCAATCGCCCATGTAGATAGGACTGACGGGTCCGTGCAGCCCGGGATCGGTACTTCTTAAGGAATCATAAGAAGAATACCAGATATGACCATCTGATGATTGGAGAAAGGAATGTGGGTCATATACTCCCGGCGATGGCTTATTTACCGGTTTATGCCGGTCCAGGATGCCGGAGGAGGTCAAAATCCTGCCATCCGGCAACTCTACCTGTCCATACAGGCTATTGATGGCGTAGTTGTCGCTGTTGAAAGCCAGCCGTCCGAACTGGTGTTTTTTGAGAATGTATAATCCACTTGTCGCTGTACCGACATATAATATCCGGTTGCGCTCGTCATATATCAGGCAGCTGATGTCCCTGATGGAAGTATTGGCGGCCAGGGTATCGACATCCAACTGTCCGTTCTGTAAATGGACCAGCAGGATATTTCCTTTGAAGACGAGGAAGGTGTGGCAGGTATCCCTTATGGCTTTAAAGGTGGCTTGTATAGGATAAGGGCCTGCCACGTCGGCCTGGCTAAAGATCTGTTGCAGCGGGATGCTGATGCTGATATTTTTTTGCAGCCGGCCTTCCTTGTATGCATAGAGACGAGATGACCTGTCTACAGAGATGAACACATCTCCCACCACGAATTGGAGCTTTGGCGCAGAAAGGGAAATTTCAGGAAGAAGACGAATGTCCCCTGTGCTCTCGTCAAGAAAATAGCAGGCGGAATCTATTCTGTAATAAGTCTTTTTTTCACTGACAGTGAACAGGTCGCCATTGTGGTTCAGATCTTTCAGCAGCGGCTTGAATGTCGCGGGACTGGCCGCTCCTCCCCACTTTTTATAGATATTGGCAAAAGAAAATACCCGGTTGTTCAACCGGTTGGCTTGATAGGGATTGGCGGAGCGGAGGCTGTCTTCGGCCAACTGGTAATCGGATGTGACGGTCAAAATACGGTGGGGGCCAGTCGACTGTTCAATGAGCATCTTCCCCGAGCCCTCCGTCAAACCGAACAGGGAACACCTGTTGGACAACAGGGAAGGGGAGTTGTCCATATTGTATTCCCTGAAATTCCTTCCATCGAAGCGGACCAGGCCCATTTCCGTAGCCATCCAGAGAAAGCCGTTCCTGTCGAAGGCCATGCCCTTGATGCTGTTCTGGGGAAGACCATTGTCGCTGTTGTAATTAATCACGCTGTACCCGGGCAGGTTTTGAGCGGTTAAAACCAGCGACAGGGACAAGCTAATCAGAGTCGAAATAGACGATCTTATATTCAAGGACATGGTCTGGTGCTGTACTTACTAAAGTTCCAACATTAATTTGATATAATACTAATGACGGATAGACATTTTTACTTTATTATGATTTATTCCATCGTATAGCTCCACTACGTAGATCCCCGGCGGCAGATCCTGCAGATGGTCCAGCAGCAGTTTATTTCTGCCTCGTGTAACCGGGTATTGCCGGTTCCAGAGGGATTGGCCGGTGAAATTGAGCAGGCGGATGGAGATAATGCCGTCACGGTCATTCATAAAGCCAAGTGTGGCGGATGTAGCGGCGGGGTTAGGCGTTACTGTTGGAGTGATGCTGGTTGGGTTCAGCCTGACGGGCATGATACGGCTGAACTGGTAATCACCTGTGAGGCCGGTCTCCCTGATGCGATAGTAGACCATCCGGGTATTGTCATCGGGCGGAAGATCGGAGTAATCGTACTGGTTTGACGGGTCGCCGGATGGCTGTGGTGAGATAGTGGCAACGGTCTGAAAGGTATTGCCGTCGGTACTTCTTTCTACCTGGTATGCCTTTACATCGTCTTCAAGGCCGGTTTGCCAGCTGACGATGACATTTCCGTTGTTAAGCCATACTGAGGAGGAGAGGAAATGTATGGGAAGCACGGAATTGCAAATGAGGGGGAATAGAGGGGTTTGATTGATCGTGATCGATTGGGATGAGAACCCTGATGAGCCGGGGGCAGCGTTATAGGTCACGCCGCCGGCTGTAATGCCTGCCGCACCACCTGTGACCGTAACGGCGCCCAGGGTTTTATTGCTATAGACGATACCGCCGCCACCGCCGCCGCCGGGTCCATGCTTTGCTCCGCCGCCTGTATTGCTGGCGCCGGCGCTGCCATTGGCGCTTGCCGTTAGGCCGGGTGCTGAAACCCCTGTGACAATGAGGATGCTGCCGCCTGCGCCTCCTCCTCCAGTGCCGTCATTTTGAACGGTAGTAAAGGGTGCGGCCCCGTTTGCCAGGATGGAGCCTGTGCCGGTGATGGAGCCTGCCGTGAGGATAACGATACCGCCGCCTGGCGCTCCGCTGCTGGCAAAACCATCCAGAGCAGCGTCTCCTGTTCCGCCGTCGCTGCTGCCGGCCCCGCCACCGCCGCCCATTACCAGCCGGGAGGGAGTTTGCTGTGCAAAGATGGCGCCGGGTTTCCCCCCTGTAGGAAGATTGGAACTCCAGCTATTTCCCCCGATACCTCCTGTTCCGCCGTTGCCGCCGCCGCCGCCTCCGGCATTGTTGCTGTTGTTGGAAGGCTGTCCATCCGTGGCTCCTCCGCCTGCATTTCCCGGTGCGCCCCTGTCATAGCTGCCGCCGGGATAGCCTTCTACGAGGGTGTTGATCAACCCGGCGGCATTCAGCGAATCGAGGTAGCGAGGCGTTCCTGCAATCCCTTCTCCTTTTGATCCCCCGGCCTTTTTGCTAGCCAAGGCTACATAATCCGTATTCGAGCCCGAAGTTCCGGTGTTATAGTTCTGACCGCCGCCACCCCGGAACCCCAGGCCGGAGGCGTCTATATTTTTCCCGTTCATATTGAGGTTATAGGCGACGTAGAAGTCGATGACACCGCCTGCGTACCCATTCCAGGCGGGAGGACGGATGTTGGCGGTCAATGTCGCATTGTAATACATGGCGATCCGGATGACCTGGTAACGGTATTGGCCATCTGTACCATAATTCGCATTCTTATAGCTATTGATAAGACCGGACTGGAGGTTAAGCGTTCCTCCTGCCAGGGGCACCGCATTGGCAGCGATAGCATACTCCATGTTTCCGGCCATCAGCTGCGCATTGTTCAGGTAGCCACTGCCCGTGCCTGAGCCGTCCCCATATGCCGTTCCATTCGTCGAGTTTATCTGCGCTCCCTGCATCTGGATGATCAGTACGATGTCATAAGCGCTGATGGGAACCGAGCCATAGCCGGAGGCACTGGCACTACCCAAAGTGATGCTGGTGGCGCCTGAGGATACGGTAGCCTGGGCGCCGGGGTAATAGGTGTTGGGATAGACGCCGATGTTGGTGGTGGAGGATGTAGGGCAGCTTTGGGCTTGCACGGAGGAGTGTGAGAGCAGAAAAGATGTTGCCAGGATGATGCACATGTACACTCCGGGATTGCTACTTTTTATCAGAGAAAACTTTTTCATTGCGAGATCGGATTTTAGGGGTATGGAAAAGCTGGATGATAACCTTCAACTACAAAGATACACGGATACCTGAGCAGAGGAAGCTCTTAAGAGTAAGCGCATACAGGCAGACCCAATTATTACGAGGCCTCGTTAGTAAAAGTTGAAAATGATCAAACTATTACGACGGGTAAGTAAAAAATATTTGATCCATTCCAAGAAAAAGGAGTAAATTGTATCTGAATCAGTACACCTTCTTATCCTCCTTATTTCTCTTTTTTCCATCCTGCTCGCAAGACTTTATATCCTCACAAAAAGAAGGGTGCATTACCTGTAAACCCGTAACTCAAAAAATTTAAAGTCTATGCCACACACACCGGCGTTGAGATCAGCTGTCATGCTTATCTGCCTGATCATTTCAACTCATTCATCATTTGCCCAGGAAGATGAAAAATTCAAATTGGAGGAGGTCAAACAACAATGTTCCGCCCTGCCACTGGAGAAAAGAGCCAGGGTCAGCGTCACCCGTTTTACGGTGACTACGAGACAGCCTGGTACGGAAACGGAAAAAAATGCAAGGGCCAATAACAGACTGAAAGCGTTGGGCACTATTTTTAACAAAGGCGAAGCGCCGCAGGCGGAAAAGATCCCGCCCACGCTTGGCGACAACCTGACGACGATGCTCACCAACGCCCTGCAGGAGGTCAATTGTTACAGGGTGCTGGAAAGCCTTAGCAACAACAAGGATCTTACCGGGGAGATCGATGCCGGCAGCAGTCAGTACAGCAGCAAAAAAACGCCCAAGGCGGGCAAACAACTGGGGGCGCAGATCGTGGTGACAGGCGAAGTGATAGAATACAGTGAGAAAGATAAAGGGGTATCTGTCGTGGGAGTAGGAACGAAAAAGAAATATATCAAGATGGGATTTAACCTGAAAATGATCAACCCCGAGACCCGGGATATCATTGCTTCGCATGTTTTCCGGATAGAGTCCAGAGCCAACAAAAGCGTATCCGTGCTGGGGCTGGTAAAAACAGGCGATACCGATCCGGCTGTTGCAGCTGTGATGGAAGATGGAATAGTAGAGGCAGTACAATATATGGCGAAAGTAAGGGACTCTTTAAAAATTACTGCTGACGGCAGTTTTGCGGGGAACGGATTGTCCTCCGGCGAAAGAGAGACTGAAATTTCGCTGTCGAATGCCAACTTTGCGTCTTACAATGCGCTCGCCAATATTATTTCCGGTCTTCCGGGATATAAATCGATGGAGAAGTCCTTTACCGGAGGGGTCGGCAGCTATTCAGTGACGCATACGGGTTCGACAGATGAACTGCTGACACAAATGAGCAAGAAACTGGGGAGCAGCTATGAGGTCACGGGCCAGGATGCGGGGAAGATCGAGCTAAAGGCGAAATAACAAAAGCCCCCGACGATAGTCGGGGAGCTTGTACACCGGACTGGACGTTTCTCAAACCATTTTTAAGCGATGGGCGGTAATTAGTTGAATTGGCCTCACCTTATGACTGGCATTACAGCCCTCTTAGTATTACAACCTGCTGGACCGAGATACCTTGCTCCCCGATGAATTTAACGAAATAACAACCGGGTTTCCAGGTGGAGGTATTGATGCTGAGATTATTTTTATAATCAGTTGGTTTTGATAAAATGGTATGGCCTGCCACATCCGTCACGATGATATGGGAGACATTGGCTGTTCCCGATATGAACAGCGTGCCGGCAGTTGGATTTGGATATAATAAGAGCCTGCCATTTTTCCCTCCGATCATTACCTCCCTGACTTCTGAATAGGAAACAGTCCCGTCTGCCTTTATTATTTTTAGCCTGTAATAATTGTAGGGCTGGTTGGGTTGTCTGTGCATGAATTGATATTCTTTGATGTATGTCTGTAATGGTAACGCTGTGATCGGTTCAAAATGGCTGCCGTCGCTGCTATATTCGACCTCTGTCGTGCCTGTTCCCGGATCTTCTATATCCCATGTTAACCCGACGTTGCCTTTTCCATCTGCTTTAGCTGTAAATGCAGTGATGGACAGCGGCAATACCACAACGTAAGAGCAGGGGGTTAATGTAATATTATCAATATAGAAATCATTACCGGAAGTCGCTGAACTGGAGGCGGAGAGGCTGACCGTAAAAGGCCCGCCGGAAGCAGGGGCGACAAAAGACATGGTACCGAACTGCCAGGGTGTTTCAGGTCTGTCCTGTGTATAGGAGGTTGGCGCTGTAAGGGTGATACTGGTGCTGGCGATCACGGTTCCCGAATTATTGGTGATCTGTGCCAGCACGGGCGCATCGTTGATACCGCCTATGGCAACTACCTGTGCGTAACTGTCCGCATGTTTTCCAAAGAAGGAAAAAGAATAGGAGGTACCTCCCGTCAGGGCGATGCCCGACTGCCGGAAGAAGGGCTGGCCGCTGGATGCCGAGCCATTTACGGCCAGGAACTGATCATACATATCACCCGTAGTGGCGCCGAACGTTTTGCGCCATCCTGTACCGTTGTAGCTGTCCATCAGGGAGCTGAGATAAGGTTGGTCTGCCAGGTCGGATATCGCTCCCAGATAGGACGTGATGGTATAATTACCTTCATAGTATAACAGACCGGAGTTATTGGTCCCGGGATTGGCCTGCGTGTTTACAAAAGTATAGGTGGTATTGGCGGCGGGAAGGCTGCTGTATAAGGAACTGCCGGCGGCTACGGTAAATCCCCGCTGGTGAGGATGTATGGTAGTCAGAGTACCCGGGCTTGTGCCGAAGGTGCCGTTGTTGCCTACGGTGATCAGGTTCGAGCCGACGGAGCCGACGCCGCCGCAGGAAAGGGACGCAGCAGGCTTGGCGGCCTTTAATCCAAAGTCCAGGTTGCCGCCGGCAAACAGCATGCGGTTGGTGGGGGTCTGGAACGTGCTCTGCTGATTCATGTAATAGTCGAACAACACAGATCCGGAAGAAGGCTCTTCCTCCGGAGATAGCAGCGAAACGCCTGAAGTCAGCAGATTAGTGGTTTCCGTTACAAAATCCTTTCCGGCGGGCGGGGTGACGATCACCGAGAAGTTGCCTGCCGACGGGATCTGGGCACTGGTGAATGAATAAACACCTGCGGCATTGGTGGTGGTAGAAGCAAAAACGCTACCCTTCGTTTCGCCTACTATGCTTACGGTGACACCGCTGATGGGAGCATCGGTTGCCGAATTATACACCTTATCCCGATTGCCACCGTCCAGGAACACTGTCCCGGTGAGACAAACACTCTGGAACAGCTGAAGCTGCGCCACGCCCATGGTACTAGTGGATGAAAAAGCTTTGGTAATATACAACCGGTAAGCGCTGTAGGCAGTAGTATTTGCGAAGGTAAAGATCTGTGTCTGACCTGCCGTAAAAGAGATGCCGGATCGCGTATCCAGGTTGATCCATGTAACGCCATTGTAAGCCTGGAATTTCCAATTGGTCGGAGCAATGTTTGCGCCGATGCCACTGTAGTCCATGGCGCTGATGGAATATCCTTTCACTATCTGCGGCGCGCCGGAAAATGTCACGCTTACCCAGCTGGGACTCCCAGTAGTCACATTCTTATTCTCCTGCCATCCGGACGTAGCATCGTTTGAATTGTTGAAAACATTGGATGCCGGAAAGCCGGCTGCCTGACCACTTTGGTTAAGCACATAAGGCTGGAGGTCCGTCAGGTCAGTCAAACACTGTCCATAACCTTCCGCATGGATCAGTATAGCAATAGCAATCAAAACAAGTGGTTTCAGGGGTAAAGAATTAGTCATAGGGTCGAATTGTTCTATAAAACAAATAGAAAAAAACGAGTATTGGTAGTGAAAGATTGCTCCAACCCTTACTTGCAGCGTTGTTCGATAGACGAAATCCAAGAACTTGTATGGGAAATGCTTACTTCTCCATTTTCGTGGGCGTGGCTTAGGGGATACTATTAGTTCCACCTGGCGGTAATATGCTTTCCTGTTTTTGTGCGGTGCGGTTTAAAATGAACTTAAAATTTATTGCAAAGACCAAACCGCCAGTTCGTAACCGTCAGGGTCTTTAAAGTGGAAACGCTTGCCGCCCGGGAAATTGTAACCTTTTTCCTTTCTCCAAGTATTCTAAGTAATACCTCACTAAAAACTTACCATCATGCGACAAATATTCCTTCTCATGGGGCTAATGAGCATTCTAAGCCATTCAATAGCACAGCACGGTACACCAGGCAAACCAGGCCATGCCGGCACCCCGGGTATACCAGGTACTCCCGGCGTGCCGGGGACTCCGGGCAATCCCTCCGACACCGGATGGATGAACTTGTACAGCCCCGACACTTCTACGGGAGATAATGAGCAAGTTGGCGAGGCGCCTACCTTGTCCAACCCACTTGTCAGATCAGACAATCCTAATTGGTATATCAGGGAGATTGTTGCTGACCTGATCGAAAACAAGCTCATCGATCACGTCGACCGGCTTTCCTTTACGTTGGATACCGACGGCCTGACGCTGAATGGAATCAGGCAAAGCGATGAAGTCTATCGCAAATTCAGAGCGAAGTACATCCTGCATTCCAAAGATCACTTTATCTATTCGCAGTATTATACACCTCACGGCAGTGGGGCACACACCGAAGTGAAAATTGACCATTTTGGCCCTTCATTGCCTTAAATTGTCCTGCTCCTGAAATGCGCTTATTAGCTGCCCAGCGCAGCGTAGTTCCGGCCCGTTCATAGATATGTCTTTGCAGATATAAACGCATGCCCATGCCAACAAAAATATCGGCTATTTTAGCAAAAGACTTCGTCCACCTCGATGTATGAATTCATGAAGAGCAGCAGGTGCAATTTTCGGATAGCCTCTTTTCCACATAAATTGTTTATTTCTATAAGCCCCATCCTTTTTGAAGGTGCATACGGATCGGAACTTTCTATCTTCGAGGAGGTCACTCTTCCAAAAGGGAAGAAAAGTTCAGCAAGCTGTTTTTGGGTGGTCATGATGCTCAAATTGCCAATACGTATTTGCATAACTGGAGATTTAGAATATGGCATTTATATGTAGGAACTGATGATAAGAACTGATACGCAGATCAAACTTATAAGGAAGCCATGTGAAAGGATACAGGTAAGTTAGCTAAATAAATTGGATTGACCTAATATTTGTTCACAACCTTAGTGATTGTCGTATTGGGCCTATAAATTATTTGGGCGCTTCAGTTTTAAAGACTACCTTTAGCCTGTATTGAGATATACAGCATCAAGTATTTGATTCGCTTCTTTCTTCGCTAAATCGTTTCGTTTCCTCTACTTTTTATTGCATTGCTCAGTTAGTTTTAATTTTTATAATTTTTATCATGAACATGTATGTATCAAACCTGGGCTTCCAGGTTACAAATGAAGAATTGAAGTCTATGTTTAGCAAATACGGTGAAGTGACTTCCGTAAAGGTGATTGCCGATAGGGAAACCGGGAAGTCCAGGGGATTTGCATTCGTTGAAATGGCTGATGAAGCAGCCGAAAAAGCGATGAAGGAACTCGATGGAACTCACACAGACGGAAGAGCGATATCCGTTTCCAAAGCCAGGCCCAAACCGGACAGCGGCTCGTTCCAGCGCGACCGGGGCAACCGCTGGTAGCCAGAAAAGTCCGGCAAGGACAACAATACCAAAGCCTCTGAAACAAAGTTCCGGAGGCTTTTTGAATTTCGGCAATCACTAAAGCGTTTTGTATTCTTCGTCTCTTTTGAAGGCATCGAACGCTGCATGTGTTTCCCGTAGGACATCGTCCGGTAGTCCGTTCACCTTAAGTTGCTCCCAGGAAATTGTTTCCGGTGGAAACTGCGTCAGGCTTTGGTGGTGATTCCTAAGGTGATCGTGTTGTTCAGACGGCCAGCGCGCCTGCCCTTTTTTGAAAAAATCGATGAACTTTTCTTCGACCTGTTCGAAGTTCCTTTTTAAAAGCTCGATGCCTGTAACTTTTTTAATCATGTAAAATATTATAGTTAAAGATAAATGAAGCAAATCACATACCGCTTTATTTTATTAACGCCTTATAGATATGCATCGTTCAATAATCATTGGTTCCGGCGCCTGTATTCCCGAAAATATCATCCGCAACAGCGATTTTCTATCAAACGGATTTTATTCTGAAAACAGCAACCTGGAAGAGAGCACTTCGGCCAGGACAATAGAAAAATTCGCTAAAATCACCGGTATCCTCGAGCGGCGCTATGCTCCGGAAGAACTTTCAGCTTCCGATCTGGCCACAAAAGCGGCCGCAAAAGCCATTTCTGACAGTGGCATTGATAAGGAGTCTCTGGACCAGATTATCGTGGCCCATAACTTCGGCGACATGAAAAATAGTTTCTCATCCCCTGATCTGGTCCCATCCCTGGCATCGAGAGTGAAAAGGCAACTGGGGATATCCAATCCCTCGTGTGTGCCTTACGACCTGGTATTCGGCTGCCCAGGCTGGCTGCAAGGAATAATACATGCCGACGCTTTTTTCAAGGCTGGAATGGCGAAAACAGCATTGATCATCGGAGCCGAGACGCTATCCCGTGTCCTCGATCCGCATGATCGCGACAGTATGATCTTTTCCGATGGCGCCGGGGCTATCGTGCTCAGCTATGAAAATGTGGACGATCAAGCTGTAGGTCTGTTGTCAGCGAATGTTCGTTCGGACTGTGGAGAGGAAACGGATTATATATATATGGGAAGTTCCCTGGATCCCGAAAAAGCTACGCACGCGCGATACCTGAAGATGAAAGGACGTAAAGTATACGAATATGCATTACGACATGTGCCCGCAGCGATGAAAGAGTGCCTGGACAAGTCAGGTTATCCCATCCGGCAATTGAAGGCCATATTTATTCACCAGGCTAATGAAAAAATGGACGAGGCCATAGTAAAGTGTTTTTACGGCTTGTACGGCATTGCCGAACCGCCTGAAAATATTATGCCCATGTGCATTCAGTGGCTAGGCAACAGTTCGGTTGCAACCATCCCTACATTGTTCGACCTTGTAAGGAAATCATCATTGCCGGGATATGAATTAAAAAAAGGCGACCTGGTATTATTTGCCTCGGTGGGCGCCGGAATGAACATCAATGCAGTATGTTATGGCTGCCCCTAAAGAGGCGACCCCGATACTCTTATGATTGCCTCAGTATAGTTCTGAAGGAAGCTCGCTTACGGAAATGATCTTTCCGTCAAAGATCGTCTTATCAAGGGAAACTATTGCCTGCCTGGCTTGCGCAGATACGGGCATGCAAACCTCTCCGCTCTTTAAGGACCGACCGTTTAATGAATTTCTATGCACCTTTGCATAATCGACATTGCCATACGGGATGAACAATTTTCTTAATTCCGAGTCGGTTGTATTCAGGCTGATATTGTAAATTTTGATATTCATGAGCATTGAATTGACAGTTCGCCTTGTTTAGCTTTTTGAGGAAAGCTTGATGAATTCCTGGCCGTTAAAGATCCGGGAGAGGTTTAAGTCCTTCGATCTTCGGTATTCCTCCAGCTTATTTACTGTCACGATACGCCAGAAATTCTTTTTCTTCAATTCCACAAAGTCGGCAGCCTTGATAAATATACCTTCTACCGTTCTTGCCTTGAGAGAGATCTTGGAGAAGCAGTCCCGCTCGGTGCCAATAAAACGCTCTATCTGCTCAATAGTCATATTGAAGTTTTTCTGTTTTTATTTTAAATGCCGCCATTAAACCTGAGCAGCTTTTGTTGCGACATGTGATATAGATTAATAAATGGTCTGATTATAACTGTTGGAATTATTGTAATTCTTTTCTCCCCGCCCGCCAGACTTCAGTTCCAGCTTGGGATTTGCTTCATTGACTTTTATAGGCCGGCCTCCTACCATAGTCCCGTCAAGTTCCGCAATAGCTTTCGTGCCGGCGGCATCATCGGCCATCTCCACAAATCCGAAACCACGCGATCTGTCCGTCATCTTATCCATAATAATTCTGGCAGAGCTTATTTCTCCATAAGGAACGAAGAGCTCTTTAAGATCCTGGTCCTGCAGATCGAAGCTCAAATTGGCAACATAGATGTTCATAAAAAAATGGTTAAAGCAAAAAAAATTAATGAGAAGGCAAGAAGCAGAGACTAACTAGCAGAAAAAAAGTGACTGGATAATTAATATATACCGATGCAAACTCAGATAACTCCGCAATTTAGGCTTTATTTGGCGGATAGCAATTATATCTTTTCGGTCCTCCTGGGATAACGGTCCGAAGGCTGGTTCGATTCTCCGTTGGCCAGATAGGCCTCAGGGCGGCGTTTTTTGACTTCCAATCTTCCAGGATAATCTTAAATTTGGTAGTGGCTCAGTTTGAAACCGCTTGGCTCCTTATGATCGGCATTTACGAAGACCGAGCTAAGTGATGACAGGAAAACCGGTTTTTTTCAACGTAGCAGTAGCTCTCCGGTGGTGGCCCCGATATCGAATCGAAAAGGACGATCAATCCTTGATCCTTTTTATAATGCCGCCATCTATCTCATGTGAACGGTCAATGCAAGGGTCATTTATTACTTTGAAAGCGGCGGAATCGTCGTTAAAAAAAATGATCTTGTATTTACCTTCCGTATGCGTACCGCAATTGGCGTCATAAATGCAAAAAGTATCATTATAAAATTTATAGTGACCTTCATTTTCAAGTTTATTTTGAACCGATACCTGAAAGCTGCCGTCCTTGGTAAAGTCCAGATGAACAGTCGAATGATCCTGTCCGCGAGAGATCCAATGCCCGATCAGCTGATGGTTTTGACAATTGATCGGGAGAAATAGTCCTCCCAGGAAGGACCAGGAAAATAAGAGCGATCTTTTCATAATCTTCTTTTTACTTTTAGAAAAATTTGCCTTCACCCCTGGCTCTCTGCTATCTCCCTTAGTTTCAGCCGATCTTCCTTGCAGCCCTTTTCCTGGAGGTAAGCATAAAGCTCCCCGGCATCCTTGCCGCCCACCTTTGCATGATGTAAAAGAGTGAATCCATGGGGCCCTTTGGCGTTGATCAGATTCGGATAGGCCTCCAGGACCGGCTTGACCAACTGCGTCTTACCAAGCATGGTCAAGACATAAAGGGTGACCCGATCGCCGTATTCCATTAGAAAATTAGCGATGTCCTTATTTCCCACATGGCCTGCACCTTCGATAGCAGCCTCATAATCCCCGTTCCCCCAGTCGAATTTGCTATAGACCAAATTGGGCGTATCTCTCAACATGGACTGGACCTTTGGGAAATCGCCATGGCCTGCAATAACAAACTCCTTTACGAGCGAAACAGGCAACGGGGGAGGTTCTTGCGAAGTGATAACCTGGGCCGAGACCTTTTTTCCCGAGACAATGAGTGCCGCCGACGATCCGGCCACCTGTATTAGAAAATTCTTTCTGTTCATCTTTTTCTTTCAAAAGTATCAGCTATTTCTATAGACTGACCGCCTTTTACGGGTAAAGGCACTTTTCCTTGGTCAAATTCCGGCAAGCCATTGACAGAGCCAAAAGTTCAGCCTGCCTTTCACCCCGGAAATAAGGCATTTCACATAATTAGAGCCTGGTTCTTCACATACAGACAGCAATAGAACGATCTTTGAACCATGGTCAGCTCAAAATCAAAATGGCGATATCTCCTGTTGGGGCTTGGCTTTTTCTTCATGTGGTTCCCGTTCAAGTTCGGTGGGATGCCGGATATCAAAAAGGCGATCTTTTCGACCGCGATCGACGTCCTCCCGTCCATGGCGGCCATGATCCTTACCGTTGAGCTCCTTTTGCCAGTCTTCTTCTATCGTCTGCGGTACAAGCAGTTCTCGCTGCTGCTCGTCATCCTGGTACTGCTGGCAGGCTCTGCCATCATTCTTAGCCAGCTGGCGCTCATGGAGAGCTCGCTGTTTGCCTATCAAAAAAATATAGCCATATATCACGAGCACTTTTTTTACTGGTTCTGGTCCGATCTTATTTTCGGGTCCTATTTTTTGGTGACCTTCCTTTGTCTTACCGGAATGGTCGTCAGAATGGCTTTCGACCGGATCAATGCTGACTGCCATCTCCAAATGCTGGAGAAGGAAAAGGCGATGTCCGAATTACTGGTGTTGAAACACCAGATCAACCCGCATTTTATCTTTAACATGCTCAATACCGTTTATTACAAGATCGATAAAGCAAATGCCGAGGCCAGGCAGATCCTGGAACAATTCTCCTCCCTGCTTAGATATCAATTGTATGAAAGCGACGATCCGATCGTTAGTGTAGAAAGTGAGCTTGGCTTCCTGTGCAGCTACATCAATGTTCAGAAACAGCGGTTGAACCCTGCCTGTGTGGTGACTGTTGAGGGATTTGAAGCGCTCAAAGGGTTTAAGATCGCTCCAAACCTTCTTCTTCCCCTCGTTGAAAATTGCTTCAAGCATGTCTCGAACCTCGATGACGGCAGCAGCTGTATACGGATACGGGCACAAGCAGGCACCAGCACCTTTGAATTTGAAACGGAGAATTCTGTAAAAGGCTACGAAGCGTCAGACAATCGAGGGATCGGCGTCGACAATCTCAAAAGACGGCTTGAATTGCTCTATCCGGGCAAATACACTTATAAGAGCGTTCGCGAAGAACATAAATTTAGTACCTTTCTCAGCATTACGATTGTATGAAGCTATCAGCCTTGATCATCGATGATGAACCTGCCGCCCGCGAAGGCCTTGCGGTCGATGTAAAGGATATTCCTTATATGGAGGTTGCCGGTCATGCAGCAAGTGCATATGAAGCATTCGAATTGATCCATACACTGGCGCCGTCGGTCATTTTCCTGGACATCAATATGCCGGGCATGTCGGGCCTGGAGTTTATCCTCCTGTTGAAGGTCAGACCGCTTATCATCCTAACGACCGCCTATCGCGAATATGCCCTGGAGAGCTATGCCCTTGGAGTGTTGGACTACCTATTAAAGCCGATCTCGCCGGACAGGCTAAGAATGGCGACCGAGAAGGCCCTGACCTGGTTCAAAGACAGACCTCAGGAAACGGGCCAAACCGGAACCGCGGGGAAGTATATATTTCTTAAATGCAATGGAAAGTTGGAACGCCTCGATCTGGATGATATCCTTTATTTCGAAGGGGCGAATAATTACGTCTTCATCCATACGACCTCGATGCGATACCTCTCCTATATTACGCTCAAAAGCATCGAAGAACAACTTCCGGCCGAACAATTTGTTAAAATCCACAAGTCTTATATCATCTCAAAGCAGCATATCCGGTCTATGGACAGATATACGGTGAAGATTAACGAAACCGACATTCCATTGGGCAAGACTTTTCGGAGCGAGGTCAAAAAGGACCTTTTTGACGGCAAGGTAATCAAGAGGACCTGACGAGGACAGCGCGAGGAGTGGGAGAGTGGGGAACTGGGGTCACTCTAAATCGTCTCAAATTTCAACGAATGTAATTCCTTCATAAATTCAGCCGCTTTCCTTACCCGTTTACCCGAGGATCTTTGAATAAAGTTCCTTACCCATTTTTTATGTAAGTTTCTATAAGATAATTGATTATAACACCATAGTCCCAGCGGGATTAAAGAAAGTGTGGCAGCTACTTGCGCCGTCCACCAATGTCCTCCGGTCAATGTCATCATATCTTTGTTTGCAAAAGCATCGATATGAAGATCTTTTATCGCCTTTAAAACTACAGTTGGAAAGGCCAGACATGCGGGGATAAACAAAACGACCATTCGGGCATAGTCCAGGTGATGGGCCTGCAACATTGCAAGACTGCTTTGTATGGTCACAATATCGTTGCTATAATCCATGCGTTTGATAATAACAAGTTGCTTTATGCTATTAATAAGAGCGACCATATAGAATGCAATCAACAATAAGGCGGAGACACTATAAGGGAGGGCGGAAAAGTTTCTGGATAAAAACACGACCAGAAAAACTATACACGCCAGTTGGACGACTCCCTCGGCAATTCGCCGCCAGAATAGCGGTGTAAGACTTGATTTTACCTTCCCGGCTTCGATCAGATGAATAAAATGCTGATTTAATTTTAGTGACGCCTCCAACTTCTTGTCATAAACTTCCCACAAGGATTTGATTTCATTTAGTTCCATAAAAATTGTTTTTATTGGTTAAAAAATTTGTTTTTAGCTTCTCCTTGATACGGCTGATTTTAGTTGCAACATTCGACTCTGTAATGCCTGTGATTTCGGCGATCTCCTTATAGCTTTTGTCGCCCAGATAAAGAAGCATGATGGATTTGTCAATTTCTTTAAGTTGTCCAATGAATTGCAACAGCAGGCTCAGATTCTTTTCCTTTTCCGTGATTGTCGTTCTATCCTCCTCGAATATGAGTAGATTCTCAGAATAGATAGTCCTATGAAGCTTGTTCTTTTCCTTGCGGTAAAAAGATATGGCGACGTTTAAGGCGATCCGATACATCCATGTAGAGAATTTGAAATTAACCTTATATCCGGTGAAAGATTTCCATAGGTTATAAATGATCTCCTGTGCTAAATCGTCACGATCCTCCTTACTGGAGCAATATGAATTGCAGACCTTGAAAATAATTCCCTTATTTTCCTTTATAAGTTCGGTAAAGAGAATTTTATCCGTCATTGTCTTGATTGGGGCTTACTGTATTTCATTAGGTCCGTAATGCCCGGCATAACATAATTCGCAAGAGAATTGAAAAAGTCACAGTTTTTGCGAAAAATTGGGGGAAATAATTTCGCCCCGGTCCAAAAGAAAGAAACCCCTCAGCTTTGCCGAGGGGTTGTTGTGCATTTAACAAAACGGGCCTGTTATCGAGGCATCCTGACTGCATTTAATTTCCCGGTATATACAATGCACGCCGCGAAAGCACAATCGCATTACCGGTATTGAATTGCCAAAGAACATGCCCATTAGCCGGGTCGATCGCATAAAAGTAGCGTGATCCGCCGGCCCCGACATACAACACTCCATTCGCGACTATCGCGCCGGAGCCATTGGCATACATCTGCGGAATGTTCCATACGGCGGCGCCCGTCTGTGCATTGACGGCATACAGGTTGCCATCATCCGCCGTAACATAAACGGTATTGTTATAGACGAAGGGCTGATCGTACACGCTGGCGCCGGGGAGGGCCTTCCATTGTTGCGTCCCGGTAGCCGCGTCAAATGCAAAGAGACTTCCCGACTCGGCTCCCACGTAAAGGACTCCATTGCTGATCGTCGGAGTCGACTGCGCGAGCGTGTTGTCGGCCTTGGCGCGCCAATTTACGCCACCCGTCGCCACATCCAGCGCATAGAGGGAATCGTTCTGGCTACCAATATACACGACCCCATTGTTCACCAGCGGCGCCGCCATGATGGTCGCCGGATTCAGGTAAAATTCCCATTTCACCGCACCCGTGGCTGCGTCCAGCGCATACAGATAGTTCGCGCCAAAATAAACGGTGCCGTCGCTGACCGTCGGACTAGAATCAGTTGGCCATCCGGTCGCTACCGACCATTTCGTCGAACCCGTCGCCAGATCGACTGCATAAAAATTATGGTCATCGCTGCCAAAATACAGCGTGCCGTTAGCGATTGCCGGTGTAGTTGCTACCGGGCCACCCGCCTGGAACTGCGATTTTACCGTGCCGGTGGCCGGATCGAATCCGAAGATGATCCCGCTCGTATTGGCCGCATAAATGATCCCATTCACCAGTTGCGGGGTATTATATTGGAACCCACCTGGATACGTTTCAAACATCCCCGCCACCGAATCTTTCCAGATAAGGCTACCCGTTACGGCATCCAAAGCAAAAAAACGGTTTTCATTCGTTCCGAAAAAGACCGCCCCCCGGCATTTTACGACCACCGTATATTTCTGCAGGCTGCCGTCTTCGGCGGTCACCGTGAACACGACGGGCGCGGAGAAATCCAGGGTCGTGCCGCTGGTCGGGGAGATCGATTTGCCCTTGTATGTAAAGAAAGGCGTCAACTTTGTCTTGTCCGTATAGGCGGGTAACGTCACGAAGATAGTATCCACGCTGGGCCCGCTGACCAGCACCACATGTATGTCTGACACGGCGAACGTACTTCCATCCGATTTCTTCACAGAAAAGCTATCGATCTCCTTATCCGAGGAGACCGGCGTAGTAGCTGTTTTTTTGCAGGAGAAGAACATGGAAAGACCCAGACAGGCGAATAAGGCATAGAATAACGGCTTCATAACGGTTTGAGAGATTTAGATGCTCAAATTACAAAAAATTTGGTATTGACTTAGGGAAGACAGCTGCAGTAAGTTATTTTACGCCTTTTGACGGGTCCCAGTTTTTAGCGAGTTTGCGGATAATGAGAATCTGTCCCGTGTGATAGGCGATGTGTGTGTTGAGATGATCGATGCCTGAGGCCCATTTCTCCAGTTTGGCCTCGTCGCAGGTCTCGATCGCTTTTTCCCAGTCCGCCATGACTTGATTCAGTTGCTGGACGGTAGAGGCCCAGGACGCCTCCGTAAAAGCGGTGAAGGTTTCGTTGTTGTTACCGCTGAAGGCGGCGGAATTGCCGCCGTTGAAATGATCCAGCTGACGGCGGCTCCAAAAGAGGATATGATAGGCCAGTTCCCCTACGGAGTGAATGGAGTCGGAGGGTTTCCACATGGCTTGTTTGGCGGTGAGGCCTTCGACGGCGACGGAAATGGGAACGTACCAGTCTTCCTTGTTCCAGGCGTTGCGGAATTGTTCCAGGAGGATAGAGCGAAGGGTCACGTCCTTTTTTTCCTGCGTTTGTTGAGCAGCGGCAGTTGTGAGGAACAGGCTACCGCTGATACATAGTAGGGTGACGATAGCGATGGGGGCAAGGTTTTTGCGCATGGCGGCGATTGTTTTTTCAAATATAGGGATTCCCGGAAAGGATAGCCGCCTGTTTTGATAAACGGTGACGAGGTTGCTGAAGGCATTCCCCGATCGGAGGGTACTTAGTCCTTATTTTTTTGGCGAAGCTGCCCCTGTTGATAGACACTTTCTTTATGGATGTCGTTATACAGGGCGCGGATGAATTCTTCGGAGAGTTGCTGTTGATTACCTCTTTTTATTGCGTTGAGCAGCACTTCTTCAAATCGGGCTGATTGGACAACATCCATCTTATGATTCATTTTATAGATCCCAATGGCCCTCGCTGCGGCCATTCTTTGCCCTAAAAGGTCGATAATCTGCCTATCTAGCGTGTCTATCTGCGTCCGGTAGTAAGTAAGCGTGTCTTTGTTGCTCTTGTCCTGGGCGCTGACTTTTCCTGCTGTTAGCAAAAGGATGATGCTGAAGGGAATAAATACATTTCGAGACATAGATTTCAAGTGTTGTTTGTAATAAAACCTTTTGATCAACAAACTTCCGGCCAGTTTTGCTTTTGCATATAACCAGATTATGAAAACAATAAACCTTTTGCCTGTTCACCTCACTTTTTTCATTGCATTAATGTCTTTTGCCGCCCCCGCCCAGGAAACCGCTATCTGGATCAAAGGCGGCGCCCACCTACGCCTGGAGACACTTTCACCCCAACTCCGTAGCAAAGTCCACGATGACGCGGGTCTCATGTGGCAGTCCGATGCTCCCTGGCAGACGGTAGCCAGCCATACTTCGATTGTGCTGTTCCCTCCGGCCAATATTGAATGGAGCAAGGATGATGATCTCAAAGTGGCGTTCAGCGATCTCAGGCGTCGACATATCGGTATGGCGCTTGGCACCGGCATACTGCCCAGAACACCCGCGTGCCAGCAAAGAACGAGTCTGCGGATTCCATTGCCCGGCGTATATCCCAAAGCGTAGCGATGGCCCGCAGCTATTTTCCCGGGGGCAGGATCGCCGACGTGGAGGTGGTCAACGCCTCGCGCCCTATGATAGAAGAATTAGGCCAGTGGGTGGATGCCTATCGTGCAGCGGTGGGCGAGCCCCTTGCTTTTCTCGAAACGGACATGGATTGGTCGCCGATGGCCATAAATAACCTGCTCCCGCTCACAAAAATCCTGAAGCAAAGGAATATACCGCTGGCTCTCATCTACAACGCCGATGCGGAAGCAAATTCGGACGTAGCATTCGAGCAAAGCGCTATCGCCCATTATACGGAAATCGAATCGGGGATGGGTATCCGGCCTGCCATTGCTTGCTTTGACAGTTGGGTTGCGCATCCTGCTCACCGGCTGCCCCGAACATCAATTTGGTACGTTGACGAACCTGGTGCTCCAGTATCTCCGCACACGATCCTCCCTGCATTTATCCATTGACGGGGATGGGATATCAGGCCGGCTTACAGATGAAAATGGCCAGGGGGTCCCGGATGAGAAGATCCTCGTTCATGCTGTAGATGTTCGATCGGCTATGGGCGTTACGAACAGGCAATTGGTAGACACTGTGCCCATTAATGCTGCTACAGCCATTATTGGAATCCGCGGCAATACGGAGGGAAGCTGTGCCTGTTTAGGTGAGGCGGCTGTGACCCTGGGCCGTATCCGTTACCAGGAAACATGGGACCGGTAAACAACAAGACATTTCCCCGGAGAGGCAGCCAGGTTCAGGATCTCCTGCCAACATGCGGATCCTCTGTACGCATCCCGGCCGGAATGGCCATCAGGAAACTGACATTACTCAGTGTCGACGGCAGGGCCGTTTGGCAATCTGCAGGCGCATTCAGCGGTACCGTCTCGATCCCGATGCGGACGCTTCCTGCAGGCATATATTATTTGGAGGCCGCGACGTCAAAAGATCTGAAAGTGCTGGAGATTATCAGGAGATGACCCTTGACTTTCGGATTTCCTGGACCTCCGCACAAATATATCTTACGGAAAGCAACTAGGTTTCCGGAAAATCGGCTGACGTATGCCCCAGACTAAATTGCCTGAAAAAAGCTCCCCTATGGTTCTTGCTGATGGAAATCTCATGTTTTCCTACGGTTACTTGTTCTTTATTAAACGATTGAATGGCATCAACGTTCACAACCGCGGAACGATTGATACGAACAAGTTTTGGATAGTGGATCTTCTCTATTGCCTGGATGAGGGATAGCCGGACAGTGAATTTCTTATCACCGGTAACAATGTGCACATAATTGCCAGCCGCCTCTAGATAAAGTATTTCATCAAGCCTGATTTTTACAAACCGGAAATTTCGTTTGACAAAAATGCAATCGGCCAGCCGAAGGATGGATTCCTGGTCAATCATATGATTATTCTTTTTCCCTTTAGGTTAGCTTGCCAAACATACAACCAATTAGCAATCAATTGTGTTGAAATTAGCGTCCTGCAAAAATGCGAGAGAACGGGCTGCCTGCATATAGTAATATTTGGAGTTTTTGTAACAACGCTGGACGTATCCGGTATGGTTGAACTGTGCAATATGGACCGGTTGTTCGGGTAGCGCGGCAGAGGATCAATGCAGAATTAGCAGTTTCCCCTTTTTACTGCCTGTCCCATCATCTCCCCTCACCAGGTATAGCCCGTTAGGCAATGCAGCCAGGTTAGTGAGCGGTAACGCAGTTATACCGGCTTTCACCTGGTACCCCCGGCGAAGAACATTATGGCCTGTTGCATCAAACAGGCTGATAACGACATGGTCATTGCCTGCAGAGAACCATTTGATCGTACACGCACTGCCGGCGGGGTCGGGGCTGATGGTCATAGCATCGGTGGCTACGGCTGTTTTTACTGCAATAATTTTGCTAAAGCTATAATGGCCGTCCGTATGCAATGCATTGATACGGTAATAGACAGATCCTTCTTCACCTGTTGACGGATCTAAAAAGCTATAGTTGCCCTCGCTGTTGCCCGGCGTATCATCCACTGTTCCAGCTATTGAAAAATCAATCGCGTTGCTACTTTTTTCAATGGTATAGCGCATTATGTTTATTTCATTGTTCACCTGCCAGTTGATCCACACCCGCCCACTATTATTTGTCGCGGTTACCGATATGAATTCCGCCGCCAGAACCGAACAGGAAAGCGGTGTGACGATCATGGCGTTTGAGTTCAATACGCCTGTTGTACCTGCTGTGGCGCCGTAGACGGTGCCGCCTACTTCCGTGCCCGGCAGCCCGGGGTTGACGCTGCTGGCGGCATTAACGGTGCCGTTGGAATAGATGACACCACCACCGCCGCCGCCGCCTGGTCCGTGCGCGCCGGAGCCCCCGCCATTATTATTCCCACCTGTTCCTCCATTGGCTAGTATGGTGAGGCCGGAATGGCCGCTGCCAGCATTAATCAGCACGCTTCCGCCTGCACCACCACCACCCGACGCATCATTGAGCACCGTACTATTGGCATTGGCGCCGTTTACATTGACGGTGCCGCTGCCTACTATTGAACCTGCGAAGATGATCACAATGCCGCCACCGGGGGCACCGCTGCTGGCAAAACCACCCGAAGGCGTTCCGGTACCGTTATTCGTGGTGCCCGCGCCTCCACCGCCGCCCATTACCAGCCTTGAAGGACTGTTTTGGCTAAAAAAAGCTCCCGGCGCCCCACCAATGGCCAAATTACTGCTCCAGCTTTTCCCGCCATTACCCCCTGCGCCGCCATTCCCGCCACCGCCGCCGCCGGAATTCTCCGCATTATTGGCGGGATTTCCATCTGTTCCGCCACCACCGCCATTTCCCGGTGCTCCGCGGTCAAAACTGCCATTGGGGTATCCTTCTACGTTATTGACCAGTAAACTACCATTATCGTTAACATACCGGGGTGTTCCCGCAATGCCTTCTCCCTTGGACGCACAGGCATTATTGGTGGACATCGCTGCTACATCATTTCTTGAGCCGGTTCCACCCCCCAATTGAACGCCCCCGCCGCCCCGAAATCCCGCGCCCGAGGCATCGACAGTCTGACCGTTCACGTTCACCACATTGGTCGCACCCAGCACGACAACACCTCCGGCCGTACCATTCCAGCGAGGGACTGTAACAGTAGCACCCAATGTGAGGTTGTAATAGAAGGGTACGTGGATCACCTGGTAGCTATATTGCCCATCCGTGCCGTAAGCGGTGTTTTGATAATTGTTGACGAGTGGCGTGTTAAAGTTCAGGGTGCCTCCACTTACGGGAACAGAATTAGCGGCCACCACAAATTCCATATTGCCCGCGAGGAGGTTGGCATTGTTCAGGTATCCGCTTGCAGGCCCGGCCACGCCGCTGCCATAGGAACTGGTGTTGGTAGTGTCGATTTGAGCCCCCTGCATCTGGATGATCAATAATATATCCCCGGCGTTGATGGGATTCGACCCATACTTTGCCGGGCCGATGACCATGGATGAACTTCCGGCCTGGATCGATGTCTGTTGACTGGAATAAAATGTATTGGGATAAGTGGTTATAGTCGTAGTGACGGCGGGGGGACAACTCTGTGCCTGCAATGGTGTATGTCGGGATGCGACTATAGCCAGCAATAAGCAAGCGGGTAAATATACTTTTGCACAGCCCTGCCAAACAAAGGGTTTCATGGATAACGGATTTTTGATATAAAACAATATTGCTGTTACAAAGTAATGTAACTGATACTATTATTCGCCGCATTGTATGCCAATAGAATGTTTGTTGTATGTAGAAATGGGAAACTCAATGATGAGCTTGTATCGCTATCATACCCTGAGCAGGATTACCTATTATAATCAATATTTATCATTGAGTTTCCTTTGTTCGTCCACAACAAACGATTTGTTCGCATACAAAGCCTCCATAGAATGGAATTCACATGTTATTTTGTTATTTAATATGTGACGCTCGTTGCATAATAAAAATCCTTTACCGATGAGACACCTTGTTTGTCAGCGCCGTACAAAACATTGCCTGCACGTTTATTTATTGTTCTGTTTCATTTTATCCGGAAATTCGGTGCTGCAGGCGCAAAGCTGCCCAGCCAGCGTGAGCACTTCTATCAGCTCTTATCCCAATACGTACTATCCCGGTCTGCAGGCCACGGTAAGTGCCGGGAGCACCTCTATTGTCATTGGTGCGGCAACGTATGGGTCCACTCCTATAAGCGTCGGTGACATATTATTGATCATTCAGGTACAGGGAGCTCAATTGGTTTCAACCAACGATGGATCCTATGGTGATGGCGCAAGCGGAAGCGGCTACCTGGCCAATGCACAGCTACTGGCCGGCAATATGGAATATGTGGTGGCGGCCAACGCCGTTCCATTATCCGGCGGCACATTGTCACTGCAATTGCCAACAACGAAAACCTATGCAAATGCGGGGTTTGGAGCGGATGGTCAGTATACTTACGAGGTGATTCACGTCCCATCTTATTATAACCTGAGCCTTGGCTCCACACTGCGGCCACCTGATTGGGATGGTGCAACGGGCGGCGTGCTGGTGGTGAATGTAGTAAATGTCCTCGATATGAACGGACAAACAATAGATGCGTCCGGGGCCGGTTTCCGTGGCGGCGGAGGGGTATTGGTGAATGGCTGGTATGATAACGGTACCGATTTTGTGGTTATGTCGCCCACCAATTTCTATCTGGGTGTCGACAGTGGCGACCATGCCTCCAAAGGAGAAGGAATAGCAGGTACACCCCGGCTTGTTAACAGCAACAATTATGGTTTTCTGACCATTAATACTGCAGAAGGATATCCCAATGGTAGTTTTGCTATGGGGGCTCCGGGTAATGCGGGCGGCGGCGGCACGGATTTTTTTCCTACTTACCAGAATGATAACAGTGGTGGTGGCGGCGGTGGCAATGGCGGCCAGGGCGGAAAAGGCGGCAATAGCTTTTGGTCTGACCAGCCGGTGGGCGGGAACCCGGGGGCCGTTTTTGCTCAAAGCAGCCCTTCGCTGCTGGTGATGGGCGGTGGCGGTGGGGCGGGCTGCAACAATAACAATACAGGAAATCTGGGCGCATTTTCTTCCAGCGGCGCGGCAGGAGGAGGCATCGTTATTATCTGCGCAGGCTCCATCGTCAATCCGGGCATCATTAATGTCAATGGCATTGCAGGCGACAATTCAGTAGGTAATGATGGTGCGGGCGGCGGCGGTGCAGGCGGCAGCGTATTGCTCCATGCCGGCAGCGGGCATGCCAATATAACGGTATATGCCAATGGCGGCAATGGCGGTACTAACAGTGGTTTTGATGGAGCAGCTCATTATGCTCATGGTCCCGGTGGCGGCGGCGGTGGTGGCGTTATTTACGCCGATGGGGCGGTGAATGCGGCTTCTTCGGTCGACGGCGGTTTGCCCGGCAGTACTGAGGATGATTGGATGGGCATAGGCAACTATGGCGCGGCTGCCGGCACAGCGGGCATAATAAATACTGGCGCCACAGTCGCTGCTCCTCTTGTCTGCACAACTTTGCCCATGCACTTTCTATCGGTAGAAGGGGTAAATAACGACGGGCGGATAAGCGTCAAGTGGCAGGTGGCCAATGAAATAAATGTGCGGCACTATATCATTGAACGCGCTGAAAACACTGGCGCCTTTTTCACCACCGGAACGGTGGACTATAAAGCAGGTGATAGCGTTATTGGCGAGTATAGCTTTTCAGATCTATCACCGGCTAAAGATGGAACTATCTATTATCGCATTAAAGCAGAGGATATGGATGGCCGCTATATCGTTAGTAAAATAATCGCGATGGAGGCAACTGCAGGCAACGGCGCCATGACTATCAGCCCCAACCCGGCCAGCCGTTCGTCGGTCATTTATTGGTCCGCTGCCGGCAATGCTCCTGTGACTATCAGCTTGTTTGACGCAACCGGCCATGAAGTGTTCCGGCAGCAATACACCGTAAGAACCGGTATTAATGAATTACTGCTTACCAACCTGTCTGTATTACCCGACGGGTTTTACCTCGTGCAGGGATATGATGGGAGGAGCAAAAGGAGTGGGAAACTGCTTGTTTGGCATTAAGCTCCGTGACCGCGAATCCGGACAGCTTCTGTATCGGAAGCGGACAGTAAGATACCTGATTAGATCTTCATTAATCTGATTATCAGATTGATGTAAAAAGGCATCGACTTTGGACAGTGGAGTTAGATATGTACCAATACAACTACATTATTATGAACATATACACCGTAACAATCCATGACTCATGAGAATCAAGAACTTGCCGTGGGTACTCTTCGTGTTTTTTGCAATAGGGACCGGTCTTTATCCTCTGATCTATTATTTGGTTGACATGCACGACAAAGGTTTGCTTAGCAGCAAACCGGAGGCGATAAAAGCGAGCCAGGTATGGCATTTTGCTTTTTATACGCATATCTCATTGGGCGGTCTGGCCTTGCTGATCGGCTGGATGCAATTCAGCCAAAAAATACGCAACCGCTATTTGAAGGTGCACCGGATGGTAGGCAAAACCTATCTTGGATCTGTCCTGCTAAGCAGCCTGACAGGATTGTTCATTGCTTTATACGCCAGTGGAGGCATTGTTTCCACCATGGGATTTGGGACATTAGCAATCTTGTGGCTGGGAACGGCGATAAAAGCATATACAGCCATTCTAAAAAAAGACTTCCTCAGTCATCGGAGTTGGATGATTGTAAATTACTCCCTTACATTTGCAGCTGTCACCCTACGTATTTGGCTTCCAATTGCTCAGTTTATACTGCATATCGACTTTGTCCTTGCTTACCGTTTTATATCCTGGTGGTGCTGGGCGCCGAATCTGATCGTGGCCTTGCTCATCATCCGCAGGAGAAAAAATACGCCCATCACTCAAGCGGTTTGATCAAGTGTTTATGATTTGTTTCATTGTCGTACTCAACATTTAATTCCATGATATTTTTCAAAACGGCATTAAATAGTAGGCTCAGGTCAATGAATCGCCGGCAATTATCTCCAACATTTTTGCTAAGTAGCTAAAAAATGAATAAATTCCGAAAATTGTTTCCCGCTAAGAATAGCGCATAATAGCGGAAATATAATGTTAGCGGTCATTGTATAAAAACATAATTCAGGTTAGTTACGATGAAACTTCTTTTAACTTCTTCAGGTATCAGTAACAAAAGCATTCATAATGCATTGGTTGAACTCTTGGGCAAGCCGATCGCTGAAGCAAATGCTCTCTTCGTTCCTATAGGCGTATACCCGTTTCGGGGCGGCCAGTATTATGCCTGGAATCCTATCGGCGGAGATGCCGCACCACGCATGTGCCAATTGGGCTGGAAATCCATAGGAATACTTGAGTTAAGCGTACTTCCCAGCATCGATAGGGACAAGTGGCTACCAACCCTTGCGGAAGCAGATGCCCTGCTCGTTTGGGGCGGCGATCCTCTTTTTATCAGCTATTGGATGCAGCAATCGGGGCTTACCAATTTATTGCCTTCCTTACTTGACAACATGGTGTACGTGGGCGTTAGCGCCGGTAGCATTGCTGTAGCCTCCCTCTTCGCTGAGACTTACAGTGCAGAACGCGCTTGCGCCGGCAACCCATTAAAATCTGAGGAAATCGTTTTTCCCATGGCCAAAGGAGAAGTAAGTGCAACTCTCGTTACTGCAAACGGGATGGGTTTAACCAAGTTCGCAGTAATTCCTCACTTTGAGAATAAGGCCCACTTTGCCTCATCGTCGACCAACGCAGAAAAGTGGGCCTCCAGGCTTCCCGTTCCTGTTTATGCGATTGACGAGGATACCGCCCTCAAGGTGACAGACAGCAATATCGAAGTTATCTCCGAGGGACGGTGGAAGCTGTTTACTCCTTATAAGAACCAAGAAAATATCCGCACGTGAAGTAATGCAGGCACATCTGAAACAAATTGCCAAAGTGGAACGTCAAAGATTCGCAGAAGACACTAATTTGCAAATGTTAGATTTATCTACCGCCGCTTGATCAACTCGATCGTGTCTCTTCCGTTCAGGAATAGAAGCGATGGTTCAGTGGAAGTCATTTTGAGGAATGATCTTGTGAATTCTATTTTGTCGGGATGGTAAAACCGAATGATGTAAGTGTTCGCTCCGATCGCCCAGGTGCCCGAATCATTTAAGATCGGACTTTTTATCGAAAATGTATTATCGCTCCTAAGCTCATAGGTCAACCGAAAGGTATTGTTTAAAGAATATTGATAAGTCCCCGCAATGATCGGCATCATTTTTCTGTTATAACGCCAATCCGAAAAGCGGAACAGACTGATCATTCCAACCAAGTAAACGATGGGTCCAATCATGAGTCTGAAAGCCAAAATATGTTGGCGTCGGGACTTTCTGACCAAGCCAATGATCAAAAGCACGATCGAAAACAGTAAAAGCCCAATAGAAATAAGACCAAGAAGGCCGGCAATGAAATTAAAAAGGGCGGCTACCATGGGAGCGGGGTTTAGGAGGTAAAATACACAAAAAATGTTAGACGAATGAACGTTCAAAAGCCACCAGAATTTAAGCACATGCGTCGGGTGAAACTTGTGCACCTAACAGGAAATTTCTCGAACCGGTTTTGAGCGATCTAAATTTGGTAGCGAACCTAACAAGCTGATTACCTTCCCACTACTCCGTTCGGATACTCTTCGCAGGGTTAGCTAAAGCCGCTTTAATGGCCTGGAAGCTGACCGTCAGTAAGGTGATCAGGAAAGCCACTGCCGCAGCCAGCACAAAGACGCCGGGGCCGATCGAAATGCGGTAGTCGTACTGTTGCAGCCAGCCATGAAGGAAATAGAGGGCGACAGGCGATGCGATCGTGCAGCTGATCCCAACCAGCAGCAGGAAATCCCCGGACAGCAGCATCCACACCTGTGAAACAGAAGCGCCCAGCACCTTGCGGATTCCGATCTCGCGGGTCCGCCGCTCGGCGACATATGCAGCCAGGCCGAACAAGCCCAGACAGGAGATCAGGATGGCGAGACAGGCGAAAATTCCTGCCAGCTTTCCTACCAGCAGCTCCAGGTTGAATTTATGATCATACTCTTCATTGACGAACTTGTAGCTATAGGGGTAGGCGGGATTATATTTCTCAAAAAGCCGGGACAGCACAGGCAGCGCATCCTGCGTCTTTACATTCCTGGACAGCCGGTATAAAACACTGTTCCCCCATTGGCTATGGTAGAAGATAGCTGGAGCAACGGGCTTGAAGGGCGACTCCATCAAGGCATCTTTCACCACGCCAAGGACCCGAACGGCGCGGTCAAAGCAATTCCAGGTAACCATCTGGCCGACCGGGTTCTTCAGGCCGATCCACCGGACCGCCGCCTCGTTCAGGATCACGCCCCCCGAGTCGACATGGATATCATCGGCAAAATCCCTGCCTTCGACGATCTTCATGCCCAGCGTCTTGAAATAGTTGCCGGAGACCCAGACCGAGCCAATGTCGACCTCTTCGTCGCCTGCCGTCTTACCCGGCCAGTTTTGGAGCGTACAATGG
>Ga0105240_10000929_pt1 | contig 52135 bp, 35 predicted proteins | sample KBSC54metaG_FD_80426 | JGI IMG/M metagenome (GOLD analysis project Ga0105240, IMG submission 80426) | Corn rhizosphere microbial communities from Kellogg Biological Station, Michigan, USA - KBS C5-4 metaG | ecosystem: Host-associated > Plants > Roots > Rhizosphere > Soil | place: Michigan, USA... | reverse complement strand
TTGTTTGAAAAAGCGAACCAATTTGCGGGTGTGGGTCAGTTGCCGGGTTTGATCTTTTCCGGCCGGGTGTGCGGACGTTTTTCTGCGGGCGCGGGATTTTCGGGCCGAGGAGCTAATTCCGGGAAATCGCTGGCCACGCCGTAGGTTTCGCCGTTGACAATGGCCATTTGGGTGAGGATCTTGGCCTTTTCGATGGCGAGATCCAGGGCGCGGTTGCGTTCGGCCTGAAGTTCGGTTAGTTGTTTTACGTCGCGCGGGCGAATACACAACTTATCCCGCTGGATAAGCCGTGAGCAAGTCTGCATCAGTGGTCAACCACTCCGCGGGCAGGAATGCCCGCCCCACATTTTGGGGATGCGTGATTGTTAAAGCGGCCAAAGCCCGGCAGGATCAAAACGCCTCTCTCGCGAAGGCGCGCAACGACGGACTATTTCAAATCGCTCAGGCGTTCGGGCATGTCCGCGAGCACGTACGTTAGTACGGCGAGCGAGGCCACATTGAGCTGGAATTCGCGCGGCACGATCTTGTCGAAGGTGTCGGCGTTGGTGTGGTGCCAGTCGAAGTAATGCAGGCCCGCGGTAGCTAGCACGCGGGGTGGAGGGCGTTGGCCGGCGTACCGCGGGACGCGTTTCGCGGTGTCCGATTGCGAAAATGTCCGTTGCCAGAAGTTTTCTAATCGTTTTTCCGACATTCAGGAATTTTTCAGACGGGCGGGGTAAGCTGTTTGACGTCATGAGAATTCTATCCGTACTGGCGCTCGCCTCTGTAGCGATGGCCGCTCCGCCGAGTTACAAGGTGTTGAGCAAGATCAAGATTGGCGGTGGGGCGCGCTGGGATTACGCGTACGTGGACAGCGCAAACCATCGGCTGTACGTGTCGCACGGCACGCAGACCGAGGTGATCGACACCACGACGGACAAGCTGGTGGCCACCATTCCGGATACCAAGGGTGTACACGGAATCGCCGTGGCGGATGACTTGGGAAAGGGCTTCACGAGCAACGGGACAACGAACGACGTCACGATTTTCGATTTGAAGACCAGCAAGGCGACCGGTAATGTGAAGACGGGTCAGAACCCCGACGCGATCATTTACGAGCCGGTGACGCACCGCGTGCTGACCTTCAACGGACGAAGCAACGATGCCACGATTTTTGACGCGAAGACCGGCGAGGTTTATGCGGCATCGGTTCCGGTGGGTGGCAAGCCGGAGTTCGCGCAGGTGGACGGCAAAGGCCACGTTTACGTAAACATCGAAGACAAGAACGAAGTGATCGAAATCAATGCGAAAGACGCGACGGTTGCGAAGCGTTATTCCATTGCGCCCTGCGACGGACCGAGCGGACTGGCGATTGACGTGAAGAAGAATCGCCTGTTCTCTGTTTGCAATAAAGTGATGGCGGTGAGCGACCCGACCACCGGCAAAGTTGTGGCAACTCCGGCCATTGGGCAAAACCCGGACGGCGTGGCCGTGGATGACGGGTATGCGTTCAGCGCGAACGGTAAGGATGGCACGATCAGCATGGTTGGCGAGACGGCTCCGGGTAAGTGGGAAACGGTAGCGACGATTCCGACTCAGGCGGGGGCGCGCACAATCGCGGCGGACCAGAAGGCGCACAAATTGTATTTGCCGGCGGCGGAAATGGGCGCGGCTCCGGCGGGTGGCGGCAGGGCGCAGGCGGTGCCGGACAGCTTCTCCGTTATTGTGGTGGGGCGATAGCCTTTCGCGCCTGAATGAGCGCCGTTGCCTGGGGCGACGGCACGTATTCCAATACAGCGCCCTGGCTGCGAAGTGTCGCGGTCAGGGCGTTTGTGTTTATTTCCTGGACGCTGGATTTCGCATCAATGGCCATTTTCGCGGCGATGCCCGAGGCCTGGCCGAGAATCATATACTGCGGCTCCATCCGAACCGATGAGTATGCCACGTGACTGGCGGAAAAGGCCACGGGAACAAGCAGATTGGTGGCCTGGGCGCGTTTGGGGAGCAGGATGCGATAGGGGATCTGATAAGGCTTCACGGCCACCTGCATGTCGCCTTCGTTGCGCACGAAACCCGAGCTGTCAACGATGCGCTGAACGTTATGCGAGTCGCTGTTGTAAGAACCCATGCCGATGACGTCGGGCTTGGTGAGATTGGTTTGCAGATCCTGCTGAATCATGACGTACTCGCCCACCATGCGACGATCTTCCCGGATGTAGAGCAGCGGGGGCCAGTTGCCGGAGTCAGTGAACTCGTGTGGGCACAGGCCCCACCGGTTCATCTCGGCGCGGAGGGATTCGGGGAGAGAGGGGTCGTTCGCGAGGAAGTAGAAGAGGCCGCTTTGGTAGAGCTTGTGTTGCTGCCAGATGCGATCGCGTTCGGCGTAGGAGGCGTTGGGATATTGCCAGCTGCCGCCGATGAAGTCCGTGGAGAAGGGGCCGTTGTTGTTGATGTCTGTTGTGCCCTCCGGGAGGCGTCCGATAGAGAGCAGAGATGCGAGGGTTGGGATTTTGCCTTCGGCTTTGGCGCGGGCTGCGACGAGGCGGGCCAGCAGTGAATAGCGGCTTGCGTCATAGCCTTCGGGCCTGGCGAAAGACACGCGGTCTGAGGCTTCGGTGAAACACATGCGGAAGTTGTAGGCCTGGACCGCTTTATCGGCTGAACCGGGCGGGGGCAGAGGGGCGGACTTGATTTCGGGGGCCGGGATGTCGACGAGAAACTGGTGGAACGGGGTGCGGTCGCGGACGCCCGCGAGGGATTCGCCGTATTGCGCGCTGGATTCGCGACCATAGACCCAGGTCACGCCGGATTGCGCCATGAGGTCGCCTTCGTAGCTGGCGTCGATAAAGACGGAGGCGGCAAAGATATCGCCGTTTTCCGTAGAAAGCGATGTGAGGCGGGCGCCGTTCTTTTCGACGCCGTTTTTCTCTTTCAGACGGGATTGGCGAAAGAGTTGAACTCCGGAAGATTCGACCATCTCGCGGAAGATTTGTTCGGCGACATGGGGTTCGTGATACCAGGAGACGTCGTTCGAGAATTGGCTGGTCTTGTAGTGCCGGCCCGCGCGGAAGTAGAACTCATAGGCGATGCCTCCGATGACCTGCTTATTGCCGAAGTCGGTGTAGCCAAGGCCGCTCGAGACCAAGCCTCCGATGTGAGCGGTGGGCTCAAGAAGGGCGGTGCGGAGCCCCTGGCGGGCGGCGGTGACGGCGGCTGCCACGCCCCCGGCTGTGCCTCCGTAGACGACCACGTCGAAACTACGGGTGGCGGCGGAGGTGAGCAACGGCAGGACGAAGAGCAGGGCCAGTCTTGGGGGCATGCTTTCCAGTATCCGCCGCACCACCCGGCCGCGGGTTGGGCGCGCGGGCCGGTGATATCGGGTCGCAAATTGTCGAAACACGAAGTCGTGTGTAACCGCCCCTATTCGTTGAGGAAATACATGTAAACAGGGGCACACAGTGCCGGTTTTACGACGAGAATAAGTCTTCTGTATCCAGCGTTTTATCGATTGGCGGATTGGCGGTGTGACTGCACTTAACTCAGTGGGGCGAGATGAACCAACGATTAATGACCATTCTGCTGTCGGCGTTTTTGATTGCAGCCGGCGCGAGCTACGTTGTTTACCGACTGGTGGGAAAGCAATTAAGCGATAATTCCAAAAACAGAGTAACAAAGCTGGTGGTGGCGGTAGGCGATCTGGAGCTTGGATCCGTAATAAAAGCAACAGATCTGAAGATGGCGGATCTTGTGGGCACACCGCCGAAGGATGCCGTGTTGAAGGCGGAATCGGCAGTGGGCAGAGGAGTGATCACTCCGATCTACGCGGGGGAGGCCATTATCGAGAAGCGATTGGCGCCGGTCGGGTCGGGCGGAGGGCTTGCAGCTACCATTCCACAGGGAATGCGAGCCTGCGCGGTGAAGGTGGACGACGTGGTGGGCGTGGCGGGGTTTGCTCTGCTGGGCATGCGCGTGGATGTGCTTATCGCGGGCAGCATGCCGGGCGAACAAAACACCACGGGCACCAGGGTAAAGACGCTTTTGCAAAACATTGAAGTGCTTTCGGCTGGAAAGAATTTTCAAAGGGACAGCGAAGGCAAGCCCGCCGAAGTGCCGGTGGTGAACCTGCTGGTTACGCCGGAACAGGCCGAGATACTGAGCCTCGCGAGCAATCAGGCGAGGATTCAACTGGTACTGCGGAATCCGATAGATCATCAGGTTGCTCAGCCGCCGGGCACTGACGTGGCGAATCTTTTCGGCCACACGGTGCCCAGGATTCCGGCGGCGGTTCCCGTGCGGCGAGCAGCGGTTGCGCCGCCCGCACCCGCTCCGGTAATTGCCCCACCGCCGCCGCCACCGATGATACGCGTGATTCAGGTACTGAATGGCGGGAAGCACACAGAACAGACATTTCAGTTAGAGGGAGCGGCGCATTGATGGGACGTTCAAGAACGCGGATCGCGACTCCGGCGGCTTTGCTGGCGACATTTTTGGCCGGCGCGTGCGTGACGTCGGGAGCCGCGCAGGCGCCGGCGGAATCGCCCAACGATCTGGCGATTGTGGTGGGAAAGTCCGCCCTTGTTACGAGTGAGCTGCCAATCGAGAGGGTTTCGGTGGGTTTCGGAGAAATCGCCGAAGCGACCGCGATTGGGCCGACCGAGGTGCTGGTAAACGGAAAAGCGCCGGGATCGACCAGCCTGATTATCTGGCAGCAGGGTGGCGGGAAGCTCTTCTTCGATGTGAATGTTTTGCCGAGCAAATTTCTTTCGGACGCGCGGCTGGATGCGGTGCGGCGCGAGATTCGGAAGGAACTGCCGGAACAGCAGATCACCATTTCGGCGGAAGGCGATTCCGTGTTCCTGCGCGGCACCGCAAAGGACCTGACCAGCGTGGATCGCGCGGTTTCGATCGCGGGCACGATGGGGAAGGTGGTGAATCTTCTCTATGTGCAGGTTCCGGCGCCGGAAGCGCAGATTCTGCTGAAGGTTCGTTTTGCCAGCTTTGATCGAACGGTTGCCCGACAACTGGGGGTGAATTTATTCAGCACCGGCGCCGGAAATACGATCGGCGCGACCACGACCGGGCAGTTTCCCGCGCCCGGACTGGTTCAGAGCGGGGGCCAGAGCAACGTGACGGCTCCGTTCGGGTTCAGCGATCTTCTGAATATATTTTTGTATCGAAGGGATTTGAATCTTGGGGCGACGATTAAGGCGCTGGAAACGAAGGGAGTGCTGCAGACGCTGGCCGAACCGAATGTTTTGGCCGAGAATGGCAAGCAGGGAAGTTTTCTGGCGGGCGGCGAATTTCCTTTCCCTGTGGTGCAGGGAGGGGGCGGAGCGAATAACGCCGCGATTACCATTCAATTTCGGGAATTCGGCATCCGCCTGAATTTCATTCCGAACATCACGCCGCGGGGCAGCATCCATTTGCAGGTGGCGCCCGAAGTAAGTTCGCTTGATTTCGGTAACGGGCTGGTGATCAATGGCTTCACGGTACCGAGCCTGATTACGCGAAAAGTGACGAGCGAAGTGGAACTGGAAGAGGGACAGAGTTTCGCGATAGCCGGACTGCTGGACAAGCGGGTGAGCGATACCTTTCAGAAGGTGCCATTTATCGGCGATATACCGGTTCTTGGGAAATTCTTTCAGACAAAAGGCGTGACCAGGCAGAATACGGAGTTGATTGTGATCGTGACGCCGGAACTGGTTAGACCCATGCCCGCGGGCGCGCCCCAGATAGAATTGCCGTTCCCGGAACCGTTCCTGACGTCGAGTCCGGCGAGCGCGTTGAGAACGCCGGGGGTTGCGGTGACTGGCCCGGCGCCGGCGCCGCCCGTGAAATCGATGCCGGTCGAAACGTTGATGCAGAGTCTGCGATCGGAACAGCCGCTGGATCTTTCCGGAAGTTTAACGGGCAAATCGGGCGGTGGATCGGCGAAGAGCCAATCGGGGCCGCCGCAATTACCGATGACTCCGCCGGTACTTACACCGCCTCAGTAGCGATCTGGGCGAAGACGGAGAGCGCGGCGCAAACGGCGGTTTCGGCGCGCAGCACAGAGGGGCCTAATGAGGCAGGGGTCCACGGTCCGTTTTCGAAAGCGGCGCGTTCGGTATCTGACCAGCCCCCTTCCGGACCGATCATGAATGCCGTGGTGTCGCCGGGTTTCAGGGTGAAACCGCGGATCAACGGGTGGGCGCGGTCATTTTCATCGAGCCAGATGCGGTGGGTGGAGGTGTCGCACACGGCTTGGGTGAAAAGGATCGGGTCAGCGATTTCGGCGGGGCGGGAGCGCCGGGATTGCTCGCTTGCCTCCTTCGAGATTCTGCGCCAGCGTTCAACCCTTTTCTTTGCGCCTTCGAAGAGTCCGCGGTCGCTGCGCGCGGCGTTGACGGGGACGATTTTAGTAACGGCGAGTTCCGTGGCTTTTTCAACCGCCCATTCGAAGCGTTCGAACTTGATTAGCGCCAGGTAAAGGGTGACGCGCGGAGGTTCAGGCGCGTCTTCGAACTGTTCGACAACGCCGAACCGGACACGGTTCTTGTCGACAGTTTCGACCATGGCGAGCCAGACGTGCCGGGAGTCGGTTATTTCGTAGTGCTGGCCGGGTTCGACGCGCAGTACGCGGGCAAGGTGATGCGCATCGTCGCCGGAGATTTCGGCGCGATTGTCGCGGACTTCGGGGACGAAGAAACGTCTGCGGGCCATGTTCTATATTGGCGCGTGCTATGTTGGCGTGTTGGTTAACGCTGCTAAGGCAGGCGCTGGCCGACCTCTGGACGGGTGGACGCCTGGAAAGCCAGTCCGCAGGCTGGATTGCCTGCCCACGTTTTCAGTCGGGAAAATGTGGAAAGTCCAGACGCGGCTAAGGCAGCGCGACCGATTACCAATCTGTCGGCAAGTAATCAACCGGTAATCAGCTTGCCCCACATTTTGCGGTGGAGACGCCTTGTACAATAATTACGCCAACCAATGATTGCGCTGCTTCGCGGAACCCTGGTCGAGAAGCACCCCAACCAGGTGATCCTCGATGTGGGCGGCGTCGGTTACGACGTTATCGTCCCGATATCCACATTTTCAAAGCTCCCCGGCGACGGCGGCGAGACGCGGCTTCGCATTCATACGCACGTTCGCGAAGACGCGTTTCTGCTTTATGGATTTCTGACGCTGGATGAGAAGAACCTGTTCGAGAAATTGATTTCGGTGAGCGGGATTGGGCCGGGGCTGGCCGTGAAGGTCTTGAGCGGCATGGATGCGGCCGATCTTGTGATGGCGATTCGGCGGAACGAGGTGGAGAAGCTCATTCGGATTCCGGGCGTGGGCAAAAAAACCGCCGAACGGATGGTGCTGGAACTGCGCGATAAACTGCCCGCGCCGGCGGGTGAGGATACGGGAGCACCGGCGGCCCCATCGCTTTCCGCGCTGGATGAAGACGTGCTTTCGGCTCTGTTGAATCTGGGATGCGCGCGGCCGGCGGCGGAAACGGCGGTTCGGAAGGCGCGGGCCGCGGGCGCGCCGGAAGCATTCGAGCCTCTGTTCCGTAAAGCTCTGGAACTGGTGAGATAAGTGGCCGAGAATTCGAGATTAGTTTCGGCTCTGGCGGGGGACGACGATCAGCAGTTCGAGGTTGGTCTGCGTCCACGGCGTTTGGCGGATTTTACCGGGCAGGCGCGGCTTAAAGAGAACCTTCAAATCGCGATTGACGCGGCGCGAAAGCGCGGTGAGGCGATGGACCATGTGCTGTTGTACGGTCCGCCTGGATTGGGCAAGACGACGCTTGCGTCGATTATTGCGCAGGAACTGGATGTGCCGTTCACGCAGACCTCCGGGCCGGTGCTGCAGAAGAAGCTTGATCTGAGCGGCATTCTGAGCGGCATTATGCACCGGCAGGTGTTTTTCATAGACGAGATTCACCGTCTGCTGCCGGACGTTGAAGAAATGCTTTACACCGCGCTGGAGGATTTCCATCTCGACATATTGATTGGGACAGGGCCGGGGGCGCGCACGCATTCGATTCCGCTGCAGAACTTCACGGCTATCGGGGCGACTACGCGGCAGGGGCTGGTGAGCGCTCCTATGCGGGGAAGGTTCGGGCTGGTGCTGCGGCTGAATCTGTATGATGTGCCGGAACTGACCAGCATCGTGAAGAGGTCGGCAAAGCTGCTGGATACGCCGGTGGATGACGACGGCGCGGAAGAGATTGCCAGAAGGGCGCGCGGAACACCGCGTATTGTGAACAGGTTATTGCGGCGTGTGCGGGATTATGCGCAGGTGCGCGCGCACGGACATATCACGATGAAGGTGGCGATGACGGCGCTTGATTTGCTGGAAGTGGATCGGTTCGGTCTGGATGAGATCGATCAGAAGATCATGCGGACTGTGCTGGAGAAATTCGGCGGTGGGCCGGTGGGGATCAACACGATCGCGGCGTCAATCGGAGAAGAGCCCGAGACGATCGAGGAAGTCTACGAGCCTTATCTGATTCAACTGGGGTTTCTGCACCGGTCGCCGCGGGGGCGACTTGCGACGGAACGCGCTTACGATTATTTCAATATTTCGCGAAAGTTCGGCGGTCGCGCGGGAGCGGCGGATCAGCCGGAACTTTTTTGAAAGGGGTGTTCATCGGGCTCGGCTCAAATGTGGGCGACCGGCAGCGTATGCTGCGCGAGGCACTGGAAAAGCTGGCCGGGCCGGAGCTGCGACTGGTGCGGACGTCGGGTCTTTATGAAACGGAGCCCATCGGAATGCGCGAACAGGGCTGGTTCCTGAACCTGGTGGCTGAATTCGAGACCGAACTTTTTCCGCGGCAGCTACTGCACAGAATGCAGCGCGTGGAACGTGAACTGGGGCGCAGGCGAGGTGTCCCGAACGGGCCGAGAACGATAGATCTGGACATTTTGCTTTATGGCCAGACGGTGATGCGCACAGGGGAACTGACCATACCGCATCCGAGATATCACGAAAGGCGGTTCGTGCTGGCTCCGCTGGCGGAACTGGATGCCAATCTTCGCGATCCGGCTACCGGGCGCAAGGTAGCGGAAATGCTCAACGCGCTTGAGGGCCAATCGGTGCGCGCAGGGGGGCATTTGTGAACCTGACTGTGCGGATACAGGAACTTCTGCTGCTGCTCATGTTCGGGGCGCTGATTGTACTGGCGCACAACAACCTTGAGCGCGGTCCGCTGATTGTGCTGGCGGCGCTGCAGCTGATAGAAGGGCGGGTGGCGTGGCTGGGCACGGTTTGGGGCCGAGCGACATCGGTGGCGCTGCAACTGGCGGCGTGCTACCTGCTGCTGGGATGGTCGGCAACGCTCAGCAGCGAATACTATCCGGTGCTGCTGTTGCCAGTGGTTTCGACCGCTACCTACATGGGTCTGGCGGGAACACTGCTCGTCTCCGCCGCGACCATTGGGGCATACCTGTCGTTCTTTCTTTATATTGACTGGAACGAGATGACGATCGATCCGGAATCGATCCACATTCTGGAGGTTCGATGCCTGACGCTGGTGCTGGCAGCGATTCTGGTGAATACGCTGGGCGCGGCGCGGTGGCGGGAATCGGCGCGTTACAAAGAGGCGGCGGAACAACTGGCGATAGCCAACAGGAACCTGCTGGATGCGGAAGCAGCGGTGCGCCGGTCGGAAAGGCTGGCGGCATTAGGGCAGCTTTCAGCGGGGCTGGCGCATGAGCTTCGCAACCCGCTGGGGAGTATTCGCGGTTCCGCGGAACTTTTGACCAGGGCGACTGCGAACGACAATTCGATTGCCAAGGAATTGGCTCAGATCATCAGCGAGGAAGTGGATCGGACGAACTCTTTGGTGTCGCGATTCCTGGATTTCGCGCGCCCTCTTGAGCCCCGGCGCGAGGTGGCGGATATTACTTCGGTTATTGACCGCGCGGCGAACCATGCGGGAATGAATCAGGGCCGCCTGCAAATCATTCGCAATTATTCGCCGGACGTTGCGGCGCTCTCCATTGACCCGGGGCTGATGGAGCAGGTGTTCATTAATTTGCTGACGAATGCGGCGCAGGCGTCGGCGCCGGATGCTCCGATCACGGTGGCGACGCGCGCGATCGGGAATGAGGCGGAGATCAGCGTGATCGATCGCGGCTGCGGTATACCGGCGGATAAGATCGAGACGATTTTCAATCCTTTCGTGACGACAAAACAGGGGGGCGTGGGGCTGGGGCTGGCGATCGTGGCGAGGATTATCGACGGGCACGGCGGTAGAATGGCGGTCGAGAGCGAACCCGGCAAAGGCAGCGCATTTCGCATTTATTTGCCCACTTCCAAATGAAAAAACGCATTTTGATAGTAGAGGACGAAGACAAGCTTCGCCGCATTCTGGAATTGCAGTTGATGGATTCGGGTTTCGAAGTATTGAAGGCCGCAAAGGCGGAAGAAGCGCTGCCCCTGATGGATCGCGCGGACCTGATACTCACCGATTTCAAATTGCCCGGAATGACCGGGCTGGACATGCTGCATCTGATTCGGAGGCAGGATTCGCATGTGCCCGTGGTCGTGATGACGGCGTTTGGCACGGTGGAAAACGCGGTAGAGGCGATGAAGGCGGGCGCGGCCGATTTTTTGCTGAAACCTTTCTCGCTCGATCACCTGACTACGGTTGTCAACAAGGCACTGGAAATCAGAAATCTGCGCGATGAGAACCGGCAGCTAAAGGAAGAGCTGGGGCGAAAGTATCAGTGGGACAACATTGTGGGCCGCAGTACCCCGATGCAGCAGATTTTCGCGACGATACTGCGTGTGGCGCCCACGCGGGCAACGGTGTTGCTGGCAGGCGAGAGTGGCGTGGGTAAGGATTTGATCGCGAGGGCGATTCATTTCCATTCGCCGCGCAAGGACCGTCCTTTCGTGAAGATCAACTGCACCGCAATTCCCGAGAATTTGATGGAAAGCGAGTTGTTCGGGTACGAGAAGGGCGCGTTCACGGGCGCGGCTGTTTCGAAGCCAGGCAAATTCGAGCAGGCGGATACGGGCACGGTGATGCTGGATGAAATTGGCGACGTGCCCGCGAACATTCAGGTGAAGCTCCTGCGGGTGCTTCAGGAGCGCGAGTTCGAGCGGCTGGGCAGTAACAAGACGCAACACATCGACGTGAGAGTGATCGCGGCGACGAACCGGGATCTGCGGGCGGCGCTGGAAGACGGGACGTTTCGCGAGGACCTGTATTACAGGCTGAATGTGGTGCCGATTGAGATTCCGCCGTTGCGCGAGCGTAAGGAAGATATTCCGTATCTGGCGCATCATTTTGTGGAGAAGCTTGGCGCGGAGATGGGCGGGAACGTGACCGGCGTTACGGAGGCGGCGATCGATAAGCTGCAGCAGTATTCGTGGCCGGGCAATGTGCGGGAGCTCGAAAACGTGATCGAGCGCAGTATCGTGATGGCGCTGGGCGAGAAGCTGGATGTGAACGATGTTCGGCTCGATATGAATTTGCGCCCTCGACATATACCGGGGGGCGAGCCTGTATTGCCCGAAGGCATGAGCCTCGATACGTTCGAACAGGAACTGATCAAGAATACGCTTAAGCGCGCGGAGGGCAATAAGAGTCAGGCTGCGCGAATGCTGGGGATTACGAGGAATGCGCTTCGATACAGACTTACTCAGATGGGAATTGAGAGTTAGATGAAGCAGGAGCCGGCTTGCGGTCCGGATCTGGCCGCCGCCGGTTGCGACGTCGTCAGCGGAAACAATGGGCACGGTCTGGGGGTCTTCGCCGCGAGAGACTTCCTGCCCGGGGAGGAGATTTTCGTTTTTTCGATGCGATTTTCGTGAGTTCGCCGAACCAATACACGATTCAGGTGGATGAGGCGAAGCACCTCAACCTTGAGAATCATATCGGCTTGCTGCTGAGTCACAGCTGATCTCCGAATACCCGTTTTAGCGCTGAACACGATACACTTGGGGCACTGCGCCCCGGTACGCCAGATCCAGTCCGCGCGCTTGCTCAGAGTGCCGGCGGTGGTCGGTTGCGTGGTGGATTTAGCTCCGGCCCGGATCTAATACCACTCAGCTTTGAGCAGCCCGTTCCGCCTTCGGCAATGAGGGCCTCTTCCTCACCACTAATGAATCCTCGCCATTACCTTTTTGGAAACGTCCCCACCCTTGCTCGCATCTTCAGGAAACGGTAAAACAAAACCCATGTACTCGAGACTTCCTCTATTCCTTCTTCTGGCCGCGCCTTCGTTCGCCCAGGATGTCACACGACAGGATTCCACACGACAGGATTCCACACGAATGGATCAAATCGTGCAATCCTACGTGACCAATCGCCAATTCATGGGGACCGCCCTGGTCGCGCGCGGCGGCCAGGTACTGTTCAGCAAGGGATATGGCTCCGCGAATCTCGAATGGGAAATCCCGAATACGCCCAATACCAAATTCCGCCTGGGTTCGGTAACCAAGCAGTTCACAGCGGCGTCGATCCTGTTGCTCGAAGAGCGCGGCAAACTCGCCGTCACCGACCCGGTGAAGAAGTATCTGCCGGACGCACCGCCCGCGTGGGACAAGATCACCATCTATAACCTGCTGACCCACACCTCGGGCATTCCGAATTTCACCGGCTTCCCGGACTATCCAAAGCTTGAGCCGTTTCCCGCCAAGCCCATCGAGCTGGTGGCGCGCTTCCGTGACAAGCCGCTCGACTTTGAGCCCGGCGAAAAGTGGAACTACAGTAACTCGGGATTTGTTCTGTTGGGTTACCTGATCGAGAAGATCAGTGGCGACACTTATGAGAAATTCGTGCAGGACAATATTTTCACACCGCTCGCCATGAAGGATTCCGGCTACGACTCCAACTCCGCCGTGATCGCGCATCGCGCCTCCGGATACGCCAGCGGCAAAAACGGCATCGAGAACGCGGGCTTCATCCACATGAGCATTCCTCACGCGGCGGGCGCGCTCTACTCCACCACAGAGGACCTCCTGAAGTGGGAGCAGGGCCTGTTCGGCGGCAAGCTGCTCAAGCCGGCGTCGCTCGAAAAGATGACCACGCCGTTCAAGAATAACTACGCCTTTGGGATCGGCGTAGAGACCATCGCGGGGCACAAGGTAATTTCGCACGGTGGCGGCATCGAGGGCTTCAACACGGAGCTGGATTACTATCCCGAAGACAAACTTGCCGTCGTCGTGCTCGGCAACCTGAACGGCGGCGCGCCCGGCGACATCGCGAAGAAACTGGCGGTGCTGGCGCATGGCGGCGCCGTGACTTTGCCCGGTGAGCGCAAAGAGATTACGCTCGACACCAAACTGCTGAGTCGATACGCGGGCGCCTACCAGATGGACCAGGGTCCCGTGAATCTCATTACGCTGGACGGCAACCAACTTTCCACCAGGCTGGGTAATCAGGCGGCGTTGCCGATTTTTCCGCAGTCGGAGACGATATTTTTCCTGAAGGCCGTGGATGCGCAGCTTGAGTTCTCCAGCGATGCCAGTCAAATTACGCTGCACCAGAATGGCCGTGACATCGTTGGCAAGCGTCTGGACGAGGCGCAGACAAAGAAGATCGCCGACGCCGCTGCCGCGACCGCAAGGCGAATCAAGGACCAGACCGCCGCACCCGGCAGCGAGGCAGCCCTGCGTAAGATGATCGAAGACGTGCGCGCCGGCAAGCCTGACTACGATTCGATGAGCCCCGGTCTGGCCAACGCAACGCGCCAGCAGCTCTCGCAATTGCAATCGACCATCATTCAGCTCGGAGCCATCGAGTCGATGGCGTTCAAGGGCGTTGGTCCGGCCGGGCCAGACATTTACCAGGTCAAACTGGAGAAGGGCTCGCTCGAATACCGCATCTGGATGTCGCCCGACGGCATAATCGAAAGCGCGAACGTCCGCCCCATTCAGTAGAAGTTCAGAAGTCTTCCGTTTTTCGTTATCGTTTCTTCCCCCCGACAAAAGGGCTTGCGGCTGCCTGCTTTATCCATGAGGCTACCTGGCGCTCGTCGAGATCGCCCACGGATGCCAGTTCGACGCCTCGCGTGGACTTGCCCATCCCAATCGGCGTCACAGGCGGTTCAGGCTTGATCTCCATGCCGCGTATGTGGCAAAAAGACTTCCGATGGTGTGTTACATTCCCAGGGAAGCCGGCTCTCTTCGCGGCCAGAGTGTTGTTTCGGGAAGAGAGCCAAGCAGTCATTCCCGAAACTCTGGCTACTACCGGCGCGTCAGATCTTCGGGAAAGACCGCGTGATCTTCCGGCGGGGGGAACAGCTTTTTTAGCTGCTCCAAACGCTTCCGCAGATATCGGCTGGGGATTTGGCGCGGGCCGGTTTCCACATCGATATCGCAGCAGATCCCGTGGAGGAAAAGGGTCAGGGTGTCGCGAAACGATTCGCGGGCGTAATCGCGAAACGGCTTTCCGTCTTTCCGCGCCGCCATCGGGCGCCGCAGCAAAGCCTGCTTGAGGTGCCAGCTTCGCTCGTCGACTTCGCCATGAACCTCCGCGCTCAATTCCTCGCGCAAGAGTCGGTGCCAGATTTCCTGTACGGAATCAGGCCAGGTTTGCGAAAGAAGAGCGGCGAGTTCGTCGTAAAAAAAATAATGATAATCGGCTACCTGCTCGTCCTTTATCGTAAAGAACAGCATCGCGAAATCATTCTCGCGGCCGGCGCTCTTTCCGGAGGGCTTTTCAGAAAGTACCCGCGTCGAAAGCACCAGCCGCGCTTCCGCCGGCTTCTTGTAAACCACAGAAACCGGACTCTTCGGAGCGCTGCGTTCCAGATATGGCGCGAGGACGATGCCAATCCGGGGCAGCAGCAACCTGAGAGTGGGAGGCAGCGCCGTTACCGGATCGGTTAAGTACTGCTTCTGATCTTCTTCCGCGAGCGGCGACATGGCGTGCCACGAAAACCGCGCATCAATGGGGCTCAAGAGCGGTCGCAGGCGGCGTGCCAGTTCATCGACAGTTGCGGGCGTAGTTTCATCGGCGGCCCGGCGGGACCGGCCATTCACTGAGGGCATCTTTTGGATTTGCTGCTTTTCGGGCGAGCTCTTTCTCTGGCGCAACTCAACCACCCCGCTCGGCTCAACCGGCCTGTCTAAGTAAGCTCGGTTCGATTGTAACAGGCTGTACTCTGTTCAGGCTGTACTCTGGAGAATGGCTAATCCCCCCCGCGGCATACTGATCTCAGCGGGCGAACCCTCTGGCGACCACTACGCCGGGGAACTCGCCAGGCTCCTGCGCGCACGCTGGCCGGAGTGTGTCTTCTTCGGCTGCGCGGGGCCGAAGATGCGGGCAGCCGGAGTGGACGCGGTTGTTCGGACCGAAGATCTTTCAGTGGTGGGGCTGCTGGAAGTGGTTGAACATCTTCCACGTATTTGGGGGAAATTCCAGCAGCTGGTCGCGGCGGCCCGATCGCGAAAACCCGATCTGGCGATCCTCACCGACGCTCCCGATTTCCACTTCCGTCTGGCCGCCAAACTGAAAAAACAGGGCGTTCCGGTGGTTTGGCTGGTGGCACCGCAGGTTTGGGCGTGGCGCCAGGGCCGTGTGAAGACGATGCGAAAGGTTATCGACCGTCTGCTCTGTATTTTCCCGTTTGAAAGGGCTTTCTTCGAAACTCACTCGGTTCCGGTCGCGTATATCGGACACCCTTTGGCGGGCAGGATAAAGCCCGGCATCTCGCGGGAAGAGTTTTTCAGGAAACACAAAATAGCTCTCGACCGTCCCTTAGTTGCGGTGCTGCCAGGAAGCCGGAAAGGGGAGGCGCTCAGGCATCTGCCGGCCCTGAAGGATGCGGCGGTGGCTCTCTCAAAAGACAGGAAGGTGAGTTTTATCCTTCCGGCCTCTCCCGCGTGCGGGGCCGCCTTTTTTCTGATTCCCCTGGCGGACAGCCCTATTCGGGCGATTGATGGAGAAGCCTGGGAAGCGATGGCATTTTGCGATGTGGCCCTGGCGGCCAGCGGCACGGTGACCGTGGAAGCGGCGCTGCTGGGCACGCCGATGGTGACCTTTTACAAGGTAACCGACCTCAGCTGGAAACTGGGCAAGTATCTGGTCAAGGTTCCCTTTTACACTATGGTGAATCTGGTGGCGGGCAGGAAAGTAGTTCCGGAGTTGATGCAGGCGGAGATGACCGGCGAGCGGCTGGCCCTTGAAACCGCCCGGCTGCTGGACAGCGAAGAGGAACGCGGGAAAATGAAAAAGGATCTCGCGGAAGTGGCGGGAAGCTTATCCCTCGCGGGCGACGCAATGGCGAGGGCGGCGGATGAAGTGGCGCGGTTGTTGGGTGTTCCTGTTTTGGAGGGATCGAAATCATGAAGTTCAGATTCACGAGTTTGGCGCTTGTAGCCGGGCTGCTCGCCGGTGTTTCGCAAACCGGTTTTGCACAGAGTGGTTCCGGACAGGAAGACAAGCGCTCGCACATCGACGTGGATAGTTACGTCATAGATGCGCAGGTCAATCCGGATACGCAAACGCTGTCGGCGCGCGCGACGGTCCGGTTCACGCCTCTTGAAGACCAGATCACATCCGCCACTTTCGAGCTGAATAACAATCTGAATATCTCTAAGATCGCCGATGCGACGGGCCAGGCGATCAATGGCAGCCGCAACCAGCAGGACAACACGGTTCGGCTAACGTTCCCTCAAGGGCTGCCGCAGGGTAAGTTGACCTCAGTTACGTTCACGTACGATGGTCGGCTCACGGGAAAAGAAGAGTCCCCCATTTACGGAATCAAGTTCGCGGCTATTGAAAACGATCATGCGTTTCTGCTTTATCCTTCGCGTTGGTTTCCGGTCAGCGGTTATACGGCCGACCGATTTACTTCGAAGATGAACATTACGGTGCCAGCCGGATTTCAGGTCATCGGCAGCGGCAGCGGGTCGGTATCGGGTCAGGTTTTTACCTTTGAATTCAACAAGCCGTCGTTTCCGGGCGATATTGCGGTGGTGAAAGGCCAGCCGGTGAAGAACAACACGGACGGCATCACCACCACTCTCTGGTTCCGGGGCGCGGAAGCAAGTTTCGCGAATGCGTACGGAGCCATGACGGCCCAGATTGTCACTCATTTCACGAGTCTGTTTGGGCTTGCGCCTTACGCCAATATGACTCTCGTTGAGACGGCGGATGGAGCGCCGAACGGCTACTGCGGCCCGGGCATCCTCTTTCTCGCGCCGCACGCGATCAACAAAGACGTGAATACTAATGTGCTGGTGAATCAGATTGCGCGGCAGTGGTGGCAGGTGGATGTTTCGCCCGTGAATCGGAACCATATCTGGCTGGAGAACGGCATGGCGCTCTACTCCGAAGCATTGTGGACCGAAAAGGAAAAGGGCCAGAACGCGCTCGACCAACGCATGAAAGACACGGCGATTACCGCTCTGACCGTCGACAACGTACCGCTGATTCAGACTTCGCGTCTGGAAGACTATTCACCTGAATACTGGGCTTTGAGCGCAAGCAAAGGCGCGGTGGTGATGCAGATGCTGCGAAGCACCATGGGCGATGAGAAATTTTTTAAAGCGCTCAAGGTCTTTTTGGAACAAAAAGCATGGCAGTCCGCCACCACGGAAGATTTCCGCAAGGCGTGCGAGTCTGTGACGGGTGAAGACCTGCAATACTTCTTTATCCAATGGGTCTCTTCCAACAGCGCACCCGAATTCAAGCTGGAATATACGATTTTCCGCACCCAAAAGGGTTTCCGGGTTCAGGGTAAGATTTCCCAGGATCTGGACACTTTCCGGATGCCCGTGGATCTTCATATTGAGACGGAGGGCAACCCGGAAGACAAGCGGGTGGAAGTGATGGGAACGTCTTCGGAATTCTCTGTCGATACGTTTGGGAAGCCCAAGAAAATCACCATCGATCCTGGTAATAAGGTGCTTCGGTTAAACCCGCAGGTGCGCGTGGAGGTGGCCATCCGGCGCGGGGAGCAGTTCGCTCAGGTGAGCGAGTTCGCCGACGCCCTGAAGGAATATCAGAAGGCTCTCGACACGCAGCGGAACAGTTCGATGGCCCATTATCGTGTGGCGGAAATCTTTTTCCTGCAGCACAATTACCAGTCGGCCGCGAATGAGTTTCGCGAGGTCCTGAACGGAGATTTGCAGCCTAAATGGACCGAGGTCTGGACCCATATCTATCTGGGCAAGATTTTCGATATTTCGGGACAGCGTGAGCGCGCCGTGAATGAGTATACGCAGGCACAGCGGACCCGCGACAATACCCAGGGTGCGCAGGATGAAGTCGGGAAATACCTGAAAGCGCCTTACAAGGAAGCCACGAAGGAAGCCATTTAACATGGTGTTGGAGCGGCTTGACCAGAAGCGCGGGCGAATACGCAACTTATCTCCGGATAAGCCATAAGCAAGTCTGCGCCAGTGGTCAACAGCCGTCCGGATGACCCTGGAAGCTGACGGTGTCGAAGCCTCCACCTGGACCGGCAAGAGGTCAGTTAATTTTGAAAGCTGCCGGTTCAGGCCCGCTACCTTTTCGGCAATCGGGTGCAATGAGATACACGCCTGCACAGATCGGTGAACTGATCCGGGATACACGCAAAAAGATGAGATAAAAGGGCCAAAGCCGGTCGGCGGCGGTGGCGAGGAAAACCAAATATCTCAAACAAGATCCTGCAAGCGCTTGAGATCGGCCACGAAGCGGTTGTACTCGTCTTTGTGTGCCTGGGGGTCGATCATGCGGAGGATCGCGGAGGGATGAATGGTGACTAAGATGCGCCTTGCCGAGCGGTTATCAAGCCATTTGCCACGATCGCGCAGGACACGCACATCGGGACCGAGCAGCGACCGCGCGGCAGTGGAGCCGAGACAAACTATCGCCTCCGGGTTCACGTCGGCGATTTCCGCTTCGAGCCAGGGTCTGCACGCGGAGATGTGTGTTGCGCGAGGAGTCTTGTGGATGCGGCGTTTGCCTCGCTCCTCAAAATAAAAGTGCTTGACGGCGTTGGTGACGTAGACCTCTCCGCGATCGATGCCGGCCTCAATGAGAGCTTTGTCGAGAATGCGCCCGGCGGGACCGACGAACGGTTTTCCGACAAGATCTTCCTGGTCGCCCGGCTGCTCGCCGATGATGAGGAACCGGGCTGTGGAAGGCCCTTCGCCAAAGACGGTTTGCGTCGCGTTGCGGTAGAGTTCGCAGCCTTCGCAGTTACGCGCGGCCGCCGCAAGTTCGGGGAGCGATGCGCGCTCGGGCACAAATGGTTTTGCGGAGAGTGGCTGTTTTTTCACCATAGGCCGGCACTCTGTCATGGACCGGCATTTCGGTTGCCATCAATTCAGACCCCTGAAGCCGCCCCGAACGCGGCGATCAGCAGGGCGGTGGCATAGTCGAGGTCACGGCCGTCGGGGTTCGCGTTATCCGCCGGAAGAGCGGTGGCCAGAGTTACGCCGGGTGCTGTGCCGTCCCAAACGGGCGTTGTATTGCCCAGGCCTCCGGCGGCAATCGCGTCCTTCATCACTTTGAACGCGGGTGCGGCATCGCTCAGTGCGACGAAGGAAGGCGAAGTGGAATCGACCGGGATCCCCAGGCGGCGAGCCATGAGGCCGCGGCGGAAATCACGGATCACGGACGAGCGCCCGTTTTCTATTAGCGTGTCGGTAACGACGAGATCGCTGCTGCCGTCGAAGGTGAGTCCGCGACGACGAATGGTCGCGCCGCCGATCATCGCCCAGGAATCGTCAACAATCACGACGTTCGTTTCGACACGAGCGAAGCGACCGGGAAATCCCACAGGGTGGAACACTACGGACTGGCTGTCCGGCAATGGAGTCACGGCCGGCGCGGTCGCGCGGCCGCGCACGATCAGCAGACGGTCCTGAACTTCGTAGGATGTCATGCCTTCATAACCTGGAGCGAAGTCCGGCAGTTTTGGAACGCAAATGGCGATACGAAGGCCCGGGCGGGCGGTTAGTTGAGCCTTGATAAGCGCGATGAGATCCGCCGCATAGCCGCTGGGAGATGCGGACGCGGTGGAGCAGAAGCCTGGCGTCTCAATGTAGATGAAATGGCGCGCCGATTGAATGGCGCTCTTCAAAGCCCACTGGGCTTCGCGGCGACCGAAGAAGGAAGAGGTGACTTCACGTTCGAGTTCGACTGCGATGCGTTGTTCCGCGGACGTCTCGGTAGCTGGAAGCGGCGCGGCGGGGGTTGTTTTCAGACCGTTGATCGCGTTCACTACCTGCGTGCGACCGGGCAGGCCGGCGGGGATGAAATTGTTCACGACGTAATCGATCGCAGTGTTGACGTTGACACCGGCATCCCAGGCGAGATGAAGTTCCGGTGTCTCGCAAAACGGCGCGACAGTCTGAAGCACCGCTCCGGCGAACGTTCCGTTGGTGGCGGTAGCCGCTTGTCCGAGACCGACGGCGACGGGTTGCGCGGGAACGTTCCACTTATTATCGGCAAGAGCGCCGATACGGGAGATTATGTTCTGGCTTCGGCGGAACGCATGACGCGCGATGTCGTAGGCGAGGATGCCGCCGTGTGTGGATGCGCCGGTGACGGAGGTTTCGCGGCCACCGGAACTGCCTGGATCGCCGATTCGGGAGTTGGCGGAAATGGTTTCGGAGGCAATACGGCCACCGCCGATGGCGCCAGTCCAAACACCGGCTTGAGAGCCAGCCACCAGCATCTCGCGGCGAGCCATGGTGGGCAGGCGTGAGGCATCGCGCGGCTGCGTTTCGCCGGTGAGAGCCTGCGCCCATTGCAGGAGTGTAGCGGGCGCGGGAGTTGCGGGTTTTCCCAAGCCAAGAATTCCGGAGTTGCTGACGCCGCGGAACGCCGCGGTACCGCACGGATTGGTTGCCCCCGAAGCGGGCGACGTCGCGGGAGGTGCGCCAACCTTGACGGTGTTGTTGCCAAAGATGCGCGATTTACCGTTAGGCAGCACGACAACGATATCGAACATGAGAGTGGCGCTTGCCGGAACAATCACATCCGTCGGAGCGGGAGTAGTCGGGCCGCGAAGAGTAAACGGGTCTGTGATGTTTAGAGTGATGGACCCACTTGCCGGAACGAGCGCGCCCCGACCGTCGCCGCGCCCTTCGGTGGCATCCGGCAGAAACTTACGGTTGTAAATGCGGGCCCAGGAGTTGGCGGGCAGGTGATCGATCCTGAGAACGACGTCGGCCTTCTTAAAATCGGTGGCGGTGGCGGTAACCCAGTTCGCGGTGAAGACGAATTGCGATTTCAGAGTGATGGAAACCGTCGCGTTCGGGTCACCGGCGGGAACGCCCGCCGGGAACTGCGGCCAGTGTGCGGCGGCGCCAGGAGCAGGAGGAATCGCGAAGGCTCCGTCGATGGCTTGAGCAACGGCGATGGTGGGATCTGAACCCGCGGGCAGCGCGGCGCTCATTGCGCCAAGGACGTCGTTGCCATCGCTTAAGAACGTGACGTTTTCATTCACGCGAACGGTTGGCTTGCGCTGGATTCCGGCGGCGGGATCATTGGCGGCGGTGGGCCATTGACCAATCAGATAGTCGTTAAGCTGGACTACGCGAAGAGAGTAAAAATCGCGCGCGAGAGTGACGCCCGGGGGCAAAGTTGGCGGCGTGAAAGTATCTGTCAAACGACCACTGGTGCCGGGGCCGAAGACCAGGCGATCGCGATCCTCCTGCTTGAAACTCGCGCTCACGGCATCGAGTGTCGCGTTGGCGCCTGAAAGGTCGTAGAGTCCGGACCCCGCTGCCACCACCGTTGTGCCCGTCAGGTGCTGGCCACCGTAGGGAGTGCCATCGGGATTCGCGAATCGAAGGCGCTTCTTGTTTGCGGGCGCGAGGGTTGTGAGGTAGTTCGCCAGCGGGAGCGGAGAGAGAGGCGAATCGGTCAAATCGACAGCCTGAAGTACCGGGAACTTCGTGAGGATGGCGGCAAACGCGGCCATAACGGCAACGGGATCGATCGTCATGCCGTCGCCATCGAAGAAGCGCGCATCGCCGGAAAAGCCCATATCTGCCCAGGCTTCGGCGAAGCCCGATTTGTTCGGCAGCGTTTGCGCGGGGAAGAATATATACCGTGGCGCGGGGCGGAAGGGCAGGCCATTGTTGAACTCCGGCCGATTCGCGTTGGGAGTTTCGAGCACCTGCGTATACAGGCGCGCGAGGCGAAGCCATTGCTGATCGAAAAGAGTGAGCAGGACGCCCTTGACGTTTTCAACGCCGCCATCGGCCTTGATGAGCGTGACCGGCATCGGCACGCCTGCGCCGGGGTCGACGGCGAGGTAGGCCATATCGAGCGGAGCGGCCCAATTTGCCGAGGCGTTGATGGTCATGCTGGATTCATCGGCAACCGTGAAGGTCGGGCTGGGCGAGCCTTTGGGTGACCAATCCGGTGCAAGTCTGGGCATGGCGAGGCCGAACGCCCGCAGTTCGCCGTGCTGCACGGCCTGAGTGATTGCTTGTAGCGTAGTTCCCATCGAATATTCCTCAGAACGAACTGTTTGAACGGCGCGACAGAGGGTCAGTCAAACGCACGATGAACGTATCTTTTTGGGCGGCCTGGTATGGGATCAGCACGAAGAGCTTCCAGTGGCCGTTCGAATCCGGCGCGGAGCGCGCCAGCGATGGCGCGGGAACCGGCGGCGGCAACGGATGCGGGTGCGGCAGCGGTGGGAAATGCGGCGGAAAAGGCGGAGGAGCCAGAGGCAGGCTCAGAGTGCCGACGGTGATCTTTTCCGGGGCGTTCGCGAGGATCACTTTGGTGGTCATGCGGCCAGGATGAGCGGGGTCGGGGATCAGTTGCAGGACTTCGACAAGCGCTGGTCCAACGGGACTCGCGGCGGCGGCGGGCAAGTCCGTCATCACAGTTACAAGCGCCGCGTTGACGTTGGTTGTGAGAACGACCGGCGTGTTAAGCGGCGGGGCCGGAGGCAGCACGAACGCGCTTTGAACGCCGGAAAAATCGGACTCGCCCGAGTATAGGCCGTTGTTCAGATCCTGTATCCCGATGGCCTTGATGCGGTAGCGATACGGATACCAACCGGGAACGGCAGCGGTATCCACGATGAATTTACCGGTGAGCGGTTTGCCGGCGAGAGAAGTGCCTGCGTAGCTTTGCCAGCCGGCGTTCGACTCATCGAGTTTGGCGGGACCCATTGTAGAGCCGTCGAGAGCGAGCGTAGCACTGCGCACGCGGAAGACCCGATAGCCCGCGGGTGGCGCGCCGCTTTCCACGGGAAGTCCGATCACCTGGATGCCCGCGGGCAGAGGCGCTTTGGTGGTCCGGAGCATGAGGCGTGGAGTTCCAGGCACGTTGCGGCGGGGCACGCCGAAGACCGCGACTTGCGGAGAGCGTGTTGCTTCCACGTTTGCTCCGGTAATGGCGGAGATCCGATAGACGTAGAGCGTGGATGCCGCGGACGGGACTTTGATTTCCGTGCGAGCGCCGGGGATGGGCTCTTTGTTCAGGCGCGCGAAGGCCTGGAGCGACTTATCCTGATTCGCGTTCAGAAGAGTTTTTAAAGTTGCGCCGCGATTTACCAAAGGCGTATCGGGCGGAGCGTCGGGAGTGCCGGGCGCCTGTAACAGATGCAGCAGCGCGCTTTCGGTGGCTTCCCAAACAAAATACCCAGCGGCTTTGGGATCAGGCGTCCAGTCGAGAATGCCGCGCGCAATGCCGGTCGCGTCGGGAAGCGCGGTCCAGCTAATGGAAGGCGGCGCGAAGTGGACGACGGGCGGCAGAGGATCGAAGGCTTTTGCAACTTTGCCGACGAACTTCATGACCGGATCGGTCGCGTCACTGAATTGGCCTGGGCGAATGGATTCGGAGGCGACGGCGTAAAGCGCGAAGTCGATTTCGTTGACGGAAGTAAAGTCGAGCTTCACGCCTTTGATGTCCACCCGATATTGGACCTGACTGGAGTTCGCATTCGGGGCAGGAGTCAGGATGTGGACGGCGCCGTCAATCGTATGGCCCACATCGATAGAGGGGATGAGGTTGATGGGCGGCGTCAGACTGTCTGCCTGCGACGCTGGCACGTAATTGAACGTGAAGACCACGGGCGGACCCGCCGGGCCGGTGTTCCGCAGGGCGAAGCCGCCGAGAAACGGCGCGGGTCCCAGGCCCGCATTGGGCGCGATGAAATTTCCGGTGAATCGAATCTGGCCGGGGGAACGATCCTGCCAATCCCACGCGAACTCAATGCGGATGTCTGCCGGGACCACATGGCCAACAGCAGCCGCGGGATCCATCAGGAATTCGACATTGCGGATTCCGGGCTTGGTAATGGCTGAGGGCTGAAGGGCCGCGCTGGTGAGCACCCACCCGGACCACAGGCCGAACACATCGAGCCCCGCAATGAGATAGCGCTCATTCGAAGGGGGTGCTGTGAGCGGCAGAACGCACGCGGTATCGAAGAAGTTGGGGATTTGCTGATCGGGTGGAATGTTGGGGTCGGGATTGAGGGGCGCGATCCCGACATAGGGATCGAAGCCCTTGACGGAAGGGTCGCGCGGCGCGTTGAGAACTTCGGACTGATTGGGTTTACGGCTGGCGAGAACCCCGTATCCCTGTGGGATGGCGGATGGCTGCCACGAGACGTTGATGACCGCGGGCGCGGGTTGATTGCGTTTGACAGGCGCGTGGACCTGCTTCACTTTGGCGGTGAGGCCCGCCGGCGGTTGGACCGGAGCTTGTCCGCTGGAGAGAGCGGCGAGCGTGACGCTCATGAACGGGAAAGTGTAGGGCGCGGTCACCATGTAATCCCAGGGCGCGAAGTTATCGGGGGCAGGGAGCACGTGAGGCGCCGGAGCCGACACGGTGAACGGCGGCTGCGTCACGGGGCTGACGGGAGGAATGTCGAGAGTTCCATAGCCGAGCGAGACGGCGGCGAAGGAATCTGTACTGACGCCCATCGTGGCCACGCCGGGAATGGGAAGCGTGGCTTTCGAAGGCCGCGCGGGATCGGCAGATGCGCCCGGCAGGCTTGCCTGTTTGATTCCGGCGAGGCTGACGGTTTCGGTGTAGTCAGCCTGAAGTTTCAGCGGATCGCTGTCGATTGAGTTCTGCAGGCAGCGTTCGATCATCGGCAACAGTGAGGGGCCGTTGCGGAGCCATTTGATGTATGTCGCGACATCGGGAACGGGCCACGCGGGCAGGGGGAAATCCGCTATTCCGGTGCCTGGAGGATTGATCTGAAGGAGAGCTGTGATTTGCGCGCGCAGTTCGGCGGCGGCAATGCCATCGAGAGTGGGCGGTTCGAAGCCCTGGGGCCTGGTGTTGTAAGCCGCGCCGATCTCTTTGTCTTTGAGAGGAAGCCCGACGGTTTGGATCTTTTCCCAATCCGGGAGGTTGGCGTACGCGGTTTCACCGATGGTGGCAATGGGGCCCACAGTCGCGGTTCCTGAGGCGTGCAGCGCGGCGATTCCGGGGCTTCGGAATTCGGCGATGCCGCTGCCCGAGAGCGTCACGGATTGACCTGGGATGGGGCGGGAAGAACTGTCGAGGGCCTGAAGCGTAACGCTGTTGCCGGAGGTAATTGTAACCGGCGCGATTACCAGATAAGCGAGATCGCTGGCGAAGACGCTGATGTCCCGCGCGCCGGCTACTACGGCAGCGGCGGCAACCTGTTTTAACTGCGCCTTTTCAGCCGCGGGATTGCGAGGTCTGCGAAAGACTTCGAAAGGCTCGCGCGGAAAGCCGAGAGACGGAAGAGTTTGCCAGCGGAGCGCGACCGGGAAAAGACCGTTGCTCCTGGAAAAAAATTTGTCGCGAACGGGCGGAGTTTTTTGCTGGCGTGTGGCTTCAACGAGACCGGTGGCGCGAAGGGTGAAAGCGTAGGGCCAGACGTGTCTAGACATGGTTGAATACCCCGGGCATTGCGCGCCGCACGGCACGGGTGTGGGATTTCAGTGAATTAGCATGTTTTCGATTACACATGGTCGTTCTCCCAGGGCGCGTGCGGAGCGACCGGAAGCGCAACGATTACGTCAGCTTCATCGGCAAGACCATAAACAGTGCTTGCGGGGCGATGCAGCGCGAACGTAACCGTAGTTCCCCCCGGTGGCGGAGCGAATCCGGCGGCGAAGAGCGCCACCGTGCGAGTGCCGCCGGGGGACACGACGTATCCGCCCACTACCGGACCGCCCTGCTCTTTTACCTCAAGCGCAGTCAGCGGGTTGATGGTGACGATCTTGAAAGACGGATCGGAAGGGATTGGCATGGTGAAGCCGGGCTCTCGACGGGTTCTCCAGAGCGGCTCAATACTATCGAAAAGAACCGCGTGCGGCACGAACGGACCTCCTGGGTATATCGGCGCCCAATACATGACGATGGCGTTCTTTTCCGCAGCCGGAAGCGCCTGTTCGCCGGCGGTCATGAAGCCGTTCTGGATATCCTGATCGGGCATGACGGTGTGAGGCGCGACAGGAAAAGTCAGCTTCTGTTTGAGGGGCCGGTGGATCACGAGCGAAGAACCAAGGTCCGCGGCGAGCGCCTTCATGTTCGGATACTTGCCGGTGTTGAACGACCGGCGGAACAAGGGCGAGACCGACTTGGCCGGATCGGGCGGCGGCGTGCTGGACGGGCTCGTATTGATGTCGAGCGTGTAACCCATGAGGGGCCGAAGTTTCACAGGCGCGGTGAATTTCTGATTTTGATACTGGGACGTGCCGCCGACGCACGGCAACTTGCCGGAAGCCACCAACTGCTGCAGCGAATCGTAGGCGGAAGTGCCAACACCGTCGATGGATACGGTGGTTACAGGGGCTGCTGTGGTGTCGGGTAGACCGTCCGCAGCGCGCAGATCGAGTTCAAGCTGATAGCCGAGCTTCGCGAAGAGCTGGATCAGGCTCCTGTCATTGAAGATCACATCCACAGGATCTTCGTAGAAGAAGAACTTGTCATTTTGATCGGGCGAAGTGGTGAGAACCCAGGGATCCAGCTTCTTCGGGATTTGCGTATCGGTCTTGAATTTGAAGGCCTGCGTGACACCGTTGAAGTCGTTCGTGGAGGCATCTTCCTCTGTAACGGTTACGTCATAGTTGGCGGTGATGGTGTATTCAGTCCCTTTCTCCAGGAGAGGAACAGGTGTGCCGCCGTCGAGATACGTCTGAATCTGCTGAATGGTGCTTTGCTGAATGATCACGCCGTTGTCATGCCGGGTGGTTTCCGAAACGGGGCACGACTCGACAGCGCCAACCACCACGGTTGGACGTTGAGCATCATCACCGAGGTAAGCCACTTCGATAACAGTGGTCTTCGATTTCGGTTTAATCTCGACCAGAAGCTGAATGAGCTTCAGGCTGCTGAGGAACGTGAACACCGCGGCCGTTTCGAGGAACCACGGGCCGGGATTGACAGTCCATGTGGCGGGCAAATCGGTCAGCGCATTCACGATTTTCGGGTTGAGCGCAACGAGCGTTGTTTCGAGAATCAGGTTGCCTTTGTTGTCGCGTTCGCGGATGAGAATCCATTGCGCCGCGGCGGGCGTTTGGGCGCGTTTGAATATGGCGGACTGCACGCCGAGCAGCAGCCGAACGCGGTTGGAATGATCTGTATCGAAGCGCAGCCAGCGATTATCGGAAATGGTGTTCGCGAGTTTCTTTACCAGTTCCGCCGGATTACCCGCCTTGATCTCTTTTTCAAGACCGGACTGGAACGGCTGGGCCAGAAGTTCGGGCAGTTCCAGCGCGCGCATGCAATGGGTGCGATCACCGGTGGAGACGGAAGAGAACGTCGGGTTAGCGGCGGGGAGTCCAATCACCTGGGCCGGGAACAGTCCTTTGCCTGTTAGCGGAAGTCCGAACTGCACGAGCAGAGCGTCGGCCGCGCTGAGGGAGGGCTGTTCCACCCGCAGGCCGGTGGGTACCGGCGAGGTTCGAACGGTGTTCGGCGGATCAGGCGACGGAATACCGAACAGTTTCCAGCCGTTCGGCGATGGCCCGAGGCGCTGGCCGCAGAGGGTCCAGAACACACAGGCCGCGGGTGCAATCGGGCGACACGTGTCGCCCCAGATGGATAGCTGAGTGTTGGTCAGTTCAGTGGAGCGTTCCACCGCACTATTGACGACGTTCGGATTGCGGCTGAACATCGCGAGATCCACCTGGGTCTGGGTCATGTCAGACGCGGGCTTGTTGGGGCGCCACGCAACGGGCGGAGTCACGCCTGCCGGAAGCGGAGGGCTGATGGTGAGCGACGTGAGTTTGTATCGGGCGGAACGACCGCCGCCGAGGCTTACGCCGGGGTTACCGGGATAAGTGACACACGCGGGTATCGCGCTCGTGAAAGTTTGAGAGACGGTGCTCGAATCCACGCCGAATTGAAACTGCAGAACGGGCACGGCATCGACAGGAACGGTGGGCGGCGTGCCGCTTCCGGGCGAGAGACCGGGTAAGCCCGCGGCAGCAACCATGATTGCGTCGCCGAGGCTGGCATCGATAGGGCGATCGCCTCCCTGCCCCGATGCGATCACAGGCGCGTAACTTTGCAGGTACATCTTTTCGATCAATGGTGGCGGTGGCAGCGGGACGGAATCGTTCCCGACAGAGAAATCCACGCACGCGGAAATGCTGAAGAAGAAGAACGAAATGCTGCCGCAGACATGAACCATCAGGTAGAGGGGACTCGGCGCCTTCACAAGGAAATCGCCCGTGACGCTGATGCTGATGATGATCAGGCGGAGTTCGCCTTCGAGATGCACTTTGCCGACGATGAAAAGCTTCGGTGAGAAGGATACGCCGAAATCCGCCGATGCCGCGACCTTGATGTAGATGCCAACGTCTTCACTGCCCCAGATGATGGACGCGAAGATACCCATCGCAACGGCAATTCCGGGCAGCGAACCGGTGGAGCCGGGAGGAAACGGCGTGATCGCCTCGCCACCGATCATGAAGTAGCCGCCGCCGCGCACAATGCCGAGAATGTTCGCGCTGGCCGGCGTGGAGATGGTGCCGATCCAAAAATGCCAGTCCGACGGCTGATTCCAGTTGAAGAAGAGCTGGATCGGAATTTGGATAGAGATGAGCGACGCGATTTCGAGATCGATCATCACGCCGAGCGTGATTTGGCCGGCGCCGAAGTCGAGGTCGAGGATGCCGATGATACCGACGTCCACACTCGTCGCGTCCATGCCGTCGGGCGAGAGTCCGCCGATGGACGTAATGATGGCGAGGTTGACCGTGACGATGATGCGCGGACCCGGCAGTTCCAGAATGAAAGCGCCGCGAAGGTTGAGCAGGAAGCCATCGACTGTGCCGAGGACGACGCCGACACCGAAGGCCCAATTGTCGATCTTCGGCTCCCAGAGCTGCGTGCCGTTGACGTTTAGTTTGTAGGGAGCGCCGCCGCTCGCGATGAGCCATCGGAGGTCGGGACCTACCGCATCGCCGGGGATGGGCGGGTCTTCCTTCATGGCATAGTTCATGCCGAACAGACCGAATAAGCCAAACAGACCGAGACCGGTGGAACCGAGCACGATGGGCGCGGGGAAATCGACTTCCAGCCCAAGGTAGAAGGCCGTTGCTTCCCGGGTGCCCGCTGTGATGTGTTCTACGCCGACGCTCGCCGCAATGCGCAGTTTCACCGGCACCAGGGTAATGTCGATGGTGCCCTGAAAGCCGCCTGGATCAATGCTGACACTGCCGCTGCCGACCAGCGTCGCAGGGATGTTGACCTTGATGCCCGACGGGACGATCATGGGGGAGCTGTTTCCATCAAGCGGAATCTTGACCAGGAACTTGTCGACAGTGATGATGCCGAGGTCGGCTTTGATTTCGAGATCGAGTTCGATGGTGAGCGGGTTGAAACGGGCGATTCGGGCAGCGGCGATCTTCATAATGTCGCCGAGCGCGCCTGGAAGTTTGAAGATGGACGGATCGCTGAGATCGAGCGAATAGCCTTTGCTGGTGTCGAGAACGAATTCGAATTTGGGCGGGTCGCCGAAATGGAGATTTACGCCCACGGCTTTATACCGCACGCTCATCGAGCGGCTGGAGTGAATATCGAGCGCATCAATGTCGATACGGAACCCGACCGAGTAATCGAACGTGAGCGAGGCGTTGGTGAACTTCGCGGGGTCGCTGCCGCCGGGGATGTTTTCGCGAAGCTGAAGTTGGCCGCCGTAGAGCGTTACGTCGGTGGTGTTGATAAAGCCGAGTCCCCCGATAACGACCGGAACGCCGAGATCGACGGCAAAGGCGGTCCAGTCGCCGGCGCTGTTCGGATCGAGAGCCTTCGTTACGGCGTTGAGGATCGGAGTAAAGACCAGAACCGAGCCGAGGATGTTTTTCAGCGTGTTGTAAGGCGCGGGATTGGTCATCCGCACCAGGCCATCTATGTCGGCTGGCGCGGCGCCGAGCGTAAGCGTTTCGGTAAGGTCGTGGGTCGCCGGGTCCCATGTGACGTTTAGCGTGAAGTCGACGGTGCCATCCGCGGGATTCGGTTTCTTAGTGGCGGCCGAAGTCGGCTGCAGATTGAGGGAGCCGCTTTGGCCCGAGGCGTTGCGAAGAGATTTCTCGGTCTCGGTTTCAAAATCGATTTCACCCGAGACCTCTATCAGTACAGGCACGTTGCGCTCGAGGCGCACGCGGAAACTGATGCGCCGGAGCACTGCCGGCTTGGAGTTCGTGGGCGGTCCGGGCGGCGGCGGGGGCGTAGTTGGCGGTGGAACCGGGGCCGGCACGGTTGTTGCCGCGCGATCGAGATTGCCCGTAAGCGTAAAACCGGCGCTTCCCTTCCCGGTCCCTTGAATCACAGCGGAACGGTCCTGGGGATTGCTGGAGGTATCCGCGGTTTGGCCGGTAGCCGCGACCGTCGGCGCGGGTGCGCCCGCAACGCTCTGCACGATTTGTTTTGCGACATCGCCGCGACGCTGCGAGAGGGACTGGTTGTACGGGCCTTTATCCGGATGATCTTCGTTGCTGGCAGTCGCGGTGATCTGGATGGGATGGGTGAGGTCGAGCGCATTTTCCACCCAATAGCGCAGGGCATCGCCGCCAACGTGGCCGCTGCCGCCGGGAACGCCCGCGGGGACTGTGTTGGCGTTGAAGGCGGCATCCTCGGGAGTGGCGCCCGCGCCGACATAGGTCGATTCGATGGGAATCGTCTCGGGCTTGTCGTAATCGAAAAGAAGCCGGAAGGCGCCGGGCTGGGTGCCGGCGGGATAGTCGACCTGAATGGGAATGGCAGCCGCGCCGGGCTGCACATCCACGATGACCTGACGATCGGCCCCGATTGCGTAATTGATGCCGTTTACTTTGACGGCCGGCAGGACAGAACCGCCGAGCACAAGCAGAGTCTCGCTGGTGCCGGATGAGGATGGCGTGAACTGAATTTGATCCTCGGCGGGAATACCGGCGGGCGGCGGGTCGGGGTGCCATTGCGCGGGTGCGACCGATGTGCCGGGCGGCGGCAAGGCGGGAGTGCCGCTAACGACGACGTTCAGCGTCATCGTGTTGGAATAAGTTTGGGGTGTCCCGGAGGAATCGGCGACTGTGATGAGCAGGCTGCCGCTCACATTGGAAGCGGGCGCCGGGTTGAACTTTGCCTGGCGGGCGGCATCATCCCAAAGATGCTGAACGCTGCCGCCCGCGGGCGTGAAATCCACCTTGTAGGTGAACAGCGGAGTGCCGCCGGCCACCTGAAGATACATGACTACGTTCGCGGGAACTGTGGCGCTGCCGCCCATGAATGTGTTTGGGGGCGGCGCACCGCTGGCCTGCGTGCCCAGGTTGACGGGCAGCAAACGTTGGCCATCGTACATCCTGATATCGACTTTGAAAGGCGCATCGGCGAACAGCAGGTCGAGTTCGGCCTCAAGAGAGACCTCGCCCTTAAAAGAAATGAGGGCATCGCGGACGGCGAAATTGAGAGCGAAATCTTTGTTTGCGTCGGCGTAATAGACTTGCAGGGATTTAATGTAAAGACCTTCGAAACCTTCGTCCGTGCCGAAATGCGAGAGGATTTCCGGCGGCGTGGAATCTTCACTGAGATCGAGAATGATTTGCTCGACTCCGAAGGCGACACGTCCCGAACTATGTATCGCAAGGGGCGGATCCATGGTGGCAAGTTCGCCTTCGGAAAGATCGTTTGGCGCGTCGAAACCGGGGTCGCCCCACGAGGCAAGCCTGAACACGGGAGCCTGCGTGAAATCCTGACCCTGTGTGTAGCGGAGCAGGATCTTCGGCATCAGAATGCGAACATCCTGAGTGGCGGCGGCGGGGTCGGCTGTAACGGTGAAATCGGCGTTTTGTTTGGCAGGCTTCCAGTCTTTGCCAAGGTGGAACGTGAGGACGGTCAGCAAGAGTTCAAGCTGAAAGCCGATTCCCGGATAGTCTGTGCCGAGGGCATTTTGAGCCCCGAAAGCATTGACGATTTGCTGAATGGGCGCGAGCGCCGCGTTCGCCATGGCGACGGTATCGATGACGGTCTTGACCGGCGCGGAACCCGCGCGCGGGATCAGCAGCCGGAACTGAAGAGTGATGTCGTGGAAATCGAAAATCGCGCCACTCGGGTCTTGATGCCGCAGGACGGGAGGGCTGCCAGGTGAAGACGGGAAGAAGACTGTACCGGTATAGAGAACGCCGCCCGAATCGCTGGTGGTCCGGAGATCGGCTACGGCGAGAAGCGAGAGGTATTTATCGATGTAGTCAGGGAACTGAAAGCCCGCCAGAAATTGCGGAGCCAGCAGGTCGTAGAGACCCAGGGTTTTCACTAGCGCGCTCATGCGATCCCTTCCTCGGGGTTCAAATGGAAACTGATTGCTGAGTATAAAGCGGAACCGGTTTCAACTCAATTGTTTTTGCGGATAAATCTTTTGTGTTTATAACTAATTCCGTGAAGTTAACTGATTTCTGTACTGAATCTCCCATTCCAGCCCTTGAGTGTTTCTTATGACATTGGTAGTGCAAAAAGAGAAGGGGCCCGCGGCCTGTTTGGAGAGCCATTTCAGCTCAGAAATTCGGTGGTCTTCCGCACACAAGACACCGAGTGCGATGCCGGGAGATAATGGGCGCGACAAATGCCGCGAACCTTTCTCCTGCTTCTGTGTCTTCCGCTTCAGGCCCTCAGCCAATCGGGCGATCCCGCACGGTTAGTGGAAACAGGGCAGGCGTCTTTTGAGCGGAACTGCGCCTCGTGCCACGGGACGGATGCCGGCGGCGCGGGCATGGGGCCGAATCTAATCGCCGCGCGAAGGCTTCGAGCCCAGACTGCCGCGCAGATCCGCAACTTTATCGCGAAGGGATCGCCGTCGAACGGAATGCCCGCCTTTCCGCTGCCTGCGCCGGAACTCGAGGCGCTCGCGGCGTTCGTGCGTTCGCTGAACACCTCGGCTTCAGAAGCGCCGATGTCCGGTTCGGTGGATGCGGGGCGCGCTTTCTATCTCGGGAAGGGAAAATGCGACACGTGCCACATGGTGAGGGGGACGGGATCGGCTCTCGGTCCGGATCTCTCCAACGTGGCGAAAGAATTGACGGCGGGAGAAATACGGCAGATCCTGGGTAATCCGGCTGCGCGGATCACGCCGGGATACCGTTTGGTGACCGCGCATTTGAAGGACGGCGGCAGTGTCCGGGGATTTGTGCGCGGCCGGAACAGCTTCGACACGCAGATACAAACGCTCGACGGTCAGTTTCGATTTCTGCCGCGGGAAGAGATCGCCTCCGTGCAGCCTGAAAGATCTTTGATGCCCGCGGTGACGGGCACGCGTGAAGAACTGCGGGACCTGGCGGCGTATCTGAGCACGCTGACGCGCGACGATGCCACCCCGTTTTCACCTTCGAAGCCGGCGTTGGGAGCGGGCGTTTCATTCAATCGGATTCGAAATCCGAAGCCGGGTGACTGGGTCACCTACAACGGCAATCTCAACGGAAACCGCTATAGCGATTTGAAGCAGATCAACCGGGGAAACGTTGCGTCGCTAAGCGTGAAATGGATGTTTCCAATCGATCACTTTGGGCTTGAACTGACGCCGCTGGTAGCGGACGGGGTCATGTACATAAGCGGTCCGAACCAGGCGATGGCGCTCGACGCGCTGACAGGCAGGCAGCTTTGGAAGTACGCGCGACCCAGAACTCCGGGGCTGATCGGCGATGCATCTCTGGGCACGAACAGAGGCGTATGTCTGCTGGGCGATAAGGTTTTCCTGTCGATGGATAATGCGCATCTGATTGCGCTGAACCGAACAACGGGAGCGCTGGTATGGGACCAGTACATGCCGGAAGAAGCGATGCATTATGGATCGACTGTCGCGCCTCTGCCGGTGGGCGACGACACGGTTATCGCGGGTGTTTCCGGCGGCGACAGAGGCATGCGCGGGTTTCTCGCGGCGTACAAGGCATCCACCGGCGAACGCCTCTGGCGGCTTTGGACAATTCCGAAAAAAGGCGAGCCTGGTTCGGAAACGTGGGGCGATAAAGAGCCGGTGACAGGCGGAGGAGCGACGTGGCTCACCGGAGCTTACGATCCGGAATCGAAAACGCTCTACTGGCCCACAGGGAATCCCTGGCCCGATTCCGACGATCGCGAACGCCCGGGCGACAATCTCTATTCGAATTGCATTCTCGCGATCGATCCGGCAACAGGAAAGATGAAGTGGCATTTCCAATTCACTCCGCACGATGTACACGATTGGGATGCGACGGAACCGCCTCTGCTGGTGGATACGCTCTGGGGCGGCAAGCCGCGCAAGCTGCTTCTGCATGCGGATCGCAATGGATTTTTTTACGTGCTGGACCGCGTGGATGGGAAATTGCTGCTGGCTAAACAATTCATCAAGAACCAGACATGGACGCAGGGGATTGCGGCCGATGGGCGCCCGCTGCCTCCGCCCGCGGTTCAATCGCCGCTCGACTGCCCTTCGGATGCGGCGAACTGGAATTCCGCGGCGTTCAGCCCTGTTTCACGGCTGATGTATGTGCTGACTCTGGAGCAGTGCAAGGCGCGCACACGACTGGGAGATGCGCTGTTACCGACGCCGCAAAAGATTGTGCGGGCCATAGCGATCGACACGGGCAGGGTGGAGTGGGAGATCCCGTTCGAGGGAGTCGCGGTTCAAAAAGCGTGGCCCGGAATCCTGGCGACCGCCGGTGGAGCAGTGTTCTTCTCCGATCCGAATGGCACGTTCGCGGCGGCGGACGAGAAGACGGGGAAAATTCTGTGGCGTTATCCGACCAATGTGTTGATGAAAGCCTCACCCATGACATTCACAGCGCAGGGTAAGCAATTCATCGCGACGGTGGCGGGGCCGAACATTGTGTGCTTCGGCTTGGAATGAAGGTTGCCGGGCTTTAGTTTAGCCCAGCGGCTTTTTAATTGACGAAGCCCGGCTTTAGTTGACGAAGCCCACTGGTTGCAGGCAGAAATGCGAATCCTGATTCTTCTCGATCAGGCCCGCCGTGGTGATCACCGCTTCTTCAAAGCCGAGATTGCCGCCGGGCACACCGAGCAGTTCGCCGGAGAACTTGTCATACTCAACGATTTGAAACCGAAGCGTCATTGGATCGAGAGCACCGGCAAAAAGAGCTTCGCTGCGAAGGGATTCGATATTTGGCATTTGCATTCCCATGTCGTTACTTACGTTTCTTCTACTCTGTTAGTGCGTCGAACCGCGAGTTAGTTTCGTAAATTTTCATCACGAGTGCTGATGGTCTGAATAGGTATTCGTTATCGGCGCTTCGGTATCCTTAATAATCGCTATGAAACTCCTGCCCGACCAGACCGATGTCGTCCGCATTCTACGTGAAACGGGCGCGCTGCGAAACGGCCACTTTGAATTCCCAACAGGGTGGCACTCGAATGAGTATCTGCAGGTGCCGCTCGCCATGCAGTACTATCAGCACGCGAAGGTCCTAACGGTTGGCCTCAGCCGTTTGCTGCGCGGCAACAGCGACATCCGCAATGTAATTCCGCAACTTTCCATCGTCTCGCCCGCCACTGGCGGTTTGCCCGTCGCGTACGGACTTTGTGAGGCGCTTCAGGCGAAGAAGGCGTATTGGGCAGAGAGGGAAGAACCGGATAAGGCCTATCGGTTTCGTCCATTCATCGAGCCGCGGGAAGGTGAGCAGATTCTTCTGGCAGATGACATTCTCCATACAGGCCGAAACCTCGCGGACCTGAAATCTGTGCTGGAAAGCTACGGCGCGGTGGTGCTTGGCCTGGCGGTAATCGTCAACCAGCCGACACCCCGCACGCACGATTTCGGTGCACTTCCTCTATACAGCCTGGCGCGACTGGATGCAAGCTATTATGCGGACGAAACCAGCTGTGCGTTGTGCAAAGCGGGCGAACCGCTGACGAAGGTCTGGGTTTAAGCAGAGTTATCGCTGCAAAAGTTGCGTTATAAAAGGCCGATCCGATGCGTAATCAATTATTTGGATGGAGCGGAAAACGAATGCTCAAACGCGGTGCAAAATGTTACATGTACGTTGCAAACCGCACCCTTAGGTCTCACGACCGGGCGTTTTCCACAGGCTTATACACAACCACGGTTGAAATAGGCGAGTTCCGGGCTTGAAACTCACCACCGTTGATTGGGCGATTATAATCGCTTACTTTTTCTTTAACATCCTCATCGGCTTTTATTACAAGAGCAAGGCAGGGGCCAGTACCGCAGAGTTCTTCCTCTCGGGGAGAAACGTTCCATGGTGGCTTGCGGGAACCTCAATGGTGGCCACCACGTTCGCGGCGGACACGCCGTTGGTAGTGACCGGTTTGGTAGCGCGAAACGGAATCGCGGGAAACTGGCTCTGGTGGAATATGGTCGCGAGCGGAATGCTCACGGTGTTCCTGTTTGCGCGCCTGTGGCGCCGTTCGGGCGTTACTACCGATATAGAACTGGCCGAATTGCGGTATTCAGGCAGGCCGGCGGCATTTCTGAGGGGCTTCCGATCCATCTATCTCGGGGTGATTATGAACTGCATCATTCTGGGGTGGGTGAATCTGGCAATGGTCAAAATCCTGGGGCTGGTGTTGGGGATTTCCAAAGCTGAGGCCCTGTGGGTTGTGGTGGGAATAATTGCGCTCACGTCATGCATTTCCGCCCTCTCTGGCCTATGGGGCGTTTTGGTAACGGATCTCTTCCAATTCGTTATCAAAATGGGAATGGTGATCGTTTTGGGATTCGCCGCGGTACGCGCCGTCGGCGGAGTGGAGGCAATGAAGGCGAAGCTGGGCGGCGAGGGCAGCTCGTTTCTCAGCTTTGTGCCAAATATTCACTCAGTGTGGATGCCGGCCATCACTTTCTTTGTCTACATCGCGGTGAACTGGTGGGCCACCTGGTATCCGGGCGCGGAACCCGGCGGCGGGGGATACGTGGCGCAGCGCATGTTCAGCGCGAAAGACGAGAGGCATTCGCTGCTGGCAACGCTTTGGTTCAACGTGGCGCACTACGCGCTTCGACCGTGGCCGTGGGTGGTGGTGGGAATGGCTTCGGTCATTCTTTATCCGCATCTGCAGGATCCGGAAACCGGGTACATTCGGGTGATGATCGACTACCTGCCGCCCTCCCTGCGCGGTCTTATGGTCGCGGCGTTCGCGGCCGCATTCATGTCCACGGTAGGGACGCAGCTCAACTGGGGCGCAAGCTATCTGGTGAACGATTTCTACCGGCGTTTCGTGAATAAAAGGGGCACCGAACGTCATTATGTAAATGCATCACAGGTGGCCACGGTCTTTCTGACGATCGTCTCCGCGGTTGTTACCTGGCACATGGACTCCATCGCGGGCGCGTGGAAATTGCTGATCGCGACGGGCGCGGGCACGGGCCTGGTGCTGATTCTGCGCTGGTACTGGTGGCGCATCAACGCCTGGAGCGAGGTGTCGTCAATGGCCGCGGCTTTCACGGTCTCGATTCTTTTGCAAACGGCGTTTCATCTTGACAGCGACGACCCGACTCAGTTTGCCTGGATTATTCTGATTACGGTTGCCATAACGACTGTTGTCTGGGTGAGCGTGACGCTGCTGACGTCGCCCGAAACCGATACGACATTACTGCGGTTTTATCGAAAGGTGCGTCCCTCGAAATTCGGATGGGCGAGGATTGCATCGAAGGCTCCGGAAGTGCCCTCTTCGCGGGATCTCGGATGGAACCTGGCGGACTGGCTGGCCGGCTGCGCCCTCATCTACGGGGCACTGTTCGGCATTGGAAAGGCGATCTTGATGGAGTACGCAACCGGATGCATGTTCCTGGGCGTCGCAATTATCGCGGGCGCCTTTATATATTGGGACCTGTCGCGGCGGGGCTGGGCTACGGTGATGGAGTGAAAACAAAATGGCAGTTTGTGTAAAGAAGATCTTGGCATGTGCGGTGTGGGCCGTTCTGGGCAGCGCGGCGTTCGCGCAGACGGCTCCGCCCACCGGTGAAAAGCTGGCGCCCTACTACCCTACGCCGGAAACCATTGTCGAAAAAATGCTGGATTTCGGGCAGTTGAAAGCCGGCGAGAAAATGTTCGATCTGGGCAGCGGCGATGGCCGGATCGTCATCATGGCGGCTGAGAGATATCATGCCGACGCGACCGGAATTGAACTCGATGGAGATCTCTACATATCGAGCGAGGCGAAGATTCGCAAACTGGGTCTGCAGAAATCGGCGCGTATTGTGCATGGCGACATTTTGAAGCAGAACTACTCGTCGGCCAATTTGATTACGGTATATCTGCTCCCGGAATCGAATATCAAGGCGAGGCCTTTACTTGAGGCGCAGTTGAAGCCAGGCACGCGGGTGGTGGCGCACGATTTCGAGATCGGGGGCTGGAAGCCGGTAAAGACGATGACGATTCCAGACGATGGAGAAGGCCGAAGCCATACGCTGTTTCTCTACATCCGATAACGCAGGTCATGCGAATTGGAATTACGTGCTATCCCACTTATGGCGGCAGCGGAATTGTTGCGACCGAACTGGGGCTTGAGCTTGCCAATCGCGGGCATGACGTTCACTTCATAACCTACGCCAATCCGATCCGTCTGGATCTGAATCATCCGCGAATCCACTATCACGAAGTGGAGGTTACGACTTACCCGCTGTTTCAATATCCGCCTTACAGCCTGGCGCTCGCGTCGCGTATGGCCGACGTGGCAGAGGCGTACCATCTGGATTTGCTGCACGTCCACTATGCGATCCCGCATTCCATATCGGCGATGCTGGCGAGACAGATGACTGCGAGTACGCGGAGGCTTCCGTTTATAACCACCCTGCATGGAACCGATATTTCGCTGGTTGGTCTCGACCCTTCTTACTTCGCAATCACGAAGTTTTCGATCGAGCAATCGGATGGGGTGACCGCCATCAGCGAAGATCTGAGGCGGCAGACTCTGGAAGTCTTTGGCGTGTCGAACGAAGTGCGGGTGATTCACAACTTTGTGAACTGTTCGGTCTATGCGCCCGATCCGGAACGCAAGGGGATTGAGAAATTTGCTCCAGCCGGCGAGAAACTGCTGATTCACCTCTCGAACTTCCGCCCCGTAAAACGGGTGAACGATTGCATTCGGATTTTGGCGGAAGTGCGGCGGCATTCCAACGCGCGTCTGCTGATGGTGGGCGACGGACCCGAGCGTGGACCCGCTCAACACCTCGCCGCGCAATTGGGCGTTCAACAGCATGTCGATTTTCTGGGGAAACAGAATCAGGTAGCGCGGCTGATCCGCCTGGCGCATGTATTGTTGATGCCGAGCGATATGGAGTCGTTTGGGCTGGCGGCGCTTGAGGCGATGTCGTGCGGGGTTCCCGCGATTGGAACGCGCGTGGGCGGAGTGCCGGAGCTGATTACCGACGGCGAGGATGGGTTCTTAGAGAAGGTCGGCGATATTGCGGGGCAGGCTGCCAGAGCGGTTCAGTTGCTCACCGACGATGCGTTGCATGAGCGGATGTCCGCGGCCGCCAGAAAGACCGCTTTGACTCGGTTTTGCACGGAACGGATTATCCCGCAATATGAGCGGCATTACGAGGATGTGCTGAAAGGGTAGGGTAATCCTGCCCTAACAGCCCCTGGAATAAGTCCCGCGAGGCGCGGGCTATCGTTCATGGCGGCTCACACGATGTCGGGCAGGTCCAATGCCGGGCTTTTCCCCGGGATCAGGTCGGTCGTAGTCGTTGCCGCTGGTCCGCGACTCACGCGACTTTTGCCACGGGCCAAGGCAGGGACTGCAAATCTCCCGGCGATTCATTCCGCAGCCGAGTGGCTTCCTGCTACAACTCTGCACACCTGCTACAACTCTGGACACCAGCCAGAAGCCTCCAGCGCGTCGCACGCGTTCTTTACGCCATTCTCCTTCGCAAGTTCGCGCGCGACTTGAATCGCCGCGCCGCTGTAAGAAGCATCGTGCAACAGGAGCCGCAAATCGTCAGCTACCCGATTCCCTCGGTATCTATTTCTCGGAATGGCGCGCGCTACGCCCAACCGAACCACTCTCCGGGCATTATCCGGCTGATCGTGGCTCCATGGCACAACAATCATCGGTTTCCCGGAAGCGAGCGCCTGCGCCGTGGTTCCCGAGCCGCCCTGATGCACCGTGGCCGCCGCCCTTGGAAACAACTCCGAAAACGGAGCATATTCGGTCACAAAAATCGTATACGGAAGGGAGGCCGTTGGGATATTCCGTGAGTCTTTGCCAATCAACAGCACCGCCCGGCAACCCACCTGCCGCACCGCTTCCACGCTCTCGCGATAAAACGCACCGGCGTTGAATACGGCCGAAGATCCGAGCGTAAACACCACCGGCGGAGAGCCTGAACGCAGAAATTCCTTCAGCGAACCGTTCAATCCCCTCCCCGGTTCCTGGCGATCGTAAAACGGGTAACCGGTAACTTCCATTTGTGCCGGCCAATCGGGCTGTGGTGGGGCCATTAGCTTCGAAAACCAGGCCTGATTGCCATACGGCGAATACATGTCATCGAAAATGGGATCCCGCACCTCAGGCAGTCCGATTTTCCGCCGGAAGTCATTGATCGGGGCTCCCCATCCGCGCCCGACCATTCGAGCCAGCTTCCAAAATGCCATCCAGAACCCCGGGCCGGAATTTCGGAATATTTCCAATACCGGAAGGCCCGAAATAGCAGGCGGGTCCCAGGCCGAGAGCAGCAATGACGGCTGCAGGATAACCGAAATCCATGGCTTCCCAAGCTTGGCCGCTGCTAAGGGCGTCGCAAATGCGATGGGATGACCCAAAAGGACGTCGGCCTCGCGCGCCAGCGGTATCAAATCTTCGTATGACTGCTCCAGAACCGGCAGGAACAGCTCGCGGAGAATGTACTCGCTCCCGGTACGCGGGTGAAAAACCCGGCGCATGATCTCCGGGTCGCCCATGATCCATTCCGAATCCGGGCGAACCGGGTGGAAGCCGAGCTCTTCGCCCAGCACCTTGGCGCGGTAGGTTTCCGAGGTGGCGATGGTTACCCTGTGGCCGCGTTCGCGCAATCCGAGCCCGACCGCGATGTAAGGATGCAGATCTCCCAACGAACCGAAGGTCGTCAACGCAAAATGGGCCAAGCACCAGTTAAGCAGAGAACCGGGTAAACAACCCCCTTTGGTATTCTGGAACTTCCGCAATCCTGCGTGATTTCAAGGAGACTCACCCTAAAGATGCCCGTGAAAGTTGGTATTAACGGCTTCGGCCGCATTGGCCGTAATGTCGTTCGCGCCGCCCTCAATAACCCGGAGATCGAGTTCGTCGCAGTCAACGATCTCACAGATACAAAGACGCTTGCTCATCTCACGAAATACGATTCGGTGATGGGTTCGCTTTCCGAGGAAGTGACCTGCGACAGCGACTCCATTTCCATCGGCGGCAAGAAGATCAAGGTGTTCGCCGTGAAAGACCCGGCCGCAATCGACTGGAGCAGCGTTGGAGCCGAAATCGTAATTGAATCCACCGGTCGCTTCACTGACGCGCAGGACGCGGCCAAGCACCTCCGCGGCAGCGTTAAGAAAGTGATTATCTCCGCGCCGGCCAAGGGCGAAGATGTCACTATTGTGATGGGCGTCAACGATAACGTTTACGATCCGGCGAAACATCACATCATTTCAAACGCTTCCTGCACGACAAACTGCCTGGGCCCGTTCATCAAAGTGCTGCACGAAAATTTTGGAGTGCTGAAGGGATCCATGACGACGATCCACAGCTACACCAATGACCAGAACGTGCTGGACTTCCCGCACAAAGATCTGCGCCGCGCGCGCGCCGCCGCTTTGAACATGATTCCCACCACCACCGGAGCCGCCAAAGCGATTTCGCTTGTGATGCCGGAAATGAAGGGCCGTCTGGATGGCTACGCGATGCGCGTGCCGACTCCCGATGTTTCCGTGGTGGATCTTGTCGCGGTTCTGGAAAAGAACACGACAGCCGCCGAAATCAACGCCGCCCTGAAGGCTGCCGCGGATGGTCCGCTCAAGGGAATTCTGGCCTATACGGAGGACCCGGTGGTGTCTACCGACATGCTGAAAAACCCCAACAGCTCGATTATTGACGGGCAGTTGACCAACGTAATCGGCGGTACTCTGGCCAAGGTTGTGTCCTGGTATGACAACGAGTGGGGCTATTCAAACCGCGTGAACGACCTCTGTATCTTTTTGGCGAAGAAAGGCCTGTAACTCTCCTGTTATTAACGCGATGGCCTTTTGGCGGCTGGGCCGTTTCAAGGCCTTCGCGGTAAACCTTTGTAAAACAGGCTCCGTTCTTTCCCCCACGCTGTAACCTCAAGGGCATCCGGTAGTATCATCAACAGCATGAAAAGAACGCTTATGGCCTTTATGGCCCTTCTCTGCTTTACCCTCGTCGCCGCGGCAGCGGACGCAACCGGCAAATGGGCAATGGAACAACCCGGCCGTAACGGTGGTCCTCCCCGCGTAACCACATTCGATCTCAAAGCCTCGGGCAACAAACTCGACGGCAAGGTCATCACCATGATGCAGGGCGCCCCTGTTGAGACTCCCATCACCGACGGCAAGGTTGAAGGCGACACCGTTACTTTCACGGTGGTCAGAAACTTCAACGGCAACGAAATGAAGACCGTTTACACCGGAAAAGTCAAGGATGACGCCATTGATCTTTCGTTCGAAGGTCGCGGTGGTCCGCAGACCGCTGTAGCCAAGAAAGTCAAATAGCACAGGGAACTTTCGCGGTTTCGTCGACAATTATTGATAGCTGAAAGTTCGCGCACTAGTGGAACCGCAACGCTTGGTGCGTGTGCCGTGAGCCGCGTTGTGCGAGACATTAAAGGATTCGTGCATGTCGCGCTTGCGTTGTTCAAAAAACGGGTTTTTCGCTTTATTGCTGAGTGTGGCATCGGCCGCCGCGGACGTACAGACGGGAGTCGTGCGTTCCGGCGGCCGCCCTATTCCAGGGGCGGCGGTAACTGCCGATTGCGGAACCGATAAAATCTCGACCATTACAGATTCAGACGGACGCTTCGAAATGGGCGGCCTTCCGTCCGCGCCCTGCAAATTCTCTGCCGCGATGTTCGGCTTCGAGCAGACGCAGCAGGACATTCAGGCATCTTCTTCCCCTCTCACTTTTGATCTGAAGCTCCAAACCAGAGCTTCTGTACCCGTTAGTGCTCCCGCTTCTCCCGTGGAGAAGGCTGTGGAGAAGGCTCCTGAAACAGCAAAGACTGAAACGAAAGCACCAGCCCCGGTGGCCGCGGCCACCACTCCGCCTGCCGGACCGGGACGCGGCGGCAATGGTCAGGGCCGCGGCGGCGCCGGACGCGGGGGGCCAGGCACTTTGACAGCCGGCAACGGACGTGGTGGACAGGCTGCCAATGGACGCGGCGGCGGGTTCCAGAACCTAAGCCTTGTCCAGAACGGCGACACACCTGGCCCGGACAGCGAAGTCGCGCCGGGTTCGCTTGGCGGCATAGATACAAACTCCGGTGGTAACGATGCACTCATTATTAGCGGTACCCTAAGCAGCGGCGTTCAGGCTCAACAGGGCGACGGCCAGGGAATGGGCGGTCCGGGCGGCTTCGGTTTCGGCGGTCCAGGCGGCCCGGGCGGAATCGGCGGTTTCGGCGGCGGGCTCGGAATTGACGGCGGCCCCGGTGGCGACGGTGGCGGTGGACGCGGCGGCGACGGTGGTTTCGGCGGCGGACGCGGCGGACCCGGCGGGCCCGGCGGCGGATTTGGCGGCGGTCGCGGCGGACCTGGTGGACCGGGTGGCTTTGGCGGTGGACGCGGAGGCGGTGGTGGCGGGCGCGGCGGCGGGCGTGGACCTCAGACGGCGGCCAACGGCAGAGCGCAGTTCGGAAACCGCGTGAATCGCGGACGCGGCCAGCAATGGCGCCTGAGCGCAAACTACTCTTTCGGAAATTCGGCGTTGAATGCGCGCCCTTATTCCTTTACAGCACCTCAGCTTTCGAACGGTGAGACAGTTCCCAAGGCGGCCTATGCGAACAATCGGTTTGGATTCTCAGTCGGCGGACCGCTCGCGATCCCGAAACTATTCCGCAGCGACAAGACTTTTTGGTTCGTGAACTACACCGGACAGCGCACAAGAAACGGCATCGACCGAATCTCCACGGTACCGGGGTCTTTGGTCCGCGCAGGCGATTTCTCCGGGCTCGTAAATACGGCCGGGCAACCGGTGGTCATCTACGATCCGACGACGAATCTGCCCTTCGCGGGTAATCAGATTCCCTCGAGCAGAATCAATCGCGCGGCGCAGGGGTTGCTCGGATTCATTCCGCTGCCAAACGCGCTGGGGACTCGCAACAACTATCAGTTGATCGCCGCGAACCCATCGAACAACAACAACATTCAGGTGATGGTGAACCATACCCTCACCACAAAGGACCGGCTGGCGCTGAACCTCAGCCATCAGGGACGCGATGCCGAAACTATTCAGGCGTTTGGCTTCAAAGACAATTCGACAGGGTCGGGGCTCAGCTCAAACCTGAGCTGGTCGCACACCTTCAGCCGGTCGCTTATCAATAACGTGGCGTTTGCCTTCAGCCGCAACGTGACCAACAACTACTCGTTCTTTTCGAACGGTCAAAATATCGCGGCGCAGCTCGGCATCTCGGGAGTTACTCAGGATCCGCTTGCCTTCGGACCGCCCACGGTTTCGTTCACCAATTTCAACTCTCTGACCGATAGTTTGCCGGCGCTGAATCATACGCAGACGGCGAGCCTCACGGAGTCGATGACTTACATAAAGTCGAAACACACGATCACATACGGTGTGAACTTCCAGCGCCGTCAAAACAATGTATTGACCGACCAAAACGCGCGCGGGTCTTTCAGCTTCACGGGTATTGGCACTCAGCAGATTGGGGCGAACGGTTTGCCGGTGACCGGCACGGGTTACGATCTCGCTGATTTGCTGCTGGACAAGCCTTATTCGAGTTCTGTTAACCAGTACGCTAACGGCAACAGCTTTTACTACCGTGAAACCGCGCTGGGCGCATACGTGTCGGACGACTTCCGGGTGAAGAACGGCCTCTCGATTACTTCAGGCTTGCGGTGGGAATACTTCGGACCTTACACGGAAAAATACAACCGCCTCGCGAACCTGGATGTCGCACCTGGTTACACAGCAGTCGCCGTGGTTACCCCCGGTACCCAGGGACCTTTCTCCGGCGGATACGGCAGCGGTCTGCTTGACCCGCACCATTTGCTCTTTTCGCCGCGGGAAGGTATTGCATGGAAGCCCTGGACGAAGCGGGCGCTGGTGATTCGCGCCGGCTACGGCATCTATTACACAGGCGGCGTTTATGGCAGCTTTGCAAGCCGGCTTGGTCTGGAGCCGCCGTTCGTAAGAGCCATCAATACGACCACGAGCCCGGCCAACCCGATTAGCCTGGAGAACGGCTTCACGGGAATTCCGGCTCAGACGATCACCAACACCTACGCCGTCGCGAAGGATTACAAGCCTGCTTACGCGCAATCGTGGAACTATTCGATGCAGCAAACCTCTGCGCGCAATTACGTGCTTCAGCTTGGCTATCAGGGAACGAAAGGCACGCATCTGGACGTATTGCAAAGCCCGAATCGCGCTCCGCTCGGCGGCTCATCACTGACGACGCAGCAGCGCCTGGAGATTAAGAACGCCTCTACATTCACGTACGACATCTCGGCCGGCAATTCGATTTACAATGCCGCGCAGGTTTCGATTCTTCGAAGGATGGCGCGCAACCGTTCCTTTAATGCCACATACGTGCTTTCGAAGTCACTTGACGACACGTCGACACTTGGCGGCGGCGTAGTTCAGATGGTAGACAACATCCGCGCGGAACGGGCGCGGTCGAATAACGATCAGCGACACAGGTTCACGTTCACTTACTCGGTTCAGTCCCCGGTGGGAGCCGACCGCACGTCCTGGAAATGGCACGCGATACGCGGCTGGACACTGAATTCGAACATCAGCGTGGTTTCGGGCAATCCTTTCACGGCAACAGTATCCGGCGATCCGTCGGGCACAGGGATTATCGGCGGAGCACGGGCCACTGCGACCGGCGCCCCGGTTTCGGGTGGGGACTACTTCAATCTAGCGGCCTTCGCGGTGCCTGCTTCGGGCACTTACGGGAACGCGGGACGCAACACCATTCCGGGCATCACCAATTTCTCGATGAACGCGAATGTCTTCCGAACTTTCCGGATCAGGGAACGACACACACTTACATTCACGGTCAATGCCACCAACCCGCTTAATAAAGTGAATGTAACAGGATTCGGAACGGTCATCGGCTCAATCAATGCCGGGCTGCCGACGACGGCCGCCGGCATGAGAAACATCACTGCGCAATTGAGGTTTAACTACTAATGCGGCGACTCGTTTTTTTACCGGTTCTGTTTCTCCTGCTTCCACAGGGCAATGCCCAGGACGGTGTGACTTTCACGTCGCAGGCGAACCTTGTCGTGATCGATGTGAGCGTGAAAGACAAGTCGGGCAACGTTATGCCCGGCCTCAAAAAGGGGGACTTCACGATCCTCGAAGACGGTAAGGCACAACCGATTTCAGTCTTCGAATTTCAGAAGCTCGATACGGATACGCCTCCGCCGCCGGTACCGGCGACAAAAGAAGTTAAGACCGCTCCGACCGGCATTGCCGACTCCACTGCGCCGAAGCCGGCTGCGCAGCCAGTCGCCACGCCCAAAGCCACTATCCGTTTCCAGGATCGTCGCCTGGTCGCCATGCTTTTCGACTTCAGCACCATGGGCATTCCTGAGCAATCGCGCGCGCAGAAATCGGCGCTGCAGTTTATCCGCGAACAGTTGAAGCCGTCCGATGTGGTGGAGATCATGACGGCGGGCACGGGCCCCCTGAAGATTGAACAGGACTTTACCGACGATAAAGATCGTTTGGAAGAGGTCGTCAAGGGCTTCCAAATCGGCGTCGCAAGCGAACTAGCAGCGACTGGCGGCAATGGCGACGACACAACCGGTGAAGATACCGGCGCGGCGTTCAGCGCCGACGAAACCGAATTCAATATCTTCAACAATGACCGAAAACTGGCGACGCTCGAATCCGCGGCTAAGCTGCTATCGGCGTTTCCCGAAAAGAAGGCGCTCATCTATTTCTCCGCGGGTATCGAGCAATCCGGGCACGATAACCAGGCTCAACTTGAGAGCGCGGTGAACGCCGCTAAGCGCGCCAATGTTGCGTTCTATCCGATTGACGCGCGTGGTCTGGTAGCCAGTGCTCCGGCCGGTGACGCCAGTTCGGCGGGCGGGCGCGGGTCGAGCGCCTTCCAGGGCGCGAATGTAACCAGCCGCGGAGCCAGCCGCGACAATTCTCAGGAAACGCTTTCCACGCTTGCTTCCGACACGGGAGGGCGTCTGTTTGTCGACGATAACGACCTCTCCGTGGGCATGCAGAAAGCGCGCGACGATATCTCCAGCTATTACATCGTGGGTTATTACAGCACGAACGGCAAGATGGATGGTAAGTACCGCCGCGTGCAGGTGAAGCTGAACAACAACATCCAGGCAAAGATCGACTATAAGAGCGGCTATTTCGGCGACAAGGATTTCAAGAAGTTCAATTCGTCCGATAAGGAAAGTCAGCTTGAGCAGGCCCTCATGCTTGGTGAGCCTCTGACGGATCTTTCCCTGAGCGGCGAACTCGATTATTTCCGGCTTGCGCGGGATCGCTACTTTGTGCCGTTCTCGGTCAAGATTCCTGGCGCCGAGATTGCGCTGGCGAAGAGCAAGGGCAAAGCTCAGACGGAATTCGAATTCATCGGGCAGGTGCGGGACGACCACAGCAAACTCGCCGGAGTGGTGCGCGACGGCATTCAGATCAAGCTCGCCGAACAAACCGCGGCCCAGTTGTCTTCCCATCCCATCGCTTATAGCACCGGGTTCACGCTGGCGCCGGGAAAATACACGCTGAAGTTTCTTGCCCGGGAGAATGAGACCGGCAAGATGGGCACCTACGAAACCAAATTCGTGGTTCCCGACCTTGCGCCCGATCAGCCCGGCACCCTGAAGACCAGTTCCGTTATCTGGAGCAGTCAGCGGCAGCCCGTGAAGGAGTCGATCGCGAGTGTTAGCAAGCAAAAGATTCTCGAATCGGACCCGCTGGTGCAGGATGGGCAAAAACTTGTCCCCAGCATCACCCATGTTTTCCGCAAAGATCAAAACCTTTTCGTTTACATGGAAGTCTATGACCCGGGCGTTGACGCCGGTCAAAAGCCAAGCGTTGCCGCCACTCTTTCGTTTTATCGGGGAAAGACCAAGAGCTTCGAATCGACACCTGTGCGGCTCGATTCGTTTCTCCCCAAACGCGGCCAGACACTGCCAGTACAGTTCCAGGCGCCGCTCGCGCAACTGGCGGCCGGCAGGTATACCTGCCAGGTCAATCTCATCGATGAGAACGGGCGCCGCTTTGCATTCCAGCGCACGGAAATTGTGGTGCTGCCGGTGGTGAAACCCGCCGAGGCAACCGCAAAACCCGCGGCCGAATAGTTCAGCGGAGGCAGCGCCGGTCGGGTTTGAACATTTCAGGTTTCGTCGTCTTGGGCGACTTTGTCGCACGGCTGGAGCGTACGTTGGCTGTAGTTAGTAGCGGACGTTTACCTCTGTCAACTTGCGGGAACGGTTCATCTGACTGCAATATCGTAGTTTGAGGAAGCCGTCAAGTTCCGGGACCGCCCTGGCAACACAGGCCGCTTTTGGAGCCGCCTTTAGCCTGCTCCTGGGAGTTGGCGTTGCCGCTGTTCTTCAAACTTATGCTTGGGAAGCCAGCGTTGCCTGGGTAACGCATACGTTTGAGGTGATCAATCGTCTCAACGAGTTCGCGCAGGAAACGAGGGACTTCGGAGCTGCCCGCAACTCCGCCGGGCTGGCGAAACTCGACTGGTCCGCATCTGAAATCGCGCGACTCAGCAGCGATAATCCGACTGAATCGAGCAAGAGCAAGGCGTTACAAAACCTGGTTTCCCGGGCAAAGGCGACGGACTCGAACGCCGGGGAAAACTCGCAGATTCTTGCGATCGTAGCCGACATGCGGAATGAAGAACGCCGGCTGCTCGATATTCGGATGCGGCGGTCCCATGAAATCGCCTCTTTCGCGCGCACCCTGTTCGAACTCGCGTGTGCGCTCTCGTTTCTTCTCACTTTGCTTGCCGCCTGGCGAACGCGCCTTGCAAACAAGCACTTGCAACAGGATGACAAAGAAACTTCAGGGCGCGAGGCGCATTACCGAACTGTGGTAGAAAACGCGGGCGATCTCATCTTCCGCACTGACAAGCTGGGGCGCTTCACGTTCTGCAACCAAACATCTCTCACAACGCTGCTTCTGACCGAGCAGGAGGTCATCAGCCGTTCGTACCTGAAGCTGATTCGCGTGGACAGGCGCAGGAAGGTTGAGCGCTTCTATATGCGCCAGTTCTCTAAGAGAGTGCTGAACACCTACTGCGAATTTCCCGTAATTGACGGTCACGGGCGGGAGCGGTGGGTCGGTCAAAACGTTCAATTGCTGATGGAAAACGAAGAGGTCACCGGCTTTCAGGGCATCGCCCGCGAGATTACGGACCGCATGCGTTTTGAAAATGAGATGCTGAGGAATCACGCGTTCGTGGAGCGCGTCGCCGAGACCACGCCGGGTCTTCTGTATGTCTTCGATCTGGAGGAGCAGCGAAACATTTATTGCAACCACGAAGCACTAACTTTGCTGGGCCGTGAGCCTAAACGGTTTGGGGATTCAGCAATTGACGATTTACAGGGGATTTTCCATCCCGACGATTTGCCTTCCATCAAGACCCATCACGAATGCCTGCGGTTCGCGCACGACCGGGAGATTCGCCGAATCGAATATCGCGTTCGGCACGCCGACGGGCACTGGATCTGGCTGGCGTCGCGCGATGCTCCCTTCGAACGGAACGCGGCGGGTCTGGTGAAGCGCATCGTGGGTATCGCTCAGGATATTTCGGCGCGGAAAGCGGCGCAGGAAAAACTGGCGCTTCAGGCGAAGTTCGACGATCTCACGGGGCTTATCAACCGGCAGAGCTTTTCGGCGGTTCTTCAGAGAGTGCTGACCCGGGCCGAGATGGCGGAGTACCCGGTTGCCCTCTGTGTTTTCCACATTGAGGATTTTCGGAAAATCAGTCAGCGAGACGGTCGGAAGGTCAGCGATGCCGTGTTGAAAAGAGTTGGCGATTTTCTGCGAACCGAACTGCGCTCGGTGGATGTGACAGGTCGTCTGGGAGTGGATGAGTTCGGATTCGTGTTACCCGAGACCAGCGGTACTGACGCCCTTGAGATGGCCAGACGCCTGCACTGCCTGCTGACAACCATTCGGTTTGCGGGAGCGCCGGGGAAACCGATGTTCCGCATCGCCGCCGCCTTTGGGGTTACTGAGTCGAAGCCGGGGATGGACGCGCGCGATTTGCTGGAAGCGGCCGATCACGTTCTTTATCGCGCGCGCGAAACGAAATGCGGCGTTCTGTTTCTCGATCTGGAGCATTTGCCCGTTCCGCAGTCGACGTTACCCGCTATTGCCGCCAGCGCCTGAGCGAGGGGGAGAGCACCGCGCACGCGACCACCACAACCAGCGTCGCGAGCCCGCCGCCCCACACGCTCGGCGTCGCTCCGAACCAGGCCGCGGTCCAGCCCGATTCCACGGCCCCCAACTGGTTGGAACAGCTAATGAAGATGTTGTTCACGGCGAGAACGCGGCCCCGTAGCCAGTCCGGAGTGCGGGTCTGCAGCAGCGAGTGGCGCAGCACGACACTGATATTGTCGAAAGCGCCCGTGAGCGCCAGCAGCCCGAGGGACAGCCAGAAATTGCGCGAAATGCCGAACCCTATGGTCGCCACGCCGAATCCCGCCACAGCCCCGATAAGTACCGGCCCGGCACGCCTGATTTTCGGCAGATGCGCCATGGTCACCGCCATAGATACGGCCCCAACGGAAGGCGCCGCGCGTAACCAGCCGAGCGCCGCCGGGCCGGCGTGAAGAATATCGACAGCGAAGATCGGCAGCAGCGCGGTAGCCCCTCCGAAAATCACTCCAAACAAATCGAGCGTAACGGCGGAGAAAATCAGCTTGTTATCGCGAACGAAGCGCAACCCCTCAAGCGGCGAGGCTTTGGAATTGTGCGTAGCCACTACGGTCCGGCTTCGCAATAAGCCAAAACAAACCAGCGTAAGCACCGCGCACGCGGTCTGCACGGCATACGCCGTCGGCGGACCCGAGACCGCCAGCAGCAATCCGGCCAGCGCCGGCCCGCTAACGCTCGCCACTTCCTGCGCGCTGCTATTCCACGTGATCGCATTGCCCAGTAATTCCGCTGGTACTATCTGGGATAAGATCGCCCCCCGAGCGGGACCCTGGAAAGTCCGCGCGACCGCTGTAAAAAAGAGGCAGCCGTAAATCACCGCAACCGGATGTGAACTGGGCGAACGCGAAGTTATCAACAGGACCAGCGAAACCGCGAGGTATACAATCTGCGTGATCACCATGATTCGCCGCCGGTCATACCGGTCCGCGAAATGCCCCGCCAGCAGTGAAAGCATGACGAAAGGGGCAACCTGCACAAACCCCACATTCCCCAGCACCAGCGCCGATTTCGTTTGCATGTAAAGATCCCAGCTCACAGCCACCGAGAGCATTTGCAGCCCGAAGTTCGAGATAAACGCCCCGGCCACCAAAAATCGGTAATCGCGCACGCGGAACGAGGAATATGCGTCCAACCCTAAAGCCTCTCATGTGCCTTTTGAAATTGAGATGCGGGACTGCAGACGGGCATGCAGCCCGCCCCGCCTTTTGAGGTGGAGAGCTTTAAAAAATGCGTCTGTCCCCTTTTTGAGTCCCTTTTTGAGTC
>Ga0105240_10000927_pt1 | contig 52195 bp, 34 predicted proteins | sample KBSC54metaG_FD_80426 | JGI IMG/M metagenome (GOLD analysis project Ga0105240, IMG submission 80426) | Corn rhizosphere microbial communities from Kellogg Biological Station, Michigan, USA - KBS C5-4 metaG | ecosystem: Host-associated > Plants > Roots > Rhizosphere > Soil | place: Michigan, USA... | reverse complement strand
TCTTGGCTGTCGCGGTTGCGAACGGCCATCAGGAAGCGCCGGACCGCCTTTTTATTCATCGCGATCTCATCCTCCGCCGCGATGCCAGGTAGCGGATCGAGAGCCCCATCCCGGGCGATGCCGGCAAAGTTGCCTGCGTTGAGATAGCGCGGCTGCACCCCGGCTCCCAGGTCGCTCCAGACTTGCCAGAGGTGGAACGTATCCTGGTACAGGCGGATATCCGCGATCAGGCTGTTTCTCATTTTAAAATAATAACTAAAATGTTGGATGTAAGACGCACCTGTCGCCGCACGACAGCCCTTGCCGATCACTTCGGCGGCGACCGAGTCGCCCTCGGCAATGAGTGAGAGAACCTCCAGGGCGAACGGTCCCTCGAGCTGCCGTTGGAAGTCATTGTGCATCTCGATCATGCCCTCCCGGTCCCATTGAGTTCCTTGCGGAAAGGCGCGCAATTGCGGCGAATACACCCCCGCGATCATGAGCGTCAAATGGGCCTCCGGCGCCAGCACCGAGCGCATCGCCGGGGCGTCGTTCGTGGCGATAGCCAGGAGAAAGCGCCGCGCTATTTCTTTGTTCAAGCCATCACCCGGGAAATGGGGGGCGGACGCCCCCAACGGCGACAGCGGGCCGTGCCGAGCGGAAAGCCATGACGGCCAGGATCGCCGCTGAGATCACCACAGGTGCTGCCCCGACAATGAGGCCACCGCTGTAGGAACCAGTCGCGTCCGACGCCCAACCCATCAGCGAGGGGCCGGTGAAGCCACCAAAATTGCCCGCGAGATTGATCAACGCAATGCCGGCGGCGGCGCTGGTGCCTGTCAGAAATGCTGGCGGCAGAGTCCAGAACGGTGCAGTCGTGCCCAGACGTGAAATGACCGCCAGGGTGAGTGGGACGAGTGCCCACGGGGATGGCAGCAGCGCTCCGGCACAGCACAGTCCCAAGGCCTGCGTCAGGCATCCCACCACGACTACCATTTCACGCCGCTGCGCGTGATCCGACCAGGCTCCCCACAGTGGCTGCGCGAGCATGCCCAGCAGAGGCGGTAATGCAAGGACGAACCCAACGTGGCCTACCGAGAATCCCATTGAACGAACGATGAGCGGCAGAAAACTCCCAAGGACATTGCCGCTGGTGAGCATGCCCAGGTAGACGACCCCCAACAAAACCACCCATACATTGCTGAGCGCACTCCACCCGAGCCGATGCCCCTGGGCGGCATCCACACTCCGGGATTGTGCAGCCAGCCGCTCGGTGAGCCAGTCCCGTTGCGCTGGCGTCAGCCAGCGCGCATCGGTGGGTCGATCCGGCAGAAACCTGAAAATGAGACAAGCCAACACCACTGTCGGCAGTCCTTCGACAATGAACAGCCACTGCCAACCCGCGAGCCCCAGCAGACCGTGCAGCGCAAGCAGTCCGCTGCCGATCGGCCCACTGATCACGTTCACTCCCGCGGTACACATGAGGACGGAAGACAACACTCTGCCGCGATACTCGCTCGGTAGCCAGTATGTCAGATAAAGAATGAGACCCGGAGCGAAGCCCGCTTCGGCGATGCCGAGCAGGATTCGCGTGAATGCCAGCTCACCGCGATCCGAAACCAGCGCGGTGCCGGCGGAGCAAAGCCCCCAGACCAGCATGAGCAGACTCATCCAGCGTCGCGCTCCGACCCGTTGCAACGCCAACGTGCTGGGAACGGCCGCGACAGCATAGCCGATGCCGACAAAACCTCCGGCAACACCGAGCGCGGCGTTTGAAAGTCCCAGCGCCTGCTTCATCTGCACGGCGGCCAGGGCGAGGTTCCCCCTGTCGAGCACGTCGAGCATCAGTGCGCTTGCCAGCAGCGGTACGATCCGCCACCAGACCTTGGTTATCGTATCGCGCTCCATGCTATTCACGGTGAGGCTCCGTTGCACCGGGTGAGCCGTTTGCGGGAGAAAACAGGTTCCTACACCCCGTTCCTGAAGTCAAACAGCAGGCTTGTGGCAAGTCGCGAGGTTGGAAAAGTGTCCTGCCTCCGTCGTTCCTGCCCCCATCGTTCCTGCCCATTGCGAGAACAGGGGGTCGGTAGCCAGCAGCGCCCGTCCAAACAACCGGGCTCCCCATAACGACAGATGGGTGTCATCGGCCATGAGCACACAGCCCTCCCTGGACATATAGCCGCAGTCGTTGAGCGAACAGAAGATCCGCTTGGTGTCTACGATGTGGATGCCGGCGTCATTGATTATCCGACGCAGCTCCTCGCGTTGCGACAGATCGGCGATCCTGAAATCGATTCGTGCCGGCTGCCCGCGCTGCAGATGGGCGGCGAACTGGTAGAAGGTTGGCATCGAGGTGAACCAGACGAGCTTCTTGTTGTACTGCTGCCAATAGGCCACGGTCTCCCGGATCGACTCGGGCGTGAGCTCGCTTTCCGAAAAGCGTTGCGCCAGCACCAGGTATCGATAGTAGGGATCATTCGCGACGACGTCATGGAGCTTCTGGAAGATTCGCCGGCAATCGGCCGACATCCTGCTCGGAATGATCGAGCAGCCGGCGCCGCCGATCTGCAGCGGCACGAGCCCATTCAGTTTCAGCGCAATCACCTTGTCAGCCGAATGACTGTCCCCGGCGACGATGACAGGGATTCTCTGCAGGTGGGGGAAGGCGCTATCGTCTTTGCAATTCCATTGCTGCAGGAATGCGTCTATGCCGATGTGTGTCCGATTGTTGAACTGACACACATCGCCGCGAACCGCTCGGCTGCGCTCGACACCAACGACCAGCACCAATTGCTGGTTGAGCTTCTCTGTCGCATCGAACCTGACAGGAAATCCGTGCGTGGACCTGCCTGGGATGGCAATGGCCAGCAGGCCGATGGCCGCGCAACCGCTGAGGGTAAATAATCTGCGCCTGGAGAGTCTGTTGCGGTTGAAAAAAAACGGTTGCTCGATGAAGCGCCAGCTCGCGTACGTCAGCGCGGCCGTGATGAGCAACAGTACTGCGACGGTGGGCAGATCGGGCTCCGCGAGCAGCCGTTGCCGTGCGAATGCAAGGACCGGCTGGTGCAAGAGATACAGGCTGTAACTGCTCGCTCCGATGGCGACCAGCGGCTTCAATCCGAGTATTTTTCCAACCAGGGTGGTCTCGTTGGCGTACCCGATGACGAGGACTGCCCCCAGGACGGGAATGAGTGCATACAGGCTGGGAGAGGGGGTGCCGTCGTCGAAAAAAAACAGCGCGTAGGCGATCAAGGCGATACCGATGAGACTGCCCGACTCGGCCAGCATGACCGTAGCCCGCCCTTGCTCGAGGTGCCGCGGGTAAAACGCAAGCAGAGCGCCGGCGAGAATCTCCCACCCGCGGGTCGGCAATCCATAGAAGTCGAACTGAGGATCCGTCTTGGCGTAGTACTGTGCTGATATCAAGCTGCACGCGGCAATGACGCCAAGGATTGCGCTGGCGGTTCGTGGGCCCAGGCGCCACAGCCACAAGAGAAGGACCGGAAAGAGAAGGTAATATTGCTCCTCGACCGCGAGACTCCAAGTATGAATGATCGGAGTCAAGGTGGCGGCCACACCAAAGTATCCGGTTGTATGGGAGAAGAAGATATTGGCAACGAAGCCCAAGGCGGCCAGGACGCTTTGGGAGAAGAGCTCCATGTCCCGCGGCAGCGAGCAAGCCCAAGCGAGTGGCACACACACCAGGAGCATGGCGAGCAATGCGGGCAGAATTCGCCTCGCCCTGCGCTCGTAGAAGCTCGCGAGAGTGAAGCTGTTGTTCTGTTGCTCTTTGATGATGATCGAGGTGATCAGGTAACCGCTGATCACGAAGAACACATCTACGCCGACAAAGCCGCCACTGAAGAGCTTGAATCCCGCATGCAAGAGCACTACGGGGACGACCGCGACAGCCCTGAGCCCGTCTAACTCTCTGCGATACCGCACGAGCGCGCTCCGGGTGAACGGCTCCTGCACCGGAGGTCGAGCAGGAAGTTGGACCAGCATGCTATCCAACTTCCCGGGGGAGATCAGATCCTGTTGCAAACGGTTACCACTGGTAGCGCGCCTGCACCGCGACATTCCGCGGCTGGTCGATCTGCAGCAGCGTGCTGCCGTTGGAAGCCGGCAGACTGGTACCGCCAGCCCCGCCGAAGATAATGAGCTTATCGGTCAGATTCTTCAGGATGACATCCACTGCCCAGTGTCCACTGGGACCCTCGAGGGTGAGCCGGCCATCAAGCCGTGCGTAGCCGGGCTGCATCTGCTCCGGATCGTCGGTGCCGCCGTTGCCGTAGAAGTAGGTGGTCGTGGCATTGATATCCGCTTCCGTGGTGAAGTGATACCCGCCAGGCAAAGTGGCGGTGTACGAAGTGGTCACGCTACCGCTCCATTTCGGTGCGAAGCTTGTGGGCTGCCCGGAGAGATCCTGCAACGCGGGCACACCGTTCGGGAATTCCTGCTTGCAGGCGGCTGCAGTGGGGTTGGTGGTGTGGCAGTACGTCTCTGCCGCAGTCAATGTGACGTTCGGGTAGCTGAGGTAGCGCGCGTTGAGGTACGTGACGGCGGTCTGGAACCGGAAGCCGCCGAGCACCAATTCTCCCGAGAGCTCCACGCCCTGCGTGCGCGAGCTGCCCGCATTGGTGATCTCGGCAACGGGGCCGTTGGCGCCGATCAAAAAGTTCGCCACCTGCAGATCCGTGTAATTGCTGCGGAAGACGTCCACGTTCAAACGCACGTGTTCCTCGAACAACTTGCTCTTGATGCCGACTTCATAAGCATTGACACGCTCGGGCAGAATGGGCGGCGTAGGGATACCGCTAGCGGGCGGGACGTATCCGACGTCGGTGGGGACGCCGGCAAGGAAACCGCGAGCGTAGGTCGCATAGAGCATTACCGACGGAACGATCTTGTACTCGATCTCAGCGGATGGCATTCCTGCGTTGTAGGAGTCTTGTGCGGTCCAGGCCGGTTTCGGTACTCCCAAAAGTTTCGATGCCAGAGTCTGGAGGGCGGCAGTTGGCAAAGGTACGATGTTGCCGTAGGTTGCAGTGCCGGTACCATCGTACTGCTGGGCCGTAGCGCTCTTGTACACCCAGCTGCCCCGCAGGCCCGCGCCCACCTTCAGTTGATCGGTCACATTCCAGTAGAGTGCCGCGAACGCCGCATAGGAATGCTCTGCCTGTTCATAGGGCTGGGAAGCGCCCAGAGGTAAGTATGGTCGTAGCGCGGCGTACGCCGCCGTATTCAACACAGTCGGCGATTGGTAGAAGTCGGTGAGGTTGTTTGCATTACCGACCAGGCCGTCGTTCTGGACATAGAGGCCCGCCAGGTACTCGAGTGTCCTGCCTGGCGGTGAGTTGATGCGCAGCTCCTGGCTGAACTGGTGATAGCGCTCCAGCACCTGCAGATTTAGCAATTGCAGTGGCGTTCCATCAGCATCCACGTTTTCCTGGAAGTGATAGTTGTAGAACCCCGTCACTGACGTCAGGGTGTGCTCGCCCAGGTGGTAATGAAGGGTCAGGACATCCTCGAACGTGCTCAGGTTGGTCCCCTGGCCCGCGTTGGTCGTGTCTTTGAAATTGCTGACCGTTAACGGATACCCCGCTTTGAGCCCGGCCGCACAGAAGTTCGCCGCTCCCGGGGGCGCCGTGAATGGCGCTGGCGGCGGACAATTGCCAACCACACCGCCGTCGCTCCCGTGGTTAGCGCCGCCTTCCACTTTCAACGTAGCGTCGAAGACGTCCGAAGGGCGGTAAAGGAACGTGATCCGGCCGGCCTTGTTGTTCTGATCGGGTTGGTCGTGCCCCGCATAAGGATCTTTCGCCCAGCCGCTCAAGCCGTCGCCGATCGCCGCGATACGCACGGCGAGGTCGGAGTTGAGCGGGATATTCAGCATCCCTTCGCCGGCATACTGCCCATATTGTCCATAGAGCGCACGGATGCTGCCGTCAAAGTCTTCCGTCGGTCTCGCCGTGACGATGTTGAGAGCGCCCGCGACCGCATTGTTGCCGAAAAAGGTACTCTGGGGCCCTTTCAAGATTTCGACCCGGTCGAGATCCAGGAAGGCCTCTGCCGCGACCCGCGTCCTGCCGTGATAGATGTCGTCGATGAACGTGCCGACGGACTGGTCGAAGGTCAGGTTGGCGCCGGAGCCGATACCGCGAATGAAAAACTGGCCGCTCGCGGCGGTTGGGTTGAGTTGGATGCCCGGAAGCGACTGCGACAGCTCACTCAGCGTTCTGATATTGTAATCCGACAGTGTCTGCCCGCTGATGACCTGGGCGGATATGGGCACTTCCTGCAGATCCTCGGCGCGCTTGCGCGCGGTGACGATGATCTCTTCCACGAGGTCCGGCGTATCGTCCGGCTGCCTGGCGGCAGGGGGCGGTTCACGCCGCGGCTTGGCCTGCGGCGGCTTTTCCAGGCTTGCCGGGGTCGCCGCAATGAGAGTCACAGCGCGGCCGCTCGAATCGTAGATATATTTCAGTCCCGTGCCTGCGACCAGCTGCTGCAGAGCGCGATCCACGGTGAGAGCCCCCGTTACGGCGTTGAGCCGCTTGCCCTCGAGGTCTTTCTGTTCTGCGCTGATCGCTACGCCGGATTGAACGCCAAAGTCGCGTAGGGCGGCGGGGGCGTCCTCCGCGGGGATGTTCCATGAATGAACCTCATTGGCGACCGGCTCGGCTGCGAGTGCGGCCTCAGCTGTAAGACACGCTGCAGCCAACAAGAGTCCGCGGACAGTTTTCCAAACGATGCGGTTGTTCGTCATGATCCCTCTCAGGCACAGAATGTGCGCTCGGAGACGGTAGACGAATTACAACAGCGAAGCCCCCAAGCTGCCGCGCGGAAATGAGCAGCAGTTCACCGCCGCAACAACACGACGTCGCCGCTTTCAACGGCCTCCACGCCTAGAGTCGCCACCATCGCGGAGACGAAGGTCTTGGTGTCGGCCGTGGAAAAGACACCCACGATGTGGCGCTCTCCCAACTCCGGATCGCCTACAACGATGTGACTGTGGGTGTATCGGTTCATCTCGGCGACTGCCATCCGGAGCGGCTCGCCGGTGAACACAACGAGGCGAGTGCGCCAGGCCAGCCGCTGTTGCATCTGCGAATCGGATATCTGACTGATCTCGACGTTGTCATGAGTGCCGATGACCGCTTGCTGATTCGCGCTGAGATGTCTTGCTGCGGAAACGTCTCCGGCCACCGGCAACAAACGGATAATGCCTTCCGTGACTGTGATTTCCGTTGTTGGCTCGTCTAACCGGATGGGCAACTGGCGCACAGCAAACGCGGTGCCAAGGGCAACCGCCGTCCATTCACCGACTCGAACCGTAAAGGGCCGTTTCGCGTCATGCGCGACGGCAAACATCGCCTCGCCGCGGACGAGACGAATGTCTCGGTGCTCGCCCGTGTATCGCACACGTAGCTCGCTCTGAGTATTCATGGTGATCACGGAGCCGTCCGCCAGCACGACTTTCTTCAGTTCGCCGACGCCACTCATGTATTGCGTGCCACCCTGGAACTCTTGGATGAGTCCACGCCCAAGCCACGCGCCCACCCCCAAGAGCCCGGCCGCAGCGGCCGCGGCGGCAATCATCCCGCGGCGAGTTGTAGTCTTTTTCAGGAGAGGCTGTTCGTGAGGCAAGGGCCCGAGAACACTGTGTCCTCCCGCAAGCGCCGCCAAGCGGTCCAGGCGCAACGAAGCGGCTTGTACACGGACAAGCGCTCCCTGGTGTCTGATATCTGCGGCGACCCACGCTGCGAAGCGACGCTGCTCTTGCGGCTGCAGCGGACCGTCCTGCATCAGCTCGAGCCAGCGCAGAGCTTCAAGATCGATTTCGTTTGAATCGGTCTGATTTTCTCCCACGTTCATAATCTCGCTCGGTCGTTTGGCGCAGGGGGGTAATCCCTTGCGCGAACAGCGCCTTGATCACTTGTGCCTGCGCTAGCCCCAACAGATTTTCTACGGTTTTTTCCGCTATGCCCAGTCTCTGGGCAATCTCACGCAACGACAGGCCTTCAAACTTGCGCAGCTGATACACCGCTCGTCGCTGCGGCGTCAATTTCTCCAGCACACGCAGCAGCAGCTCGTACTGCTGATGAGCGCTCACGCAGCGCTCGGGCCCGGGAGCCTCATCAACATCCAGAGCATCGATCTCGGCAACGCATTCAAACTGTACCACCCGGGCGCGCCGCAATTGATCCTGCAGCACGTTGCGAACCACCGAGTACAGAAACGTGCGGCCGTCCCTGATCCGCGTGAAGTCGGCAGTCCACAGTCTTGCGTACGCCTCCTGGATGAGGTCATCGATGTCGGCAGCGCACAGCGTGCGCGTATAGCGGCCCAACCAGCGACGGACTTCCGCCTCCCATTGGAGAATGTGGTCGGCGATCCATTGCTGCCGCAGCCGGGTCAGGTCCTCCATGACGTGCTCGTGTCCTTACGCTCACCCCTTGCAATAGCTGAGTACTATAGGCCAATAGACGAATCACACAAGCAAACCCCCCAACAATTTCGTCGCTCCCGCCGGAGCACGGACTTGGGGGGAAACCGCTCGCGCTTCGTCTACTTCAATGGCGCTGGTCTGCACGGCTTTCTCGCGCCCTCCGGCAACCAGGGGCGGCCCGCAATCCTAACTCCGCCAGGATCGGGATGAGGGCCTGCCTTTGGTGCTGGGGACACTGTTTGGCATACGGGACACGGTTGCGTATAGCAGCGCACGTGATGACCTGGAACGAGCTTTCGCACATGGATGCAGTAAATCTCTGATGTCAAACGGCAGTACAGGCCCGGTGCGTACCGTGGCCGCTCTCGCCGTCCCGCCGAGGGGGGCTCCAGCGGCGACTGCCAGGCGCTCAGGAGTCCGTACCGCACTTTCGTGGCAGCACGTCGAGGATCCTTCCGGGCACGGCGCGGTGCAGTTCGCTCGCATGGCGTGGCTCGGCATCGGGCGAGTGCGAGCGACAGCGCACCGTGTGGTCAACGACCCGCGCCGGCTCGGCAGCTCCTCCGGCTCGGACGTGCATATCATTCTGCAGGTGAGCGGTACCAGCGTGCTCGAGCAGACCGGGCACATGCTCACGTTGGAACCGGGAGGCTGGACGGCTCCACGTGTTGACCACCCTTACACCATGATCAGTCATGAGCGTACCGAACGGTTGATTCTGGCGATCGGCCGGGAGCACCTTGCGCTGGAGCTCACCTCGAGCCAATGGGCCGGGCGCACTTTCTCCGCCGCGAGCGGCACCGGCCGGCTTTTTTTCTCCACGGCCCTCTGTCTCGCCGATGAGTTGCCCTACATTCGCACCAGCCAGGCCCGGGCGCTCGCGGACCAACTGACCGCGCTGCTGCGCGTCGCCCTCCAGTATGAAATCTCCTTCGGCCCGGTGGAGCAGAGCGAGCTCAGACACGAGCGAGCGTATCGCTACATCGCGCGGCACCTGCGCGATCCCCACCTGACCGCCGAGCGGATCGCGGCCGCCCTCGGTTGGTCCAGACGCACCCTGGCCCGAGTGTTTCGGTCCCGCGGCGAGACTCTCATGGAGTATGTTTATCAGCAACGGCTGGCAGGCGCGCGCCGCGACCTGTTGAATCCAATGCTACAGCGGCACGCTCTGGCCGACATCGCCCGCTCATGGGGTTTTGTCAACTACACCCATTTCTCCGACCGCTTCCGTTCCCACTTCGGTGTGTCACCCACTACCGTACGCCGGCGCGGGATCGCTGCCCGTACCTAGCGCCCGTCGTGGCGAGCGTCGATCGCATATAGAGCGCACCCGTGCGCGGGCAACATGGCCTTGAGGCGATCGGATGCCGGCAGCCGGTCACCCTTCCACAGATCGCGTGCGACCAGATTGCCGGCAGGCAAGCCCAGTTTGTCCCAGGGCGCCTCGACGGAGGCCGGTTTGTCATCGAGATTGAACACGGCGAGAAAACGCCGCGACCCCTGGCGCGCGCTCCCGGAAGCAACCCACACGCGCAGCCTCTCGAAGCCTGCTGGCAGGTCCCCGACAGGATGATTGTCGGTGGCGGTCTGATTGATGGCGATGACCTCCTTGTTGGTGAGCAGCGCCCGGGTCTCATCATCGAGTTGCGTCAGGTTGGCCCCGAGGATCAGGGGTGAGCGCGCGATGGCCAACAAGGTGAGCTGAGTGCGCTCCTCATCGAGCGTCAGGCGGGAGTGGCGGGGCTTGCCCCAGCCGGGGTTGGGGGCCAGCATGCCGAAGGGCAACATGTCGGCATCGGGCCAATGGCCGTCGCGGGCTTGTCCGATCCAGGGTTGCAGCCGCACGAAGATGTCCTGCACTCCCATCGGAAAGTCGTCTTCCTTGGGAGGGTTGTGGGCGAATATCCAGCTATCCCAGATGTCATTGGAAATGCGCCACATCTGCGCGTGCTCGCGGATTTCGGCGGCGTGCTCGGGCTGGGTCGGACCGGGTGAGAGGCTGAGCACGATCGGCCGGCCCGTTTTGTCGATTGCGGCGGCGATCTGGCGGATCTCGCTGGCTTTGTAGGGATGGTCCGCGATGCAATCGACTTTGATGAAATCCAACCCCCAGCGGGCATATTGCGCCAGCATGGAATCGTAATAGGCCTGTCCGGCGGGATTGTCGCGCACGCCGTAGTTGCCATCGTCCCATCCGCACAGGTCGCTGGTGTCGGCCGCGTCGACGGCGTGGAAGGAGGATCCGGCGATCGGCAGGTTGGTTTGAACCGCCTGCTTGGGGATGCCGCGGACGATGTGCAGACCAAACTTCAGTCCTTGGGCATGCACCCAAGCGGCGAGCGGCTTGAAGCCCTGGTCGCCGGCGGCTGAAGGGTAGCGGGCCGACGCGGGAATCAACAGTCCATGCGCATCCAGGACATACTGCCGGTTCTGCAGCTTGTCCCCGAACGGGTTGGCCATGTACCAGCCCTCATCGATCACAGCATACGTCCAGCCGTAGGGATGCAATTTGGTCAGTTCCAGCGCATTCGCCTTGAAAGCGGCTTCGTCGATGGTGAGGCCGTAAGCATCCCAGCTGTTCCACCCCATGGGCGGTGTAGGGGCGACCTCGCGTGCTGGTGTTGCGCAAGTGGCGCAAAGCAAGGCAATGGCAAACATCAATTCGTGGCACCGCTTCAGCACTTCAACCCCCTTCAGTTCGCTTTGATTCGCAGCATTTTCCCATCGTACACGGCTTCGCCGTCGCTGGCTGCGGCGAGCGCGCCGCCAACACCGTGAGCTTCCCGGACAACGACCAGCCGAATGTGAATCCGCTTCGGGCTGCCCGGATAGCTGCCTTGCGATTCGGCCAAGGTCAATGTCCGGCTGGCGTCGTCCCAGTGCAGGGGAATGATCCGGTGCAAGCCCTTTTCATAGTCGTAAGTGTCGCCGGCGTCGCAGTACCACTCGAAGTTTCCATCCGCGCCGGGATACACCCGAATTTCCAAGCTATCCGGTTGCACATCCGCGTTCTGAACGCGCGGGCCGAGCGGCAAAATCGAGCCCGCGCGGACATAGACCGGGATGCGATCGAGGGGCGCGGGCGATTCAAGCGTGTGACCCGCAGGGACGCGCGCACCGCTCCAGAAGTCATACCAACCGACAGCCTCCGGCAGGTAGACCTCGCGCTTCGTGGCGCCCGCTTCTGTGACCGGAGCCACCAGGAGTGCGGGGCCGAACATGAACTGATTACCGATGTCGCGCACCCGGGGGTCCGCCGGCCAGTCCATGGGCAGTCCGCGTTGCAGGGTGTAGTCGTCGCGAGTCACGCGCCAGGCTAACGAATAAATATACGGGAGCAGGCGATAGCGCAGCTCGTCGTAGGCAATGAGAGTGGCTACCTGGGGTCCATAGCTGAACAATTCGTTCGTGTCGTTGGTGCGATGACCGTGAGTGCGCAGGATCGGGCAGAAGACGCCGTACTGGAACCAGCGGACATAAAGCTCCTGGTAGTCCGGATCGCGCGTATCGCGCTCGTAAGGCCAGCCGTAGCCTGCGATGTCGGTGGTCCAGTAGGGCAGTCCCGACATCTGGAAGTTGAGGCCGGCAGCGATCTGGCGCCGGAAGCTCTCCCAGGTGCCGATGATGTCACCGGACCAGACTGTCGTGGCATAGCGTTGCTGGCCCAGGAAACCGGAGCGGGTCAGAATGAAGACGCGTTTGCGGTCGGTGGTTTTTCGCCAATGGTCGTGCACGCCACCGCAATGCATGAGGGGGAACACGTTTGTATACCGTGCGCCGTTGCCAATCGAGAGTTGGAATGCGTCGAGGACGGCATCACTCTGGCCGTTCCAGATTTCCGGCTCGCTGCTGTCCAGCCAGAAGCCATCCCAACCTTCGGCAAACTTGATGCCGACCAGATTCTTCCAGTAGTACTCGCGGGCGGTCGGATTGGTGGCGTCATAGATATCGGTGCCGGGCACCAGCAGGCCGAGCCGCTTCATCTCCTGGTAATTGCGTGAGCTGGGATCGAGCTTGCCCCACACCGAGATCATGGTATGAATGTTCTGGTCGTGCAGCTCGCGCAGCGCCTTGGGTACATCGGGCCAGGGCTCGAGGTAGCTGCCGGCGTATTCCGGATCGCCCTGGTGCTTCCACCAGAACCAGTCCTGCACGATGAGATCGAGCGGTGTGCCCCGCTGCCGATACTCGGCGGCGATGTCGAGCAACTGCTTGGCGGAGCGGTAACGATCCTTGGACTGCACGAAGCCGTACGCCCAGCGGCCAAAGAGCGGCGCATGTCCGGTCATGCCGCGATAGAGTTGGATGATCCTGTCGATCGAGGGGCCGTAGAATACGTAGTAGTCGATGGCATCCGCGGCTTGCGCGGACAGCTTCAGCTCGGAGGGAAAGCGGTTATCAAACCACGACTTCGAGGCGGTGTTCCACAGGAGGCCATAGCCGCGCGTCGATACAAACAGTGGAATCGATACGTTGGTGTTGGCCTGCGCCAGCGCCACTACGGTGCCACGTTGGTCGAACGCTCCGCCTTGGTGTTGGCCAAGGCCGTAGATGCCTTCGAGGGCGTCGGGATAGAAACGTTGCTCGACGCTGTAGACTGCCTCCCCATTGATGCGCTGGGGGACATAGCGCCGTGGCACGCGCGGAGACTCCTGTAGCACGGGCTTGCCGCTCGGGTCCAGGAATCGCAGCAGGCCGCTCTGCAACTCGATGTCGATCGACATTTTCGGTGTGCGGACCGTGACGTGACCTTCGGTGCGCGTGACTTCAGGCTTCTGAGGAGCGTACGGAGTGACGATCCACGGCGTCGCGGGCGAGGAGCCCTCGTGCATGCCTCGAGACATGTCTTGGGGCGCGGCCACGATGCGAATCACATCGGGAGCACAGACGATGATGCGTATGGATTCGGTGCCATTGCGCAGCACGAGTGCTGACGGGGTTTCTTCTGCCGTGAAAGGGGGAGGGGTTGCCGGCTCATTGGGCGAGTCAGCATCAGTCCTTGTGGACCGCAACAGCGTTCCAGCCGCCGCGGCGGCCGAGGCGGCGAGAAACCGGCGTCGGTGACAGGTGGCCACGGCCGCTGAGTCTCAATGCGCCACGGAGACTCGGAAGATCATGCGGTGATGGTAGGTGGCGCCGGGATCGAGGCGGGCGGAGGCGAATTTCGGCTCGTTCGGCGCGTTGGGAAATTTTTGCGGCTCGAGGGCGATGCCGTCTCCCATTCGATAGAGGTGGCCGTGCTTGCCCACTCGCGTGCCGTCGAGGAAGTTTCCGGTGTAGACCTGCAGGCCCGGTTCGGTGGACCAGACCTCGAGCACGCGGCCCGAATGAGGGTCCTCCACTCGCGCGGCGAGTTTGGGCTCGGCCGTGAGGCCTGCGTCGAGTGCAAAGTTATGATCGTAACCGCGGCCCGCGACGATCTGCGGGTCCCGGCCGTCGCGGATGTCCTGGCCGATGATACGTCCGTGGGTGAAATCAAACACGGTGCCGGCCACCGGCTGCAAAACGCCGGTGGGAATCAACGTGGCATCGACCGGGGTGTAATGGCTTGCCGGGATCGTGAGACGCTGATCGAGCACGCCGTGTTGGGAGCCTTCTCCGGCCAGGTCGAAAATGGAGTGGTTGGTGAGATTGACCACGGTGGGTGCATCCGTGGTGGCCGAAAGGTCGATCGTCAGCGCACCGGCCTCGTCCAGCGAGTAGCGTTCCTTCACCTGCAGGGTCCCGGGATAGCCCTGGTCGCCCGCGGCACTGGTCAGCGTCAGCGTTACGCTCGCGCTTGTACCAGAGTCGGTTGACTCGATTCGCCAGACGCGCTTGTCGAATCCCTGCGTGCCGCCATGCAAGGAGTTGGGCTTGTCATTCAGGGCGAGCGTGTAAGTCTTCCCGTCCAAGGCGAATCGAGCCCCGGCAATCCGGTTGGCAAAGCGGCCAATGGTCGCGCCGAAATAGTTCGGATGCTGTAAATACCCGGCGAGATCGTCGTAGCCCAGGGCGATGTCGGCCTTGTGCCCTTGGCTATCCGGCGCCACGAGGGACTGCAGCGTGGCCCCATAGGTAATGATCCGGGCGCTCACTCCGTGGGCATTGCTCAGCGTCACCGCCTCTATGGCGGTCCCGTCCGGGAGCTTGCCAAAGGGGGCTCGTTGCGCACTCGCTGCCCAAACGGCTACGGGCTGCAGGATCAGCGTAGCCGCCGCAAGCTTCAGAGCGATTCCTGTCATTGTTGCGCCTCTTGTACCCGGTGTGGGGCGTAGAGTATATACTCAGACAATTCCAAACCCGATAGCGAGCACGCCCGCAGCACATCAGCCGCCTTCGGTGTGGTGCCGGCACCCCCTGCAATGAGCCTACCCAACGAGATCACCGGGTCGGTCCTGGTCGGTACCGGGAGAAATCCCGGCACACACACCTTTGTAGCCGTCAATCCCGCCACCGGCGCGCCCCTGAGCCCCGCTTTTCAGGAAGCGGGAGCCGAGGATGTGGCTGCGGCGTGCGAGCTTGCGGCCGAGGCATTCGGTGTATTCAGCGAGCTCGCCCCAGCGGCGCGAGCGCAATTCCTGCGCTGTGCGGGCAGCCGGATCATGGACCTGGGGGATGCGCTGATCGAGCGCGCGATGGCCGAGACGGGGTTACCGCGCGCCCGGTTGGAAGGTGAGCGGCTCCGCACGGTGGGGCAGCTCGAGTTCTTCGCTGAAATCGTCCGTGAAGGCGCTTGGATCGATGCCACGATCGATCAGGCAAAGCCGGATCGAACACCCGTGCCACGTCCGGACTTGAGGCGGCGCCACGTGGCGCTCGGGCCGGTGGCCGTTTTTGGCGCTTCCAACTTCCCACTTGCGTTTTCAGTCGCTGGCGGTGATTCGGCGGCCGCCCTTGCAGCAGGGTGCCCGGTGGTCGTCAAGGGGCATCCCGCCCATCCGGGAACCGGGGAACTCGTCGCGCGCGCCGTGCGTGCCGCGGTGGAAGAGTGTCTATTGCCTGCCGGAACCTTTTCCTATCTGCCCGGCACGACTCAATCTCTGGGCGCTGCGTTGGTTGCGGACCCGCGCATCCGGGCAGTGGGGTTCACCGGCTCGCGAGCCGGGGGTCTTGCGTTGGCGAAGATTGCGGCCGCGCGTCCCGAGCCCATCCCGGTCTTTGCAGAGATGTCGAGTATCAACCCCGTGATCCTGTTCCCCGGGGCTGCCCGCTCGCGGGGTGCGCAGTTGGGGCGTGCCTATGCGGGCTCTGTGACATTGGGTGCCGGGCAATTTTGTACCAATCCGGGAGTACTGCTCTACCTCGATGGCACGGACGTGGAGGCATTCTTGCAAGCGGCCACTACGGCCATGGGCGAGAGCCCGGCACAGGCGATGTTGGCGCCAGGAATTTATAACAACTTTAGCAAGGCAGTCGAGCAGCTCAGGGGTCACGAGAAAGTCCGCAGTCTCGGTCAGGGACTGATGGCGGAGGGTGTGAACAGGGCGCAGGGCGCTTTGTTCGCGGTCGATGCCGCGCAATTCATAGCAGATGAGCGACTGAGGCAGGAAGTCTTCGGGCCCTCTTCGCTCATCGTGCGCGCAAAGGATGTTGCGGAGCTGGGCCGGGTCGTGGATGTTTTGGAGGGTCAGCTCACTGCCACCGTGCTCTTCGACGATGCAGACGTTGAGTTGGTGAGTGCCTTGCTGCCGCGCCTGCAGCGGAAAGTGGGCCGTATCATCGGCAATGGCTGGCCCACCGGAGTCGAGGTGTGTCACGCCATGGTTCATGGCGGTCCTTACCCGGCAACCACCGATGTACGCACTACGTCGGTAGGGGCACTGGCCATCCAGCGGTTCCTGCGGCCGGTCTGTTATCAGAATCTACCCGATGCTCTGCTGCCACCCGCGTTGCGCACCGGCAATCCTCTGCAGGTGGCGCGCCGCGTGGATGGAGTTGTCATCGCACCTTGAAGATCCTGACTCGTCGAGCGAGGAGAACCAGACTTTGTTGTCGCTGATCCAGTTTCGAACCCCGACAGGAGCGCGCGGTGTGGCTGCAATCCATGATGGGGGGCGGCCAGTCAGGGTGCCGGGTGCAGTGACGACGTTGGGCCTCGCCGAGAGCGCCTGCCGTGACGGCATCCCGATCAGCGAGCTCATTGCGAGAAGCGGCAAAGGCGAGCCGGTGGAGTTGGCACAAGTCGAGTTGCTCGCGCCGATCGATCACGCGGATCCTGCGCACTTGCTCATGACCGGCACGGGTCTCACCCATCTGGGTTCGGCAGAACAGCGCGATCGCATGCATCGGGCCTTGAGTGATACGCAACAGCTGACCGACTCCATGAAAATGTTCAGGATGGGTCTGGAAGGCGGTAAGCCGGCTCAGGGGCAGCGTGGCGTACAGCCTGAATGGTTCTTCAAAGGGGATGGCTCCTGTCTGGTCGCACCGGGCGCGCCGCTTCCGGCTCCTGACTTTGCGCTCGACGCCGGTGAGGAACCGGAGATCGCGGGGATCTATCTCATCGATGCGTCGGGTCGCCCCAAGCGGTTGGGATTTGCGTTGGGGAATGAGTTTTCCGACCATGTGACGGAGCGCGAGAATTATCTGTGGCTGGCCCATTCGAAGTTGCGGCCGGCCGCGTTGGGACCTGAGCTGCTGATCGGGGATCTACCGCGGGATATCCGCGGCACGAGCCGGATCTTGCGTGCCGGGAAAGTCATCTGGGAAAAGCCGTTCGTCTCTGGTGAGGACAACATGTCCCACACCATTGCGAATCTCGAGCACCACCATTTCAAGTACGCGGCGTTCCGACGGCCCGGGGATGTGCATGTGCATTTCTTCGGGACCGGGACGTTGTCTTTCGGTGATGGAGTGCGCACGCAGCGCGGTGATGTGTTTGAGATTGCTGCGCCACCATTCGTGTTGCCAGTGCGTAATCCTTTGGGATCCGCGGTGACGCCGGAGGTCGTGGTCACCGCGCTTTGATCCGACTCGGCCGTACCGCTCCTCTACAACTTGGCGCGTACCCCCATGGTAAAGGTGCGTCCGATCTCACGGACGTTGAGTAGCTGATTGTCGAAGCGGCCGTGCTCGATGACGTCCGCATCGGTCAAGTTGAGCGCCTTGAAAAATACGCTCACATGGTCGGTGATGTCGTATTGGGTGCTGAAGTCGATTTCCGTGAACGGTCGGGTGAAGACCGGCTCGTTCCCGAACGCACCGCCGGACTGTTCCTGAGCTGTGCCGACGAGCTGGGTTGCCGTCCAGTTCACGGCCAGCCGGGCCTGGAAACCCTTGTTCTGATAGAAGCCGACGAAGTTGGCCGAATTCGCCAGTCCCGGCAGGAAGAACTGAGGACCCAGGTTGTAGCGGTTGTAGGGCTCGTTCGTGTGCACGACGGTTCCGTTGATCTGGTAGCCGAAGCCATAGATCAGCATCTGCTGCCAGCCGATCTCCGCGCCGTAGACATTGGCGGTGGGCGAGTTGACGAAGGTCGTTTTGGCCCATTCCGCGGTCTGGCCCGTCGTCGGATCGATGACGCCGGGGAGTGTGACGTTCACGGTTTGCTGCTCCGGGAACTGACTCACGTGCTTGAAGAAAGTGTCCACCGCCAGGTATTCGTTCTGGCCGTAGTACCACTCGGCGCCCAGATCGAAATTGTTGGACAAATAGGGGAGCAGACCCGGGTTGTTGCCTGACAACGCGAGCGCACCCACGCGCGATCCGCTCACATTGAGCGTCGGGGTGATCTCGCCGAGCGGCGGCCGGGTGAGCGTTCGCGAGGCATCCAGTCTCACCTTCAGACTCGGCAACGGAAAGAAATTCAAATCCAGGCTCGGCAGGAGATAGCTATATTGCTGCGCGGTGGTCAGGAACTGCGGCTGCGTGTAGTTGACTACGAGTGCCGTGTGATCCTGCGGGTTGACGGTCAGCGATGCCGGCACCCGGCCATAGCCTCCGGTGGTGGTGTTGGTTCTCTCGTACCGCAGACCGACATTCACCGTGAGCTGCCGGTCGGCAATAGAGAGCTTCTGCTGCAAAGTGACGAATGGCGAGTAGCTCTTCTCCTGGACGAAGGAAATCGAGCCCGGGTCCAGAGGATTGGGCTCGGGACCGCCGGCATAAGGTGAGTAGCAACCGAGCGTTCCAGCGACGCACTTCGGGGGTACCGGGGTGATGGTGTTCGGATTCGCGCCGGCGGCGCCCAGTCCGGTCAGATAGTTGTAGACGGTGTACGGGTTGTACTGGAATATGGCCGGCAGTTGCCCGTTGTTGTTGAAGCCGGAGAAAAAGCTCCCGGTAGGGATGGCTCCCGCGCCCGCGAACAGGGATGCCGGCAGTGCTTGCCCGCCCGTATTCCCCGACTTGGGACCGTAGCCGGACCACAGTTGCCAGGCGTTGTTGGCGAACGAGCTGAGGTTGTATCCGTTACGGGTGTCCTCCACGAATTGCAGGCCAACGTCGACGTCGGTGTCGCCCGAGTGCCAGGCGGCATCGAGCTTAGCCTGGTTGATATAATCGCTGCTGCGCCCCGACTGGACCGCCAGAACGTGCGAGCCCAGGATGAGCGGATTCAAGCCGAAAGCGTTCGCGGGGCTGTTGTTCGGGCCGTACGCGTTGTAGTAGGGCAGGTTGTTACTGCCGCCCGGCACGACGACGCCTCCCACGTAGCCGTTCGGGAACCCCGCGGCCTGGTTCGCCGCGAAGTTGGGTGAGGTGATCGTATACGCGGGGCCGTAGCCGATATCGACACCGAAGAAGTTGTTGCCGTTTGGATTGACGTGCGATGCCGACTGGTCGGCATCGAGCTGCAGACTGATCTTGTCGCTCACGTCCCATTTGACGTTGAGACCGATCGTGTTGTTCTGAAGGAGGGAGCCGCCTATGCTGGCGTCCAGGTCGGTCGGTGCCGGACCATACTGGAAGTTGGTGATCGTGCCGTTGGAGTCCTGCTGCACGTTGTAGAATTCGGAGCTGTTGAACCAAGTGCTGTAGGCGTATTGTGTGCTGGACAGGTTTTCGTCGGAGTAGTTATCGTCGATCGTGACCAACACCGCATCCGTGGGATGCCATTGTACCACGACGCGCCCATCCTTACGGCGATCGTCCGTGCGGTTGTTGGAGAGCTGATATTCCTGCGGGTACCAGCTCGGAAAGGTATTGCCGGGATTGACCGGAAAGTAGCCCGGACCGGTGCCGAGTATCAGGGAGTTCTTGGGAATGACGTTTCCCTTCGCATCCACGCACGCCGGCCCTCCGGCCATCTGACAGGAATTGAGATGCGCGCCTTTCCATCCCACGATATCCAGGTGATGCTCGCTGATTCTCGTGTCGGAGTAGTCTCCGTCGATCAATATTCCCACCGTGTCGTTGAAGAACGTGTCGCTGAACAGGGCACCGACCGACGGCCGAAACGAGCCATCGTTTGTCGTATCCGTCAGTGAGCCAAAGGCTCGCGCTTGCGGACCCGGGTGGTCGAAGGGCTTCGGGAATTTGATATTCACCGTCGCGCCGACGGCCCCGGAGGAGATGTTGAAGTCAGGCGTCTTGTGCACATCGACTTCGCCAACGAAGTCGGCACCGGTGGAGGAGAAGTTGAAGGCGCGGCCGCCTCCGGAGGCTTGCGGCCGCCCATCAATCAGCGTCTCGGTGAAATCACCACCGAAGCCGCGCACCGTGACACCCGACGGACTGCCGGTGTAGAACCCCCCGTTCGTGCGCGTGACCGTCACACCCGGAACACGCTGCATGGCCTCACCGAGGCTTGCGTCCGGGAAGGCGCCGATATCCTCCGCGGAGATCGCGTCCAAGACGCCGACCGATTGCTCTTTGATGTCGAGGCTCTTCTGCAACGATGCACGAATGCCCGTGACGACGACTTCTTGCAGTTGATCGGCCGGCGCGGTGTTGTTTGTGTCCGCTGCGAAAACGTGGCCGCTCAAGGCCAAGGCGCCGAGCGCGCCCGCGGAGAGAGTGAGTGTGCTTTGATTCGCTCGGCGCTGGATCAATGCGCGAACGTCCTGTTCAATGCGGCGCCGTAGCCTTCGGCTCATCGAGCTCCCCTCCAATGGAAAATCGACCGACCGGATTGTTATGCGATGGCGCTCTCAAGGTAGCGTTATCACAACGCCCATGACCAATGCCAATATGGACCGGTTCTATATCGATATCGATATGGCTTCAGGAACGGGCGAGACCCGGACTTCCGTCGGTGGGGAATCCGACAGAAGGTCCGGGCCTGGAGGTCCGCAGGTAGCGCGTCAGCCTTTGTAAGTGGCCGCGGCGATGGAGTCAGGTTGCATCTGGGCACTGAACCCGGGCTGCAGCGGTGCGCGGTAGCGGCCGCCCTCGACTTCGACCGGATGCATGAAGTGCTCGTGCAGATGCCCCGTGTATTCGCACATGGACTGTTCCCAGCGGCCACTCACGACGACGAAATCGATCATGGAGATGTGTTGGGAGTATTCGCACAGTCCGACTCCGCCGGCATGCGGACAGACGGGCTTGCCGAACTTGGCCGCGAGCAACAGGACGGCGAGTACTTCGTTCAGGCCGCCAAGGCGGCACATGTCCGGCTGCACGACATCGACCGCGTCCGAGGCCAACAGCTGTTTGAACATGATGCGGTTATGGGTGTGCTCACCGGTGGCAACGCGGACAGGACGGACCGCGCGCGCGACCTTGCCGTGCCCGAGTATGTCATCGGGGTTGAGGGGCTCCTCGATCCACCAGGGGTCGAAGCGCGAGAGGGTCTGCACCCACTCGATCGCCTGGCCAACCTCCCAAACCTGGTTGGCATCGATCATCAGGCGGTGATTCGGCCCGATCTCCTCGCGCACCAGAGCGACGCGACGCAGGTCTTCGGCGAGGCTGCGGCCCACTTTCATTTTGAAGTTTTGCCAGCCCTCCGCGAGGGCTTCGCGGCACAGCCGCCGCACCTTGTCATCGTCATACCCCAGCCAACCCACGGAAGTTGTATAGGCAGGGTAGCCTTCCGCGCGGAGGCGCTCCTCGCGGGCGGCCTTACCGGAGCGTTGGTTGTAGAGGATCTCGATGCCTTCCTCGGCCGTGAGGACGTCCTCGATATGGCGAAAGTCGATGAGCGAGACAAACTGTTCGGGCGTCAGGTCGGCCACGAGCTTCCACACGGGCTTACCGACGGACTTCGCCCAAAGGTCCCATACCGCATTGATCACTGCCGCGAGGGCCAGGTGAATCACGCCTTTCTCAGGACCCAGCCAGCGCAATTGGCTGTCTCCGGCGAGGCTGCGCCAGAAGCCACTCATGTTTGCGACGATCTCTTCGAGGGAGCGGCCGACGATGAAGGGTCGGAAGGCTTCGATCGCCTTCACGCAAATCTCGTTACCGCGGCCGACCGTGAACGTAAAACCGTGCCCGGTGAGGCCCTGGGGATGATCGGTCGCCAAAATGACGTACGCTGCAGAGTAATCGGGCTCGGGATTCATGGCGTCCGAGCCATCGAGGAAGGTCGAGGTCGGAAAGCGCAGATCATGGGTCTCGAGGCTTAGGATGCGGGTCACGGTGTCCTCCCATATATGAACAAATGTTCCATTAGTGAGTCACCTTGTCAAGAAGGAGCCTCAAAAGGCGCGTGAGTGTCCAGAGTTACCAGACCCACCGCCTTGAACGGTGGCGTCAGACGTGGTTTCATTAGTAATCATGTCGCTCGTATGCGAGCATGATACATCGCACTACAGGGAGGGGGTATGGCGATGAATCCAAGATCCGGTTCGCTGATCCGTTCGCGGCTGAAGATGCGGCAGATTGCGCTTTTGGCTCATCTGGATGACGAGCGCTGCGTGATGCGGGCGGCGGAAGCGCTCGGGATGACACAACCGGCGGCTTCCAAGTTGTTGCGGGAGATCGAAGAGGCGCTGCAGGTGCAGCTCTTCGAGCGGCGCGCACGCGGCATCGTGCCCACCTCGAGCGGTGAGATCCTGGTGCGCCATGCACGCTCGATTCTCTCGGAAATCAATCTCGCGCAACAGGAGCTTGCGACTCTCAAGTCGGGGCTCTCGGGACAGACATCGCTCGGTACCGTCACCACGCCGGCGGCGAGTCTCGTGCCCGCCGCGCTCGCGGCGCTGAAGCGAAAACATCCGGGTCTGTTGGTCAGCGTGGAGGTCGACCACAGCCGCCCGCTGCTGGAAAAGCTTTTCCAAGGCGAGCTCGACATACTGGTGGCGCGGTTGCCGGATGCAGGTAACGCCGCGAGTCTGCAGTTTGAGCCGCTCGGGGATGAGCGGCATGCCATCCTCGAAGGAGGTCAACAGCCGCGCCCCGGGAAATCCCGGCGGCTCGAAGATCTCCTGAATCGTCCCTGGATTCTGCCGCCGCCAGGGAGCGTGCTCCGTGAGCGCCTCATGAGCCTGTTTCTGCAACGAGGTCTCCCGGTCCCGGCGAATGTCGTCCAAACCCAGTCGCTGCTACTGATCATCAATCTGTTGCGCACCACGGATGCGGTCGCGGTTTTACAGCTCGAGGCCGTGAGGCCTTTGTGCGAGGCCGGATTTCTGTCCTTGGTGATCGAGGATCTGGGGTTGCGGATCGGCTGCTTCGGCATCGTCACGCGCAAGGGGCACAGCTTGTCTCCTGGCGGTCGCGCGCTGTTGAATTGCTTGCACGAGGCGGCTGCGGCGCTGTACGGTTCCAAGGACTTCGAATGATTCAGGGAGGGGGCTCATGTCAATGTTGAAACTCTACGCTTTGCTGGCACTGTCGAGTGCGGTCTCGTTCGGTGCGGTCCCGCCGGCCGCGGCCGCGGATGAAGGCAACTTCGTACCCGCGACGACGAACGTCTGGGGAGCTGAGTATCCCCGTGTGGATCAGACCGGGAGAGTGCAGGTTCGGGTCAAGGCGCCCGATGCCAAGCAGGTCAAGCTGAATTTCTGGAGTGGTCCCAAACTCGATATGGAGAGGCAGCCAGACGGGTTCTGGACCGTTACCACGCCCGCGCTGGTTCCGGGCTTGCACTATTACACGCTGAACGTTGACGGTGCGGATGTCAGCGATACGGGTAGCCAGGCGTTTTTTGGGGGGAGCCGGTACGCCAGCGCAGTGGAGGTGCCCGAGGCGGGGGCTACCTACTATTCAATCACCGATGTGCCCCACGGACAGGTTCGGGAGGTTTGGTATCCGTCCAAGGTGACCGGCGGTTGGCGCCACGCACTGGTCTACTTGCCGCCCAACTACGACACCCAAACACGGATGCGGTACCCGGTGCTCTACTTGCAACATGGCGGGGGCGAGGATGAGACGGGCTGGATCAGGCAAGGGCATGCGAATTTCATTCTCGACAATCTCATCGCGGACGGGAAGGCCAAGCCGATAATTCTGGTGATGGCCTATGGCTATGCGCGGCGGGCCGGCCAGACTCCGGCGGATCTGGCCGGAAAACCGTTCGGCTCTCCCGAAGCGCTGCGCGCTATGCAGGAGATGGCCGCGGCGTTCGAGGATGATATGACTCAGGCGCTCATCCCGTATGTCGATGCGACCTTCAGGACGATTCCGGATCGCGATCACCGGGCGATGGCGGGCCTGTCGATGGGTGGGATGGAGACTTTCCAGGTTACGTTGGACCATCTGGACCTGTTTTCTTATATCGGCGGCTTCAGTGGGGCAGGCGGAATGGTGCTTTCGGGCCGCGAGCTCGATCCCAAGACGGATTACAACGGGGCGTTTGCGCAACCGGCGGTATTCAGCAAGCGCGTGCACCTGCTTTGGCTGGGCGTCGGGACTGCGGAGCCGGAGAGAATGCGCTCGGGGCTGCTGCGCTTCCACAGTACGCTCGAGGCAGCGCAGATCAAACACGTGTTCTACGAGTCACCGGGGACGGATCACGAGTGGCAGACGTGGCGTCGGGATTTGAAGGATTTTGTGCCGCGGCTGTTTTGATCGCAGTCACGGGAGTCGGTCCTGCTCATACAGGCGAAGGACGAACTCCCCCGCTGGGGTTGCTCTCACCGCTTCGACCTCGGCGCCCATGGCCGCAGGCAGTGCCTCGAACGGGGGTAGAGCGCCGCCGTACTGGGTGGGAAAGACAAGAGGCGCGGCAAGTGCTCCAAGGGTGAGATCGGCGGCAGAAAGTTGATCGCCCACCAGGTAGCGGTGGCTCGTCCCCAGGCGACCGCCAATTTCGTCGAGTGCGGCACTCGCACGACGCAGCGACTCCCGTGCACTGGTCGGGTCGACGCGATAGATGCGCTGGATGAGTGGCAGTGTCACCCGAACCGTCGCCGGAGCTAATAGGCGCTCGATCATCGGCGCACTGCGTGTGAAGCAGGGCTCGAGTAACCGATACTGTTGCAGCAGGTGTCCATAAGCCCAGCGACGAACATGCGGACCGAGCTCGCGCTCGATGAAGCGCTCGTACTCGAGGACCATTTGGCGCTGCTCGGGGTCGCTCGGTATGAGCCCCAAACGGGGTACGCGCTGACTCACCCAGCGCACGATGGCGGCTGAGTCATCGATGACCTCACGCCCGACTACCAACACGGGGACCGTTTGAGCACCCACGCGTGAGGTTGCGAGCCGGTGAAACAACGGGACATGCGGCTCTTCGCGATAGCTCAGCCCGGAAAGATCCAGCGCCCAACGGGCCCGCTCGCAGTAGTGGCTGAGCGGTATCGTCACGAGTCGTGCGATGGGATCGGTCATCGGGTGTCAGCGCTCGGCCGCGGGGCAGATCATAGCCGGTTGTGCATGGCGGCTTTCGCATTTTAAGCAGGCGGCTCGAAAATGTTTACAGGCGGCGCTGTTCCCTCCCAGCGCCGTACCTCCACGAGGGTCGTCTGGGCCGTGGGCGCCTGCGCGAGCCTCGAGGAGCCGCGGTCGCAAGTCAACACGTTGGGATTGCCGTGCACGTCGATCGAACCCGGCTCTGCCGGGTCCAGGGGGCAATACCATGCCCCGGTGGCGAGCTGCACGACCCCGCGCCGCAGGCACTCACTCAACACCAACCCCGCCAGACAGGCGCCGCGGTCGTTGAACACGCGAACGATCTCCCCATCTGTAAGGCCGCGCTCGGCGGCATCCAGGGGATGCATGCGCAGCGGCTCCCGCCCTTGAACCTTGCTTGCAGCACTGGTGCAGCCGTGATCGAGCTGGCTGTGCAAGCGCGTTGCCGGCTGATTTGAAATCAGATGCAAGGGGTAACGCGTGGCAAGGGCCGACCCGAGCCACTCGTAGGGCTCGAGCCAAACGGGGTGTCCCGGACAGTCCGGGTAGCCAAAGCCGGCGATCCGCGCCGAGAAGATCTCGATCCGGCCGCTCGGCGTCGGCAAGGGATGGAGCTGCGGATCCAGGCGGAAATCCTGTAGGAATATCGCAGGCACTGCGGGCTCGGGCAGTTCTGCCGCCCCCTCGCGCCAGAACGTCGCAAACTCGGGCAAATCGATATCCGCGGTACGATTGCGCTCCCGACAGCGCTCGTAGAGGGACTCGATCCACTGTCTCGCGTCGCGATTTTCGGTGTAGTCAGGCTCGACCCCCAGCCGCTGCGCCAGGGCGCGGAAAATCTCGAAATCATCGCGCGCTTCACCCACAGGCTCGATGCACCGGTGCATGACCAACAGCCGGTTATCGCCGGCTGCCGCGCCAATATCCTCGCGCTCCAGCGCTGTCGTGGCTGGCAGCACGATGTCGGCACGCCGGGCATGCGCATTCCAGAATTGCTCGTGCACGATGATGGTATCGGGCCGCCGCCAGGCCGCGGCCAGTCGATTCAGATCTTGCTGATGATGGAAGGGATTGCCGCCGGCCCAGTAGATGAGCTCGATGTTGGGATAGCGCAGCGCCCGGCCGTTGTAATCGAAGACCTCACCGGGATGCATCAGCATGTCGGTGAGGCGCGCGACCGGTATGAATGTCTCCACGGCGTTGCGCCCCTGTGGGAGCGTGGGCCGTGCGCTCTCTCGCGAAGAGCCCCCGATGCGCGCTACCGCGCCATAGCCGAACCCGAAGCCCTCGCCGGGCTTGCCGATGCCCCCCAGCATCGCCGCCAGAACGACCGCCATCCAGTAGGGTTGCTCGCCGTGATCCGCACGTTGCACCGACCAACTGACATTGATGAGGGTGCGCCGGCTGCTCATCGAGCGCGCCAGATGCAGGAGATCCCCGGCCTGCAGCCCGCAGATTGGCGCCGCCCAGCGGGCATCCTTGGGTTGACCATCCGATTCCCCCAGCAGATAGGGCAGGAATCGCTCGAAACCGACGCAATGACTGTCGAGGAATTCGCGGTCGCAGCGCTGCTCGGTCCACAGTGTGTGGGCCAGTGCGAGCATGATCGCCACGTCCGTGTTGGGCCGAGCGGCAAGCCAACGCGCGCCCGGGGGCTCGGCGAGGTCGTCGCGTATCGGGCTGACATTGACAAACTCGACACCGCCGCGGCGGCAGGTGTCCAGCCAGCCGCGTGTCTCGTGCCGGCTGACGCCGCCGGAGTTGACCTGGGTATTTTTCAGCGGGATGCCACCGAAGGAGACGAAAAGCTGCGTGTGCGCGGCGATGACGGACCACGGGCTCATTTGTGCCATCAACGGGTACAACGGTCCGACCACGTGCGGCGTGATGACCTCCGCCGCCGCCACACTGTAGGTGTTCACGGAGGACGTATAACCGCCCAAACAGTTGAGAAAGCGGTGCACGTGGCTCTGGGCGTGATGGAAGCGGCCGGCGCTCGACCAGCCATACGAGCCGCCGAAGACCGACGGGTTGCCATGCTCCCGGCGGATGCGTTCCAGGGCGCCCGCGGCGAGATCGAGTGCGCGATCCCACTCGACTTCGACAAACGGCTCGCAGCCCCGAGCGCGTGCGTCCGGAACTCGATCGCGTTGCAGATAGCCGAGCCGCACGGCGGGACGCCGGATCCGACAGGCCGCATCCACTGCATGCAACATTGATCGGCCGATGGGGGAGGGATCTGGATCGCCCTCGAGAGGCTCGATGGCACGCAGGCGGCCTTGCTCGGTCTCGACCCGGTAAGCGCCCCAGTGCGTGGCTGTCTGCATCAGTGCGCGACCCAGGCGTTGAACCGCTGTGTGAGCCGATCGCCGTACTCCACCCAGAAGTCGCCGTCCAGCGCGAGGGCTTGTCCCATGTTGGCGCTGTTGCTGGGCGTGTCCGCCTCGAGCTTGGGATCCACCGCGGCAATCGCCGCCTTGTTGGTGAGCCCTGTCGGGATGAGCCGTGCCAGTTGGATCTGATTGGCAGGCCGCATCATGTATTCCAGGAGTTGCTGGGCCTCGGCTTTCCGCGGGCTGCTTTTGAGAATGGCCCAGTAGTCGACCGCGTAGATGTTGTCGCGCCATTGCACCCGCAGATGCCGGCCGGTGGTGCGATTGGCCACGATCAGCCGCCCCGGGCTGGTGACCGACAGGGCGACTTTGCCGGAGAGCAGCAGATCGGGCACCTCCGAGATGGAGGTCCACCACACGATATGATCCTTCAACTGGTCGAGCTTGCGGAAGGCTCGCTCGACACCCTGCTCGGTTCGCAACAGCGGGTACACCTGCTCACGGCCCACACCGTCAGCCAACAATGCAAACTCGAGCGAATACTTGGGTGTCTTGCGCATACCCCGCAGTCCCGGGAAGCGCCGTACATCCCAGAAGTCGGCCCAGGTCTGGGGGCCGGCACCGGAGATGCGGTCGCCGTCGTACCCCATGAGATAGGACCATTGCATGGTGCCGACGCCACAGTCATTCGTCGCCGCATCGATAAAACTACCACGGCCCCCGAGCGCCGCCCAGTCGATCGGCTCGAACAGCCCTTCGGCGCAGCCGACGAGCAGGTCCTCGGTTTCCACCTGCACGAGGTCCCAGTGAGCGCTCCTGTCCAGGGCTTTGCGGCGCAGAACGTCGATGCCGCCATGCCAGCTCGCCTCACGCACAGGGATTCCCGTGGAAGCCGTGAATGATTGCCAATAGGCGCGGCGGTGCGCTTCCTGGGACGAGCCGCCCCAACCGACGACGGTGAGTGCCTCCGGCTCCTGCCGGCAGCCGCACAGCATGAGCAGTGTCACCGCGGCCACCCGGATAGCGGAGAATCGAGCCATAACCGCTCGTATGAATATCGAGCCTGACAAGGGAGAGGCCATGCATTCCACGAACAAGCTCCTCGTTGTTTACTCTGCGATCCTGACAGCGGCTCTTGCCGTCAGTCTGGTGACGCATGCACCGGCCGCGGGGTCGATCCAGTCGATCGACGAGCTCGATGTCAAACGGATCAACCTGCGCGAGGAGGACGGCACTTTGCGGATGGTCATTGCCAACACGAAGCGCTTTCCGGGCATCATCTTCCATGGCCACGAGCGTCCGCACCCCGACCGCAGCACCGCAGGCATCCTGTTCTTCAACAATGAAGGGACCGAGAATGGCGGGTTGATTTTCGGAGGCGCCAAGACCGGCAACAAGATCGAGAGCTACGCGCACCTGAGCTTCGATCAGTACGATCAGGACCAGGTGCTCACGATCGCGCAGAGCGAGACCGATGGGGAGCGCACCGCGGGACTCAACATTCTCGATCGGCCGTCGACCCCGCTGGACTTCGCAATGCTCGACCGGCTCCATGCGATTCCCGCAGGCCCCGCGCGGCAGGCGGAGGTGAGCCGGGCGCGCGCCCGGGGCGAGCTCGGATTCACGCGCCTCACGGTGGGCAAGACCGCGGATCATGCCTCGACCGTCAGACTCAACGACGACCATGGCCGCGCACGGCTGGTGCTCAAGGTCACCGCCAGCGGCCAGGCCGCCATCGAGTTTCTAAATGATGACGGCAAGGTCGTGCGCTCATTGACGGGCACTTCCAGCCCTCCATAGTGATTTGCAGCTTGCCTCCCTACGAGGGCTGCCAATGAGCCTTTCCGCCAGTTCCCGGACAATATTTTTGCGCGCCCCCTCGGAGGCGCCGCATCCACCCATGTCACTGTTTCCAGGGCGTTTCCGATCTGTTTCAATCGGCCCATGGACCACAAGAATCGCGTCCGGTGGTTCGCCAGGGAGGTGCTACCACACGAGGTTGATCTACGCCTCTGGCTGTCACGGCGAAGTCGCGCGGGGCTGCCCTGCGATGTCGATGACATCATCCAGGAGACCTATGCGAGGCTGTGGACAGTCGATGCGGACGCGATCCTCAATCCGCGTGCGTATATGTTCGTCACCGCTCGGCGGATCCTGGGTGAGGTCATTCGCCGCGCGCAGGTCGTGCAGATCGAGTTTGCGGTGGACTTCGAGGACCTCGACGTGTTGGAAGATGCCGAGGCGGGTCTCGAGGGACGGCTCAGCGCACGGCAGGAGGTTGAGCGGCTGCGGCGCATCGTGGCGACCCTGCCGACCAAGTGCCGCCAGGCGTTTCAGTTGAAGAAGCTGGAGGGCCTGTCGCAGCGTGAGACGGCCGAGCGCATGGGGGTCGCCGAGAGCACGGTGGAGAAACACCTCGCCAAGGCGTTTCGGATCGTGTCGGAAGCGATCAAGGCGGCGGCGAACGACAAATCCGAGGTTGTAGCCTGGTATGACTGGCGGCAACGTGCACGAAAACGACATTGAGTCCACGGCAATCGCCTGGGCCGTGCGTTGCGAGGCAGGCGAGCTGTCGCAAGCCGAGCAGCAGCGGCTCGATGCGTGGCTGGCCGGTGACCCCAGGCATCTGGGTGCGTACGTCAGGGCGCAAGCCATCTCGGTCGATGTCGATCGCGTGGCTGCGATGTCCCCCAGGGGGGACCTGTCGGTGGGTGTCGCCGGCAGGCGGCAACTCGAGCCGCGCCTCCGCACTGCCTTGGCACTCTCGTTGTTGGTTGGGCTGTTGGGTGTGATCGCGTTGATCGGCGCCTATACGCGATTCAGCGGCCGCGTGACCACCACGCACGGCGAGGTCCGGCGCATCGATCTGCCCGATGGCTCGGTGATGTTTCTGGATTCCGATAGCGTTGCCCAGATCCGCTTCGGTGACCGGCAGCGCAAGATCATCGTCCGCAAAGGCGCGGCGCTCTTTCAAGTGGCCAAAGACGCCGCGCACCCGTTTGTGGTGAGCGCTGGGGACGTCGCCGCCACCGTGCTCGGCACGGTATTCAGTGTTCGACTCAGTGAACAGGAGACCGCGGTTACGGTGGCCGAAGGCGCCGTGCGCGTGGACGATGCCGCACACACCGGGGGGCCAGTGACCCTCCGGGGTAACGAGCAGTTTGTCAGTGCGGCGACAGGCAACCGCCGCATGAGCCTCGCGAGCGCGGAAGTGACTCGCCGACTCGCCTGGAAGGAGCGGCGCCTGGTGTTTGACGGGCAGCAGCTCGGGGTGGCAGCGCGGGAAGTCAGCCGATACACGCGCACTCCCGTCTTTATCGATGACGCGAAGCTTGCGCGCGCCGAATTCTTCGGCATGTTCAATGTTGGCGACGGGCACGCATTCGCGGTTGCCGCGGCCGCGGCATTCGATGGAAGAGTGGTAGAGGAACCGGACGGTCTGCACATACAACGCTCCCAGAATGCCCCCTCCCATTGACGCAATCCCGTGACTCCATTCGCGAGCTGGCGGATTTTCGGCCGCCGGCCTCTCGTAATGGATGCAACGATGCACGGCGGGTTGCATCGAGACAGGGGATGGAAGGCGTTGGTGCGAGAGGCGACCGGAGCGGCTTGTCTGGCGGGTATCGGCACGTGGAGTGTCTGCCCGGCCGCGCCCGCGGCCCCCTTGGCTGCAACCCCTTTGTCAGGGGACTCGCAGGCCGACGCCGGCGGCACTCTGCGGCGCCGGATCGAGATTCCCGCGATGGCTGCGTTGGAGGCATTGCGAGCCCTCGGAGGGCAAACCGGCGCACAGATCCTGGCTCCGAGCACCATCCTCCAGGATGTGCGCACGCAGGCCGTGTCGGGAGATTTCACGCCGGCTGAAGCAGTTCGCCTGATGTTGGCGGGCACGGGTTTGCAGGTCATCGATGCAGCGCCCGGTGTGATCTCGATCCGGCGGCCGCAGGTCGCCAGCCCCGAGCGGCCATCCGCCGCCCCCACGGAGTCGATCGCCGCCGCGGATGGCCAGCTGACCGAGGTCACCGTGACCGGCTCCCGTCTACCGCGGAGCACGGCGGAGACCGCGGAGCCGGCCATCGTCACTCCAGGTGACACCGTCCGATCGCGTGTTGTATCCAACATCGGGGAGGTGCTGGAGGAGACACCTGGTTTTGGGGTTTCCGCGGCGAATATCGGCGCCAACCAGACGCCGTTCGGGGTGGGCCAGACGTTCGTCGACTTTCTGGGTCTCGGCTCGCAACGGACGCTCACGCTCGTGAACGGGCGCCGGTACGTAACTTCCAACGCCGCGACCGGCTTTACACTGATCGAGCCGGGGCAACAGGTCGACCTGGGGCTGATTCCGGTGGATCTCATCGACAGGCTCGAGACCATCGCGATCGGGGGGGCGCCCGTCTACGGCTCGGATGCCATCGCAGGCACACTCAACATCATCCTCAAGGATCACTTCGAAGGCCTGCAGATGCGCTCCCAGTACGGGATCAGCTCCCGCGGAGACGCGCAGAGCGAGCTGCTCGCGGGGCTGGCCGGAACCAACTTCGCCGCGGACCGTGGCAACCTAGTGCTGAGCGTTCAATATATGAATCAAGGCGGCCTGCAGGAAAGCGACCGCTCTTATCTGCAGTACGGCCGCGGAGTTTCCGAGCCCGATCCCGGCTATACGGGCGCAGCCGGGGGAGCTGCGGCGCAAATCTTTCTGCCCGACCGGGTGACCGCCTCCCTGACCGATGGGGGTATCCCAATTCCGCCCACCGCGCTGGGCGACATGCCACCCGGGACCCGCGGCGCCTTGCTGCCGCGCTATCCAAACGGCCTGTATGTATTCGATGCCGCCGGACACCCGCTGCAGTTCGGGCCTGATGGCTCCCTGGTGCCGCTGGCCGTGGGGCGGGGCGCACTCAGTCCTCTGCTCGCGCAACGCGGGCTGTTGGACGCGCCGCTCTTTCTTTCCGGAGGCGATGGTTTGCGGGGCGAGCATCTTTCGCTGCTGGCGCGCACCGATCGGCTTTTGTTGAGCTCGCTCGGCCATTTCGACTTTGCACCCGGCCTGCAAGGGTTTTTCGAGTTGAGCTACGGCCGCACCATGGGTGAGGAGCGCGAGATCGTAGCGCCCTACGGTGTTGCCTTCTCCGCGGGTGCGAATATCCCGATGACGGTCGACAATGCCTTTCTGACCGCCAATGACCGCCGGGTGTTGCTCGACAATGGCCTGAGCACCTTCGGCCTGTCGAAGAACCTCAGCGATATCACCGACACCCATCCGGGCAACTCGGTGCAACAGCTCTACCGCGCTGTGGCCGGTTTGCGGGGGACGGTCGAGGTGGCCGGCCAGTCGCTCAAATGGGACGCGTCGCTCAATTTTGGCCGGACGCGGACCCGCTCCGAGCTCTTCTATATCGACCCGGAGCGGCTGCGGGCTGCCGCCCAGGCGGTTCGCGATCCTGCGGGCAAGATCGTGTGCGCCGGCGGCGCACCGGGCTGCGTACCCATCGACCTGTTTGGTCTGGCGCGCGAGAGCGCGGCAGCGATCGATTACGTCTCCGGCATCGGCAGGGCTCTCAATACCAACACCCAGCGCATCGCCACCTTGAACCTCGGCACTGATTTCTACCTGGGCAGGGCGGCGCCGCTGGAGATCAACATCGGGTACGAGCATCGGCAGGAGGATGCCGACTTCGATCCCGACGCGTTGATGCGCGCCGGTAATGTCTTTCTGCCGCCGATTGTGCCGGTCACCGGCAGCTTCAAGACCAATGAGGTTTATGGTGAGGCCCTCGTCCCTGTCATTCGCGGTGTGTCAGTCGAAGGTGCCGTGCGCTATGTCGATAACTCCGTGGCGGGCGCGGACAGCACCTGGAGTCTAGGCACACATCTCGAGCCGCGTCTCGGGCGATGGAGTGAAGGCCTGTCGATACGAGGTGTGCTGGCGCACTCGGTGCGCGCCCCCGCGGCGACGGAGCTGTTCCTGCCGCCTTCCACCGGTCGAACCACAGCGCAGGACCCTTGCGATTCGCGGTATTTCAGCAGCGGCCCCGATCCGGCAATCCGTGCCAGGAACTGTGCAGCTGCGCTGAGTCAATTCGGCGTTACCCCCGGCCAGTTTGTTTCCTTGATTGTCGACAATCCTCACGACGGCATTGACGGGGCGGGCAATCTGCATCTGCACAACGAGACGGCCGAGTCCTGGTCCGCGGGTTTCGTCGATCGTTTATCCCCTCATCTCACGTTCGCCGCGGACTGGATTCATATCCGTCTCCGGTCGGGGATCGAGAACCTGACACTGACACAGATTCTGGATGCCTGCTATGACAGCCCGGCCTATCCCGAGCCGCCCGCGTGCTCCGCGTTCACGCGCGGATCGGGCTTGCAGGCCGGTCAGATTGCCCAATACCGCAGCGGCTTCATCAACTCCTCCGCACTCGAGTTTTCTGGTTTCCTCGGCAGGGCCGATTACACGCTCGACCTCGGCGGGCTGGTGCACGGCTGGCAAAAGGCCGGACCGCTGACTCTGGGCATGCAGGTCGCGCACATCGCCCGGTTCCGCCAGGACGTGCTCGCCGGTGTCTCGGAGGAATTACGGGGCCAAGTCGGCTATCCCGCCTACAAGATCTCCTGGGACGTCAAGTACCGGCTGGGGAGCCTGGATGCACTGCTGCGCACGGTCTGGACGAGTGCGGTCAAGCTCGACAACGGCATGTCTACCGAGACCTTGCCTATCAACAACGTCGGCTCCTACTGCATTTCAAACCTGACGGTCGGGTTGAACGTGACTGCGCGGGTACGCGTGCAATTGCTCATCGACAACCTGTTCGACCGCGAGCCGCCGGCAGCCACCATCCTGCAACCCACCGATATCAGCCGCCGCGCGTACGACCGGGTCGGACGAACACTCGCGCTCAGCGTGTCAGGTGCCTTTTAAGAAGAACGGAGCTCGCTCATGTTTCGAATACTGGTTTCGACGATCGCGACCGGCCTCGCTGTCGCGAGCGTCGTGGCGACGGCCGCTCCCGCGGCCCAAACTCCGGTGGCGCGGACTTCTGGCGGTGTCAGAGTCACGCTCGCACCGCAGCTGAGCTCCACCGGTACCCAGGAGTTCCTGGGGCGTCTGATCGTCGTGTTCAGTCGTGAGTCGACGCCGGAGCCCCGGCTGGGTATCAAGTTTACGGGCAACCAGATTTTCGGCGCGGACGTCACCGGCCTGGCGCCCGGCAAATCCGTCGTGGTGGGCGCTGAGGCCCGCGGTTACCCAATCGCATCCCTCACCCTGCTACCCACGGGGGACTACTTTGTGCAGGCGGTGCTCGTGCGCTATGCGGAAGTCACCCGTGCGGATGGCCATCGGATCCGTGTTCCAGCCCATCCCACCCGGGATTCGATCGCGCTCCAGGAAGGAAATCTCTACAGCGACGTGGAGCGTGTGCACATTGCCAAGGGAGTCCCGCCCACCGTCCAACTCAAACTCATGCACGTGATGGCGGAGCCGGCCCCGCCTGCCGACACGGAGTGGCTCCGGACGGTGCGCATCAAGAGTGAGATCCTATCGAAGTTCTGGGGTATGCCGATCTATCTCGGCGCGCGCGTGCTGCTGCCGGCCGGATTCGCGGAGCACCCGCAGCAGCGCTATCCGATCGTCTATCTGTTGAATCACGGCGAGCAGCCTTTCGGCTTCGATCCGGATCCAAAGACCGGCAATGAGGATTGGCTTGGCGAGGGCTCCAACGTCCAGACCGGCTACGAGTTTTATCAAACCTGGAAGTCCGCGGACATGCCGCGTTTCGTCGTGGCCAGCATCTATGAGGCGAGCCCGTATTGGCTGGAGGCCTACGCCGTCGATTCAGCGAACAATGGGCCTTACGGTCAGGCGCTGACCGAGGAGTTGTTGCCTTACCTGGAAAAACAATTTCGCGCGCTCGACAAACCGTACGCTCGCATCGTGGAGGGCGCCTCGACGGGGGGATGGGAAACGCTTGCGTTGCAGTTGCACTATCCAGACTACTTCGGCGGCGCATGGGTCTACAACCCCGATCCCATCAGCTTCCATCACTGGCAACTCATCGACATCTATCAGGATACCAACGCACATCGCGTGCGCGTCGGCGGTTGGCAGGAACAGGATCGGCCGTATCGCCGCACGGTCGACGGTCAGGTCGTCGCCACGGTGCCCGAGATGGATCGGTTCGAGACCGCGATGGGCTCGCATGGACGGGGTGACTCGCAGCTCGACATCTGGTTTGCAACCTATGGTCCGGTCGGCGCAGACGGCTATCCGGTCCCGCTCTGGGACCGGGAAAGCGGCACGATCCATCCCGAGGTGGCCCGTTATATGCGCGACCACGGCTATGATCTGACCGCTTACCTGGATAGCCACTGGGACACCCTGCACGGCCCCCTCAGTGGCAAAATCAACATCATCAATGGCGAGATGGATAACTACTATCTGAATCTCGCGGTCTACGATTTCGAGGCCATGGTTCGCCGCCATGGCGATGAGCACTTCGCGCGTTTTGTCTATGGCCGGCCCCGCAAAGGCCACAACTGGCATCATGTGAGCTTCTCGGAGATGTTGCGCGAGATGGCTGTGCACATTCACCGCAATGCGCCGGCCGGCGAGGACGACAGGTGGTGGGCCCAATCCGGTGCGGCGGCGCGGCAATGATGGGCAGGTTTGCGCAACGCCGTGCCTTCCTGTCAGCCCTCGGCTCGCTGGCGCTGTCGGCCTGTGCGACCACGCGCCATCGGCCAGCGGCGGCGCGAGGTATCGATGGGTTGTCGTTTCTGCCCGATGATCTTGGAGATTTCAGGCGCGCGCACCTGCGCGGCGGGATCTTCGATGTGTCCGCGGGAGAGGATCTCACCAACGCCGCGGGAGAGCGACACTTCATCCGGACATTCGAGGCTTGCGATCTGGCCATAGACCACGCCCGCGCTCGCATGGAGCAGGCGCCCGGGGTCACGGTTGTTCGCACCTCCTCGCAATTGCGCGATCCCGGGCAGGTGTTGGCGCTACTGCAGTTCCAGGCGGCCGAGCCGATCGGGGCTGACCTGCAACGGGTGGCCCATTTCCACGCGAAAGGCCTGCGGGTGCTGCAGATTACTCACAATTACGACAATCCGTGGGGCGGCGGATACCTGGAGCCGCACCCTATCGGGCTGACGGACATCGGTATTGCCGGGCTGTCCGAGTTGAATCGCTTGCGAATCATCCCGGACGTCGCGCACGGCTCGGAGCTGACAGCTCTGGAAGTAGCGCGCCGCTCACGAACCCCCTTCATCGTTTCCCACAGTGCCTGTCGTGCGATCGTCGATAACCCGCGTTGTGTCTCGGACGAGGTCATTCGGGCACTCGCGGACCGAGGCGGCGTGCTGGGTGTTTTCATGATGAGCATGTTTCTCAGCCGCGCCGCTGTTCCTACACCCGCAGACTTCGTCGCGCACATGAGGCACCTGGTGAAAACAGGTGGAGTCGAGGTCGCAGCGATCGCGAACGATTACGCGGTTACTGGGCTGCAGGAAGCCGTCACGAAGGGAAATCGAGAGGCGGCTCGCAAATTCGACGAGTGGTTTGCGACGAGCAACGCACGAGGCGTCCCCGGGTTTGAGCAGCCCCCGATGCACGCGGTGATCCCCGAATTCAATTCGAGCGAGCGGATTCCACGCATCCAACGCGCATTGGAGCAGGGGGGCTTCAGGGCCAGCGAGATCGACAAGATCCTCAGTGGCAACTGGTTACGGGTTTTTCGGGAGGTATTGCCGGCATGAGCCAGATCCGCTACTGCATCGTCCTCTTGTTGTCCTCGGTGCTCTCGAGTGCTCGGGCGCTGGCAGGTGAGGCGACCGACAACACCGTATACGTGCAGGCGGGATCGCTCCTGGAGGATCCTGCCAGCGGCAAGGTCGAGCACAATCGGACTCTCGTCATCCGCGATGGGAAAATCGTGGCGATTCAGGATGGCTTCACCACCGGCCCCGGGAAGACCATCGATCTGCGCAAACAATTTGTGTTGCCGGGCCTCATCGACAGTCACGTGCACCTGTGTCACGAAAACGGCCCGAACGATTTTCTGCGGCGAGTGGTGCAGACGCAGGCCCGCGATGCGATCGACGGGGCGTATTTTGCGCGCCTCACGTTGGAGGCAGGTTTTACGACGGTTGCCGATCTGGGCGATGAGAATGAAGGGATTTTCGCCGTTCGCGATGGTGTGGCCGCAGGCCGCATTCCGGGCCCGAGGATTATCGCGGCGGGCAATGCCATCAAGCCCGATGGCGGCGCCGACTTCGGCTATCGTCCCGAGGTCACGCGTGCCATCGCTGCGGACAGCATGTGTAGTGGTGCGGACGGCTGTCGGGCACTGGTGCGCCGTAAAGTCCAGCGCGGCGCCGACATCATCAAGGTCATCGCCACCGGTGCGGTCCTCTCGGAATCGCGTCATGGATTGGGTGCGCAATTTACGTATGAGGAGTTGGCCGCGATCGTTCAGACCGCGCACATGCTCGGCCGGCGGGTTACGGCCCACGCCCATGGCGCCGACGGGATCAACGCGTTTCTGCGGGCTGGTGGGGATTCGATCGAGCACGGCAGTTTTCTAGATGATGAGTCGGTTCGGCTGTTCAAACAGTCCGGCGCCTACCTCATCCCGACCTTGCTCGGTGCGGCGACGACCGCGGAATGGGCCGCCGATCCGAACAGCTGGCTGAGTCCCACGATCCGCGCGAAGGCACTTCAGTGGCACAAGCAGGTCATGATCATGGGGCGCAGGGCCCTTCAGGAGCATCTCAAGGTTGCGTTTGGAACCGACTCCAGCGTCAGCCGACACGGCCAGAATGCTCGCGAATTCGTCTTGTTGACTCAGGTTGGCTTTACTCCGTTGCAGGCGATCCAGACTGCAACGGTCAATGCGGCTGACCACCTCGGGATCGGCGCGGAGGTCGGCTCCCTCGCGCCCGGCAAGTCCGCGGACCTGGTGGCCGTCAGCGGCGATCCTCTGACGGACATCAGTCTGCTGCAGCGGGTCCGGTTCGTGATGAAGGAGGGCAGGATCTACAAGGACGAGAGCTTGTAGCCGTAACGCGCATCCAGCCCCAACTCGCGCACGATCGCCCAGCCGCGTGCGAGCGCGGCGGCATCGAGACCTGACAGCGGCTTGCGCAGGTCTCCCACGGGCAGGCCGCAAGCTCGCATCAGTCCTTTGATGGCCACCGGATTGATGGCGGAGTAGTTGAAATGCAAAAGGGGCAACAGCTCGAGATAGCGCTTCGCGAAGCGGGCGGCCGGCGCGCGTGACCAGGGTGTCGAGAGCTCGGTCATCTCGGCCGGCGCGATATTACCGCTCATATTGGCCGTGCCATGGCCGCCGAGCGCCATAGTGGGCACGACCAACCCGAGGTTAGGCGAATCGCAGCACATGACGGTCACATCGGGCCGCGCGGCGAGGATCTGGGCGACCTGCCCGACCCGGGTAGTGGATTCCTTGTGGATCACGATGTTTGGATGTCTGAACAGGCGCAACAGGTGGTCCCAATGCAGATCCGTCTTCACCCGCGGCGCGTTGTTGTAGATCCCCAGCGGTAACTGCACTGCATCGGCCACTTCGAAATAGAACCGCTCGATATCGGCCTCGGGGGCACATAGGTAGGGCGGCGCGGCGATGATGGCGCCATCGGCGCCGTTGGCCTGCGCGAAGCGCACATTCTCGATGACCTGTGCGGCGGTGGGGCCCGTGCACCCATAGAAGAACTTCATGCCCGCCGGGCGCAGCCTGAGCGTTTCGACCACGATTTGCCGTTTCTCGTCCGGCAGCAACGAGGAAGGCTCCCCCGTCGAGCCCATGAACAGGATGGCACTGGTTCCGTGCGTCCGCTGCCGCTCGATCAGCTCGCGCCAGGCACCAAAGTCGACGGCGCCCCGCGCATTGAAGGGAGTCACTGAAGCAACGAAGGAGCCTTCAATACGGATCTTGCTCATTTGGGTCCACCGTCTCGCTCTTTACAGCTAACGAGCGTCGGCAGCCCGGAATCCTCCACTCTCATCGGTCGACTGGCGGAAAAACTGCGCCGCGACGCTCTATTCAAGAGATGACGGAAGGTCAGTCGCGAGGTCTCATGGGGAAGCGGTTTTGCTGCGCGATCACGCTGATCGCAATCGGATGGGCCATCGCGGGGCTGGCGGCAGCAGCGGCCACCGACACGCAATCCATCGCGGTAGCCGTTCGAGACCAGGCCCTGTCGGGCCAGTCTGTCGCCTGGAGTCTGTTGAGTGAGTTGACTACCGACATCGGCACGCGTCCGGCGGGATCCGCGGCGGAGCGTGCTGCGGCGGACTGGGCCGCTGCCAAGCTGCGGGCTTTCGGATTCTCCAATGTCAGTTTGCAGCAGTTTCCGATGGTTGCCTGGCATCGTGGCATCGAACACGTCGAGCTGCTCGGCGCATACGGTCCACAGACACTCGCTGCCGCTGCCCTGGGCGGCTCGCCACCCACTCCGGCGCAGGGTGTGGCAGGGGAAGTTGTGGCATTTTCCTCGCTGCAGGCGTTACAAGCGGCTCCGGCCGAAGCCCTCGCCGGCAAGATTGCGCTGATCACCCGCAAGCTGGTCGTAACCCAGGATGGTACCGGGTATCTGGCGGCGCTCGGCGGGCGCTCCAGGGGGCCCGCCGAGGCAGCCCAGCGGGGCGCGGTTGGATTCCTCATGCGCTCGCTCGGCACCGGGGGACATCGATTTGCGCACACCGGCTCCACTGCCTATGCCGGCGACACCGGTCCCATCCCTGCATTCGCATTGGCTGCAGCCGATGCGGACCAGATCGAGCGGCGCAGGGCTGCCGGGGAGAAGGTGCATGTCCGGCTGTTCTCGAGTGCCTCGTTCTCGAAAGACGCTCAGTCGCAGAATGTCATCGCGGAGATCCCCGGGAGGGATCGTCCGGAGGAAGTTGTTCTGATCGGCGCGCACCTGGATTGTTGGGACCTTGGCACCGGCGCGATCGACGATGGCTCGGGAGTGGCCATCGTGACCGCCGCCGCAAAGCTCATCCTGGAGCAACCGCGCCGACCCCGGCGCACGATCCGCGTGGTGCTCTTCGGTGCGGAGGAAGTCACACAGCCTCACGCTCAGCCGCTCGGTGACAAAGTCTACGTACGAGCCCATGCCGCGGATATCGGCTCGCACGTACTCACGGGCGAGAGTGATTTCGGTGCGGGTTGGATCTACTCGGTGTCATTGCCGCGCGGCCTGGCTGATACCCCTTTCGCCGCGACCCTCGGTGAGTTGCTCGGACCGGTCGGAACCGACATCTCCAAGTGGGACGCGGAGCATACGGGCACGGATGTCAAACCTCTGGTTGATCTCGGGGTCCCGTCCTTCAAGCTCAACCACGATGGCAGCCGTTATTTCGAGTACCACCACACCGTCGACGATACGCTGGACAAAATTGAGCCGGCCACTCTGTCTCAGAATGTGGCCGCGTGGGCCACGTTGGTCTGGCTCGCTGCGGATACCGACATCAATTTTCGAATGGGCTCACAGCCGTGAACCGGCGCGAGTTTCTCGGAGCGGCCTCGGTCGTGCTGTCGGAGCGTATACGTGCTGCGTCCAAGGCGCGTTCCGGCCCTGCGTTCGACTATGACAGCGCCTGGGTGATCGATGGCTTGGGGACGATCGATGATCCGAGCCCGGGCGATCTCCCCGAGTCACCCCCATCGACACAATTGGTGCGAGATCTTGCCGAGTGCGGCATCACCGCCGTGAATGTGACGCTGGAAGTCGGAACCAGCGGTGATCTCTTCGCCAGGACTGTGGCGAAGATCGCTTCCTTCGATGAGAAGGTGGCCGCGGCCGAGCACGTATTGACTCGCGTACGCAGCTACTCGGATCTACAACGGGCGAAGCAGACACACCGCGTCGGGCTCATCTACAACGTGCAGAACACACTCTGGCTCGAGTCGGATCTCGCACGCGTGGCCACCCTCCAAGCCCTGGGGTTGCGACAGGTGCAACTGACTTACAACGTCCGCAACGCCGTCGCAGACGGATGTCTCGAGCCATCCGATGCGGGCCTGAGTCATCTGGGCCGCGATCTGGTGGCCGAGTTGGGCCGATCTCGCGTGGTCATGGATCTGAGTCATGCCGGCAGGACGACGATCGCACAGGCCATCGCACTCGCGAGCCGCCCTCCGGTGATCAGCCACACCGGGTGCCGCGATCTCAACGACCATCCGCGGAATGTCTTTGATACCGAGCTGCGCGCGCTAGCCGACAAGGGGGGCGTGGTGGGTATCTATTTCATGCCCTTTCTGGCCAAAGAAGGCACGGCGCACGATGCGGACCTCATCCGCCACCTCGAGCACGCGGTGAGTGTCTGTGGCGAGGACCATGTAGGGCTGGGGACGGACGGTTGTATATCCACCGTCACTCTCGATGATGAATATCGGGAGCGGCTGCGCCGCAAAGCGGCGACCCGCGCGGCACGGGGCGTTGCAGCCCCCAATGAAGGCGCGGACGCCTACGAGTTGATTCCAGAATACAACGGCCCGGGAAAGTTTCGCCGCCTGGCCGCCGACCTGGCGCGCCGGGGCTGGCCCGACCCGCGCATTGCCAAGATTCTGGGGGGCAACTTCGCCCGAGTCTATCGGGAGGTCTGGGGAATCTGAGGCCGTACGCCTCGAGACATGGCGGAAACTGCTCCCACGCCCGCTCATATCAATCAGTACGGCCGCACATGCGAGCCGTCGATACGGGGGAGCTGTCACTTGGGGAATTTTATGACTTTGGCCCGGCGCGCCGCAGGCCTGCCGTCGACATTTCCGCCCGCCCACGTGCCGGCGGAGTTGGATGCGGAAATCATTCCGTTCGACTCCGGTTTTGCCTTTCCGCAGCTGCTGCCCGATCTGACCCGCTTCGCCACGGACGCGCTCGGGCCACACCGGCAGGAGTCGTTGCAGTACGGCGTGGGCCAGGGCCATCCGCAACTGCGCGCCTGGATTGCCAGCTACATGAATGAGGACGGCGGCCGTCTGAGCGCGGCCAACATCCTGATTGTCAACGGCGCCAAAGGCGGGCTCGATCTGATCTGCCGCTTGCTCGTCGACGAAGGCGATGCGGTCGTGGTCGCGGTACCGGTCTACTTCACGGCCATTCCACTGTTCCGCAACTTCGGCGTCGAGTTCATCCAGGCCGAGCAGGACGCAGAAGGCATCGATGTGGAGGCCCTGGAGGGCTTGCTCCAACAGCGCTCGCGGCAAGGCTTGCCGCCCCCAAAATTCATCTATGACGTGGCCGATTTCCACAACCCCTCCGGGCTGAGCCTGTCGGCCGCGCGCCGGACTGCGCTGGTACAGTTGGCCATCCGCCGCGGAATCCCTCTGATCGAGGATAATCCGTACCGCCGCGTGCGCTTCGAGGGCGGAGCATTGCCAACGCTCAAATCCTTGGATGTGAGCGGTGATACGGTCATCCATGTTGGCACCTTCTCCAAGCTGATCGCGCCCGGTTTGCGGCTCGGCTGGGTGGCCGCGCACGAGTCGCTCATCGCCCGGATGATCCGCCTGAAATCCGATGGTGGCTGCAGTCCGTTCATGCAGCGGGTCGTGTTGGGGTTCTGCAGCTCGTCCGATTTTGCCGACCATGTCCGCAAGGTGCAGCGCACTTATCGGGAGCACCGGGACCGGATGGTGACGGCCATCCATCGTGAGCTTCCGGGCGTTACCGTAGTGCTCCCGCAAGGCGGCTACTACTTGTGGCTCACGCTGCCTGAGGGTGTGGACAGCGACTTACTCGCCCAGCGTGCCGAGGCGGCTGCGGTACACATCATTCCGGGCACAAAATTCTTTCCCAACGCAGACGAGAGAACATTGGCGCGCGCCAAGCGTCACGTACGGCTGTCTTATAGCTTTGCCACCTTGGAGCAGATCGACGAAGGTCTGCGCCGCCTTGCTCCGATCTATCGCTCCCTCGCCGCGGTTTGATTGCATGGCACCGCGGGATGTCGCGCTCACGCGCGCGGACGCGTGTGTCGAATTCCGCAATGTCAGCAAGAGCTACGACGGCAAGCACCAGGCCGTCGACAACCTCAGCTGCACTATCCGGCGCGGCGAGTTCCTGACTTTCCTGGGGCCTTCCGGCTCGGGCAAGACCACCGCGCTCATGATGCTGGCCGGGTTCGAGACACCGAGCTCCGGGGAGATCCTGCTCAATCATCGCTCACTCGCCAGCCAGCCGCCGCAACGGCGCAACATGGGTGTGGTCTTCCAGAATTATGCGCTGTTTCCGCACATGTCGGTGGCGCAGAACATCCGTTTTCCGCTCGCTGTGCGCGGGATCGCGGCGAGGGAATCACGCGAGCGTGTGGCACAGGCACTGGAGCTCGTGCAGCTACGCGGGTTCGACAAACGCCGGCCCGCGGAGCTCTCCGGTGGCCAACAACAGCGCGTCGCACTCGCCCGCGCGCTCGTCTTCAACCCCGATGTCGTCCTCATGGACGAGCCTCTCGGCGCGCTGGATCAGAGGCTGCGGGAGCAGTTGCAGCTCGACATCAAGCGCATCCAGATGGAGCTGGGCATCACAGTGCTCTATGTGACGCATGACCAGGACGAGGCGCTGCGGATGTCGGATCGGATCGCGGTGTTTGCCCACGGACGGGTCTTGCAACTCGCGGCGCCCCGGGAGTTGTACGAGGAGCCCACGTCCGCCTTCGTCGCGCAATTCGTGGGCCAGAACAACCAACTCGAGGGGGTGATTGTCTCCACCGAGCAGGATCGGTGTGTGGTGCGCACGACGCACGGGCTGATTGTTCGTGCCCGCATGGTGGGCGCCTGCGCAATTGCTGCGCCAATACTGCTTGCCATTCGTCCGGAGCGCATTGGCGTGGGTGAGCCTCGGCAGGCGGCAAACGCCTTCCAAGCCGTCGTGAAAGAGGTGGCTTATCTCGGTGATCACTTGCGGGTGCAATTGGCACTCAACGAGTATGAGAGCGTCTTTGCCAAAGCAACTCAGACGCCGCGTGAGGGTTGGCAGGTCGGCGCACGGCTGACAGTCTGCTGGGATACCGAGAGTTGCCGGGCCTTTCCGGTGGAAAATCGCGCCGCAGGGGAGGGACTCTCGTGAGTCTTTTGCAATTGTTGGCGCGGAGCATCGGGGCTGTTTGTGTTGGTGGGTTGCTGATTTCCTGCGGCAATGCCGACACGCATCGGCAGGTCACCGTGGTGGGTTGGGGTGGATCGTCGCAAGAGGCGCACCGCCAGGCGTATTGGACAGCCTTCGCGCGCGAAACCGGCATCGCCGTGAAGGAGGATGTTTGGCACGGCGGCATCGGGGTGCTGCGCACCAAGGTGCGGGGCGGGGCCTCCGGGTGGGATGTCGTGCAGGTGGAAGCTCAGGAGCTGTTGCTCGGCTGCGAGGAGGGCCTGTTCGAGCGCTTGGATTGGCAATCGCTCGGCGGCCGCGCGGCTTACATCCCACCGGCCGTGAGTGACTGTGGCGTGGGATCGATGGTCTGGTCGGAGCTCTTCGCCTACGACGGCAATCGATTCCAACAGGGCCCCCGCAGCTGGGCGGACTTCTGGGACGTGCGGCGCTTTCCGGGCAAGCGCGGGATGCGCCGTACCCCGACGTACACCCTCGAGTTCGCACTCCTAGCTGACGGGGTGCCGCCTGAGCAAGTGTACGCGGTGTTGCGCACACCGGCGGGAATAGACCGCGCCTTCCGCAAGCTCGATGAGCTCAAGCCCGACATCCTATGGTGGACCACGGTATCGCAAGTGCCCGACCTGCTCGCCTCGGGCGAGGTCGCCATGTCAGTCACCAGCCCGGGCCGGCTGGTCGTGTTGAATCATCGGGAGGGCCGCAACTTCCGCATCGTGTGGGACGGCAACATCCACTCGGTGGACTTCTGGGCCATCCTGAGCAACAGCACGCATAAAGCCGAAAGCCGCGCCTTACTACGGTACATGAAGACCCCGGTGCACGAGATGCGGCTGCCGGAGTTCATTCCTACCGGATTGTCGAACAAAGCCTCGATCGCGGGCCTCGCGCCGGAGTTGAAGCGGGACACCCCCTCGAATCCCGATAACCTGCGGCACTCGGTCGAGCTGGATGCGGCCTTCTGGGTTGAGAACCTCGAGCCGCTGTCGCAGCGGTTCAACGCCTGGCTCGCCCAATGAGCCGCAATACTCTGACCGCTGGACTGCTGCTCGGACCCCTGGTCCTGCTGCTGCTCGGTAATTTTCTCGCGCCCATCGCTTTGCTGTTGACTCACGCCGTAGAGGACCGCGAAGTCGCCGCGGCATGGCCGCGTACAGCGGCAGCGCTTCGTGAGTGGGATGGGCGAACGCTGCCCAGCGAGGCGATTGCGGCGGACTTCGCGCGCGAGCTGGCGGACTCTCTCCAGGCAGGCACCTTCGCCGCCGCGGTTAACCGTCTCAATTACGACAGTGCCGGATGGCGCACTCTGCTGGCCCGCACCGCCACTGCTCTGCCGTTGCCGCAAGGCGCCACGCTGCAGGCGCTGGGAAGAATCGATCCCCGGTGGACCCAGCGCGAGAGCTGGTTGGCGCTGAAGGCCGCGGCGGGCCCGTATACGGCGTCTTACCTGTTGAGTGCGGTTGATCTACGTCGTTCCTCCGGCGGGGGCCTCGAGCGAGTTGCGCCCAACCAGGCTGTGTTCGTAAATGCTTTCGGGCGCACGTTCGGTATCAGCATGGTCGTGACTTTGGGGTGCGTGCTGTTGGGTTATCCCGTGGCCTATGTGCTCGCAGGGCTCCCCAGCCGGGTGGCGAACATCCTGCTCATATTCGTCGTCCTGCCGATGTGGACCTCGGTGTTGGTGAGGACGACCGCGTGGATGGTGCTGCTACAGAGCCACGGAGTCATCAACGACCTTCTCATCCGGCTGGGAGTCGTTTCCCATCCGGTGGAGCTCATCTATAACCGCACCGGCGTCTACATCGCGATGATCCACGTGCTGCTGCCTTACACGGTGTTGCCGTTGTATGGCCTGATGCGCGGCCTTGCGCCGGTGAGCGTGCAGGCAGCACTGTCCCTGGGCGCCACGCCGCTCAGGACTTTCTGGGAGATCTACCTCCCACAGACGTTGCCCGGCATCACGGCCGGGGCCTTGATCGTCTTCATTCTCTCGCTGGGGTACTACATCACCCCGGCGCTGATCGGTGGACCCGCCGACCAGATGGTCAGCTCGTTCATCGCTTTCTATACCAATCAGTCCCTCGACTGGGGACGCGCCGCCGCGTTGAGCCTGGCCCTGCTCCTCGCTACGGGTGTGTGCGTCGCCCTGTACGGACGTATCGCGGGCGCACGCGAGACGGTGTTGCGATGATCGAGCTTCATCCCGGCACCCGCGTCATCGACTTGCTGAACCGTCGCGCGCTGTACTGCGGGTGCGCGCTCACTTTGGCATTCCTGATTGCGCCGCTGGTCGCGATCATGCCCTTGTCTTTCAATTCCGGATCGTTTCTGACCTATCCGCTGGCCGGTCTGTCATTGCGCTGGTACTCCAACCTGGTGACCGGCGGCGACTGGCTGAGCGCTGTCGGCAACAGCCTGTGGGTGGCCACAGCGGTGGCGGTGCTCGCGACGCCGTTGGGCACGCTGGCCGCCCTCGGTCTCGCGCGCTTGCCGCGACCTGTCAAGCCTCTTGTGATGACGGTGCTGTTGGCGCCGATGTTTGTGCCCGTGATCATCGTGGCCGTAGCAACCTACCTCGTCTACGCGCCCTTGGGCCTGGCTGATACCTACTCGGGCCTCATTCTGGCTCACACAACACTGGCGGCGCCTTTCGCGGTCGTGTTGATAAACGCGGCATTGCAGGGCGTGGATCCGAGCGTGCTGCGTGCCGCCGCCAGCCTGGGCGCCCCGCCGCCTACCGTGATGCTGCGGGTTCTGCTGCCTTTGATCGCGCCTGGTGTGGTCGCGGCGGCCGTCGTGTCGTTTGCAACGTCTTTCGATGAAATCGTCGTCGCGCTATTCCTCGCGGGCACCGAGCACAAGACATTACCTATGAAGATGTTTGAAGGAGCACGTGACGAGATCAGTCCAGCTATCACGGCAGCGTCCACGGTACTGGTGATGACGTCGCTGCTGTTTCTGGGGGTAGTGGAGGCAGTGCGCCGCCGGCGCGAAAACAACATAACCATCAGATCGGGAGGCAAGTGAGATGAGCCGAAATCATGCATTCAGCGTACCCGGCACGGTCGCTCTGATATTGAGCAGCACTCTCGCGAGCGCTGCGGCACACGCGCAGACAGCGGGGGATAGTCCGAAGGCCAGTGCGGATGCGCCCGCGGATGGGCCCCAGTTGGAGGAGGTCGTGGTCACGGGCTCGCGTATCAAGCGCCAGGGCTTCGACACCGTCCAACCGGCCTTGGTGACGGACTCCCAGGAGCTCGAGCGCCAAGGTATTACCAACATCGGCGATGCCCTGGCGGAAACGCCAGGCTTTGGCGTCTCGGGCGCCAGCTCGAGCAGCAATCAGAGCCCGTTCGGTGTCGGCGCCACGTTCGTCGATTTCTTCGGGCTCGGCTCGCAGCGTACGCTGACATTGGTCGACGGACGGCGCTACGTCTCATCGAATGCCGCATCCGGGTTCAGTACCGTGAACCCTGGTGGACAAGTGGATCTCGGCTTGATTCCGCTCGACCTGATCGAGCGGATCGAGACCGTCGCCACCGGAGGCGCACCCATCTACGGGGCCGATGCGATCGCAGGGACGGTCAACATCATTCTCAACGACAAGTTCGACGGTGCGAGATTTCGGGGGGAGTACGGCACCACCGAGCATGGGGGCGCCCAAAGCAAGTCATTCGGCCTGTTGCTCGGTCACGATTTGAGTGATTCCGGTCACGTGGTCTTCAGTGCGCAATACGACCGCCAGAGCGGCCTGCAAGACAGCGCTCGCGACTTTCTCGAGCACCGTCCCTTCCTGGTGAGCAATCCCAACAATACCGGTCCGCACGATGGGATATCCGCGCAGCAGGTCCTGCCCGATAGAGTGTTCGCGGGTCTGACGGATGGCGGTGTACCCGTTCCGCAAACGCCGGCATTCGGGCCACTGCCGGCAGGGTCGACCGGCTCGCTTCTGCCCCAGTATCCGCATGGCTTATGGGTATTCGACAACGCTGGGAATCCGCTGCAATTCGGGCCGAACGGGACCCTGGTGCCGTATCGCCTCGGCACGGGACCCTTGACGACCCTGGCCGGCAGCCCTGGACTGTTGGACGCACCGATCACCATGTCCGGCGGCGATGGCATGCGTCGTGAGCACAACAATCTCATCGCACCAAGCAATCGCACCCTTCTGAACCTCCTTGCGCATTACGACGTGGCGCCCGGGGTGCAGGCCTTTACCGAGCTTGCCTATGCGCATAGCCACGCCGAAGAGCGCGAGCTCGTGTCCGCATATACCTCCGCGTTCGGATTCGAGTTGCCGCTGTCGGTCAACAATGCGTTTCTGGCACCGCAGGATCGACAGACGCTCATCAATAACGGCGTGTCGACGTTCGATCTTTCTCGCACGATGAATGACATCACAGACTATCACGCCGCCAATACGAGCCAGGATGTCTATCGGCTCGTCGCCGGCTTGCGTGGCGGCTTCGACGTCGCGGGACATCGCTACTCGTGGGAGGTCTCCTATAACTACGGGGAAAGCTACGGCCGTAGTCAGCTCGTGTATGTCAACGATGCCCATCTGCAGGCTGCGGCGGACGCAGTGATCGATCCGGCTACCGGAAAGGCCGTATGCGCCAGCGGCGCTCCGGGTTGTGTGCCGATAGATCTCTTCGGCGTAGGGCACGAGACGCCCGAGGCGATTGGCTACGTCACCGATATCGGTAGCGGCGTCAATGTGAACAAGCAACAGGACGCGGTGGCCACTCTCAGTGGGGCACTGCCGTTCGGCATAGCCGCTCCTATCGAGTTCAGTACCGGCTATGAGCATCGCAAGGAGAGCGCTGACTTCCGGCCGGACAGTGTGATGTTGGCGGGCGCGGGGCTGATCCCGCCCATCCTGCCGGTGCACGGTGATTACAGCACGAATGAGGTTTACGCCGAGACGCTGATTCCGATCCTTGCGCCCGAGCGCAATCTTCCCGTTGTGAAGAGCTTCTCGCTGGAAGGCTCCGCTCGGTATGTCGACAACTCGCGGGCCGGCGGCGATACGACCTGGAGCGTGGGTACCCGTTTTGCACCTCAGCTTCCGGGTTGGGGTGACGGACTCACCTTCCGGGCCGTCCGCACTCGCGCGATCCGAGCGCCGGCCATTACCGAGCTGTTCCTGACGGCCGCCGGTGGCCTTTCCACCGCCAACGATCCGTGCGACAAGGGTTTCGTCCAAAGCGGGCCCAATCCCGCCGCGCGCGAGGCGAATTGCCGGGCCGCTCTCACTGCGGCGGGCATTACGGACCCCGCGCAGTTCAATTCGTTGGTCGTCAACACCGGGCAACTGGGCACGGCCTCGGGCAATCCCAACCTGCAAAACGAGATTGCCGACTCATGGTCGGCGGGTGTGGTGTATCAGCCCACGAATGCTCCGCACCTGCACCTGGCGGCCGATTGGGTGGACATCAAGCTGCGCAACGGCATCGAATACCTGGAGCTGGAGCAGCTTCTGGATGCATGTTACGACAGCGCGAAGTATCCCAACGTGCCCGCGTGCAACCAGTTCACCCGCGGTACGGGTGTGCATGCCGGCCAGATCACGGACTTCCATACCGGGTTTATCAATAGCTCCTCGACGCATTTCGCGGGCATGATGCTCGATGGAGACTACTTCTTCAATTTAGGCGGCGGGATGGCGCGCGTGGATGCGAAGCTCTTCCATGTAGCCAAGTTCGACCAGGAGCTGTTTGCCGGCTCGACCGTCAACCTGCAGGGCACGGTGGACAGCACCGGAACGTACCCGAATTACCAGGCCCAATTGGACCTCCAATACCATTACAAAAAGCTGACTGCCGGCTGGACCATGAACTACATGAGTCCGGAAAAGATCAGTAACACCGCGACCTACGAGACCAACCCGGCAAACGAGGTGCCGAGCTATCTGCTGGCCCGTGCGAGCCTTGCATATGACATCACCTCCGTGGTTCGCGTGCAGCTGGTCGTCAATAACGCGTTGGATCGAAATCCACCGCTCTCTGTGTTGGTGGCCGGCGGCGACCAACGCTATCGTGCTTATGACTTGCTCGGCAGACGCTACTTTCTGTCGGCCTATGCCAAGTTCTGAGCATAGATCGAGGGGGGCGGCCCGGGTCCGACGTCGTTGCCGAGGTCAATAGTGGGGTTGCGGCTTCTCGGTTCAGCAGTGGTCGTCGGGCTGTGTCTGGCAGTCTGGGCGGGGTCGACACCCCGCCCGCTGCCGGTCACGGCAGACCTGGCTGAGTTCTCCGCCGAGCGAGCGATGCGCGACGTTGTGGTGATTGCCCAGCGCCCGCATCCGACGGGCTCGATGGATCTCGAGCGCGTTCGGCAATACCTGGCTCATAGGTTGACGGAGTTGGGCTTGCATGCCGAGGTACGGCAGTCGAGCGAAGGTGTGTTCTCGCAGGTGACCGCCGGTCCTCGTGCGGGTAACACCATCCTTGCTGGCCAGGTCCGTAACATTGTGGCCGTCAAGCCCGGCCGGGACCCGAACGCACCGGCCGTCCTGGTGATGTGTCACTACGACACGGTGGCGAGCTCTCCGGGCGCGGGTGACGATACAGCAGGCGTTGCGGCTGCCCTGGAAATCGCCCGTGCACTGCGGGTGCGCCCTCAACAGATGCGCGATGTGATCTTCCTTTTCACGGATGGTGAGGAAGCGGGGCTGCTCGGAGCGGAGGTGTTTTTCCGCGCAGATCCCCTCCGGTCGCACGTGGGTGCCGTTCTCAACATGGATACGCGCGGTGACGGCGGCCGCGCCCTCATGTTCGAGACGGGACCCGGCAGCGATGGGTTGCTACAAGTCTTTGCATCCCGGGTCAGCGCGCCGTCGGCCGATTCGCTAGCCGTTTATCTCTATCGGCAACTGTCGAACAACACCGATTTCACGGTGGCGGCACGCCACGGGTACCCCGGTCTGAATTTTGCCTTCATCGGCGAACAGCTGGCCTATCACACGCCCTTGTCGACACCGGACCATCTGGACCGCGGCAGCCTGCAAGATCTCGGGCAGCAGGTTCTGGCGATGACGGGTGGGTTGGCGGATGCCACGCGATTGTCGGGGCGAGAGACGGGCAGGGTCTTTTTCGATGTGCTCGGTCATTGGCTCGTGGGCTACCCGCCGGCTGTAGGGTGGTTCTGGTGCGCGCTGATTGTGGGGCTGATGGTTCTGATTGGGATGCGGCTCGCTGCGGGGTTGCGTGCCGCCCGGGATAGAGCCTGTCCGCTGAAGGGCAGCCGTCTGTGGTTGGGATGTGCTGTTGGGGCTGCGACGGTGGGGCTCGTATTCGTCGTGCAATTCGCGGTGCTCGTCTTGATGGGGTGGCTCAGCCCGGGCGGCGAGATTCCCTTCGGGCGGGCATTGATGCTCGGACATTTCCATCTCTTGCTGGCCGCGTGCGTTCTGTGTACCAGCGCGGTCACCCTTTTGTTGATGCAGCTCCCGTTGCGCTGGGCGGCGCGGGGCGCTGACTATGGCGCGCTCGGGGATTTTTGCAGCGAGCGGATGCGCGCGGCACAACTGGGTGCCCTGGTTCTTCCTGTGATTGTGACCATCGGCTTGCAATCGATCGCTCCGGCCATGGGGTTCATGGCGATCGTGCCAACGTCAGGCGCTTGCATCTGCGTG
>Ga0105240_10000926_pt1 | contig 52247 bp, 44 predicted proteins | sample KBSC54metaG_FD_80426 | JGI IMG/M metagenome (GOLD analysis project Ga0105240, IMG submission 80426) | Corn rhizosphere microbial communities from Kellogg Biological Station, Michigan, USA - KBS C5-4 metaG | ecosystem: Host-associated > Plants > Roots > Rhizosphere > Soil | place: Michigan, USA... | reverse complement strand
TCGTCCTGGATGATGAAATCGGGTGGCAGCAGTCGACCGCCCGGCAGTTTCGTTCCCTGCGGTGAATCGCACGGTCCATAGAAGCCACGCTTGTCGTAACGCTCCACGCGCCCGAAGAAGCCCCCGACTGGGCCAGTCCACGGCAACGCCGCGAACTTATCCACCGTCGCGATGATGAAGCACGGCAGACGGCGGTAAATCGGTTCATCCACGGCGATGATCGGCAGAGGAAGCCCCCGCCCGAACGCGCACGACCGGTTGATGCAGGAAACCCGCAGGTCGTCCGGAGCGTCCTGCTTCGGCTCCAGCCGGAAGGAAAGCCGCGTGAACTTGGTTCCGCACCAGGGGCACTCCTCGAGCGGGATCGGCGAGGGATTGCGGTCGTTGTCCCAGAACTTGCGCGTACGATGGTAAGCGCAGTTCTGATCTTTGTCGCCCTTTTTGCCCATGCGATTGGGACTGGCGGCGCGACCCACCCACAGCCCGATCTCGAACGGCCAATCGCCGAATTTAACGGCGTCCTTTTGGCGCAGCAGTTCGAGGGCGCAAATCAGCGTGGCAGCACGGCCTAACTGGTCGAGTGTGAGGAGTCGGAGCGTATAGCGCATCAGAACACTCACGCCAGCCGACTGGATTCCGGGATTCTTAAAGCGCCGCAACAACAGGGTGAATGCAGCCAGCCCGAGATACGCCTCGGTCTTGCCGCCGCCGGTGGGGAAAAATAGGAGGTCCACCACCTCGCGCTCCGGATTGCCGGGTTCGGCGATTCCCACCAGGTTCATCAGAATGAAGGCCAACTGGAACGGCCGCCAGGCAGGCTGAATGCTTTCCGGCGGCTTCCCGGCGATCACACCGAGCCGGCGTCTGGCCGCTTCCGCCATGACCTGATTCGCCAGCCGGAACGCGTCCAGGCAAGTGGGGACGTCGAGCAGCGCGATCCCGCGTTCGATGCGCTCGGCGGCAAGCCGGGCGCGCTGCAATAACTCCTCGCCGGTCTCGCGCCGCTTTGCCGGGCTACTCGGGACATCCGCAGCCTGGTCTTCGATCCACTTCCGGTATTCGCTCACGAGGGGCGAGAGCATCGCACCGGCGTCGGCACCGTCCTGGAGACGGCTGAGAGCGTCCATCGAAAGCTCAACTCCGGCGATTGAGGCAGGCGCGACGCGGTCGACCTCAGCTCCGGGAATCCAGCACGTGCGGACCAGGCTGCAAGTCCCATCCAGGACAACAGCGTCCGTCGCCACGTTGTGGCCGACGGCGAACTCGCCGGTATTGCGGTATTGCAGGTCGCCGACGCGCTCGTCCCAGTCCTCGCTGGCAAGGCTGCGCAAGTCCGGCCGGGGCAGGAATTGACCTTTGACCTCGATCTGGACCTGGAATACGAAGGCCTCGTCCTTTCTCTCGTCTGGCGCTGGAGTGCGGCGGTTCACGATGAAAACGGAGACTGTGCGGGCGCCGGGCGGTACACCAGCCTCCTCCGCCAACGCGCCCACGGGCCTGGCAAGGAAGGCGATCTTGAGGCCGTCGCTCGCGGGCACCTCAACTTCGCGCGCTTTGCCGTTGGCCTGAGTCAAATCAAGGACGATGGTTTCGGCGCGGTCGATGCGAGGCCACTCCTCGGATGAGTCGGGCCGGAGATGGTAATCGCCCCAGGAGGCGCGTACTCTCAGGTGCTGGACGCCGGGCGGGACCAGGACGCTGAGACCGATGGAGGATGGCAAGTAGCGCTGCCGCGCTGCAGCAGGCTCCGGGGCAACGTCGTCGTCCAGTCCGCCGCCTTCTCCCGCTTGATCCAGTTCTTCCGTGCTGGATTCGTCAGTGCGTTGCTCGTGGGCGGCCTCGAGTGGGGCCAGAAATCCGGTCAGGTACCAGCGGGAGGGCGACTGTGGCAAGACTTCGGCGATATCGCCCAGGTTCTCCGCGGGGCCGACAAGATCCAGCCTGAGCGCCTCTACGAGCTTTTCGCGGACTTCGACAGAACTCGTCTGAGTTGCCATAGTCAGGCCTTTTCTTCCTCGGGCAGCAGACTCAAATTTAGGTCCGTGCCTTCCTTCTTGCTTCGCCTTCTTCTACCGTTGGTCTTTGGCGAATCAACGTCAGCTGCACCTGCCAATAGCGGCGGCTCTGGAGATAAGTTCCCCTCTTCCAAAACCCGCTGTCGATTCAGGTCAAGCAAACGCGCCAGTACGTCATCACGTAAGTCATCGGGCCAACGATATCGGTGCCGCTTTCGACGTGAAGGTCCGGCGTTGTCATCGTCCTCTTCCTCATCGGACTCCGGTATGAATTCCCAGCGCGGTTCGATATCTGACCAACCATATGCTTCGAGTACCGAACGGTCCATCCGCTGATGGAGCTCGCGAAGTCGGATAATGGCTGGGAGATCGCAGTCGGGATCGTGAAACCAGTTGTAGATGCCAGTCAGGCCTCTAGCTTTGACCTTCATCAAGTCGCTTCGGAAGCTATAATAGGCCTCCCCTATCGTATCCAGGTCTGAACTACAGATATCTGCAAGATTTCCCAGCGGAAATGGAAAAGTCTCTAGGCAATCGCTCGGCGCATAATGTAAGCGGTCCTCGAGAGTCGCACTGAAAAAACGCGCCCAAACCTCGTGAACACGGCTCTGAAGGCAAGCGAAAGTACGGTAATCTGCCCGCGGGATGACGGCCAGTTGTTTGCTGGCTACAGTGCGAGCATCAATGAAGACGAAGGAAAGGTGCTTGCTCATGAGAGGCGCAACCAGCACGCGGGAACGTCCACGAGTTGCTCGCATGAGGCCCGGTCGGCGCTCGGCGAATTGCCACCAATACCTGCGGTAGTTCTCGCGATTGTCCAAGATCCGTTCGGCCTTTACTTTGGTTTCAACTATGGCTAATAGATCGGGGTAATCGGCTGCTACAGATTCGGGATAGTCGAGCGGCACGATGCCGGTCCTAATGAAGTCTCCACGCTCGTCTTCAACACACTCTCGCCAAAGAACCCCGACATCCTCACGGCGCAAAGGCCAATCTTCGAAATTTATGACGTAGCGGTGATGAGACTGAGTCGGACTATCGTTCAGTTCTTCCGCACCCAAAAACGGGAATATACGTTCCCGATTATTCGGAGAACGCGCGATCAGACGTTCCATTTCGGCCAGTGGGGTAGCCACACCTTTCGTATCGGTGTCGTCGAATGTGAAGCCCATGCCGCAAATGTACATGCCTATGAAACTCGCGCTCTCGTTTGCACGCAGGTGGACAGGATCTTGGTGGCCTCCATCGTGAAAAAGGTACGCCGTGATTCGTGACACTTTTCGATCGTCGAGCAAATAGGAACCAGGTACATCGCCCTTTGCCACATGGACGACGCTTACCATGACTGCCGCTTGACCCGGCCACCTAAGCTGCTTGCGCGCCCGATAGATCGTCCCTCCGTGTGTGCAAACCCACCGTAACCCAGAAGAGCGCGTATCACCTTGTCCGATTGTGTTAGTCGCGATCAGGCCAAACCGGCCAGATGGCCGAAGTAGAGTGAAAGCGCGGCGGAAGAAGTGGGCGACGAGGTCCGAATTTCCGTGTGACTGCTCGTGCAAAGCCTTAAGCCAGTCGGGATATGCACCGGCGTGAGCGGCGATAAGCGTGTTCTTACCTGCAAATGGAGGATTCCCCACGATCACATCGAAGCCACCCGTGACACTGCCTTTGGCATCAAGCGCGAAAACTTCCGGAAACTCCAATTCCCAATGGAACGGCAAAACACCTTTGGGACCACGTCGCAGCAGTGCCACAGCCTTCTCAATCGGTTCGGCAAGTTCGAGCTTACCGAGGTCCTTGAGCGCCGCCTCCATCTGCTGCCGCAACTGTGTACGCGCTTCCTCGCGCAGCTTTGGCTTATCGGCAGAAAAGAAAGCTGCAAGGACGGCATCCCCGGCCAACCGTAACCAGTAGAGTTCCTGTTCCGCGACATCGAGCTTTTGTTGCAGCGTCGCGTACGGCGTATCGTCCGCGGCTGAGAGAATGCGCCGACGCGCGTCACTTACACGGTCGATCCTCCTTCGAATTTCCTGTTCCAGGAACGTCTGCTGTTCGGCGGGAAGCCAGTGGAAAGCGGCGATCTGGCGACGTGTCAATCCGGCCAGCGAATCTCCGGCCCGCAACGAGTGATCGAGAAACGTGAACGGGTGATCCTTGGCCAGAGTCGCCAGCCATAGCGACAACTTGGCCAAGTCGGCCGCCATGGGATTTTTGTCCAAGCCGTACAGGCAGCGCTGAGCGATCTGCCGCATCGCGAGCAGCAGTTCGTCTTCATCCGGCGGCAAAACGGGCGCCTGGTTATGCGTGTGCCATGCCTTGACGAGGGCCTCGCCCAACTGCCGGCACGCTTCCACCAGGAACGCCCCAGAGCCCATGGCCGGGTCGCACACCTTAAGACTCAAGATCTGCTCCGGCGTGGGGTCGTCACCGATCTGTTGGAGAACCGGGCGCAATGCGGCGTCCACAATCGGGGCGGTCAGTGTGCTCGGCGTGTAGTGCGAACCGCTGCGGCGCCGCTCATTCGATGGCTGGAAGATCATCGCGCCGGCAGGCACCACGTTGGGCGTGACATTCCGGGCGATCTTCCGCTCCAGGGCCACTAGAAGATCATCGACCGTCGCGGCGTTCTTCAAGGCATCGGCGGAGTTGCCTGATAGCTTCTGATCCGTCGTTTCAGCCAGCGACTTCAGGCGTTTATCGCCTGCTATGCGCAGCAGTTCCTCAAGGTTCACAGCCGCGGGCGCGCCGTGCTTCTTGGCGGGCCGGATAGCGATGGAAGGGCCCCCGGCAACGTGCAAATCGAAGCCCATGATAGCCTCGTAGACGCTGCCGATCTGCTCGACCGCCAGGGTGCGGTAACTCAGCCGTTCACCCTCCAGCACGATGAGTTTCGATAACACCCGATAGAGGACACCATCGGAGACCCGCGGAATCACAGGCTCATCAGATCGCTTCTCCCGGCCTTCCAGGAAAAGATACCGGTCCGGATCGAAGAGATAACCCTCGCGCGCCGGAATCTGCATGCCGCCGTGACGGCCACCCCGGTAGATCAAGCGGAACAACGCCAGGAGTTGCGCCCAGGCCCCATAGCGCTGATCCATCGTGTCCGGGTACCGCCCTGCGTCGGCGCGCAGCCGCTCGTACAGGCCCGTGACGGAGTAGAAGTTCGAGTAGACCGGGTCCGTCGATAGCAGGCCGCGATCCTCGGCGTAAAGCACGAACACCAACCGGAGCAGCGTGGTGAGCAGTCCCGCATAGACGTGGTTGAGATCGTCCTTCAAGACGGCGCGAAGAAGATCACCGTGGGTCTGGTCATCTGCGGCCTGGAAGCCGCGTAGCAATTCATAAAGAGCTTCGAGAACTTGGCCCGCGAGCTGCGTAGAGACAACGTTCTGATATTTGCGGCTGTTCGCCAGGATCGCCGGAAGCCGCTCATTCTCCGCAACGCTGTACAGGCGTTCCGAGGAGAGCAGCATTTGGAGCGCGGCGAAAATGGGCCGGCCCGCCACTTGCACCATCTCCGGGACATTGAAGGTGATGTGGCCGCTCGCCTCGCCTCGGGGCGCATATACCAAACGGATCTGGCGCCCGTTCACGAGCAGCCCGGTGGGCACGCGTGTCTCCCGCAGCAGCCGTTCGAAGCGCGCCTGCGGGCCTGCCTGCCAATGGTGCGCGTCGACCGTCGCAGCAAGGTCAAAATCGGCGCCGACCGGCAGCTCCTGAACCAGCAGAATCCACTCGCTCGCGCCCTCTTTTGGCTCGAACTCACGCAGCGCGTACGTGGGGCGCAATGTCTCGCTGTATTCCGGAAGGGGCGCTTCGAGCGATGTAGGTAGCGCGGGCGCGCCCGGAGCGCCCCAGAGATCCTCGGGGCCCCAGCCGAATACGGCGCGCACGAATCCTGGGAAGTCCGGTATTTCCGGAACGGGTTCGCCGTCGCGCTTCGCAGGCAAGGCATCGAGAAACCCGCGATGATCCGGCGCGAAGTTGCGGTTTAGAAACGCCCGCGCTTCCAGCAGCGCCGGGATGGAAACGACGAGACCCGCTGGCTGGACATATCCAAGCCATTCCTGGTGCGCGAAGACTGCGGGATCCTTTGCCATGGTTACCCCGCCACCGGCCAGAGATAGATGAGGCCGACCGGCTCGATACGAATCGCCTTCACTTCGTACAGGCTCCGGATGCGATCGGGCTCGGTCTTGAGCTCGCGGTCGAGGTCAAGCAGGCGCTTGCCCCAATAGCGCCGGTTGGATTCTAGTTGCCGGCGCTCCTCCTCGTTGAAATCGAGCACGAGCTGCTCTCCACGGTCATGCTTCGCGACGGTGTCTCCGAGGTGTTTCCGTTGCGTTTCGAGAATCTCCCGCATGGCCTTGGCTTCGGCCTCAGCCCTCTTGGCCAGACTCTCTTTGGCATCCGCAGCGTATTCTGCGGCCCGCGTCTCCAGAGCAGGAAGCAACTCGCGGACGTCGCGTGGAGTGGCGGCTTTCAATTGCCCGATGACGACCTCCGGCACAGGCCGGGCGCGCCTCTCCAGCAGGGCGGCATCCAAGAGACCCAGTGTTCGGTACTCGGCCTCGCGGCCGTACGGCGTGAGGACAGCTTTCCGTACCATTGGATCGATCCATCTCGCGGTCACCGGTATCAGTTCCTCGTGCAGCCGGGCGGCGCCGGGGCCGTAGAGCGCCAGTCGGCCGACGAGCAACACACGGGGGATTGCATCGGAGGACTGCGCCAGGCATGCCCGCGACAAATCGTGGTGCACGAAGCCTTGCGCAGTGAAACGCGAGAGCAGGCGTTGCACGATGCGGTGCTCGAGGTGGAGCTGGACCACGTCTTCGGTAACCACGCCCGGATCTTCCAGGACGACGGGCCGGATCGGCGAGCTGCGGCGCCACTCCCAGAATTTCTGATCACGAGGGCGAGGCGGCCGCAGACTATCCATGCTTTCGGCCCAGGACGGGTCCGCGCCGGCACGCTGGTCGAGCGCGGGGAATACATAACTGGGTTGGCCGCCGTTGCCGTTGGGACTGGGCTTCAAGGGGTCGGCGCCCACAATCTCCAGCGAGCACGAGACGGCGGACCGGAACTGATCCCCGGTGAGCCCTATCGCCTTCTGCGACTCGGCCAGCATGCTGCGGAGGCGATCGATCTGCTTTCGGAGTTCGACTTGGCGCTCGCGGTTGGCTTCCAGCTCATCCTCGACCGTCTCGCGCTTATCCTTCTCGAGGTCGGCGGTGTCGATCTCCTGCTCGAGCGCGTCGATCTGGCCGCGCCGGATGCCGCCCTTCATCAGGGTGTCCAGGCGGCTATCGATGACCTGCGCCAGGCTGCCCAGTTCCTCGCGGATTGTCTTTGTCTTGCGAACCAGCGCCGCCAGGATCCGGTCCTCAGGCCGCTGGCTATAAAAGAAGTAGTGGCAGAAGACCTCGCTGTTGGGTTGGAGTTTGCGGTCGATGCGGCCGTTACGCTGCTCCATCCGGCTCGGGTTCCAAGGAACATCGAAGTGGAAGAGGTTCCAGCAGTGCGCCTGGAGGTTGAGGCCTTCACGTGCGGCATCCGTTGCGATCAGGATACGGAGAGGGTGTTTCGCGGGATCTGTGTTGAAGGCCGTCTTGATGGCCTCGCGCTCGTCGGCGGGCGTGGGGCCGTGAAAGATCGCGATGCGTTCGGCAGCGCGGTCAGTATCCGTGATCGCCGCGTTGAGTTGCTGGTGAAGATAGCGTTTGGTGTCGTCGTATTCGGTGAAAATGATCACACGCGTGCCATTCCAGGCCGCGCCTGGCGCGGGGAGGTCGGGGCACATCTTCTGCCGAATCCAATCGACGAACTTCTTGACCCGCGCATCGGGAAGCACGCGGTTCGCCTCGGCTAGCTCACTCATCTCGTCGAGGAGCGCCTGCTCGGTTGCGAACATCTCTCCGGAGGTGGGGCCCGCCGTGGCCGCGGAGATCGCCTCAATCTCCTGTTCCTCTTCGGCAGCCAGGTCCAGTTCCGGGAGCAGAGCCCGGTCATCATCGGCATCGACAGACTTGGTAAGAAGGTCCGCGCGGATCGGCGCCGGGGCGGAGCTCTGCGCCGCTTCCCATTGCCGCCGAACGGTCCGGCGATGGACGCGCAGCGTTCGTGCAAAAGCCTCAATGGAGGAGAACAGACGCTGCTGAAGGCCACAGATCAGTAGCCCGGACGCGGTCTGGGTGCGTCGGGACTCGGCACTGAGGCGTTGCTCGCGCAGGCGGCGGTACTGGTCCAGGAGGGCGGTAAGGCGCAGTTCGGGGGCGCTCTCAGGGAGGCCGTCGATGGTGACCTGAACAACCTCGCGCTTCGGGAATCCGCCGACGATCTCGCGCAGGTCATCTTTCAAACGCCGCACCATGACGTCTTCCAGCATTCGCTTGCCGGGTTTAACTCCACGGCAGAAGCGTTGCGGATCGAGGATCTCCAGGAGTGCGGAGAAGCTATTCGAATGCCCGTTGTGGGGTGTCGCGGAGAGGAATAGACGGTGCTCGAACCGCGGCGAGAGGTCGCGTATGGCGCGCGTAATGTGGGAATCGATGGCGTAGCGCTGACCGCTGGACGGCGCGGCGTGGTGTGCTTCATCGAGAATCAGGAGGCTGCCAGGCCGGAAGTCGCCGAGCCAGTCCATCAGCGGGCCTTTGTATGCTTCGTCGATGAGCAGGCGCTGGGAGATAAGGAAACGGGAATGGGTATTCCAGGGATTGACGCCGAAGCCCCGCTCCCGACGTACTTTCTGGACGTAGTCCTTGTCCAGGATTTCGAACAGGAGGCCGAAGCGGTTGTCGAGTTCCTCGCGCCATTGCAGCAGCATGGAGGGCGGGCATGCCACAACGATTTCCCTGACCTTCTTGCGGAGGAGCAGTTCGCGGGCGATGAGACCGGCCTCGATAGTCTTGCCGAGGCCGACGTCGTCGGCGATGAACAGGTTGACTCGCGGCAGACGAAGAGCCTTGCGCAGCGGCTCAAGTTGGTAGGGGTCGAGACGAATGCCGGCCCGGAACGGCGCTTGAAGAAGGTTCGGATCGGTGGAGGTGACGCAGTTCCAGCGGAGGGTATTCAGGTAGGCTGCAAACCGTTGTGGCGGGTCGAATCCGCGGGAGGCGATGGAATCCCAGTCCTCTCCGGTCACGATCCGCGCATCCAACTCCCGATCCCAAAGGACATCGAGGGGCTGACCTTGGGCGTCATCGTCAACGCATGATAGCCGGATGAGTGTTGAATCGCCGCGAGTTACAGGACCTACGGCCTGCTCCACCAGGTACAGACGCTGCCGGACCGCAACAATCTGGCCGGGTTCGGGAATAGGCGCGTGGTCGGTCATTGAGTGTACGAGATTTCACGTTCCGAATTGTCCACTATATCGCCTTTGTCTATGTGGTTGTAGTCTGCCTGGCGCCCCATCGGAAAAGTTGGAGCGCGCTCTTCCAAAAAGCAAATCGGACGCTAAATGTTCTCCAAACGCATTTACACTGATATGTTCTCATTCCGCTATCATATTGTGGACAGTATCCTTAACGACACTTGGGCCGAGCGCGAGCCAGAGAGTGAGTGTGCACGGGTCCTCAATGGATCAAACAATGGCGCTACCGGAGATCGCTGCCGACGACTTTGCGCGGCGCTTTTCACTGCGCTCCAGCAACTTGATGTGGCTGCTTGGAGCTGGCAGTTCGGCGTCGGCGGGAATTCCGACGGCCGGCGATATGATCTGGGAATTCAAGCAAACCCTCTTCGTGAGCCAACGCCGAGTTTCGCCCAAGATGGTTGCTGATCTATCCAGCCCGGCGATTCGCGTCCAGTTGCAAGCCCATATCGATTCTTCCGGAAGGCTGCCGCCAGCGGGTGCACCGGAGGAATACGCCGCTCTCTTTGAGGCGGTCTACCCCGCCGAAACAGACCGTCGGATCTACCTCGAATCAAAGATGAGAGGGGCAAAACCGTCCTATGGTCATCTCGCCCTCGCTACCTTGATGCGGGCGCAATTGAGTCGCCTTGTGTGGACAACGAATTTCGATCCACTGGTCGCCGACGCCTGCGCCAAGGTCTACGATGGTACCGGCCATCTGACGACAGTCGCTCTCGATGCGCCGGAGCTCGCCAAACAATGCATCGACGAAGGGAGATGGCCCGTGGAAGTGAAGCTACACGGTGACTTCAGATCGCGGCGCCTTAAGAATACTCCAGACGAGCTTCGTCTCCAGGACGAACGGTTGAGGCAGGTCTTGGTGGAGTCGTGCCGGCGCTTCGGCTTGATCGTGGCAGGGTATAGTGGCCGGGATTCCTCCGTGATGGATGGTCTTAATCAAGCCGTTCAGACTGGTGCGTTCCCGGCGGGGCTATTCTGGCTTCACCGTGGCGAGGAACCGATTGCGCCTCGCGTACACGATCTCCTCGCCAAAGCCGTTTCTCTGCAGGTCGAAGCCGCCCTTGTTCGAATTGAGAATTTCGACGAGGTCATGCGCGATTTGATCCGCTTAAAACCGGGAATCGACACGACCACGCTCCAAGGGTTTGCACTTGAGCGGCGCCGATGGAGTGCCGCACCGGCTCCGGCGGGAAGCCTTGGGTGGCCGGTGATCCGCCTCAACGCACTTCCTGTTGTTCAAATGCCCAGCGTATGTCGTCGAGTGGTCTGTACTATAGGTGGACATGTCGAGGTACGAACCGCTGTCGAGGCCGCCGGAGCCGATCTATTGGCGACTCGAACCAAAGTTGGCGTGCTCGGGTTCGGCACCGATGCCGATTTCCGTTCAACGTTCGACAGGTACAATGTCGAGGTCTTCGATCTTCACACGATCGAGACCAAACGCCTGCGTTATGAATCTGGTGAGCGCGGCTTGTTGCGTGAGGCAGTAACCCGCGCGATAACGCGGAGTCGAGGAATGATAGCCACTCGGCATGGGGATACAGACCTGCTGGTTCCTGCCGATCCACGCAGCGCTGTGTGGGTAGACCTGAAAAAGCAGGTGGGAGCACTCACAGGGACGGTGACCGGTACTCCGGATTTGTGCTGGTCTGAGGGGGTAGGAATTCGTCTCGAATGGGCCGACGAACGTCTATGGCTATTATTCGAACCGCGGACAGTTTTCCAGGGCATCACTGAACAGAATCGGTTTGTTGCTTCCGACTTCTCTCGGGAGAGGTCGGTGAAACGGTACAACCGCCAGCTCAATGACCTTATAGCGTTTTGGGCGAAGCACATTGCGGCCGACGGTGTAGAACTTCGCGCGCTCGGCATCGGGGACGGAGTCGATGCGGGTTTTCGGTTGTCGGCCGATACAGCATTTTCGAGGAGGGCCGGCGCGTGACCAGCGAGATCTTCCCACACGTGTGTCTGCGGGAGCCGAAACTTGCGTTCCACCCGGAAAGGATGTCGGACCGGGATATACATCCGCTCAAGGGGCTGCTCCGATTTGGCCCATACTCAAGCGGGCTTGTGCCCGACCCCATACGCGTCGCAACGATCTCGCCAGCAGGTGAGGGTGCGAGGCTATTCGATTTTATGAGGCAGCTCAACTCGAGTGCCCGGGCAAGCGAGCGTGTCGATTATCTGCCGGAGTGGCCCGGTTTTCATCGCGTCTTCGGCCTGCACATGCGGGGCGCCCCTCGCGCATGCCACCTGGAGCTTGATTCGGGACTGGAAGATGAATTTCAGGCTTCTTCTTCTCCTCATGTCGTGCTGGCTGATCAGCTCGTGCGCGCTATCCAACGGCTGGATGCTCGCCGGACAGAATTCGACGTCCTTTTCATCTACATACCGCAGCGGTGGGAGCGCGGGTACTACGGCGGACCGGACGAAGATTTCGATTTACACGACCATCTCAAGGCTATGACCGCTGCCCGCCGGATGCCTGTTCAACTTGTGCGCGAGGACAAGGCGCTAACTTATCCGGATCGGGCAAGCGTCATGTGGCGGATCGGGCTGGCTTTATACGTCAAGGCTGGCGGCGTTCCTTGGAAACTTGCGGAGACCGACCCAGAGACCGCATATATCGGGCTGTCCTACGCCGTCCGGCCGGTCGAGTCAAACCGGCCTCGGTTTGTCACTTGTTGTAGCCAGGTGTTCGATGCCGAGGGGGCGGGCCTGGAGTTTGTTGCGTATGATGCACACGAAGTAGAAGTCCAGCGTGACAATCCGTTCCTCTCCCGCGCCGAGATTTTCCGAGTGATGACTCGCTCTATAGACCTGTACCGCCGGCGGCATGCGGGCAGCTCTCCGCGCCGGGTGATGGTCCATAAGACGACCGAATTCAAGCCCGAGGAGGTCGACGGATGCATGGAAGCTTTCCACCTCTGCGAAGCGGTCGACCTTGTTCAAGTGGTCGAGGATGTCGGATGGCGAGGCGTTCAGATCCAAGGCGCCGCCGGCGCAGCAAAGGGACAGCCAACGGCGTTCCCGGTATCCCGCGGGAGTGTGCTTGGGATAGCGCCGGCAGAAGCCCTTGTTTGGACGCACGGCAGTGTTCGCGACATCAGCCAGCGACAGTACTTTCAAGGAGGTCGGAGCACGCCACGTCCCCTCCGGCTCGTTCGGCACGCTGGCCACGGCCCGTGGGACGATGTAGCATTCGCAATCCTGGCACTTTCCAAGATGGATTGGAATAACGACGCACTGTATGATTCCCTGCCGGTCACCCTTGAATACGCAAAGGTGCTTGCTCGCGTCGTCAAGCGTATGAACGTTTTGGGTAGCACGCCTTATCAGTTCAGGTTTTTCATGTAGTGCAACATCGCCGCGAGCCGCCGCATCCAATAGTTCTGATTTGCGATTACTTGCGATACAACCCGCCAACAAACCGAAAATTTTCAAACTCCGGCTGGTATTAGTTGACAGGGGCGCGACAGCGCCCCGAACCACCAGATAGCGGGCAGGCCGCCAAGCGGGACTCGTTGTGGGTGCTGGACACTGATCGAGCCAACACCACAGCCGCCAGCGGCCTCGCCAGTCCACTGTCCGCATCCGCAAATCTCCTTCGCCGGCCGCGCATGGAGGCGAACGCGTGCAAAACGGCGAGGGAACCACAGTTGACAACGCGGTCAACGAGATCTCCGAACTGCTGGCCAGGGCGTACCTGCGGTATTCGCGGGTCCGGCTGACAGAGCGGGCGACCGAGGCGCTCCAGTCAACAGAATGCCTTGATAACACGGGAGAACCGAGCCCTCATGGGTTGACGTTGACGGACCAAAGAGGCCATGGAAAGGAGTCAGCCCATTAATGAGCGAGGAGCGGATACTGCCGAGGGTTTCGGATCTGCCGAGATTGAACGCGGCGCAGTTGCAGGCGACACATCGCCTGATGTTCGGGGCGGAACACCCGGTTGCGAACTGTCAGCATTTGCGGCGGAAAATCGCCTGGCAACTCCAGGCAGAGAAGAAAGGTGGGCTTCCGGAATCGGTGCGGCAGCATGCCATCGCGATTGCCCGTGGAGCGAACCTGCGCGTCCGGATCGCCGACAACGTGTCGAGGAGGTTGCGGGAGATCCCGCTAGACATGGCGGTGACGACCACGGTGGTCCAGCCACGGGACGCCCGGCTGCCGATGCCGGGCAGCCTGATCATGAAGAAGTACAAGGACCGGACCCTGGTTGTTAAGGTCCTTGATAGCGGCTTCGAATTTGAGGGCCGACGGTTCACATCGCTCAGCGCGATCGCTGCCGAGGTCAGTGGCGCACGCTGGAATGGCTTCGCCTTTTTCGGATTGGACCGGGAGGCGCGGCGTGCGTCCTGAGAAACGGAAGAAGGAAAACGGCAACGACTCCGTAGGGCATGCATCCCTCCGCTGCGCTATCTACACGAGGAAGTCCACGGAGGAAGGTCTCGAACAGGCCTTCAACACGCTTGACGCGCAGCGCGACGCCGGCGAGGCATTCATCAACAGCCAACGGCAGGAAGGGTGGGTCACGCTGCCACAGAAGTACGATGATGGCGGCTACACGGGGGCCAACATGGACCGGCCCGCACTGAAGCGGCTGCTGGCCGACGTGGAATCCGGGGTGGCGAACTGCGTGGTGGTCTACAAAGTCGATCGCCTGACACGGTCCCTGCTGGACTTCTCCAGGATCATCGAAATCCTTGACAAGAACAACGCGACGTTTGTGTCGGTAACCCAGCAGTTCAACACGACCACCTCCCTCGGCCGCTTAACTCTGAATATCCTGCTTTCGTTTGCCCAGTTTGAACGGGAGATGATCTCCGAGCGCACGCACGATAAGATGGCCGCCGCGCGGCGCAAAGGAAAGTGGGTAGGAGGCAACCCCGTCCTTGGGTACGATGTTGCCCCGCAGGGCGGATTGCTGGTGGTGAATGAGGGAGAGGCGCGGCGTGTGCGAGAGATCTTTGCGCTCTACCTCGAGTTGGGCTCGCTAATACCCGTGGTGGAAGAACTCGAGCGCCGCGGGTGGCGAATGAAAGAATGGACCACACGCGACGGCCGGACGGCGGGTGGAAAACCGATCGCCAAGAACACTCTGTACAACCTGCTCACAAACATGATCTACCTGGGCAAGGTGAAGTACGGCGGCGAGGTGTACGAGGGCGAGCACGCCCGCATCGTCGAGGACGAAATCTGGAATCAAGTACAGACGACGCTCAACCGCAACGGCCGGCATGGAGGACGCAATATCGGCAACAAACATGGTGCGCTGCTGAAGAGTCTCGTGCGGTGCGCCACCTGCGATGTCGGCATGATCCACACGTACGTCCAAAAGAAGACGCGGGTGTATCGCTACTACGTGTGCGTCAAGGCGCACCAGCGGGGCTGGGCGCAGTGCGAAACGCGCTGCGTGTCGGCCCCGGCCCTGGAGAGCGCCGTCCTGCAACAACTTCGTGGCATTGGCGCCAACCCGGCAATCCTACGAAATGTCCTGCGGCAGATTGAGGAGCATCGCCGCCGGGACGCTTTGGCGGCATCGAACGAGAAGGCGGACGTCGCGCGCGAGTTGCAGAAAGTTGGGGACGAGATCGGCGCCGCAGTATCGGCGGGCGAGGCCAGGTCCACCTCGAAACCTCCCGTGGACCTGGAGCAACGCGCGAACCGCCTGCGCGCACGGTTATCGGAACTCCAGCAGCAGTCGGAGACAGTCAGTGCGGAGTCGACCGATTCCAGGGACCTCGAAACGGCACTACATGCATTCGATCCGCTGTGGGAGCAACTCTCGACATGGGAACAGGAGCGGTTCATTCACACGCTGGTGGAGCAGATCCGGTATGACGGCAAGGCGGGCACGGTGACTCTCGGGTTCCGCTCAAGCGGAATCAAGGAGTTGTGCAACTGGGCTCCCGCGATCAAGGAGAAATACGAACATGCACAGCAGCGCGGCTGAGATTCAGTTTCGCCTGAACACAACGGGACCTCGGGCCCAGGAGCCACAGTCGCCCAACATCCCGCGGCCGGCCAAAGGCCGCATTCCCCGCGTCACGGAGGTGATGGCGATGGCGATCCAGTTCCAGGATATGATCCAACGAGGCGATGCCCGCGACTACTCCGACCTGGCGCGGCTTGGCTGCCTGACCCGGGAACGCATGAGCCAGATCATGGAACTCGTCTGGCTCGCGCCGGACATCCAGCAGGAGATCTTGGAATTCCCGCCGAACTCGGCGCCGCGGTTCGCCATAAGCGAGGTGGCGACACGACGGGTAGCTGCGAGATTAGATTGGGAGGAACAGCGGGCCAGCTGGCGTAAGCTGAAGCAAGAAAGACACTTAGAATGACGATTGGCGCTCTGGAATTTCCACAGGATTTGCGCGGTCAACCGACTGTCAACTGAAATTTGCAGCACGAAATCAATGGATTACGCTGTGGATGAATTCGTATTTTCTTCGCCGTGTTATCCTTGCGAATGTACTACAGCACATTTGGGCTCTGAAACTCCTTTGACCGTTGAATCTCAGGTGTGAGAGCACCGCCGCTGCGGCGGGATGCAAGCGCAGAGTCCTCGCAAAACCAGGAGGGTCTCTGTGCCGAAGGTATTCAATCCTTTATCGTTCTTCCGCCACGTTCCGAACCCGCTGCTCCAGCGGTTCTTTTCTTCCGTCCCCGCCTTCGACGGCTTTGATTGGAGTTCCGTCAGTAATTGGCGAGTCGAGCCGATCATCGAGCGGTGCAACATGATTGCGCCGGCGGAATCAACCCGGATCTTCAACCTCTTTCGCATGGTCGAATCGCTGGCCAATCCGGGCGGCACGCAGGTGCTCATCGAAGCTGCCCGCGATATCGATCTCGATGTCGCCGCCGAGATCGGAGCGGAGCAGAACGCCCATGGCCGCGCTCTCTGCTGTTATCTGCGTGACAAACGCATTTTCCGGGGTGCACGCATGCTCGCACACATCGACAACCTGCCTCGGCGGTCCTGGGAAACGCTGAAGAACCTGCCGTTGAAAGCCGTCGATGTCACGCCCGAGATGCTGACGGAACTCGGGCGGCGGTTTTGCGAGTTCTTCTGGACCACCCAGGCGCGCGGCGATAAATGCATGATCGAGCATCGGCGGCGCGAGGGAGATGTCGACTGCTTCTTTGCGTACCCCGCCGACTACCTCGAGGAGCGCTTCGGGTATGACGACGACGGTCAGTTGGAGTTGCAGAGTCGTAAACCGGCATTTGAGGTCGTCTTTGGATATCACCGCGCGGACGGCACGACCGACATCTATGTCCAGGGCGGCCGGAAGGTCCGGCAGTCATTGTCGCGAATCTTCGCCGGCGTGGTCCTCGGTGCCGAAGAGATCCCGGAACCGCTCGATCAGGAGTGCTTCGACCTGGAGGTCTTCAAAGATCCGAATATCACGTTCCCGACGAATCCTGCCGACAACATCACTCTCGTCCGGGTGCAGGCGATGCGGCTCCAATTCCACGGGCACTGCGGCGGGCGTGTTACCGTCGCGATCGATGGCAGGTCGAAAGCGGGATCGGTGTATGAACTCATTGCCGATAAGCTGGCCGAAAAGCACGCCAGGTTGACGAATGCCACCGTCCTCGGCGTGACGATGCAGGCGTTCCTGCGGGACGCTGACGACAAAGAGCGGAGTGTAATGTTCAAGATCACCGCGCCAGCCTTCTGCGACCTGGAGGATAGTCCCGAGGAGCAGTGTCTGCGGCGTTACCTGCGCGAGTGGGGGATCGAAAAGAATGCCGACGACCTGGCAACGGCTGCTTGAAAGGCTGGCATCAGGCGATCCTGTAGTAGGCGTCGACGACATTCGGGGGTGGAACAAGCTCGAATTTGGGTACGCCGTCGACCTGGCAGTTCTGCGTGAAGCTGAGGCGGCCACCTGGGTTCTCTGCGATGCCTGCCCCGAGAGGCACTGGTCCGAAGTCATTCGGGTTGCGGGTGGCCGCCGGGCGTTCATCGCCTGCCCGCAGGAGGGCCCGGTGGAGGTAGAACCGGGGCGGCTGCGGCAGTGGCGAATCGACGCCGGTCGCGTGGCTCAGCTCACCGCAAATGCCCTGGGACTTTCGTCGCCGATTGAAGTGTTACTGCGCCAGCATCTTTGGGCCCTTGGCCGCCGGCGACTTGGTGGGCGATACCGGGACATCTTCCTGGGTGTTGGCGGCGGGCCGGCGATTGCGGAGGTCTCGTCCGCGATTCAGTCTTCCGTCGGGCACGGCTCGGCGCTCCTGTTGATGGTGGGATGTAGCGGGAATCTGGACGGGCTTCCAACGGCTCACCATGCGGTCGACCTCGCTTCGCTATCTCGGATGGAGGGCGGACAGGTGATTATCGATGTGGAGTACCTTGAGGACAGGTTCAGCGACGGTGTGCCATCTTCCCGCAAGTCCCCGCGGAGCATCCCCGCGCCAGCCGGGGCGGCGTGGAAAGATGTGTCAGTCATCGTGTTCGACAGCTTCCTGCGGATTATGCTCGACGGCAAGGCCCACGAGGTGGAGTTCTCCGATATCGGCATGGACCAACAGGCCCAGCCGGTTGAGCTGCTGAAGTTGTTCGCAGCGGCCCGGGGGACGATCGATGCCACCAAACTGCGGAGCATCGTAACGGGCGATTCACCGATCAAAACCCGTATTCTGCGCCTGCGGCAACTCTTGCAGGAACTGATTGATATTGATGGCGATCCGCTTGGCTACTCCAAGAAGGCTCAAACGTACACCTGCCAATTCGAGATTCGCCTGGATCGCGATGAGGGATTCCGAACACCTTCGGGCGCATCGTGGCTGGACTTCTCTTTCGATGAGCGCGTGGACGGACGTATTGCCGTATCCGTTTCGGAGCAACGAAGATTTCGCGCTCATGGCCCGCAGACTCAGCGCGGCCGGCCAACTGCCGAGGTGGCTCAGGAGGTTGGGCCAATGGTCCGCACGCACTCGCTCGAGGAGATGGGGCTGAGGGGCGCGACCGGCAAGCTGACTGAGGAGGGCGCCATCTTCATCCGGTTGGCGCGCCGGTGGCAGCGTCCCACGCCGGGGCAATGACATGGTTGTGCTGCAGCTAGCCAAACGACTTCGAGAGTGGACCGGGCTCGAAGGCGACCCGCTCCGTTTGGTCGAGGCGTCCGGATCCTGGACAGCCCTGTTCTCCTGCTCCAGCAAGAACGGACCAGCGGCGAAGTAGTTGGCCGATGCCTGTTTCACTCCGATAGCTTAGGCGACGCCGAGGATCCAGCCCTCGATCTCCGCTGTTCTCCGGTCGTCATCGTTCAGGCGAGGATTCCAGAGCATCGAGAGTGCTCCGCTGCGGTCAGACTGTCGCATCCACGCCGCAATTGAATAAGCATCGTGCTGATGGGCATCTCGCCCGTCTTGTGGGAAACTGCGGCTCCATAGCGCCGGATACACCTCCACGACAGCCGATTGCCCTGAACGGATCTGCCACCCGTCGAACGGCCAAAAGTGGAGCCTACAGTCGAATCGTCGCCGCAGATGCAGAAGCCAGGGAAGGCCTGCGTGCGTGGACTTTGCCACCGATCCCTGGACGTCGAAATGAAAAGCCGATTTGGCGCGGGCGCGTAGCTCAGTCAGGCGCCTCCAGTGCGGATCGCCCCAGCGTGCCCTGCCATCACCGATCTGGCCTTCCCGGATGAAATCGAGGTAGACGTTATCTTCATCGGCGGGCCAATGGCGGTGGAAATCCTCCAGGAACGCCGGCCATTCAAGTGGCAGCGCATGCTGGTGAAAATATCGCAGGGGAAAAGAGAAGGCGTGGTCAATGCCAACCAGCGTTGGTTGATCTTCGGCAAGTTCCTCCACGAGCCACTCGAAGATTCCGCGGCGGGTCCAGTACTTGCGGGCGCTTGCTGGCGGTTTCACCTCATCAGGTGGCACCTCCGGAGCCGCCGCATATACACGTAGACCTTTAAGGCTGGATGTCGGCGTCTGTGCGCCGGAGTAGTCGATTCCGATATAGCGTCGAAAACCTGTGCCATCCGCCATGCGCATTCTTCCCTTCTCGGCGAATCATAACAGTCCGCATAATACTCAGGATCTCCCTCAGAGTTACATGTAACCGCCGTGCAGTGGCAACTCCGGAAAAATCTTCGAGCTAGATCGCCCCTGTTTTGAGGTGCATAGCCGCCGAGCGGGGTCTCGACGCGCGAGTTGGGTTACATGTCACCCAGCCAGTAGCAGAGGCAATGATGAATTCGGCACCTTCTGCTACTAAGTCAGACCACGAAGAAAGCCAGGCTCCCCCGAGCGGCAAGAATGACGCGGAGAACCTGGTTCGGGATGCGTTCAACGACATCGCCCTGGTGATCGGCGGGGTCGCTGTACTCCACCATCTGGATGACGATCTCACCTGGACGCTAATGAAGCGGCTCGACCGGATCCGGGTCCGGCTGCTACGTGATCTCAAGGGAATCTCGCCCTTGGACGGCTTCGAGCCGCCTGCCGCCAAACCTCCCCGCGTGCATGCCGCTGTTGAGGAATTCCTGGTCCGCAACCGTGCAGGGATGGGGGAATGAGGTCGGCCATGAATCAGACCATCCGATTCTCTCAACTCTCCGCACCCCGGCAGGCTTTGGTTCGGCTGTTCCAGTCGATCAACTTCGGCTACGTCGAAAGCCTCGATGTTCGCGGCGGCGAACCGGTGTTCGGCCCCGCGCCGACGGTGTTCGTCGAGGTGAAGCTGGACGCGGCCAACGAGCCTCGACCGGAAGTGGATTTGCCGGACTTCGAGCTCGGGACCGAAATCACCCGGCTGGTCGCGCAACTCGACGAACTTGGTGACGGCTTCATCGAGCGGATCGACGTTCGCCATGGCATTCCTCGGCGCGCCCTGATCGAGCGCCCTATTCAGGGGGCACTGCGATGATGCCGCCGGCGAGCATGCCCCTGGCCGATTTTACGCCGTACCTGCTCCAGCAGACGGCGCTCCGGGCCAGCCTGCTGCAGACGAGCTTCGGATTCGCCGCGGATGACTGGGATGATTTCCGGCAGGATCTGGCCCTCGACTGCCTCCGGCGGTTGCCCCGGTTCGACGGAGCGCGCGGGAACTGGAAGGGATTCGTGCACGGCGTCGTTCGCAACCACGCATGCGTTTTGGCTTCGCGCCAGATTCACCGGCGTCAGTTCCAGCCGCAGGGATTCGAAGGCAGCTCCGAATTGTCGGACGGCAGTTTGACGGTCAGAGCAGATGAGCCGCCGGCGGAGGACTTCCGCCCGCTCCTGGAACTTGGCCTCGACACGGAGCGTGTCCTCGCCAGCTTGCCGGAAGACCTGCAAAGGATCGCTTGGTACCTGGCCGAGATGCCTATCTCAAGCGTGCGCCGCAAGACCGGACTCACGCTGGCGCAGCTAAACCGGCGGATCAGGCGGATTCGCGCCGCATTCATGGTGGCAGGCTTCGTGCCGGGGAGCCGCGGAGTCTCCCGATGATAAATCCTCCCATCTCCATCATGCGGCTGGGCTGCGGCACCCACTGCCGCGCGGTTTAGAAGACGTAACGCAGGAGAGCAAATCAGCATGAATCAGCCCCTCGTCTCCACTTACTCCATGTGGTCGCTTTTCCGGAACTGCCGCAAGGCGGTGGAACTGCGATACCTCCAGCATCTGGTTCCGCTCGAACGCGACCGGAACCTCCACTTCGGATCGATCATTCACGAATGCCTCCAGGCCTGGCACGAGCGGCGCGACATCGAGGAAGTCACTGCACTCATCGACCGGCTGTGCGCCCAGCGGCTCCAGGATGAGAATCAACGCCGGGACTGGCACCTCGCCGCGGGCATGATGAAGGCCTACGCCACGCGCTACGCCACCGATGATTTCGAGATCGTCGCGCTGGAGAAGAACTTCGAGGGCCCCATCATCAACCCAGCGACGGGCGCGGCGTCGCGCAGTTTCGTGCTGTCCGGCAAGGTGGATGGCATCGTCCGCATCGGGGGCGAACATTTCATCCTCGAACACAAAACGGCCGGCCAGCTCGATGGTGATTACCTGGAAAAGCTCTGGACCGACTTCCAGATCACCATCTACGCCTATTACATCGAGCAAACGATGGGCATCCCGATCGCCGGGATTCTTTACAACGTGCTGGTGAAGGCCAAGCTCCAGCAAGGGAAGGGCGAGACGGAAGACGAATACGAAGCTCGCCGGGCCGAGTTGCTGGCCAAATCGAAGACCGGCAAGACGACGGCGAAGCGGAAACTGCCAGAGTCCGACGAAGATTTCCAGCAGCGCCTCGCCGAAAAGTACGCCGATCCGGTGCTGTTCCACCGCGAGATGCTTTACCTCTCTCGCGATCGCTTCGAGATCCTGCGCAGCGAATTATGGGAGCTGACCCAGGCTTTCCTCGACGCGCGGCGCCGGGGCGTCTTCTACCAGAACACCGCTTTCTGCTTCAACTACCAGCGGCCCTGCGCCTATTTTCCGCTCTGCCGTTCCAACGGCAATCCCAACGTGATCGAGAACTTCTACCAGCGCGTCGCGCCCAATGAGGAGTTGCGCGTGCTGCCGGCCGCGGAGCCGGAACCGGCTTTCTGAAAAAAAGGAGACCAACGCAATTATGCCCATTCTGCCAACCGCCAAAACGCAACCCAAGCCCGACCTCGCCGATCTGACCGTGCTGGTTTACGGTCAGACGAAGATCGGGAAGTCCACATTCTGCTCGCAGTCCGACCGCGCGCTGTTCCTGGCCACCGAGCCTGGTCTGAATGCCCTTGATGTTTATCAGGTGCCCGTTCAGTCAGGAGAATCGTTCGGCACTTGTTCACGCCGCGCTCACGCTGATACAAGCCTGGATCGCGGACGGTCGGCCACTGCACGAAACGCGCCTGGGCTCGTTCGAGAAATGGTCGGAGGTTATGGGCGGTGTGCTGGAGGTTGCGGGCATTCCCGGCTTCCTTGGCAACCTCAACGAACTGTACGAGGCGTCCGACAGCGACGGCCAGACGTGGCGGGAGTTCACTGGGGCCTGGTGGGAGGCATACCGGGAGGAGCCGAAGAAGGTCGGCGACCTGACCCAATTCTGCGAAGAACGCGACCTGATGCTCACCGTGCGTGGTGATGGATCGGCACGCTCGCAGCAAACGCGGCTGGGCAAAGCCCTCGGCACGAAACGGGATCGGGTATTCAACGGACTCACCATAAAGCGGATCAGCCAGGGAGAACGAAAACACGGCGTCTTTTACGCGCTCGCGCCATCGACGGGCGTTCCGCCAAACGGGCCAAATCGTCGCGACCCGGACCTCCTCGACTTGCTGGAGGGGAACGTTGGAGAGGCGGAGGGGAACGTTGGCGACAAACGTTCCCTTTCGCTCGATCCAATAGATCCAATCACTTCCAGAGATCTGGGGAACGTGGGGAACCTGGGGAACCTTTTTCCTTCCTCGCGCGAGGAGAAGAATGAATGCGCGGCGCACGCAGAGAGAGAAAACGTAATAGGAGACGGCGGCAAAATTCGCCCTAACGTTCCCCACGTTCCCCTGAAGTCCGCAACCGGAACAAAATACGTGACTTCTGAAGGGGAACGTTCGACGATCAACGTTCCCCTAACGTTCCCCAGAGGTTCCCCAGCGGACGGCCCCGGCGAGATCGATCTCGCCACGCTCACTGATGTCGACGGCGCCAAGCCTCCATGAGCGGCATCGGCCTCCTAGCGCGACACCGGATTTTCAAACTCAAAACAGGAGATGACGTATGAGCGTCGCAGTGCCGGAGGAGTATGCCCCATCGGCGCCAGTCGCGCCGGGGAGTTTGTTCGTGGCCACATCCCTCCATGTCTGGTTCACAGGCGAGCCACATCGGTTCGCCCGCGACTTCCAGATCAACGACACGGTGTACCGGCGGCTCGATCCCGAGTATTACGCCTGGCTGCGGTCGCGAATGGTGCTGGCCAAAAAAGCCGCAGCTGCCGGAAAGCTCGACGCGGCCGCATTCGAGGACCTTCGGGTACGGTTCAATGCTGTGCACCAGTGGGCCGTTGAGCACTTCGGCGAGGACGAGCTGCTGGCAACTGTGCAAACATTTCGTGCCGGCGACTACAAGCCGCCCGTGGCCGAGGATGAGGCCCCACGTGTCTCCGTGCCGGGCGTGCGCAAATGCGTCGCCGACACTATTACGCCGGAAGCAATCGCCATGGTCGAGTCGATCAGCGAGCATGCGCTATCGCTCGGCTGGAAACGCGAGCGGCTTCGCGGCATTGGCAAGGGGATGTTCGACCCGCAGCGCGGACTCGTCTGTTTTCTGAAGCCCGGCGACCGGATCGGCGAAGTCACGCTCCAATCCATCGAAATCATTCACCCGCTGCCGTCGGAGGTGCGCCATCGATTCTACAACCCGGATGTGGACCAACCGTGGGTGAAGAAAATCGAGGGCGCAGCTCAGAAAATCGAAAATGCGGCGGGCCCTCCGGGTATTAGTAGATGAAGCGTCGGTTCGGACGACCAGCGCCAAGCGCACTCCCCGAAGGACCTCTTCACCGGCTGTAACTCTCTGCGGGCATACCCGCAATCCCACCTGGGCACTAGGCGAGAGCTATGCGCAAAAACATTCGAATCGAAAACCCGGTATCCGGCTGTGGATTCACGTCCAAGAATCGTGCCAATCGTTTCGTGGCGCAGGGGCGTGCGGAGTGGGTAGAGGCCGGAGTTTCGATCCGGTTCATTCCTTCGGATCATCGGCACAGCTCCGCGCAGAAGTCTGCGGATGCCACGCGCTGGTCGTATGATCGGGCCGCCCACACCGGCATGGCGGGAATCGATGAGTTGGCAAACTTGCCAATGATCCAGCCCGCCGTGTTCATGGGACTCGGACGGCGAAAGGGCGCCACCAGACACACGTTCTTGGCAGCACAGGGGCTTCGATGATCGGCGGAGTGCGGTGAACTCGTGATGGCCCGCAAAGGCAGCACTGGTGGAAAGCACATCGCGATGGAACGCGGCTTGAGACCGGGCTGGTGCGGCCTGCCATTCCGTCGCGAGCTTCGCGAGTTGGCCGTCCGGTGCTTCGTGGGGCAGCGAAGGGCGTCTCTTCCAGCGATCCAATCCGGAAGTGAGGTTAAGCCATGCCGAGCGTGATCACGCCAGAGCGACTAGCCGAGCAGGTATGCAGAGCCCTCAATCTTCCTGCAAAGGACAACACCGAGAGCTTGGCCGAGGTGCTGCGAACCGCACTCGATGAGACCCGCGATCGGGCGATTGGCGCGGCGAAGGCCGTCTGCCTTGAGATCGCCGAGGACGAGGCCGAGCGATGCCGCAGCGTCGGCGCGACGGTAGCGCAGCAGATCGCGCTCACCGTTGCTGCACGTATTCGAAAGCGGCACGTCGAAGTGCGGTCATAGCGAACCGGGGCGGCCGGGCGCGCCCGCCGCGGCAAGTGGGCCACCCAGCCAACCCGGAGCCAGACGGCGCAACACGGGCCAAACGGGTTCGAACGGGTGGCAACCGACACCGAATTGGCACTGTTGGATCGAATCCTGGGTCCTCCCCGGCCACTCTCGGCGGCGGGTGGATTGGTGGCACAAAGTCTCTAGTTACTTGTACTTATTCAGGTGGTCACGGCAGGTGGTCACCAATGACTCCACCAGTGGTCGGGACGGTTGACCGCAGGGCCGCACAATAGATGTCAACACTTCCGCCAACCACTTCGCCCGCGATGGCGCGGCACATTGAGATCTGGCCCATCGGTCGCCTGGTCCCGTACGCCAAAAACGCGCGCACGCATTCTCCGGAGCAGGTAGCGCAGATCGCGGCCTCCATTGTGGAGTTTGGGTTTGTGAATCCGATCCTCGTCGATTCCTCGGACGGGATCATCGCCGGCCACGGCCGCCTCCTGGCTGCCCGCAAGTTAGGTCTCGCGGAGGTGCCGGTAGTGGTGCTGGGCCACCTCAGCGAGATTCAACGGCGAGCGTACATCATCGCCGATAACCAGCTTGCGCTGAATGCGGGATGGAACGATGAGTTGCTGCGAGGTGTCTTGGAGACGCTCGACGCGGACGGGTTCAACCTGTCCCTGGTGGGGTTCTCCGACGAAGAACTCGCTGCGCTGCTGGCCAAGGCCGAACCGGACGCTACTTCCACCGTCGAGGACGAAGCGGTTCCCGAATCTCCCGCGCAGCCGGTTACGCAGCCCGGGGACGTGTGGTTGATCGGAAGTCACCGTCTTATCTGTGGGGATTGCCGGGACGCCGCCGTCGTCGAAAAGTTGATGGCAGGCGCCCGTGCGAACGTGGCGATCACGTCGCCGCCCTATGCCACGCAACGCGAGTACGACCCCGCCAGCGGGTTCAAGCCGGTGCCGCCCGAGGAGTATGTCGAGTGGTTCAAAGCGGTGGCCGCCAGCGTCGAGTCGGTGCTGGCTACGGACGGATCCTACTTCCTGAACATCAAGGCACACGCCGACGAGGGCGAGCGGAACCTTTACGTGATGGACCTAGTCCTTACCCACCGGCGGGCGTGGGGCTGGCGGTTCGTGGATGAGTTCTGCTGGCGGAAAACTGACAATGGCGTACCTGGCGGTTGGCAAAACCGCTTTAAGAACGCATGGGAACCCGTGTTCCACTTCTGCCGCCAGCAGAAGATTAAGTTCCGGGCGGAGGCGGTGAGTCACGAGTCGGACGACTGCTTCGACTACTCGCCCGATAATCCGAAGTCGAACTCTGGGAGTGGGCTCCTGGGCACCGGTGCGCGGGGCGCGGCCGCGGACGGCGGGAAGAACCAGGATGCCTGGCAGCGCAGCAGGAATAGCCTGTCCTACGACTCGGAAGGCAGGCACGCCGGACTGGCGCGGCCGAGTAATGTGATCGAAGTCAAAAGCGAGTCGAGCCAGGGATCACACTCCGCGCCATTCCCGCGCGCGCTGGTCGAGTTCTTCGTGAAGGCGTTCAGCGACGCCGGCGACGTGGTCTTCGACCCCTTCATGGGAAGCGGGACGACGATGGCCGCGGCACAGGTGCTGGGCCGGGCAGCGTACGGCTGCGAGATAAGCCCGGCTTATTGCGATGTGATAGTGCGTCGCATGTTGAACTTGGGCATCGAGACGGTGTTGGAGTCCAACGGCGATTCATTCGCGGCCGTAGCGGCAGCGCGCGGTGTCGATCCGGATCAGGCGCTCAACCTGAAGATGCAGGACTCCGGCGCCATCAAGCATCACGCGCCCAATCCGCATTACGGCCCTACCAAAAAGGCGTCGTGAACACGAAGCCCTTCCATGGAAGCCGCTCGGCTTCCTGACCACAGTTTCATTCGACAGACAAGGAGACAAAACGAATATGCCCGAAGTAGCCACTCCGAACCAGGGCGAACGCGAGTTCGAAACCGGGACGGACGAGTCTTTCAAGAACGCCAACGCCACCGGCAGCGAGGCCCACAACGAGAACCAGCGGGTCACGTACGCCAACATCAAGCGGACCTACGACGTCTACCAGGATCTGGACGTCCAGGCCGCACGCCAGTCACTCATCGAGCAGACCCGGCTGAACCAGATCGCGTCGCAGGCCCTGCAGAACGCGGTCGAGACCGCCAACATGGTCGGCAAGCAGGCCATCCGGCACGCCGACGTCGCGGCCGACGCTTTGTGGACCGACGAACTGAACCCGGTGTCGCGTGGCGCCGGTTCGAACCTCACCGCAGGCGCCGTTCCCTCCAACCGCGCCACCGACGTGAGCGCCGCCGGCGTGGGCGTGGATGCCCAGGCCGTGGCCGCCGCTGTTGCCAAACAGGTGGACGCGACGATCACGCCGGTGCTCGCCACCCTGCAGCAGATCGTCCAGGCGCTGGCCACCGCGACCACGGCGATCGGCAACGTGGTCAACCAGGCGCAGCCGAAGACCGCTGTCTAGCCTTGAGCCGGGGGCGGCTGCGCGGTGGACCGCCCCACTACTTCAAAGGAGCCAAAACGACAATGAACGCTCTGCTTATCATTCTTCAGATCTTTCCCCTCGTGTTGTCCGCAGTCGAGGCGGTCGAGGAAGCGATCCCGCTGCCCGGTCAGGGCAAGAAGAAACTCGATCTGGTGCTGGACGTGATCAAGTCCGCGTATGACGCCGGCACCGATCTCAGCGCCAGATTCAGCTGGGACAAGCTGGTCACTCTGGTAGTGCCGATGATCACGAAGATCGTCGATCTGCACAACCAACTTGGCCTGTTCTCCAAACCGACCCCGACCAAGGCCTGATGGACTGTCCGATGGGCACATCTGTGAAAAACGAACTCCGCGAGTTGCAGGTCCAGAAGTGGCCCATCGACCGGCTGATTCCCTACATCCGGAACGCCAGGACTCATTCCGAAGAGCAAATCGCTCAGGTGGCGGCCAGCATCGTCGAATTTGGATGGACCAACCCGATCCTGGTTGGACCGGACAACATCGTGATCGCTGGCCACGCCCGCCTGCTGGCCGCGCGCAAGCTGCAGATGACAGAGGTCCCGGTTATTGTCATTGGCGACCTGAGCGAAGCGAGGCGGCGCGCGCTGGTGCTTGCCGATAACCAGATCGCGCTTAACGCTGGATGGAACGCGGAGATGCTGCGCATCGAGTTGCAGGACATCGAGGTGGACGGATTCAACCTCGACCTGATCGGGTTCTCGGCGGACGAACTGGAGACGATCCTGGCCGACGGTGAGGAGACCACCGAGGGTCTGACCGACGAAGATGCCGTCCCGGATGAACCGGAGCGCGCGGTATCGGTTCCCGGCGACGTGTGGGTCCTTGGCGAGCACAGGCTCATCTGCGGCGACTCGACGCAGTTGGATGTGATCGAGAAGGTTCTGGCCGGCGGCCTGGCCGACATGACGTTCACCGATCCGCCATACAACGTAAACTACGGCGCGACGATGAAGGATAAGCTCCGCGGCTCGAACCGGACGATTGCAAATGACAATCTCGGAGCCGACTTCGAGCAGTTTCTGCGCGACGCCTGCGTGAACGTGCTGGCGGTCACCAAGGGCGCGATCTACATTTGCATGTCATCGTCGGAGATCCACACGCTGCAGCGCGTATTCCGGGAGGCGGGCGGCCACTGGTCCACGTTCGTCGTTTGGGCGAAGAACACTTTCACGATGGGGCGGTCCGACTACCAACGTCAGTACGAACCGATCCTCTATGGATGGAAGGAAGGCACGGATCACTTCTGGTGCGGCGCCCGCGACCAGGGCGACGTTTGGTTCATCAAGAAGCCGCACGTCAACGACCTCCACCCGACGATGAAGCCGGTCGAGTTGGTGGAGCGCGCCATCCGGAACAGCAGCAAGGGCCGGGACACGGTGCTCGATCCGTTCGGCGGGTCTGGCACAACGCTGATCGCGTGCGAGAAGGCCGGCCGACAGGCGCGCGTGATTGAGTTGGATCCCAAGTACTGCGACGTAATCATTCGCCGGTATCAGGAGTTCAGTGGGAAGGAAGCCACTCTGGATGGGGACGGCCGCCCGTTCAAGGACGTGGCGGCGGAGCGGCCTAACGTAGCCGCCTGAATCGAACGCTGCCGCCGGGAGATTGCGGCCATCGAGCAGGAAATACGAAGCGGCAACCCCGACCTCATGGGGCTCTGCCTGGCTCTGTCGGATTGGTCGGCAGAGCTGCGAATTCTCCAAGGACATCCATGGAAGATCAAATCGTTAAATACCTGATTCCAGCGACCGGCCTCGTCTCGGGTTTGATCGGCGCCTTCGTTGGTTTGCAGAACCGGGCGCTGCTGGCCGAGGTGCGCAAGGAACTCGCGGAATTGGAAAACCGGATTTTCGCCCGGATTAATGGCACGTACGTGCGGTCTGGGGAATGTCGCCTCCGAGAAGAGAATGTCCACTCGCGGCTGGAATCGCTGATGGAAGAGGTCCGGAACAGAAACGCCGCCGGCGTGTAAAACCGGCGGCGGCGTGAGGTGCCGTGTCACTGCCCGATGCGGTAGGCGCGGACGCCATCGGGGCGTTTGAAGGATTCGACGGTGAGGCCCATCTTCTTGCCGAGGCTGCCGGAGATAAAGCCGCGGACGCTGTGGGCCTGCCAGTCGGTCGCGGACATTATGTCGGCCAGCGTGGCGCCGTCAAGGCGCTTCAGCATATCGAGGACGATGGCCTTCTTGCTGCCGTCGCGCGCGGAGGGTGTCGCGTCCTTGGTGCTTGGCTGTTTGGTCGCCTTGGCCCTCTTCGGCGCGATGGGGGCGACCGGTGGCGCGGGAGTGGGCGTCAGTGCCTGGATGGCCTTCCAGATTCGGGAGACCGCTGTCTTGCGGTCCGTAAACTTCTTGACCGGCTTCAGGGTGTCGAAGGGCACCACTCCGGCGAAGGCGTTCCAGACCTCGGGGAACCGGGTGAGAGGCCAGTCGGCGGAAAGTTTGGCGAACTCCTTCTCGGTGGCGAAATGGTCTTGGCCTTCGGGAACCTGCTCGGCGGCGGCAAAGGCGGTGATGTTGTTGTCGGTGGCGATTGTGAATGTGGTCATGGTTTTCTCCTGATTCAGAATTCGATTTCGTCGACGATCCGGCGCGCCTCGTCGTCGGTGAGGTTTGCTTTTAAGCCTCCCTGCTTAATCCAGCGGTCAACGGCATCCTGGACAGCGTTCCAGAAGTCCGTTTCGTTGTTATCGAAGGGGCGCTCGAACGCCCCGCCGTACCCGTTGGCATCCGTGTAGTCGTGCAATTCGCTGAAGGACGCGCAGGTGCTGGGGACGGTCCCGGCGGCAATGTCCGCGAGGATTTCGGCTTTGGCGCGTTCCACAATCCGGTGCAACTCCTCGGCGCTGAAGTCCGGCAATCGTGGGTTGCGGATTTGTTCCGGGCGCCCTTCCCCGGCCGACTTCGCCTCCGCGCGAAGGCGTGCGGCTGTCCGGATGCGGATCTCGCGCCCGGTGGCGAGGTTGGTGCCGTACCACCCGCCGCGTGGGTGTTCGCGGGTGAGGCGGACTTTGGCCAGCGTGCCGCTGACCTTGACGATGTAGGTCGATCCGACCTTGATGTTTTGCTTTTGCATGTTAGTACTCCAGTCCTTTGGCATCCACCGCGCTGCGGTCGCCGAGGCTGGCGAGGACGTATGCCAGTTCCTCGGTAATGCGGCCGAGGTCGCCGGGGTAGCCCCAGTTGGCGGGCTCCTGCGCGTGATCCTTCTTGTGCTGCTCCAGGCGGCTCACGATGCGCTTCAGCAGGTCCTGGCACTCGGCGTGGCGTTCGGCGTAGCAGGCGGCGGCGGTTTGCTTGGTGGTCTTGGTGGTGCGTGGCATCGAACACATACATCACTTCAGTGGCGTTGGAAAGCAAGGCCGAAGTTCGACTTCCCGGAAGAAAGATTCAATGGCGGCTTTGAACGGGGCTAATGGCCCGGTGTCCACATGACAGGCGTTTCTCAGCGGGCATACGCACGGTTGCGCGGTGTCGCCCTGGATAACGGGGCGTTTTCGGTTTGGAAGCAGGGTATCGAGGTCAACTGGATCTCGTACTACGAGTGGGTGGAGCAGTGGTGGCGGCATCCCGGCTTCGACTGGGCCGTTATCCCCGACGTAATCGATGGGGACGAAGCTGCGAACGATCGTCTCCTGGTGGACTGGCCGTTCGGCCGGAATGCGGGCGTCCCGGTGTGGCACCTCCACGAGTCGCTCGAACGCCTCGCGCATTTGGCCGGCGAGTGGCCGCGCGTGGCACTGGGCTCGTCCGGCAAATTCAAAACGCCCGGAACAGTCTCCTGGTGGGGCCGGATGCAGCAGGTGATGGACACGATCTGCCGGGACGGAAAGCCGGTCGTGAAGCTTCACGGCTTGCGGATGCTGAGTCCGCACATCGTCGAGCACGTCCCGCTCGCATCCGCAGACTCGGCATATGTGAGCAGGAAGGTCGGCCTGGCGAATTGGGGCGGTTGCTACAAGGCCGCATCGCGGGAATCACGCGCACACGTGCTGGTCGAGTACTACGAGACGGCCCAGAGCGCGCCGGTTTGGTCTGGCATTCCGCAGCAAGAGGAGTTGTTCGGTTGACCAGTATCTGGAAGGACTTCCACTTCGATGCGGCGCACTGGCTGCCGCACGTCCCGGAGGGGCACAAATGCGGCCGGATGCATGGCCACACCTACCGCGTCCGCGTGTGGTGCCGGGGTGCGATCGATGATCAGGGCATGATCGTCGATTACGTACTGATCGCGGAGAAGGTCCGCGCGGTGATTGACCGGATTGATCATCGCGTGCTGAACGAGATCCCCGGGCTGGAAAACCCGACGACGGAGATCCTGGCACCTTGGTTGTGTCAACAGATCAAGGTGGACTTGCCGGAACTGTTCCGGATCGAGGTTGCGGAGAGCGCGACGACCGGTTCCGTGTTTGAGCGGGACGGGGATTGATGGACACGCCATTCTCCATGTACCAGGTTGGAGCGGAGGCGTTGTTGCCGCCACGGGATATTTCCGTGTCGCAATGGGCCGACGAAAACGTGGTACTCACCGGATCTGGGTCGGCAGAACGGGGCCAGTGGCACACGCGACCGTACCAGCGGGAGCCGATGGACGTCCTGAGCCCGAGCCATCCGTGCAAGCAGGTTGTGTTGATGTCCGCGGCACAGATGTTGAAGACCTCCGTGATGGTGAACTTCCTGGGCTACATCGCGGACGTCGATCCGGGCCCGACGCTGGCGGTGGAACCGCGATCGGAAGACGCCAAGGCGCTTTCCAAGGATCGCGTCGCACCGCTGTTTCGGCATTCGCCCGCGCTCAAGGGGAAGCTCGCGGCGGTGAAGTCGCGCGACTCGAACAACACCGCGATGCACAAGGTGTTCGCCAACGGTTCGGGACATATCACCTTCACCGGCGCCATCTCGCCATCCGGCCTGGCCATGCGTCCGATCCGGTATCTCTTGCTGGACGAGATTGACAGGTATCCCACCAGCGCAGGGTCGGAGGGCGATCCGGTGTCGCTGGCGATGCAGCGCACCGGAGAGTTCGAGCACAACAAGAAGATCATCATGTGCTCGACGCCGACCGTCGACGGGGAGAGCCGGATTCAGGCGGCGTGGAACACGAGCGACCAGCGCGAGTACTTCGTGCCGTGCCCGAAGTGCAACCATTTCCAGATCCTGGTGTTCAGCGACGGCACGGACGGCGGGCTGGTGTGGCCGGAAGGCGAACCGGAGAAGGCGGCCTATTGCTGCGAGAAGTGCCGGGAACTCATCCCGCATAACCAGAAATCGTGGATGGTGGAGCGCGGCGAGTACCGTCCGCAGAATCCTGGGTCGCCGATTCCGGGATTCCGGGTGTCGCAATTGATCTCCCCGAAGCGGTCCTGGGGAACGATTGCCGCGGAGTTTCTGGTCGCCAAGGAGTCGGCTGAGACGCTCAAGGCTTCCCGAAGCAGACCAGTACTTCCTGGAGCCTAGTCGTGGACATTGGTCGTTACCTCCTCGCTGTTGGCCGGTGGCTCGCACTGGCTAAAGCCAGCCACCATAAGGGGCGTCAGCACCTCGGGTTTCGCCTCGACCTTTCGAATCTCGCCTTCGCCCCATGGCGGGCGCATATACACGAACTCAGTCATCGCCAATCTCCGTGAACGTGATGGGTACTTCGAAATAGTCCAGCCCCTCGGCGTCGGTCTGCCGCTGGATCGTGGGCAGATCCATCGGGTAACACGAGGAATGTACGGTGGCGTTTAGCATCGCCACATCGGCGGACGCGGGCACGCCTTTCGTGATCAGCCGGAACAGCCGGTAGTAAGCGGTTGGCGGATCGCCGTCAAACGTCTCACGCGCCCGCAGGTAGAGCGTCACCTGGTGCTTCCAGACGTCCATGCCGCCGAACGAACCCGGCCCGGTGCCTTGCCAGACAGCCATAATTGACGGCGCGGGCATCTGGTGGATGGCATGGGCGAGGCTCGACCGCTTCGGATATTGATCGTGATAGGCGTAGATGCGCTCCGGATCGCCGTCCATTTCCAGGACGAGATCCTCAATCTCGCGCAGCATCGCAACCAGGTTCTCTACCAGAACAGAGGGATCGATCATCGCTACTTAGCGCCGAGCGCCCTTTCCAGAATCAGTTTCGGCTGCATCTCGCGCAGCACCCGCCGCGCGGACTCCGCCACCGCCAGTTTGTTCTTCGGCGAGAACACCACCCATGGCTCGATCTTCTGGTTGATCCACGCCTTCAGCCGGTCCTTGCGAGTGGAGTTGCTGGCCTTCGCCTTGTTGTCTGAAACCGTGCGCACCTGAAAGTTCCGCAGCATGTCGCCGGTCATCATCAGGTTGCGACGGTTTCCCCTGCCAAGCTTCGTTTTCTGGATCGCATACCGCTTGGTGAGAGGCTTCGCGGGGGAATCGGTCGGACCTTGCGCGGCTGCCAGGCGGTTCTTGACGGCGGCCACGCCAACAGTCCCGATCTTGAACATGGACTGCTGGCGGAAGTTCATCTGATCGATCCGAACCTGCTTCTTGTAGAACACCCGTACCGACGCCATCAGGTCTTCTCTCGAATGGAAAGCCAGCACCCGCCGGCGGGATCATTCAGTACTTCGAATACGGTGTAGAGTGCGCCGTCGATGGTGACCTCGTCACCGTGGTCCGGCGGCACCGGAAAACCGGACAAAGCGACGAACAGTCGCGCGTAGACGGTGTCGGGTTGGCGTTGCTCGTCGGTCCTCATGTCCAGGATGCCGATGACCGTAAATGGAGCACCTGCGCCCTGCTGGTAAGAAACCGGCTGGCCGAACGCGGCCAGGATAGCCGCGTTCGCCAAGCCGGACTGTTGGTACCACGCAGCCATGGGACTACGCCGCGGCGGTGGTGTAGAGCACCCAGACCTCGATGACACCCGCGGTCAAGGGGCCGGTGGCGATCGCGACATTAATCTTGCCGGCCGCGAACATCTTGAAGGGCGTCGCGACGGCAGTGGGAACGACCAGCGCGTTCGTCCCGAGCGACGCCTTGGCGGTAGCAGCCAGGATGCTGGCCGCCCCGGAACCGGCAACGGTGCCAATCGAGACCGTGGCCAATCCGGCCGCCGCGACAGCGGTAGTTGAGACCACGCTGCCCCCGAAGACGACAGCGTTGATGGGGATGGTGTCGCTGACCGCCGGCGTGCAGGAGGCTCCGCCATCCACGCTGAAGTCGTATTTGGCATACGCCACCTTGAGGCCGTGTGCCTGCCCCGAGAAGCCGGGCACCCCAAACAGGTTGACCCGCACAACGGCCGCGCCCGTCGCGGCGGCTACCTCGACCGCTCCGATCAGCAGGTTGCTGCCGACCGTGGACGTCACCTTCTTCGCCGTGTCGTCCCAGTAGGCCAGATCGCCCTGTGCAAAAGTGCTGGCGTCTTTGGCTAGGTCGTAGACGCCCTCGACCTCGCACTCGACGTTGTTGCCCGAGAGTGCGTCGGTCGCGGCCACACCGAATACGTTGCCGACCTTAAAGCCGCCCCCGGACAGCACGTCGTAGGGCGCCGCAAGGGTGAGATTGTCACCGCTCTTCACAAAGTTGATCATGATTCTTTTCTCCTTTTCGTTGCGTCGGAATGCTGACTCAACCGCCCTACGCTGCGGTGTTCTTCTGCAAGCCGCGGAAGTCGATCGCCGCGGCGGCGAAATCCAGGCGGGCTTTGATCTCGACGCCATCCACCTCGAAGCCCTGCCGGGTCTCGATGTAGACACCCTGCTGCCCCTCGAGATAGCAGTATTCAATCGTGTCAATCGAGCTGGGGTCGGCCGCCGTGTACCAGTTCGTGTCGCCGACGCTCGCCACGGCATCGAGGCGGGGCTCCACGATCGGCACCATGGCGCGCACGAAGGCGGGCACGTCGGCCGAGGACGCGGTGGCCGCCAGGTTGATGGGGTTGGTGATCTGGACCGCGATTCCCTCGAGCGCCGCCGGGATGATGAGGAACTTGGGAATCAGGTTCAGGATCGTGCCCTTGGGAGCCGTCTGCTTGCGCATCGCCTTCCGGGCGGCGGTGATGTTTGCCACGGCGGCGAGGGCGTTGGTGGCCGTCAGGTTCTTGTGCGTCGCGTGGAAAAGCGGCAGGCCATCGGCCATGTTGGCGTTCGCCGTGATCACGCCCCACACCGTGTCGCTCTCCAGGGTGGCGGCCGCGATGCCCAGCCCGGCGGGAATCCGCGTCAACGCCTGGAGGTCGTCGTTGAGGACCACCTTTCGCGTGATCGGCACGATTCCGCCCCAGGTCGTGAGCGCGTAGGACTCCTTGGAGTCGCCCAGATAGATGCGGACGAACTCTCCGTTTTCGCTGGTCTTCTGCAGCGCGGCGATGTCGCTCAACTGAATGCGGTTAACCGGCTTGAAATCGGCCGCGGTGACCTGCCGGCAGAACGGGACGAAGGTGCGGGGCGCAGCCTCATAAGCCTGCCGCAGGGTCTTGTTGGCGACGTTCGCCAGGATGTTGGGAAAGTCGCTGGTAGTCATGGCGCCATCGAAATACTCCGCGGCCCCATTGCGACCCTGGAGCGCCACACGAGCGATCTCGTGCCGGTCCATTCCGCGCGTCTTCACGCCTGCAGCGTTCAGGCATTCGCGCGCCATGTCCACCAGCGTGAGGCCAGCAAATTCGCGGCCCTTTTCCACCAGCTCGCGCGGCGCGCGCGGGTTGCCCCTCAGGAGCAACGCAGCCTCCATCCCTTCGCGCCGCTTATCCACCTCGTCTTTCCCGCCGAACGTGGCGGGCGGGTTAATCGGCAGGGTCGGATTCTTCCGGTACTCGGCATCGAGCTTCGTCATGATGCGCTCACGAGCGGTGTCGACAGACACGCCTTCGTCAATGAGCGCGGCGAGGAAGCTCTCCTCCACTTTGAATGGGCCGGTCGCGATCGCGCGAATGGTGCTGGCGCGCAGCCGCTCCGCCTTCACCGCCTCGTCGCGCGCGGCGGCGAGGGCAACTTCGTTCTGACGGGCCTCTACGCCCGGGTCCTGCGTGGTCGTTTCCATCTCAGGTTTCTCCTTTGTCTGGGCAGATGCCCGTTCGGGTTCAACTACACTCGGTGGCGCCGGTGGCGTTCCCGCCGCCGACATGAAATTGGTGGCCGCGTCGGCAGCCACGGACACGAGGGAGATTTCGAACGGTTCCCAATCCGTCGCGGTGAATTCCCTGCGTTCCTGGCCCTTCGGCGTGGTGTCGACCTTCTTGTAGATCCACATGCCGGGGCTGAGGTTCTGGATGATGCCGCCCTTGACGTCGTTCCAGATCGCAGTCACGGCATCGCGTTTGCTGAACTGGATCGTGGCCAGGCCGGTGGATTTCTTCGCCCATGCCTTACGCACCACGCCCAGTTGACTCTCCACCCCGTACGCACTGTGTGAGTCCAGTACGGGACCGCCGTTGTTCAGGCGATCCATACGGCAGCCTTTCATGTCGAGGATGAGGTCGTATTCCTCGCCAGTGCGCCAGTCGAAACGCGGCACCTTTGCGCCCGTGTACCAGACGGCATCAATGGTGCGGGCATCGTCATTGGCCGATGGCGGAGCGAAGGTCGCCGCGACCGTGAAGCGCTCGACTTGGAATTCCGCGGCTTCGTGTTGAGGCTCGGGCTGCGCCGCGGCAGCGATGACCTCCACCGGGGCGGTCTCCGGCGCTGTCCCTGTGATTTCTTCGGGCATAAAGAACTCCTTCCTGTAGCTGTTGATTTACGAGGCGTGGGTGCGGGTGGGCGAATCCCACTGCCGGGCTGAATGCTTCACCGTACCGGTCTGCTTCACGGCTGGCGGCGGCGTCTCACCTGCGACAGTTTGCTGCTCGACACCTTTGTCGTTTACCTTGCGCGGATCGCAGTCCAGGATGATCTGCAACTCGTCGAGTAACTCGTTCATCCGTTTGATTTCCTGCAACTGCTTCTCGGGATCGTAGCCGTTCTGTGCGATTGCCTCGGACAGCGTCAACGTGCCTGTGCGGATGCGCTTCAACTCGGCCATGGCATCCTTCAACGGATCCACGGATTCGAACTTGGGCGCCGTCCATTGCACGCCATAGTTCGCCTCGGGAATCTTGCCGATGAACACCAGTGTGTCGATGAACCTGCGCCACGTCGGCCGGCAGTACATCGGGATCAGCGTCAACCACCGGAATGCCTCGATGGAGTTACGGAACCCCAGCATGCCCGCACGATAGGAGGAATAGTTGACGTTGGACAAATCCCCGGAGAGGAGTTCATAGGGAACGTCGATGCCGGCGCCGATCCCCTGGAGTTCGGTCATCAGGTATTCGCGGTAACCGCCGGCTGGCGAGGGCGCGTTGAACTTGATGTCCTCGCCCGGCTTCAGATACTCGATCATGCCGGGGTACATCCGCTCGAGCGTGTTGCCGGTTTTGGGGTCCGTGGACTTTGCGCCGAGCGGCAGTCCGCCCGAACCCTCGGGCCTCGTGACGATGCCGGCCAGGCACGCCTCCGTCTTCTTCCGCATGCGCTCCGCGTCGCGATAATCGTCGAGGTCCCGCATCGCCAGCATGACGGGCGCCAGCCACGGCACACCGCGCACCTGGCCGGGCCGCAGGATGCAATAGGTGTGCATCACCTGGGAGGCAGGCACCGGCTGGCTAAGAAGTCCCCCGTACGGATTCAGCAGGTAGACGCCGCCAGGGTGATAGTTATAAAGCCAGTAACACTCGCGCTGTCCAAAGAGGTTGAATTGAACGCCCTGGACGATTTGCCCCGTCGCGATGCCCATCGTCCTGGAGATATCCAGGAAGTCTCCCTCCAGCACCTGCAACTGGAGTGGCACACGGAAATTGTCCTGAGGTAACCGCGGCCGGAACCGGACGATGCCGTCACCGCTCTCGGCGGTCGTGCGCACAATGAGCGCCTGCATTCCATAGAAGTCCAACTGCCCGCCCGGATCGCAGTTCTCAGCGAAGTAGAGCCACTCGCCGTCGATGATCCTGTCGAGTTCCGGCGTTCCCGTCTTCGCCTGGGGAACGATCCCGGTTCCCACCGTGTTCCCGACCAGTTCGGCGATGGCCTTACTGGCGTACGGATTGTTGCGCAGCAGATCGCGCGACCGGTTCCGCAGGCTAATCAGGGAGGCGCCGATCTCGGTGTTCGCGTCGCCGCCGGCCGCCACCCACCCGTCCGTCCGCCGTCCCGACTTTGCGCCGTCGTAAGCGAACGTCTCCGTCGCCGCGCGGAACCGCGCACGCCGATAAGCGCGCTCCGGCGAGAAGTAACCGATCACTTTGTCAAGAGCGTTCATCTAGTCTCTGCTGTGCATGGCCAGGCTGAAAGAGAAGGGTGCCGCACCCGAGGCGGTGGCGATCGCAGCGTCGATGTCGGCGAGCGCCTTTCGCATACCCCTGAAGCCATCGTGCGGCAACTCGACCAAGCATTCTTTCAGGAGAAGTCGGATGATTGGTTAACTCGCTTCTATGAATTCCTTGCAAGTCAGGAGGCGCTCTGGCGAAAGTCGCGATGGGCGGGGGATACGCCGGGGCCTGCGCGTTCCGTGCCGATTATCAGGATCGAAAACGGAACACACGTGCTCCCGTTTAAAAAGGACGGCAGCCCAGCTGCCTACTTGAAGTCGCCCATCGAGAATGATCAGATCCTCCTCGTTAGGAAGACAATTGCCGCCCATGACCGGTCCCGCCAGTTTCTGGAGAAACTCGGCTTCGGCGAGTTCGATATGATCGCAGCGCTGCGGGATTTCTTTCTCCCCCTGTACCACCTCAATCCTCTTCAGGTCTCCAGAGAGCAGAATCTTCAACACCTCAACTGGATTGGCCAAGTACTTAAGGAATCAAAGGGTGACGAGAGGACCCGTACGTTTCTCGGCGAGGTCAAGGACACACCGCTGATACATTCAGCGAGCGCCCCGGCAACACACGAGCCACGCTACATCAAGCCGGGCCAAGCATATTTCAGGACCGACGACTTGGCGCTCTATTTTGATGGCAACCCGGACGCGTGGTTCCTTACTGAATGCCCAGATGATCTCCGGGAGACCTTGGAGAAACTCGGTGTCAGCGATAAGGAGCGCGAGATTGCTCCGACACGTCAACGATTCGGCGGATACGCGACCCTTACGTCAGTCAAACGAGACAACGTCTATTACTATCGGAGGGGTGTTCGAGGCTTCGACCCTGAGTTGGACGTCGACGGATTGCGGCACGCACTGGCATGCCCAGAAGTAGACCGCTCACGTTACATTTGGAACAGGATTGCATTGCCGAGGTTCCAGCAAGTGCGCGGGACCGTGGAAGAGGCGACCCGTGCAGATTTCCGGAATGCGAGCGCGAGATCGCAAACCTCCAAAATGGGCGATGCGCTTACGAACTCCGAATGGCTTCCGATGGGAGGTCATTTCGTTAAGGCCGCAGAGCTCAGGTTGGAAGACCTTCCGGACGGATTCGAGCGGGATGAGACGCTGGCTAGACAACTCGGGATGAAGGTAGACGAGGTCGCGGCCCTAGCACAGAAAGCAGGCGTGAGTCCCGAAGCGCTGGACCTCGCGAAGCAACTGTCCGACGACCCTGACCTCTACGCTCAGGCGAGCCGCTTGGTCGCAAGAGCAAGAAAGCCGGAGTTTCCGTCTCGGCAGGTGCCTGACCCAGACCGCAGAGCCAAGCACGTCCGTCGGGATGCTGAGACCGCGCCCCCCAAGGAATATGAGCAGCGGCTCCGGAGCGTGCGCATTTCGGAGCCGACACAAGACCCCAAGACCTGGCTACGGGAATTGTACACGAACCCCTCCGGACAGATGGTCTGTCAGATCTGCGAGCAGGAGATGCCGTTTAAGGATCGCCACGATGAGTACTACTTCGAGACCGTCGAGGCGCTCGACACGTTCCGAAAGCAACCACCTGAGCCTGAACGTCGGTGACATCCTTGGCCCGGTTCACGTCCTCAGTTCGTCGCTGCTGCTCGGCTGTGGCGCGCTCGATCTGGGCCTGGTGCATCCTGCGTATGCGGTCGTCCGTAGCCTTAGCGAACTGATCCTCCAGTAGTGCCAGCCTCGCGGCGTGGCTGGACGCGAGGCTGGCAAGCCGGAATGCAGCCCGCTTTCTGGTTTCCTCGCGGTGCCGGTCACGAGCTGCGGACCAGAGAGTGTAGTGCGCAGCCTCCAGTTGGTCGAGAACTGACGAAGACGGCACCTCCGCAGGAGCGACGGCCCGCGGTTCGGCACCAGAGAGGAGTTGGGCGAACTTCGTCCGGACGCGATCGTCAAGCGTAATCGGCTGCAATTGCAGGTCCTCCTGGAGGCCGAGAAATCGCCACTGGTATATCGCAAACGGGTAGTCGCTCGCGGGCACGAGGTCGGACTGCACCTCGCAGGCGGTAACAGCCCGTTCTTGCCGCGCGAAGCGGTTAGCTGCTTGCCGCACCAGGGGATGAACCGGTGAAAGCAGCGTGGCATCAGGGTTCTCGGTCGCGGCCTTGGGATCGAACGTGACTCGAAGGTGTGGGTTGTTGCCTTTCAGCCAGTTCTCGAAGTCCCTGTGCGTCACGGCCGTTGATCGCGGCAGCTTGCCATAATCGGCAAGAAGGAGGTTACGGATTTCCTGATTCAGTCGCATGGTCTTCACGGCCTTCTCGCCCAATAGGCTGACCTGCTCTCCCCCGCCCAATGCAGCGAGGTAATTTCGGACGAGATTTTCAAGGAGCGCCGGGGAGAGCCAGCGGCTTGAGGCGTCTCGAAGTTCCTCCTCCGCGCACACCACTGGAACACGGAGAGCAAACAACTCGGCCTGGCTCGCCTCCAAAGCCTGCTGGTCTTGGATCTGCCGGACTTCATTCACGGCCAATTGCTCGAGCTTCTCGCGACGTTCGTCGTCTGTTAGGGTAAAGTCGTCTGCGATGCTCTGTAATTTCTTCGTTATCTGCCCAAGGATCTCGTCACTGGCCCCAATTTCGCGGTCGAAGATTCCGATCCTTAGAAGACAGCGCTGATAAATGTCAGCGTCGACCGTACCCGGCGTGATGAAGTTCACGATGCGAACCTTCTCGCTGGTTTGGCCGCGGCGGTCGATGCGGCCAATACGCTGTTCGATGCGCATGGGGTTCCACGGGAGGTCGTAATTGACAATGCAGTCGCAGAATTGGTAGTCGAGACCTTCACTGCCGACCTCGGAAAACAGAAGGACGTCGATTGCCTCCGGGTGTTCGCGCTCGAGCTGGAAGCGGCGCCGCATGTCAATCCGCTCCTCGTCAGGGACGTCGCCATGCACGAGACCTACGCGCACCCCTTCGCCATCGAGACCATCCAGCAGGTACGCAAGGGTGTGTCGGAAGCTGCTGAAGACCATCAGCCGCCGGTTTGCCAGCGCGACCTTTTCTCTTACTACGCGCTTCAGCGCTTCGATCTTCGGGTCGTGGGGGTCGAGTGCTTCAGCCTGACGAAGGACGTCGGCTATCTTGCTCTCGATGACAACGTCGATTGTGGCGGACCGATCGAACTCCGGTATGTCGGCTTCTACTCCGTTCAAATCCACCAGGCGCCGCGTTAATATCCCGCGGAGGAGCGGCACGAGCCCGTACAGGCAACTCGCGGCCTGCCGGCGGATCATTGTCATTAGGAACTTCACATTGGCAGTCGGGTGCAAGACGGTCAGAATGAGCGCCTGCGTGGCCAGCAGGTCGTCATGTAGCTTCCTCTGTGCAGCGGTAAACTCGACCGTCACTGTGTCGGGCTTTCGCACCGTAAAATCGCCAATGTCTCGACGCTTCGTGCGGTTGATGATCCCGGAGAGTGTGTGCATCTGCTCGATCTGTCGGATCACCTTGGCCCGTTCAGCCTGCGGCACTTCGGGCGCTGCAAGGGTCTCCATGACCGCAACGAGAGTGGGATCTCCTTGGATCGTGAGGAGGCCCCATGGTGTCCGTGCTGCCCGTTCGAGGTGGGCACGCGCCGCTTGCTGCCAGCCTTCCCGAGCTGAACGGGCGAGTGCGGCCGCCGCATTGATCGCGGGGTTCGGTGCAGTCATAACCTCGAACGTGTGGAAGTCTCGAACGAGGTCGGGCCGCAGAAGGTTGAGAAGCACGTAAAGGTCATTGCTGCTCATTTCAAGAGGCGTTGCGGTAAGGAAAACGGCGGCGTCAGCGTTCTCGCAAAAAAGGCGTACGCAACGATGCGCATAGGTTTCGGAGTTCCTAATGTGTTGGGCTTCGTCAACGATGACGAGATCGAACCTCGGAAACGGGCTGAGGTCCACTAAGCCCTTGCGGCGTCGTTTTGACCCATCGCGGGAACCGAGGAGCAGTTCCTCGTCAAGGAGGGAGTAGGGGAGAATCGTCTTTGTAAACTGTTCGGGCCACACGCCGTCTAGGTCGCTCTCGTTGACACAGTAGCGGAGCTTGTCGCCGTCCAACGGAATGAACCGCTCGTCAAAGCGCTTCATTTCCGCCTCCCACTTCCGCTCCGTGACCAGCGGCTTTGGGCAAATCACTAGGACGCGCTGGACATCCGCCCGCGCCTGCAACTCTTTGAGAACCAGCCCTGCCTCGATCGTCTTTCCCACGCCAACTCCATCAGCGATGAGGAGCCGCGGCCGCTCAGCCCGTATCAGTTTCAACACCGGGCGGAACTGGTAAGGTACGCAGTCGATGCGGGCGGCGTTCAAGGAGTAGACGATCGAAGTGCTCGGATGGCAAATTTGGAGTGCCGAGAGATATGCATCGAACTCTTGGAGTGAGATCGCCTTCAGCGCGCCACCAACATCTGCGGCCCGAAGCTGGGACTCGTAGAAGGTCGCGACCGCGCCGTTCTGAAAGACCGAATACCGAGTTTCGGGGTGGCCCGGGTGTACGCCGACGACCGCCCCGGTTGTGGCGGGATTCGACTTGAGGGAAACCACTTGACCCACCGAGAACGCAGTCGCTGGAGGTGACGGTGGGATTTCGACTGCGGGCTGCACTGATTCTCCCGGCGCGAGCGCGGCGTTTTTCAACTGCTTCACCTCACTGAGGAGATCCTCATCGCCGTTGATGGATACCAGGAATCGTTGAAGTGTGTCGAGGTCGCGGTAAACGTCGTCTTCGCCAAAGTCGCCAGCGGCGGCGTGGGCCCACCGATCCCGCACAGTCCTCATTTCCTTGAGGTAATGCCTGGCTTCGTTCGGGAGGCGCAGGCGCTCAGCGATGGCGTGCCAGTTCGAATCGAGTATCCGAAGGAGCGCAGCCAGAGACAGTCCGGAAAGCACCGGGATGCGCCGAGTCTCCACTGCGCGCCGCTGCTGGAAAGATAAGTTCGGCACAACGAGGTCGGCCCACCAAGAAGAAGAGAGGGCCGGAAGCACCTCATCGAGGAAGCCGCGCACCGCGCGCGCGGCCTGGAGGAGCACACTGGGGACGCGCTCAGCGACGGAGTTTGCCATATCATCCAGTTTCCAATTCGGACTAAGCCGCCATTTTAGTACCCTTACGTCCTCAAGGGCATGCGGCACAGGAAAGTTCCTCCCAGGGCGTTGGGTCCTGCATCGTGGGACGACGACTCGCCCCCTTCCGCTGCTGTCGCAAGGCCCAAAAGACTGTCGATCGAGAATCGTCCGCTAGGCTTATCAACATCCAAATGCACGGTTGAGATAAAGGGCCATCTGGCGGGGGCGTGAATTCTCTTGACGAGTCAGAGAACCTTAAAGGGCGTAACGCACTCGGTCAAGCCAATCTCCCTTGTGCACAACCTATATGTAGCTGTTCGGGTACTCGTGCCGCAGATAGGCCTTGGAATGTCCAACCATGCGCTTCCAGTCGCCTGTCAGGACGTATGTTGCGTTCCCTTCGACGGGGCACTCGAGTACAACGTGTCTGGTCTGACCAAATTCAAAAACGACATAGCCGTCCCACAATTCCTTACCGACGTAGCATTTGACCGGTCGCAGCTTCTTCAAAGCTTCAAGGCGTCCGTAGTCGATCACTCGATCCGAATAGACATCAGGGCGATTGCGGGCCTGTGCGCGGTAATGTTGGATTACGTCGTCGATATCCCGCGTGCCCGGGCTTAACAGCTCGAAGGCAAGCCTCTCGACGGGGATTTCTGGAGCGAACTGTAGCGAAGGTGTGGGCCGAGCCGGCGGAGGCGGCAGGGGAAGAGGCGGTCCATGCAACGGGCGAGATTGCGAAGGGTGCACATGAGCGATGTGTCTCTCCAGTCGGTCTGCCCGCACCATCACGCGTCGCCCATGCGGGCTGGGGCAGTGAGGGCATGGGATCAGAGGTCGATCTGGCCGCGCCGGCGCCGTCTCAGGGTTCTGTTGCTCTGTTGTGTCAGACGCGACGGCGGTTCCCCCGAACTCCTGTTCCTCTCTCTGCAGATCGTCGTCGAGTTCCTCCTGATCCTCCAGTCCGTCCTTATCTTCCTCATCTTCCTCATCTTCCTCATCTCCCCAGCCATCCTGATCAACTTGATCGTCGGGCTCTTCGTCACCGGAAATCGCTTGCTGCTTTATGTGCCCGGAAGCGAGATGTTCATGTAGTTTTCGAAGTGCGGCGGATTGCGGGATCGTCGAGGGCCCGAGTATGAACCAGCACTGAGGGCAGACCCACGGGATGCCATCTCCGGGGATCCAGTCCATTCCAGAAGGGAGAGTTGTCGGCACACTCTGCATGCCATCCACATATATCAGAGCGCCCTCTCGAATTCAGAGCACGGTTCTACTGGGACTAAGGCAGGTGGGTCTGAGCACGCTCGATTTCGGCACAGCGACTAAACTCGCGCGCACGCCCTCGACGTCGGCGAGGATCATCGCCTGCCGCCCGCCGCCACGGATGAGCCTGTCGAGGACGATCGCCTCGAAAAAGGACAAGCTTAAGGCATAGGTTGTGAGGGTCACGCTGTGCAGGCGTCAGCAGATACCAGGTCGAGGGGCGCGAGAGACATTGTTTATGCCATGCCTTCGATCCGCCGGCGGCAGAGGTCAAGCACCTCCACTGTCATCTGCCGCGTTTCATCGCTCAGCTGGATGGCCTTTGGTACTGCGATCCCGTCGAGCGCTCCGCGCAGCCGCTGCACAACCTCATCCACAGCGCCTTCCGCGTCGCCGGCGCGCAGACCAGCCGTCGTCGCCAACGCCTGGAAGTCTGCGCGACGGAGGTTATCATCCTTGCCGTTGAGCTTGAGCGCGAGGCGGTCATGCTTCAGCTTCGGAAAGACACGGGTCGTAACGGCATCGTAAAGCGGCGCCATCCGCACGGTGCGGAACTGCCTGTCGCCCGGCTCGGCGATCTTGAGCAGCGCCATGTTCTTGAGATGCATGTCCCCGTCGGCGATTAGCCAGGCGAAGAGCGCGCGCTTCACGATGATGAGCAGATCCTCTTCGGGAGCCGTCGACAGCGGGCGGACGGCGCGCGCGACGCGCTCCATGGTGCCGTCGTACTTCGCGCTCGTCGGCAGATCCAGAACGGAGCACATGTCTTCCATCGCCACGAACCGCGCGTCGTCATTGCTCTCGCGAATATCGAAGCGCTCGACAAGGAGCGCCGGCGGCATCCTCTCCGGCATGGCGACAAGCGCGGTCGCCGGCGCTTCGAAGCCGGCCGCCCGGCCGAGTTCCATCGCCATCCACTCCACGACCGGCAGTGCATCATAGCCGCTGGTCCCGGCGGGTTTGAGGATATGGGTGAACGGCTTTCCGGTCGCGGGCGAGAGAACGCCCTTTTCATCAAGGCACATGGGCGCCTTGATCTGCACGCCCGAGAGGCGCGGCGTATCCGCGCGCGCGTAAATCTGCGCGAGGGTGCGCTCGAAGTTCTTCTCGATTTCGCCCCGGCCGGGTCCTTCGTAGGCACCGGTAAAGACGCCGCCTTTGGTATAATCGGCCAGCGGCCTCAGGAGGACGTCCTGCGGTAGCTGCCTGAGCTCCGCCTCCTGTTCAACAATCGTAATATTGGACGTGTAGCGCTTCCCAGACCGCAGCAGCGCGCGCTCGTCCTTGTCCTGGAGAACCTGCTCCAGCCAGCCTTCCGGCAGCAGCGAGACGATGAACGGCGGCAGTCTGCCGGGCGTCGTCTGGCGAATGAGCGGCGGCCCGTCGCCCTCGCCCGGCTTCCAGCGCCACTCGAACCCGTCGTGAATCAGGCGCCCCAGAGGCACGCCGTGCCAGGCGACGATCAGATCCAGCGCCGCCTCGTTCTTTGCGGGCGTAGCGCTCGGCCGTCGCAGGAGGTAGCGCTCCGCCGCCTCCCCCTCGCGATACCACTCGTTTTCGCGCGCCAGTGTCCAGACAGCATCGGCCGCGCCCTGTGCCGAGCCATATTCCTCGAACAGGCGCGCAGCAATCGAGACCCGCATGTCGTCGTTGATCGATGCCGCGTGCTCACTGCGCAGACGGAATGCCTCAAGGAAGCGCTGACGGATTGATGAGACGGCGATCCGGAACTCGCCCATGCCGTCGTCGATGATGCCCTCGCCGACGGATGGATGCGCGGGGGCCTCGTTCTGGATGATTTCCAGTGCACGGATGCGGGTGCGTTGCTTGCGCCTGGCGCTCAGAAAGAGGCGTCCGTCCGGGGTTGGCCCGAGCAGGACGGCGCTCGCGGCCGACAGGTAAGCTTGGGGGTACAGATATTTGGCGATACGGACGGCGTGCCGGAGGACGGTGACTTCGATGTCGTCGTCCGCGTCGACGTAGATGCCGCGCATGAGCTGTATGAGTTTCCCAGTCTCGGCCCGGTAGTGGCTGCGGGTCTTGTCGATCGTTTCGCCAACGAGGTGTAGCGCCATGCTAATCTTCCCGTACTTCAGGTACGACTAAGTTAGCATTAGCGGACGACCGTTTCCAACAAAAATCCAACTTTCCCGTACCTCCAGGTACGGGAAAGATAGCCATCTCGCCTGTCAACTTGGGTTTCAACTGTCGCGTGGTATCGCCACCAGTTCGCCATTTGTTTTCAATAGCTTGCAAATCTGCGAGAGAGTTTTATTCCAATGTTTTTGGGGATTAATTTTCAACGGGCCTGTTAACAAATTTGCATCGTGTTATCTGGTTGTTTTTGAAGCAGATGCATGCCGTTAGGGTACAGCGCGGGGTGCCGGGAATGCAGCGGTCAAACCGCAGTTTTGGCAGTTTTTCTGAGGAGGCATTTTCATGCAGTTGACAGTCCGGCGCCGTGTTATGACTCTCCAGATTCGTGCTACGAACCGGGGCCAAGTTGAATGGGATCAGCAGGTTGAACCTGAGCCTGGAGCCGACGCGACAGTTCGCATTTTTGGGGGCCGCGTTGAACCGGACCGTCAACAAACGCAAACCTGTCAATCGGATGTTCGAACCTGACCTCCCGGGCGGCCACGCGCCGATTTCAAAAACCTGGCTCGATCGCCCTGACCAGGGCCGCCAGTTGCATAATGTCGGCAACGCGCATGTTCTCGGTTACGACAACAGCCACGCCCACCGATTGCACTTGGGCTATCCATGAAAGGCTGACCTTCTTCTAATTGATAATCGCAGAGCTGTTACTCTGGCTCGTGACAGAGGTTTCGAGGTCGCCGGCACGCTCCGAATTGTCGATCTCGCAGCCCCTCGCCGGATCTCAGCTCACACCAGCTGGGCGACGCTATCGCCTCCTCGCCGCGACCGGCGCTCCTGAGCTCTGTAGATCACAAGGCCGGCTCTGGCCTAAACTATTGTTTCTACCCATGCTCATCGAGTTCGCAACCATACTGCCCAAACTCGGCTCAGCCATAACCAGTGGCGCGGCATCGCTAGCCCAGAAATCCGCCACCAAACTCGTGGGACTGGACGAGCTTTCAAAGAGCCTGCGTGAAGCAAACAAGTTCTTTGTCGATCTTTTCAAGAAGGAACTGGATTATCGCGAAGCACTGAACACGATTCTCGGCCCTGTCTACCGGGACGCCCTAGAGTGTTTTTGCAGCCACGACGCCGTCCAACAAGCCCTAGCGGTTCCGTTCGACGCGATGTCACAAATCGCGGGCTCAACTCTCGCGGCACTCTGGGAGGAGACTCTAGACCGCTCAGGGAAGCATCTGGCTGTTTTGCCGAGCGGTTTCGATTGGAATAATCTTGCGACCAAGTATTGCACCGAAGTTCGTCGGATGATGCGGACCTACCCAGAGTTGCGTCACATTCTGGATTCAGTCAACGTATCGGTCACGGCGGAGCAGCTCCAGAAGCTTGCTGGCGTCCGGCCAGGCTTTGATCTGGATGGCTATCGGCGAACGCTCAAAGAGCAGTACGGGCTAATATCTATCAGTCTGCTAGATCCTGAATGGCACAAGTATTCGTTGCGCCTGCCGGTGATCTTTGTCGAACCGAACGCAAAGGAATTTCTAGTCCGCAGACGGAGGAACACTGCCGACGAGGCGTCCTCACGTTTAGATGCATCCGAAGATGGAGAAGGTCCCGATCGACCGGTCCTAGACTCGCTAGAGGACCGAGAACAAAGATGCGTCGTCATTATTGGCCCACCCGGGGCTGGCAAGTCCACGCTAGTACAGTACATCAGCTTACGGTGGGCTGATACTGATGAGGGTGCCGTTCCATTTCTCATCGAGTTGCGGCGCTACGTGGGGGACTCAACTCGGCCTAAGGATTTCCTCGCGTTTTTAGAGTCTGGCGAATGGACTTTGTGGCGCTTCTCGCAGTTGGAGCTTGATCGCTTTCTGAAAAGCGAAGCATCGTTGCTGATTTTTGACGGCCTCGATGAAGTGGTCGACGCCAGGCGCCGAGCAGCCGTCATTAGCGAGGTGGTGCGATTCTCCAGGGAATATCCTAAAGCTAGGATCGTAGTCACAACACGTCCCGTAGGGTACTTAGACGGGTCTCGGGACTCAGAGCACCTCCGAAACGCCGGCTTCTCCCACTTTACGCTACAGCCATTCACTGAACGTCAGACAGACGCTTTCATCCGGATCTGGCATCGGGAAGTATTCGCAGATTCGGATGCGGAACGAAATAAGTATGAGGCGCGCGTGAAGCGTGCGCTCTACGAGTCCGGCGCAATTCGAGAACTCGCCACGAATCCGCTATTACTGACGCTGATGTGTCTACTGAGCCGCAAACAGGAATTGCCCCGGGATCGAATTGTCCTGTACGACCGGTGTTCGGATCTTCTTCTCTCTGACTGGGACTCCGACAAGTTCACTAGCGGAACCGAGACGTTGCGAGCGCACGACAAAAGACAAATACTCCAGCGGGTTGCGTATTCGCTTCAGAATGGCGCCTCTGCGAGTTCCGGTTACTCCATCAGTGAACTGGAGTTGCGGACAATTACCGAGAGCTATCTACTTTCCATTGCCACACCGGATGCCAGGACGTTGGTGGACGAGCTGGTGCTACGGCTCCGAGACAGACATTTTATGTTGGCGACGCTCGGGAACAGACACTACGCCTTTGTTCATCGCGCATTCCTTGAGTACTTTTGTGCAATGGAAATCCAGTACAGATTTGAAAAGAGTCGTGAAATCGACGATGCAGGGCTGCTCAGCCTGTTTCGGCTTCACTGGCCGGATCCCACTTGGCCTGGGGTTTTGAGGTTAGTTTGCGGACTCATTGGTTTCACGGTCGTGCGAGCTATTATCGAAGAGATTTTCTTGCCGAACACGGGAGGCACCTACGAGGCCACATTCTTTGCAGCTGATTGCCTAAGCGAGGTGCGCGAGGTTCAGAAGGTGGAAGACTTGCGTGAAGTCGTACAGCAACGATTGCGCGCACTCCTTAAGTTCAGGCCTCCAGGAAAAGGCGCAGCCCGAGCGCACCTGATTGTGGAGGTTCGGTCGGGTGCAGCCCTCCGACTAGCTCGCTACTGGCGCCACGCTAAGGACACCATTGAACTGCTCAAGCAGGTCGCGACGGGGAATCAACCGCCGGATGTCCGGGCCGTGGCTGTCAAGGAAGTCGCATCCGGTTGGATATTCGAGCCTACTACCTGGCAATGGTTGCGTCACCGATCGACCGTAGATGCTCACCCACTGGTTCGCCTTACTGCACTCCAGCAATGCGCCGGGCACGTCGAGGCTGCACAAGCCGTACTCCTGCTTCGAGATGCCATTAACTCTGATAAGCACCCGCTGGTGCGGCAGGCGGCAATCGAAGATTTGGTCCGCCGTGGCGCATCGTTGGAGGTCAGGCAACTCCTTGAATCATTGACACGGGATGATCCGCACGCAGTAGTCCGTCAGACTGCTGTCAGATTACTTGCCCGACACTGGCCTTTGGCGCCGGAGACGCCCGAGTGCACCAGAAAGGCGGCGTCTGACCAAGACCGCGCGGTGCGTCAAACGGCTATTCGAGAATACAGCCGCCTGAATGAGGCGACCATCGAAGTGCTTCGTTGGCTGCAGGAGCGGGCCACGGTCGACCCGATTGCGCCAGTCCGTCAGAGCGCGATTTGGGAGATCACCGCGAGGTGGAGTGCTCTGGCCGACGTCCTGGAATGGCTCTGTAAGCGAGTTGCTGATGACGAGTTGCCCGCCGTCCGGAGGTTCATCGTTCGAGAGCTGCTAACGCGCTGGCCTGGTAACGAGAAGTGTCGTGAAGTGGTCAGCAAGCGAACTACGGAAGATAGGGATCCAGGCGTTCGTCAATATGCCATTCGCGGTCTGGCAGCTTGCGCAGTTCCATACCCGAACCTTATTCCGATTCTCCGAGACCGAATACTTACAGACGCTTCGGTGGACGTTAGGCGCATATGTGTACAACTTCTGTCCCGCGAAGCCTCAAACAACCCCGAGGTGATAGCAGATCTGATTCGGGCGGCGTCAAGAGACCACGCGGCGCGGGTGCGTGACGCAGCAGTAGAGGGTTTGGCGTTCACCTTTTCGACAGAAGGACGAGACCCCCTGTTGGCAGCGAAATCCCTTTTCGAATCGCCTAAGGTTCTGGCCAGAGTGATTAAACAGCTCGGTGAGGCATCAGTCAAGGCACCAAGTGCCGCGATGACGCTCGCCGTTTGGACCTCAAAGAGCCATGATTCAAATGTACGGCGTCGAGCGCTGGCGCAGGTCCTGGCCCGAGGGAGGGCAGTCGCCGGAGTTGTAGATCTACTCGTGGATAGGGCTTTGAACGAGCCGACCACGAGGCTCCGGGAAACTGTCATAAAACGGCTGGGCAAGTATATTCGAGACCATGCTGACGTGCGGTCTGTCCTCGCGCGTATCGCCGACTCGGATAGCCCTGACTCGGTTCGAATCGCCGCTGCTGAAGCCTTGATAAAGTCTGGGGTTGACATCAGTGAACAACGATCAGTACTGACGAACTGGGCGCTCCAGCATCCTATTGCGTTAGTCCGCAGTTTAGCCACTCATCGGTTGGGTGTCCTCTCGCCTCCTGACTCTCATCTGTATGCTGCCTTCGTGGAAATCACGTCCGACGTAGACGGAAGCGTACGGCGCCAAGCAGTACGAGCGCTGATTCGTCTTGCCAAGGTCGACCCGAGGGCGAAGGAGTGGGTTGCGCAACAAGTCGCCCACTCGCCTGGCGGTACGCTGTCAGACTTGGTCGGGCGGGAACTCGAGCGTCACCATCGAAGATCTTCGTCACATGAAAACGGGTCGATTTCGAAGAACGATGATTTCGCTCACGAACCCGCAGAGTCGTGACTTGCTCCGCGTGCAGTGGGGCACGGCTCACCTCATGGTTAGGCACACGCAAGTCTCGCTTGCATAGAGAGGCCCATCAATGGCGTTCCGGACGCTGGGTCGGATTCTTGCCTCGATTGGCTCGAAGTTCTCTGCCCTGAACCGCCATCTGCTATCGCCAGCCGTTCGCCTTTTCCTCTCAACAAGTTACGTTTCCGCGAGAGGGTTTTATCTCAATGTTTCCGGGGAGCCATACGCGCTCTATTATCACCCGCGCCATTGTTTTTCTTGACGGAAGCGTCTCCTCTGCGGACTCGATGATTCGTTCGCACCGTGCGATTGCGCGGCCCAGAGTACGAAAACACTGTTGTGTTAATCGTACCAGCAGGCCGGTCCCCGTTCGCAGGTCCAAATCCAAGTGTTG
>Ga0105240_10000924_pt1 | contig 52333 bp, 46 predicted proteins | sample KBSC54metaG_FD_80426 | JGI IMG/M metagenome (GOLD analysis project Ga0105240, IMG submission 80426) | Corn rhizosphere microbial communities from Kellogg Biological Station, Michigan, USA - KBS C5-4 metaG | ecosystem: Host-associated > Plants > Roots > Rhizosphere > Soil | place: Michigan, USA... | reverse complement strand
TGTTCGCGAGACCCTCGCCCTTATCGAAGCTCAGGTTACGCGCGGCGAGTTGCTTCATGACGCTCGCGACCCGCGCGTGCGCGTACTGTATGTAGTAAACCGGATTCTCGTTGGTGCGCGACTTCGCCAGCTCGAGATCGAAATCCAGCGGCTGATCGTGGCTGCGCATGAGATAGAAGAAGCGGCACGCGTCGTTGCCGACCTCCTCGCGCAGCTGGCGCAGGGTGACGAATTGCGCCTCTCTCTTTCCCATGGCGATCTTTTCGCCACCCCGGAACAAACTCACGAATTGGATCAGGTTGACTTCCAGGCAGTCACCCGGCTCGCCCATGGCCATGAGCCCGGCACGCACGCGCGCCACGTAGCCGTGATGATCGGCGCCCAGTACATCGATGAGGCGCTCGAACCCCTGCTCGCGCTTCTCCAGGTGGTAGGCAATATCGGATGCGAAATAAGTCTTTTGGCCGTTCTCGCGCACGACGACGCGATCTTTCTCGTCGCCGAATTCGGTGGCGCGGAACCAGACAGCACCTTCTTGCCGATACAAGCGGCCTTGCGTCTCCAGTTTCTGCAGCGCGCGGTCGATCGCGCCGCTATCGCCCAACGTGCGCTCTGAATACCACCGATCAAAGACCACGCCGAATTCCCCGAGGTCGTTGCGAATGTCGGCCAGCATCTCCTCCAGCGACAGCTCGAGAACTTCGCGAAAGCCATCCGCGCCGATCAACTCACGCGCGCGCTTCATCAGCGCATCGATGTAGATCTCCTTGTCCCCGAGCGGCGCGTCGGCCGGCAGCTCGAGGAGCACCGCGCCCGCGGAGTGGCGCAGCCGCTGGCCTACCTTGTCATAGAGCTTCTGCGCGAGCGGCTTTACATAGTCGCCGCGATAACCGTTTTCCGGAAAGGGCAGCTCTTCGCCACACAGACCGAGATAGCGCAGCCAGGTGCTGACGGCGAGGATGTCCATCTGACGGCCTGCGTCATTGATGTAGTACTCGCGCGCAATGTTGAAACCAACCGCACTCAGGATGTTGGAGAGCGTCGCCCCATACGCCGCCTGGCGCCCATGACCCACGTGCAAGGGGCCTGTCGGGTTGGCCGAGACGAACTCGACCATCACCCGCTGGCCGCGTCCCAGGTCGCTGCGGCCGTAGCGCTCTCCCAGCTCGTGAATAGCGGCGAGCTCCCGGCCATAGGCAGCGGCACCCAGGTAGAAATTGATGAATCCCGCGCCGGCAACTTCCGTCTTGGCGACCAGCGGATCGGCCGGAAGCGCCGCGACGATCGCCTGGGCGAGCTCGCGCGGATTGCGCCGCGCGGCCTTGGCGAGGCGCATGGCGACATTGGTCTGGAAGTCGCCGTGCTTCGCCTCCCGCGTACGCTCCACAACGACACTTTCGGGCGCAGGGGGTTGCGGGAGCAGCCCTGCCGGAAGGTTGTTCAGGGCGCTCAGCACGAGCTGTTCGAGTTGCTGCTTCAAGGAAGTGCGTTCCGCCGAGGAAAGGCGCCGCAGTTTACCCGAACCGGCAGCAGGGCGTTCGGCGCTCCCAAAGGTCGAGGATAAGCTCGTGCCGCGGCTCTCCCGCCGCCGCGCACGCAACTTGCGCCTCAGGAGGCCGAGATGCCTCCTTCGAGATCGCTAAAAGTCGTCTATGTCGCCATGGCGGCAAATCTTGGAATCGCCGTCACCAAATTTACCGCGGCGGCGGTGACCGGGAGCTCGGCGATGTTGTCCGAAGCGATCCATTCGGTCATCGATACCGCCAATCAACTCCTGTTGCTCTTCGGACTGCATCGCAGTCGGCGTCCTGCCGACGAGACCCATCCGTTCGGTCACGGCAAGGAGCTTTATTTCTGGGGTCTCATTGTGGCGATCCTGCTGTTCGGGGTCGGTGGTGGCATGGCTCTCTTCGAAGGCGTGCAGCAGCTCGTGCGGCCGCGTCGGCTGGAGGATCCGTTCTGGGCGTACCTCGTTCTTGCCATGGCAGCGGTGTTCGAGCTCACCTCATTCGTAACGGCGACGCGCGAGCTGCTGCGGCGTCGGGGGCCTTCAGAATTCTGGCGTCGTGTTCACTTGAGCAAGGATCCGTCGGTGTTCGCCACTTTCTTCGAGGATCTCGGCGCGCTGTCAGGTCTCATCGTCGCCTTTTTTGGCGTGTATCTCGGGCACAAACTCAACAATCCTTACTTCGATGGCGCGGCCTCGGTGATCATCGGCGTTATCCTTGCGGCGGTCGCACTCACGCTCGTTTATGAAACACGCGGTCTGTTGATCGGTGAAAGCACGAATCCCGAGGTTGTGGCGGACATTCACCACATTGCCGCGGCAGATTCCGCCATCAGCAGCGTGCGCTCCCCCATGACGATGCATCTCTCCCCATTCGAGGTCCTGCTCAACCTGGAGGTGGTCTTCAAGGGCGGCATCCCGGCAGAAGAGCAGGTGGCCGCGGTGGAGCGCATCGAAAAGGCGATCCGCGAGAAATATCCGGCCGTCACGCGCATTTTCATCGAGGCTCGCCGCGGCGATCCCGAACAGTCCGGACGCCGCGCTCAGAACAACTCGATAGGGTCGACATCCAGTGCCCAACGCACCCGCCGTGCGCTCTGAAGCTGCTCCACAGCGGGCAGCCACGCGTCGAGGAAATGATGAAGGGTCGAGCGCTCCCGGCCCTCGATGAGGAGTTGCGCATGGTAGCGGCCCGCGCGCTTGGACATGGCAGCGGGTACGGGCCCCAGGAGACGCAGGCCGCGCGGTAACGGACCGGCAGCCTGGCGCGCTTCGGTCAGGAACGCCAAGGCGCCTTCTGCTGTTTTCGCGGAGTCGCGCACTGCGGCGAGACGGCTGAAGGGTGGCCAGGAGGATTCCGCCCGTTCCTCCAGAGCGGTGCGCGCGAAGCCCTCATACCCTTCCGACAACAGGCTGAGTAGCAACGGATGGCCGGGAAATTCGGTTTGAATCAGTACTTCGCCAGGCCGGGTGCCGCGACCCGCGCGGCCGGCGACCTGGACGATGGTTTGGGCCAGCCGCTCCGGAGCCCTGAAGTCCGTGCTGAAGAGCCCCTGGTCGGCGTTCAGCACCAGAACCAATGTGACGTTGGGAAAGTCATGGCCCTTGGTGACCATCTGGGTGCCAACCAGAATCCGCGCCTCGCCGGAAGACATCCGGCGGACCACTTCCTCCATGTCGCCACGTCGACGAACGACGTCGCGATCGAGGCGGGCAATGGCTACGCCCGGAAAGAGGTCGGCTAGCGCTTCCTCGATGCGCTCAGTGCCTTGACCCACGGGTTTGACGGCAAATCCACATTGCGGGCAGCGCGTGGGCAATGTTGAATCGAAGCCGCAATGATGGCACCGCAGCCGACCTGCTGACAGATGCACGGTAAGTCGAGCGTCACATTCGCGGCAGGGAGCGATCCATCCGCAAGCCGTGCAGAGCAGGGTAGGCGCATAGCCACGCCGATTGAGGAATACCAACACCTGGCCTTCTTCACGGAGGTGGCGCTGCATTGCCTGAATCGCGGGCGTTGAAATGCCCGAGTGACCCGCGTTCGCTCGCAAGTCGACCAGTGACATCCGCGGCGGTTCCGCGCTCGCTGCACGGTACGGCAGCGAGAGACGCGTATATCGTCCGCTCGTAACATTGTGCAAGGACTCGAGGGCAGGCGTTGCGGAGCCGAGAACCACTGGTACGTCAGCTCGCTGTGCGCGCACTACAGCCAGGTCCCGTGCGGAGTAGCGAAAGCCGCCTTCGTGTTGTTTGAACGAGGCGTCATGCTCCTCGTCGACGATGATGATCCCGAGGTCCGGGACGGGTGCGAAAACCGCCGAGCGCGTGCCGAGCACAATTCGCGCCTGTCCGCTGAACGCTTCGCGCCAGGCTGTGAGCCGCTCATGGTCGGTAAGTGCCGAATGCAATACCGCCATGGGTGTGTTGAACCGGTCCCGAAAACGCCCCACCAGCTGTGGGGTCAAGCCGATCTCGGGAACCAGGACGAGCGCGCGCTGCGTTTTCAGCGCGACCTGCTCCACGAGACGTAGATACACCTCAGTCTTTCCGCTGCCCGTCACACCGTGGAGAACAAATGCTCCAAAGCGTCCCAGCCCTGAGCTGACCGCATCGATAGCGGCACGCTGCTCTGGGCGCAACTCCGGCCCCTGGGTCCGCACGCCAAACCCGACGTTCTGCGCCACGACCGAGACATCGGTTGAATTGACCCAGCCTCTCGCCTGCAGAGACCTGGCAGCATCGCGCCACTTCGGGAGCGCCCCATCCAGCTCTTGCGTGGCGATCCCGCCCGGCGGCGCCGCGGCCAGATACGCCAAGACTTCCTGTTGCCTCCGCGCACGCCGCGGCTCGCCTCGCGCGAACGCCTCGAGCCCCTCGGCCGTAACAGCCCACCTCTCCTCCCGAGCCTCGGTCCCGGCTCCCTCGCGCAGCGCCTTTGGCAGCGCAGTCGAAAGCACCTCACCGATCGGGTGGTGGTAGTACTCCGCCGCCCACTGCAGGAGGGCCAGCGCGGCGGCATCCAGCACCGGCCGAGAATCCAACACCTCGAGAATGGGCTTGAGCCGCTCCTGCGGCAGGTCCGAGGATGCCGCGATTGCCATCACAATCCCGACCAGCCGCTGCCGCCCGAACGGCACGCGGACCCGCATTCCCGGCTCGATGAGGGGGGGCTCGGCGTCCCCGCGAGGGGGCAAATAGTCGAATAAACGCCGCAAGGGCGTGTCGAGCGCCACCCGAAAAACGCTACACGGGGTCATTAGTCCAAGAAAATCAGTAGCTTGCGTTCTTGCGGGTGAGTCAACCGCGACACATGAACGCGCGTTATACGGGACATGTCAGAGTTTGCTACCCTCGCGTCGCCTTATAGCATGCCGGTTGCAGCACACGGCGACGTGGACCTGTCGGATTCGCCTACCAATGCCCGTTCCCGTTCGCTGAACCAGTTTCTGGCCGGCGTCGAGCTCAAGGCATTCAAGATCGCACAAGCGGCGCTCCGGCACGAGGACGACGCTTTGGACGCTGTGCAGGATGCAATGTTGCAGCTTGCTCGCGCGTATGCGGACAAGCCGCCGGAGGAGTGGAAGCCACTCTTCTATCGCATCCTCGAAAATCGCATTCGTGACATGCAGCGCCGCCGGACGGTGCGCGGGCGAGTAATCGCCTGGCTCCCCTTCCGCGGCGACGAGGACGAAGACGAGCCGGACCCGATCATGCAAGCGCCGAGCGCAGACCCCTCTCCAGTGAAAAAGCTGGAGCTGGATGAAGCGATGGGGGCCCTCGAGAAGGCGCTGGCAGAGCTACCCCGGCGGCAGCAGCAGGTATTTCTTCTGCGCACGCTCGAAGGGCTCGACGTCGCGGCGACCGCGATCGCCATGGGCTGCTCGGAGGGCAGCGTCAAGACGCATTATTTCCGCGCGCTCCAGGCGCTGCGGGCACAACTTGGGGAATCGTACGTATGAGCGCGCAGAGTGAAGAACTAACAGACTTCGAGCGGCAGTCGCGCCTGGTGCTCGAAGAGAGTCTCCGTCGGATCGACGGTCGGGTCCGCTCACGGCTGAATCAGTCTCGCCAGGCGGCGGTGGACGCGGCAGCTGCACGGCGGCGGTCATGGATCTGGCGGCCCTTCGCCTTGGTGCCGACCGCAGGTGCCGTGGCGGCGGCTCTCCTGGTGTCCCTGGTCCTGTGGCACCGCGACGTACGCGTCGAGCGGCCCGATGCGCCGGCGACCCAGGATCTGGATTTGATCGCCGATGGTGATGCTCTCGAGCTCATCCAGGATGGCGACGGCTCCGGCTCTTTTTATGAGTGGGCAGCGGACCAGTCGGAACCAGGCGGTGTCAACGAGACGGACAGCTGATGGTGACGCGTCACTCGATGCTGGTGTTGGCCTTCGCGCTGCTGACGGCCGGCTCCGGCGTGGGGCTGGCGGATGACGCGCACAAGCCGGCCGCCCCTGATCCGGCGACCGATGAAGAGTTGCTGGAATTTCTTGGGAGCGTTGATAACGCTGCGGATACGGCGCAGCCGGACGACGGCACGTGGATCCAATATCTCTCACAAACAGACATCGGCAAGGTGGCGGCCAAGTCCTCCAACCCGACGGTCGTTGCGGCGAAACCCGCCGCGGCTCCCGAGCAGAAGCCGAGCACGCCCGGGGCGAAACAGAATGAATAACAGCCGCTCTCTACTGCTGGCGCTACTGCTCGCCGTTGCGGCGCCCGCGTTGACCTACGCGCAGGAAACGCAGCCTCCTCCTGCGCAACCGGCAGCCAACGTGCCTTGGTCGAGCCTGTCCCAGGACCAGCAAAGGCTGCTCTCGAAATTCGGCAACCAATGGAACACCCTGCCTCCGGAGCGGCAGCAGGCGCTCGCGCGCGGAAGCCAACGATGGTTGGGAATGTCTTCGGAAGAGAAAGGGCAGGCGAAAGAGCGTTTCCAACAGTGGCACGCACTCCCCCCAGATCAGCGTCAGGCGCTACGCCAGCGCTGGGAGAAGTTTCAGTCCCTGACTCCTGAGCAACGGGCTGCCGTGCGCCAGAACTTCCGGAAGTTCCAGCAGTTGCCCCCCGACCAGCGCAATGCCCTGCGGCAGCAGTGGCACAACGCCTCGCCCGCGCAACGTCAACAAATGCTCGAGCAGAGCCGCGAGCGCCGAATGCAGCGAATGCAACGCATGCCCGGCCCACGGCAAATGCCGAGGGCAATGCCGCGGATGCCCATGTCTCGTCCACCGCCGCGACATCGCTGACCCTTCTCAGTGCGTCGCCGTCGCCACCGTGCGCGGCCGCACCGGTATGGGCAGATTGCAAACATCGACATGTCCGGCGGGCACCTTGAACCACTCTTCGTGCCTGTTGCGTCGAGCCTCGATGTAGTCCGTGAAGGTCTGCGTGTCCGTACGAAGCTCTTCCAGCGGCGTTCGTTGCGACTCGGGCAGATCTGATGCGACTTTGACGGCTGTGATCAGCATGCGCTGCTCGGGCTTCTCATAGAACCCGAGGGGGCCGGTTCCGCGCGGCAAAGAAGATAGCAGCTCCATTCCCTGCACGACTTTTCCGAGCAGCGTCACGTTGCGATCGAGGTGTCGCGGCGCCTGACCGATGACCGCGTAAAGCTCGGTACCTCCGCCGCTGTCGACGTCGTTGTCCCGTCCCGCGCCTACCATTCCATAGCAGTGGATCAACCACGCGCGACCGAGCTTCGGGTCGATAGCTGTTGGGAATCCGTCCGAGAATCCAACTTCAGGAGCATAGGTGTCCGGCTCAGCCAGTGGCATGAACGACAGCCCACGCGAGGTGCGCTCGAATTCCGCGGCCACAGTGCGTGGGGTATTACCGACCGGCTTCTTGCCATCCGGATCACCCCACTGGGTGACATAGTTGTCCTGGACGCGCTCGATCGGCAGCCCGTTGTAGAAACCCTGGCGTGCCAGGGCCTCCACGTTGGCGACGTAGTGCGGGGCGAATTGTGGCGCAAGCTCGATGACGACCCGCCCCGACGGGAGGTCCATATAGAGCGTGTTTTGTGGCTCGATGGCACGCCAATCTGCCGGCGTCGACGCGGCAAGCACCTCGGCGGCCGTCAGGACCTTCTTCGTTTGTTGTGTCGTAGCCGGCGCGGCTGCAAAGCCTGCGGGCACCACTGCAGACACACAAGAAACGAGGGCGAGCGCGAGCTGCCGGAATTCTCGTCTCGTCATCCTCAATCGACCGCCTTGATGGCCTGAATCAATTCCGCACCCGCCTTTTGCGCATCGCCATAGAGCATCCGGGTGTTGTCGAGGTAGAAAAGAGCATTTTCGATGCCCGAGAACCCCGCGCCCTGGCCGCGCTTGATCACTATGACATTCTTGGCCTTGTCGGCGTTCAGAATCGGCATGCCGTAGATCGGGCTGGACTTGTCGTTACGGGCCACCGGGTTCACGACGTCGTTCGCGCCGATAATGAGCGCGACATCGGCGGTTTCGAACTCGGCGTTGATCTCGTCGAGATCCGCGATCAGGTCATAGGGCACGCCGGCTTCCGCCAACAGCACATTCATGTGGCCCGGCATGCGCCCCGCCACCGGATGAATGGCGAACTTCACGGTCACGCCCCGATCGATGAGGAGCTGGCAGAGCTCCCAGATCTTATGCTGCGCTTGCGCTACCGCCATGCCGTAGCCAGGCACTACAATGACCTTCTGCGCAAAAGCCATCATCACTCCGACATCCGCCGCTTCGATCGGCTTGAGGCTTCCGGTCACTGTCCCGGTCGCCGCCCCGCCGGTATCGCCGAAGCCGGAGAACAGGACGTTGGCCAGTGAGCGGTTCATGGCTTTCGCCATCAGCTGCGTCAGGAGGGTGCCTGCGGAGCCAACCACCGTACCCGCAATGATCATTGCGGCGTTGTTCAACACAAATCCTTCGAAGGCGACCGCCAACCCGGTGAGGGCGTTGTAGAGCGAGATCACGACCGGCATGTCGGCGCCACCTATCGGTAGCGTCATGGTGATGCCGAGGATCAGGGCAAATACAAACATGCCGGTCACGGCGCCCGGCGCCATATCGATATGGAAGCCGATGAGAATACCGTGCACGACGGCTGCAATGAGTATCAGCAGATTCAGGATCTGCAGGCCGCGAAAACGGATGCTGCGTTTGATCAGGCCCTGCAGCTTGCCGAAAGCGATGGCGCTACCAGCAAAGGAGACCGCGCCAATGATGCCGCCCACGACAGCGAGTATCGAGCTCGCGAAGTTGTCCACGCCACCACGATACAGCTCGACTGCCGCGATGGCGGCAGCGGCGCCACCGCCCATACCGTTGTAGAGCGCGATCATCTGCGGCATGTCGGTTATGGCGACGCGCTTACCACTCCACCACGCGAAAACGCCGCCGATGAGAATGGCGGGAATGATCCACTCATAGTTGGACATTCCCGGATAGGCGAACGTGACGGCGGTCGCCACGAGCATGCCGGCGCCGGCCCACGTGATGCCGCTGCGCGCCGTTACCGGCGAGCTCATGCGCTTCAGACCGAAGATGAACAGGAACGCGGTGATGAAATAACTGATCTGGATGATCAGGTCGCGAGTGGAGGCATCCAAGATCAGTGTCCTCCCTTCGGAGCGGCACCACGGCCGCGCGCGCCACTGGACTTGAACATCTCCAACATCCGCTCGGTCACGACATAGCCGCCAACGGCATTGCCGGCCGCGAGCAGTACGCCTATGAAGCCGATGATTTTTTCCAACGGTGTGTGCGCGTTTCCGAGGGCGACCATGGCACCCACGAGCACGATGCCGTGCACGAAGTTGGATCCCGACATGAGGGGCGTGTGCAGGATCACCGGCACGCGCGCGATCACCTCGTAGCCTGTGAAGGCCGCCAGCATGAAGATGTAGAGCGCCACCATCCCGGTCATGTGATCCCCCCGATTGTCGCACCCAGAGCCTTGGCGGTCGGCTCGTGTTTGATCTGTCCGGCGTGCGTGAGAACGGACTTCGCGAATACTTCGTCGTCCCAGTCGATTTTGAGCTCGCCCTTGTCGAGCGCGGGCTTGAGAAAGTTCAGTAGATTGCGCGCGTACATCTCGCTCGCGTTGTAGGCGAGATCGCCCGGAAGATTGACCGGGCCAATGACCTTTACGCCCTGGTGCTCCACGATCTCTCCCACGCGGGTGAGCTCGCAGTTGCCGCCCTGTTCGGCGGCGATGTCGACGACTACTGAGCCGGGCCGCATCCGCTCGACTGCTGCCCGCGAAACGATTTTCGGTGCCGGGCGTCCGGGGACCGAGGCAGTGGTGACTACCGCGTCGGCGGCGGCAATGCGGGAATCGAGCACTTCCAGCTGCTTGCGTTTCTCTTCGTCGGTGAGCTCGCGAGCGTACCCGCCGGCGCCTTCCGCGCTCACCCCGGTATCGACAAACTTCGCGCCCAGGGATTTGACCTGCTCTTTGGTCGCACTGCGCACGTCATAGGCTTCGACCACGGCGCCCAGACGTCGGGCCGTGGCGATCGCCTGCAATCCGGCCACTCCGGCGCCGATGACCAGAACCTGCGAGGGCCGGATGGTTCCGGCCGCGGTCGTCAGCATCGGCATGAACTTCTGCAGGTGGTCGGCCGCAATCAGCACGGCTTTGTAGCCTGCGATAGCCGCCTGGGACGAAAGGGCATCCATGGACTGTGCACGGGAAATACGGGGAATGAGCTCCATGGCGAAACTCGTGATTCCCCGCTCCTGCAGCGCCTTCACCTCCGCCCGACGGGCGTGCGGCTGCATGAAGCCGACGACCACGGCGCTGGCTTTCAAAAGGCTTATCTGATCGACTGTGAGCGGCTGGACCGTGAGCACCACGTCCGCCTGCTCGAGCACGCTGGTGGGAGAGTCCGCCCACTCGACGTTCTTGTAAGCCGAATCAGGGAATTGGGCACGAACACCGGCCCCGCGTTCCAGCAGCACCCGGGCGCCGCTCTGCGTGAGCTTGCCGGCCACCTCGGGAACCACACTTACGCGCGTTTCTAGCGGCGTGCTCTCGCGGAGCGCACCTATCGTTACTGGCATGCACGAGCCCCTCATGGGAATGCCCACCGTGGCCGGTCGACCACGGTGTCAGAAATGTTTAATCGAATGAAGACGTTGCGTTGTTGAATTCTTGCATAAAAGTGCCTTATCTTACACCTGCCATGCTAGGCATCGATCTCGAACGCGCCGACCACGGCGACCAGGATGAGCTGCGCATCGTCTCTACACCGGCGGCGCGCGGGCTCTCTCAGCTCGTTCTCCGCACCGATGTGGCCGGCATGCCGCTCGAGTGGATCGACTACAAGGAAGCGGCGCGACTGTACCATCAGGAGCAGGTTGCTTATACCTGCGGCTCCACTCTGTACAAGCTCTATGGCGGTGTGAACGCGAGGACGGGGCGCCGAACCATCCTCGAAGTCAACTCGATTGTCGCCACCGTTGGACATACGGGAAATCCAGGCAACACCCGGCATGACTATGTGCCACCTCTGAACAACCAGACGTTGTTCCGCCGTGATGCGTATCTGTGCATGTACTGTGCCGTGCGGTTTCCGTCGCGTGAGCTCTCACGTGATCATATCCGTCCTTTCAGTCAGGGTGGATTGGACGTCTGGACCAACGTTGTCACTGCTTGCAGACGGTGTAACAACCAGAAAGCCTCACGCACCCCTGAGCAGGCGAAAATGCAACTGATCGCCGTGCCCTTCACGCCGACGTATGCCGAATACATTTTCTTGAAGGGCCGTCGCGTGCTCGCGGACCAGATGGAATACCTGCTCGCGCATTTCCCGCGTACGAGCCCCTTGCACGCGCGCATCCAACGCTGGCTGGCGTGACCTGGCCGCAAAATTGATCTTCTTAGTCGACGCATCGGTTTACGTTTTCCGCGCTTATCATTCCATGCTGCCTGACATGGCGGATCGGGACGGCAACCCCGTGCACGCCGTGTTTGGATTCGCGCGCTTCCTCGGCGACCTCATCGAGCGGGTACGGCCGCGCTATATCGCGGTGGCTTTCGATCAGCGCGCCGCGAGCTCCTATCGCAGCCGCCTCTACCCGGCCTACAAGGCGAATCGTGAGCGCCCTCCTGTTGACCTGCTCGCGCAGTTTCAGCACTGCCGCGAGTTGTGCCGGCACCTGGGCCTCGCCGCATTCGTGAATTCTGAATATGAGGCGGACGACATCATCGGCACGCTCAGCTGCGTGATGCGCGCCGAGGGCGTGCGTTCGGCTTTCATCACCCGCGACAAGGACCTCGCACAGCTGGTGCGTAGTGGCGATCTGTATTGGGATTTCGGCGCCCGTCAGCAGTGGGGTTACCACGACATCGAGCGTTATTTTGGAGTCAAGCCGGAGCGCTTTGCGGATTACCTGGCACTGACGGGCGACGAGAGCGACAACATTCCGGGTGTGCCGGGAGTCGGGCACAAGACGGCTGCCTCACTCATGAAGGCGTTCGACTCGCTGGAAGAGCTCTATTGCGATTTGAATCAGGTCGCCGGCCTGAAACTGCGTGGGGCCCGCACGCTGAGCGACAAGCTGCGCGAGCACCGCGAGGCGGTTTTTCTCGCGAGAAAGCTCACGCACATCACGTGCAACATGCAACTTGGCGTCGAGGTCGAGGATTTGCGGCGCCGGCGGCCGGACGCGCCCGCTCTGACGGAGTTGTACGACCGGCTCGGCTTTGGGCCGTTCCTGCGTCGCCAGAGCGAGCGCCTGGCCCAGCTGCCTGTGAGCTGACAGCTGAGCCTGCGATCAATGGCCTGAGATGACCTCTCCGGTCACGCAGCCCAGCGGTTCGCCGAAGCCGTCCGCGGCATGCGCTTCCAGGAATACTTCCCGACCGTCCAGCGATTGCGTGTCGATGCGCACGAGGTGACTGCCATCCGGCTGCAGTCGCGACGTATACCGGGACGCCTGTAGCTCGTGCTTCTCGGCATCCGCGGCAATGACCTTGCGGTCCCGCGAGACACCCGAAACTCGCAACACGGCGAACTTCGTATCGGCCGCGAAGCGCAGGGTAGTGCACTCGCCGCTGCCACGAGTGGCCGCCGGGACGTTGAAGAACGCTGTCTGGTTGGAATCGAGGCTGGGTGCTTGGGCCTGGTTCCCGAACCAGCCGCCCGCCGCCCCGAGCACACCGCCGACGACGAGCGAGGCCGCCATACGCCAGCCAACCTGTTGGCCGTGGCCCAGCGCGGCCGGCGCGCGCGCGGTACGTGACCGTCGCGGCATATTGAGTTTTACGGCGCGCCACGACTCAACATCCGAGACGCATTCATTGCATCCCATCATGTGGAGCTCGAAGGCCTCGAGGGTCTGTTCGTCCAAACCATCCGCCACGTAGACGGCGGCTGTCTGTCTAGCTTTGAACTGTGCGTGATCCATGGTTCTCCCTACCCATGTGTCGAGTGTGCGGAAGATGAACGGCCCGCCTCAGGGTCGCCGAGCGCGAAACCAGCCTTCTTCAATATGTCGCCGAAGCGCTGGCGCGCCCGCCACAAAACCTGGTTGAACTGCATATCGGTCAGCTGCAACGACTCGCGTATCGCGGTGCGTGGCTCCTCGTGCAAATAGAAACGCTCGAGGACCTCCCGATCCCGTTGCACGGGCAGGTGATCCATCAGATCGCGCACGTGCTTGGCGAGTTGCTCGTGGTCGAGACGCTCTTCCAAAGACAACGCCTCATCCTTGAGGTTGGTCAGCAGCTCACGGTCGTTCTCGTGGCGCCGGGACAGCTCCCCACGCCAGTACGCCGTCGCAAGCTTGCATGCGGTGCGGTACAGATAACCTCCAAGATTGCCTGGATCCTCCAGGCCCTCGGTCCGGATTTTCTTGATTGCCTGCAAAAACGTGCGCTGTAGCAAGTCGTCCGCCGCATCACGATCGATGCGTCTATGGTGGAATACCTGCAGCAAGGGGCGCCGATATCTCAGATAAAGTTGATTTTGTAGCTCGCTGCGTTCCGCGACCGCGGCCACGAGCGAAAAATCGCTACTCTCGTCACGCTCCGCTGCCTTCTCTGCAGCGCTCGTGCTGGGCTCGTCAGGTGCTTCGATGTAGGTCATGGCCGTGCTTCCCGGTGCGCTTCTGGCTGACGGCAGACGCTTGCGGAGCGGCGCTCCGTCGCAAGAAGACAAGCATCGGCCAGCGGCACGCCGTCCAGATAAGGCGGCCGCGATCCCGGCTTTGAACGGCGCGTCGTCTTCGACATGCGCCCTTCCACGACCCCCGCCAGAAACTCGTCAGGTCGCAATGTAGCATAGCGCGGGCTCGACCAGATGCCGGCGAGCAGGCCCGCCAGAATCGCAGTGGAATTCGAGCTTCCCTGCACCATCCGGTACTCCGCTGGAGCCCGACCGGCACCGATTACGCAGGCACTCGGCGCCCCCAGGTTGATTCCACGCGGCGCTGGACTGGTTCCGGGCGACAGCGTGTCGTCATTGCCGATTGGAATGGCTCTCACGATGCGACGAAAGTCGTAGGCGGCCGGGTAGCCAGCGGCGGGCTCGCCTTTGTTGGGCACGCTCGCCACCACGATCGCAGCAACAGGCGAGCCCGGGCGATCAGCGATTTCCCGAAAGGCGGCATCCAGCTCGGGCGTAGTCACACTCCAGTGTGCACTGAAGCTCAGGATCCGTGCGCCCATACGGGTCGCATATTCCAAGGCCCGTACCAGTCGCGCCGGAGCAACACGCACATCCGCTCCCTCGCAACCCACGATTCTCAGGATCATGACCCGCGCCCCGTCCGAGCCCGGTGCGGCGATTCCCACCTGGTTATTGCGCTCTGCAGCAATCAGGCTCGCCATCACGCTGCCATGACTGGGCGTGTTACGACAATGTCCCTTGGGTGTTACATCCGGGCTGTTTTCGACAAAGTCCCAGCCGTGCACATCGTCGACATAACCGTTGCCGTCGTCATCGACGCCCGGTTTGCCGTGCTGCTCGGCTTCGTTGGTCCACAACTGGTTGCGCAGGTCTTCGTGATCGATCCAGGCGCCGTCGTCGAAGAGGGCAACCGTTACCGGTTTACCCTGCTCGCGCGGGCCCCAGGCCAAGGACCCTGCGACATAATCCACCCACCAGAGGTTACCGGCGCGGTAGGCGCAGTCGTTGGTGGCGGGATCGTCGACCCCCGGGGTGGGGGTCAGAGTGGAGCACGCCAGCTTCTGGCATGGAAATCCCGGAGCTGGTTGCGCCCTCGCGGGCAGCTGTGCGCAGCCGCCTAGAATGGCCAGACATAACCGTGCCGCGTAGCTGCGCAACTCCATGCGCCCATTCTAGGGTGTCCTCCATACTTCTTGGGGCTCGCGCCGAGCGAGCCCCGGAAGATTCATGTCCCCGTTGGTTATCGTCAATTACCGTGGAGCACGCCGTTGTCGTCGAGGCTGATGTTCGCGCCGCCACTGGCCGACTCGAGCACGACGATGACGGAGGCCCCGCCGTTGGTCTGCGCATCGCGGGGGAAAATCAGCACATGCTCCAGCTGGCCTTGGATGCGGGCGAGGCCATAGAAGTGCTCCTGGGGGTACTGCGGCTCGGCCGTCTGAACATAACCTGACATGGCCAGCAGCGGCGAGGCGCTCGCGGAGCTTGCTTCGGCTCCGGCCAGGCACTCGAAGTCCGCCGGCACGCTGGTCATCTTTGCGCCCGCGCGGTATGCCAGACGCACGCCATTCCACTCACTTGCCCACCGTTTGCCGGCCGCGTTGACCGTCTGGAGGCTGTAATGCCCCGCTTGATCCTTCACGACGCTGAATTGCAGCCCAGTCTGCACTCGGGTGGCGGGCCCGGCGCTGGCTTCCGTGCAGTTCGAGGTGACAGTCCATTTGCTCAGAAAGTACTTCGGAACATCGGCGGCTCGGACGGGCGAGGCGACCATCAAGCCGGCGATCAGACACTGCGCTGCGGCAAAAACGGTCAACGGAAGTTTACGGATCATGGAAAAGCTCCTCGGGAAGTGCGGTGGAAGGAAGTCCGCACCTGATCACTGAGTCGAGGAGCTTGCTTATCTCATCATCGGCTTGTCCCTAAGCCGCATCGCGCCTGCGCAGGCTAGATGGAGCTATCAGGCCAACCGTAGAGCGAGAAGGCGGCCCACTCGTAGCTCTTACCGGATGCGGCGCTGTCGAGTTGCGTCTTACGCAGAGCCGCGGACGCATTCAAGCGGTCTTCGAGGAGGTACCGGTAGAACTGTTGCATGAATGTGGCAGTAATCTGATCGTCAACTCGCCAATAGCTCGCCAGTACCGCCGCGGAGCCGGCCTGCAGGAAGGCTTGCGCCGGGCCGAGCACGCCTTCGCCGGGCAGCAGTTTGCCCCTGGAGGTATCGCACGCGCTCAACACCACCAGCTTCGAATTCAACTTCAGACCGAGGATGTCCAACAGACCGAAAGTCGAGGCCGACAGGTCGGACGGGGCTTCCGGGGTCAATGCCAAGGCCGACAGGCGGGGGCGCTGGGCATCGATACGCGCGTGGGTCGCCACGTGCAGCAGATCCAGGTCCGGGTCGGCCACTTTGCGCAGGGCGGTCGGTACGGCGGCGCATCCGACCAGAGTCTCGACATGGCTGCCTGGACGGGCTTCATGGGCGAGCCTGGCAATGGAGCTGATCTCCAGGCGCGAGCCCGGAAGGCGCGGCAGAGATTCAGTCCACGACGATAAAGCTCTGTTGACCTTTCCGGAGGGTTTGGAGCCTGTATCAGGCTCAGTACATTCGCGCCGCCAGTCGGAAACGCGGAACACCGGATCACCGATCAGGGCGATACGCGGGGCTTGGGTGTGACCGGAGACTCTCGAGCGCACCCGCATCAGGAATAGCGCCGAAGGGATCACAGTGGTTTCCGCATGCTGGAGCACGATCTGCGCGGAAGGCTCGTTGGACCACGGCAGCACAGAAAATGGAATGGTGTGGAGCGCGTCGTCCGGCACGATTGCGATGCGATGGCCGACGAGATAAGGGGCAACCGGCCACCAGACCAGGCGCGCGAGTGTTTCGGCCGCCGCGCGCACTTCGCTGGCCGGCGTTTCCGGATCACGGAGCCGGTCACGCAGCTGAGCGCTAGCGCGGGCGATCGCTCGCCTGTCTCCCAGATGAACAACCCGAGCGTTGTCTCCGCTTATGACGAACGCCAGCATCTCTGTTGCGCCACTCGCATACTCGACCAAGGTGGCATCGAGTTCCTTGAGCGTACGTCCAAGTTGCTCGCGGTCGAATGGCGCTGTCGGAGTACTGTCGCGGCGGGCGACCTTCTGAATCTCGTCGATCAACGTGGCGCCCGGCTGAGGCGCGGCGCTCCGCGTAACCGTGACAACCTCGCCCAACATGCGTTGGTATTTTGCGGCGGGCGGTGCGCTGACCGAGGAGGCGGCGTCACGCGTCTCCTGGTTGAGAGCATATCGCAGGCTGCGCGCCCGGCCGCGCTCGGATGATTCGAATGCCAACCAGGCCTTCGAGTCATCTACTCCCTTCTCGGCAGCAAAGAGGTCGGTAAGCTCGGCGAAGACCGTGTGTTGGCTGGCAAGAAACGTAGCCCGTTGCTCGCCGTCGAGCTCATCGATGGGAACGGCTTCGATGAGGTCGGCGGCAACCTGCAGGACGCCCACAGCCTCCGCCGCTTCTCCGGAGATTCGATGCGCAGCGGCGATCAGCCGTAAGGAGGTGATGGTGTTCTCGATGTCGCCGCTCGTCGTACTTGCGGCCAACGCTTCCTGAGCTCTCGCCAGACTACCGGCCGCTCGTCCGGTCAAAAGCATCGCCTCGGCGAGACCGATTTGCGCCGAGCGACGGTCTTCATAGGTTTTGGGCACATCGGCATCATCAGCTGTGCGTAGCGCAGCGGTGAAAGCAGTACGCGCCTGCACCGGATCGTCTCTTTCGAGGAAAGCGGCCCCACGAGCGTTTGCGAGCCGTACCTGATTACGTGCGTCGGGCGTGTAGATCCGCGCGGCGTCCAGGCATCGCCAGACTTCCGTCGCATCGCCCGTCAGCATCGCTTTCTTGGCGAGCCCGAGCAACGAGTTGAAGACGATCTGCTTCGTATCCCGGGTGAGCGATGTCGGCTCCAGAACCTGCGCACACGGCTTGGCAGGCTCCAGGTGCGCCGGCTCACGGGCATCCCTTCGCGCGTCATTCAATTCCAACATGGCGCTGTTGATTGTCTGGCCATGAGGCGTGGCCGCGGCGGCCAGCAGTCCCGGACAATCCTGGGAAGCTGCGCGCGCCAGGTTGTTTTCGGCATCCGCCAGGTTGCCCATATGGACGAGCAAGACACCCGCGCGAACGAGACTGCGGCGCACCCCTTGGCAATCGCCTAGGCGAGTGTAGGCGTCCATCGCGGCGGACTGCGAGCGCTCGCTGGCACTGAACAGCCCGACGATGCCCTGCACCCGCCCAAGGTTGTTCCAGATGTCGGCGACCAGTTTTGGGTCACGCTGCGCAGGCAGACGTCGCAGGGCATCCGCGTAGGTCGACAGGGCGGAAGAGTAGTCTTTGCTCTGCTCCGCAAGAAACGCGAGGTTCTGGCTCGCGATCGCGTAACAGTCCCAATCCCGCAGATCCTGGCAGCTCGCCGCCGCAGCCGCGAAGGACGCACGCGAGGCTTCGAACTCGTTCAAGTAATACTCGAGGTATCCGCTCAGGATCCGGATCCGGGGCAACTCACGCGCGCCATGTTTATCCGCGCTCGCATGGAGACGTGCTACCCCCAACCAGTGACGGGCCGTGGGTGCGATCACCGCGGGCTCGTTCCCTGGCATGTCGAGGATGGCCTTGGCGATCAACTCGGCCAGCTCGCTCAACAAAGCGGAATTCTCCGAGCCGCCATAGCCGTCCAGCGCCTCGCTAGCCAACGCGGAGGCGTCGCGTTTCCGATCGAATCGGAGGTAGGCGAGCTCCGCCATAGCGTGGCGCGCCATCGCGGCCGAGGTACGCGCGCCGAGATGGTCGAACGCGCGCGCGGCGCTGAGGTAGCGACCAAAGGCGCCCTCCCAGTCCGACGCATGGATCGCCCGACCGGCCGCGGCGAACAGATTCTCCGCACGAACACGCAGGACATCAGCAGGCGGAATCAGATCTGCCGAGATGCATACTTGGCCGCTGACTTCCTGAGAGTCTTCGGCGTGCACGGCAACTCGTACGTGCGCGCCGTGATGCGCGTGAGCGGTGAGTATTACGGTGCCGAGCCTGTCGATCGGCGACGCGGCTGCGCTTGCCGGTATGTCATTCAGGATGCTGACGGTTGAAATACCGCGCTCTTGCACTTCGACGCGCAGCAAACCCTCCCCGGGTGGCACGAGATCCAATGTAACGGCATGGACGCTGTCGATGCTCTGGCAGGTACGTTCCAGTACAGGCTGCAGGGGCCGCGCCGACGCTGGCTTGCCCGTCAGCAGCAATAAAGCACCGAGGGTGATTCCAAGCCACCACCCTTGATTGCCGGCCGAGCCGTGCGAGCCACGACGTCCGATCAGCTCGCGACCTGCGGCTCCCTCGGCGTATTCGGCTATGCTTCCATGCATACCGCTGATGCTTTCGAGGGGAACACCATGGCGAACAAGAATATCGTGTCGGTCCTGCAGGAGGAGCGCTCATTTGCCCCTTCGGCCGATTTTACTCACGGGGCGCGTCTGAAGCCTGCCGATGTGGAGCAGCTCAGAGAGCATGCGGCGCGGGATCACAGCGGGTTCTGGGCCGAGATGGCGCGCAAGGAGCTGCATTGGCAGACCCCTTTCACGGTCGCCCTGGATGATACGGCCGCGCCGAACTATAGATGGTTCACCGACGGGCGGCTTAACGCCTCTTACAACTGCCTCGATGCGAACCTGGCGGAGCGCGGCGAGAAGACTGCGTTGATTTTCGAAGGCGAGCCGGGCGATGTGCGTCGCTTGAGTTTCCGCGAGTTGCACGAGCAGGTGTGCCGTTTCGCGAATGTCCTCAAGTCCCAGGGAGTCGCTCACGGCGACCGCGTGATCATCTACATGCCGCTGCTGCCGGAAGCGGTCGTCGCGATGCACGCCTGCAACCGCATCGGCGCGATCCACTCGGTCGTGTTTGGTGGCTTCTCGGCCATTGCGTTGAAGGAGCGCATCGAGGATACGGGGGCGAAGGTGGTCATCACGGCCGATGGCGGCTGGCGCGCGGGTAATGTCATAGAGCTGAAAGCCGCGACCGACAAAGCCCTGGCGAGCGGTTGCGCGAGCGTGAAGCGGGTGATTGTCTACCGGCGCACGGGTAAGCCTGTGCCCATGGATGCGCAGCGCGATCTGTGGTGGCACGACCTCGTGAGCGAGGCATCGCCTTATTGCGAGCCGGAGTGGGTCGAGGCCGAGCATCCGTTGTTTCTCCTGTACACCTCCGGGTCGACGGGCAAGCCGAAGGGAATTCAACATGCGACCGGCGGCTACCTGCTGGGAGCGAAACTGACCTCGCAATGGGTCTTCGATCTGCGCGAGGACGACGTGTACTGGTGCACGGCAGACGTGGGCTGGATCACCGGGCACAGTTATGTTGCCTATGGTCCGCTCGCGGCCGGCGCTACCGTGGTGTTATATGAAGGCGGTCCGGTCTATCCCGACGGTGGGCGGTTCTGGAAGATCTGCCAGGAGCATGGCGTCTCCATCTTCTACACCGCGCCCACTGCGATCCGTGCGCTCATGAAGCTCGGCGACGAGTTGCCGGCGCAGTACGATCTCTCGCGCCTGCGCTTGCTGGGTAGCGTCGGCGAGCCCATCAACCCCGAAGCCTGGATGTGGTATCACAAGGTGATTGGCGGCGAGCGCTGCCCGATTGTCGACACCTGGTGGCAGACCGAGACCGGCGCGATCCTCATTTCGCCCATTCCCGCGGTCACGGCGACCAAGCCGGGCTCGTGCACCCAGCCACTACCGGGCATCGATGTCGACATCGTCGACGATCAGGGCAAATCGGTCACCCGTGCGGATGCCGGCGGCTACCTCGTCGTGAAGAAGCCCTGGCCTTCGATGCTGCGCACGATCTGGCGCAACAACGATCGCTATATCGCCGCTTACTGGGAAAAATTCGACAATCGTTACTATGTCGCCGGTGATAGCGCGCACCGCGACAAGGACGGCTATTACTGGATCATGGGGCGCATCGACGATGTGCTCAACGTGGCCGGTCACCGGCTCGGTACCATGGAGGTCGAGTCGGCGCTGGTGGCTCATCCGCGCGTCGCGGAAGCCGCCGTGGTAGGCAAGCCGCATGAGATCAAGGGCGAATCAGTATTTGCGTTTGTGGTTTGTCGCGGCGCGAGGCCAACAGGCGACACCAGCGCATTCGTGAAGGAGCTGCGCGACTGGGTCACGGAGCAGGTCGGCGCTATCGCCAAGCCCGACGACATCCGCTTCGCGGACAATCTGCCCAAGACCCGCTCGGGAAAGATCATGCGGCGGCTGTTGAAGGCCGTCGCTCGCGGCGAGGAGATCACACAGGATACCTCCACGTTGGAGAATCCCGCGATTCTGGAGCAGTTGCGCGGAGCGGATACGGAGGGTGCCGCGGCGCCGAAGAAGGCGGTGCGCGGTAAGCCGGCGCCTCACAAGGCCGCCGCTGGCGGGGCGCCCTCGCGCGGCTCGGCGCGCACCAAAGCGCCCGTCAAGAAAGCGGCCGGGCGGAAGGGCGCGCGCAGCGGTGCCAAGGCCGGGCAGCCGGCGCGACGAGCGCGTGCCGGCACGGCCATGACCCGCAGCAAAGCAAAAACCAACACCAAACGCGCCAAGGCAACCGGCCGCGCCGCGGCACGTGTAGCCACACGCGGCAAGTCAAAGACTGCAGCAAAGCGGGCAACAAAGCGGCCTTTGCGCCGTCGCAAAGGGTAACCGGCGAGTATTGCCTCCTTTTGCGCAGTTAATGACTCTGGTGTGAGCGTGCGCCTCTATCCTACGATGTCTTCCGCAAGCTCATTGTCGATGGACGGAGGCAATCATGAGTCGGAAGATCAGGGAAAACGATGCGCGGTGCGCGCGCGGTGCGCATGAGCCGAGGAATCTGGCGGTGGCGTACTTGAATGTGTTGATCGACGATGCGGACCAGGAGGAGCTGACCGCGGCGCTGGGCCGCATCGCGCGTGTGCAGGGTGGCCCGCGCCTCGTCGAAAAAATAGAGCTCAATGCTCCAAGCCTATATCGCACGCTCTGCCGACGCGGCAACCCGGAGTTGAAGGCGGTGACCACACTCCTGAAGGCGATGGGCATGCGCCTGGCTTTGCAACCCCTGACTGACAGCAAGCCGCGACGCCGAAGCCCAAGACCTCCGGTGGTGGGCATGGAACTTGCGAGACCTACTGTGAGCTAGACGCGAAAGAGGCAGTCATGGGTGAGGTCATACATGTCGCGTTTGGGACCGAGCGTGAATGGGAGCAGACGCACGCGAAGACTGTCGACGGCCTGGTCGCTATCGGCACACTCTTTGGCGACGACGAGGCCTTGATGCGCGCCAAGGCCGACTGTGTTTATCACATTCTCCGGCAGATCGTGGAAGAGGTGCCTTCAGTTCAGATCACGACGAAGATGCCGGAGAACCTGTCCGCCGAGCAGCTGGATCTGTTGACTGGCGCGATCAAGGAGGCGGCGCTGAAGGGAATCGAAATCGCCATGACACACTCTGTGCAGGTGTTGATGAGCTCGATCTACGACCTGTGCACCTCCAAGCTGCACGCGCGTCCGTCATAGGAGCCTGTCTGAGTCATGATGCGCCTACTGCGGCCGCCCCTGGCGGCATCTTTTTTGCGATCCTTTCGCTTACATAGTCTCCGCTATGCGCGCGAAACGATCGCAAAAAATCTGCTCGCCAGGGTCGCCCTCGTGACGGCGATCATGACTCAGACAGGCTCCTGGACGCGCCGTGATGATCAAGGTGACCCGACGAGCCTGACGTTGTAAGAGACCGTCACGTCATTCCCGACCCACTCGGTGGACTTCCAATCTCCCTGACCTACCCCGTAATCGAGTCGGCGCACCGTTGTCTTGCCCGCAAGATAGCTCACCGCATGCCCCTGCTCGTTCGCAACCCGCAATGTGAACGCGACATGTTGGTCGCGCGTCACGCCGCGGAGCGTGAGTTTGCCGACGGCGTCGAAACCGCTGCTGGTTTTGGTAATTTGCGTGGCGACAAAGTGCGCCTGCGCGAATTTGGCCACGGCGAACAGATCCGGGCCGCGCAGCGTGTCGTCCCGCTCCTTGTCGCCGGTATCCATGGAGCTCATATCGACCGTCACGTCGAGCTTCGTGAGCGCGGAAGCATCGGGTGAGGCATCCGCCGCCACCTGGAATCTGGTGAATTTGCCCTGGTTCTGAGCGCCGGCCTGGATGAAGGAAAATTCCAGTACGCTCTTGGCCGGGTCGTTGGCATAGTGCTTGGCCGCCGGCGCCGGATCGGCGAAGACGCTCGTCGTGAGCAGGGCGGCGGCCACGACTGTAGCCACCCGTGGGATTGCGATCATTGGGCCTCCATTATTGGCGCGTGAAAGGCAGCATCCGTCGCAGGACGTGATCTTTCAGCATGAAGTGGTGCTTGAGTGCCGCCAGCACGTGCAGTGCCACGATGACATACAGCACCCATACCAGGGTCTCGTGTGTCTCGAGAAACGCATCGTAGAGCGCTTTGTTCTTGGGAACGAGATCCGGCAATTGAATGAACCCGAACCAGCTTACCGGGAACCCACGGGCAGAAGACATCATCCATCCGGTGAGGGGCAGTGCGAACAGCAGCAGGTAGAGGCCGGCATGCGTGATGGTCGCGAGGACACGCTCGTAGGGCTTGAGTGTGTCGGGTAGGGTTGGTGTTGGATTCGCCCAGCGCCACAAAAGTCGCAGCACCACCAGCCCCAGGATGGTGATCCCGACGGATTTGTGGCGCGCGAGCATGGCGAGCTTCTTCATTCCCAGCGGCAAATCATCGGCAAGGCTCGCCAGGGTGACCTGTACGATAATCAGCACAACGATCAGCCAATGAAAGAATTGCGAGATCGAGCCCCAGCGAGCGGTGGTGTTTCGGATGGCCATGTCTCCAAGCTTTAAGCACGTGAGCACGAGTTGCAAGCGCCGGGGCGTAGTCTTGTGGGTATCGATCGTACTCGCGAGCGCCGTATTCCCGTTCCTTACCGGATGTCCCACTCGTCCTACCCCTGCCACTGGAGCGGTTGTCCCGCGGCGCGTCCCCGGTCAGGGCCCGGCTGCGCCCGCTCATGAGGGGCGACCGTATGAAGTCCTGGCGCGGGACTCCCTGCTCACTATCCAGGTGTTTCGGGGCGGCCCACTGGCCAAGGCCGGCCATAACCATGTGATTGCTTCGCATGCCCTCCACGGTACCCTTTACGTGCCCGCGGACCGCGCGCGCACGACATTCGAGGTGAGCTTCCCGGTCGCGGAGCTCACAGTCGATGAGGCGTCCCTGCGTGCAAAGGAAAACGAAGCGGACTTTCCGCCGGACGTACCCGACTCGGCCAAGGAGGGCACGCGCAAAAACATGCTGGGGCCGGCGCTGCTCGATTCAGAGCACTATCCGGAGATCGTGCTCCGCTCACTGACCCTGCAGGCCGCGCCGGGTATGAGGCCGGGTATGAGCCCGGGTATGAGCAATAGCGACGAATGGCAAGCTCGTGTGGAGATCACCGTGCGGGACCGGCCGAGCACGGTCGTCGTGCCGGTGCACTACGGGCAACACGCGGATGAAATCGTCGTGTCCGGCGATTTTTCCCTCAAACAAACCGACCTCGGTCTTACTCCATTCAGCGCGCTCCTGGGCGCGCTGCAGGTCCTCGACGAAATGAAGATACGGTTCCGTATCTACTTCACTCCCAGCTCGCCCAACACCGCGTCGGCGTTGTAAACCTTGCGCAGGGCCTCGAGCATGATCGCCGGGTGAACCGCCACCGCGCGATTCAACTCGGGATCGTACCAGTACGAGCCGGCGATGGAATGGATGTTGCCGTCGAACATCAGGCCCACCAGCCGCCCTTGCGCATCCAGCAGCGGACTGCCGGAATTGCCCCCGACGATGTCGTTGCTGCTCGAGAGATTGAACTTCGTTTGCGGATCGAGCTTGGATTTCACCGCCAGCCAGGTATCGGGAACCTTGAACGGCTCCTGTCCGGTAGCGCGCTCGAACAGTCGCGAAAGATATGTAAACGGCTCCACGTCGTGGTCGTCTTCTTTCCAACCCTGGACGGTGCCGAAGTTCAGCCGCAGTGTGAAGGTCGCATCCGGTGGGACACTCGTCCCGTAGGTCCGGAAGCGGATCGCGGCGATTTGCTCCTGTGCGGCATCGACCGGCGCCTCGACTTCGTCTTCGTATTTCTTCCGGATCTCACGTGCCTGGGGATCCACCAGCCGCGCGAGCTCGATCATGGGATCCTGCGAGGCTTCGACAGCCGGCATGCCGCCGGTCCACAGACGCATGCGCTCCTGGGGATCGGCCAGTTTCGAGCCGGAGATGACCCGTGCGGCGAGCGCGTCGGGAGAGTCATTCGACAACAAGCGGCGCACGATCGGAGCATCAGGTCCGAGCCATTCGCGCATGCGCTCCAATGAGAAAGACAGTGTCAGGTTTTCGAGCTGCGGGTAGACCGGCACCGGTCCTTTGAGCTGTTGCTCCAGGCGCGGCAACGCGGTATCCCGGTATTCGCGCAGGCGCTCTGCGTTGGGCTTTTGCCGCTCGCGGGCAGCGCGCAGAATCGTGCGGGCATAGTTGAACAGTCTGCTGTTGAAGCCGGCTCCCGCCTCGAGGAAGGTGTAGGGTAGCGACAGCTCGCCGTCGATCTTTTCTGCTTTGGCAATCGCGTCCCACGGATCCGCCGTCATCCCGCTGGCGCGCGCCTTGGCGCGCAGCTCCGCCTCTGCCTGCCGCTTTTGTTGTAGCAACCGATCATCGAGCAGCGCATCGAGCAACTTGCGCCGCACCTTCAGTGAGTTCTCCAGATACAGGAGCGGATTGTCGACGATGCGATGCGCCTCCGGCCCCGTCTTGCCGAACTCTATGTAGCGCCCGCGCAGCTCGGCAGCTCGCAGCAGCCACTGGGGCAGTGAGACGTTCCGCAGCTCCTCGAGCTGGGCGACGGTAAGGAGACGGTCGGTGGAGCCCGGATGCCCGGAGACGAACACCACCTCGCCCGGTTGCGGCCCCTCGGGCCGAACGCGCAGATAAGAGGAAACCGCGGCGGGTTTCCCATGGGCGTCGTAGGCTCGCAGCAGCGACATGTCCAGGTCCCAGCGCGGAAACTGAAAGTTGTCCGGGTCGCCTCCGAAGGCGGCAATGTCCTCCTCGGGTGCGAACACCAGGCGCAGATCCTGGTAGCGATGGTATTGATAGAGCCAGTACTGACCTCCCTGGTAGAGCGTGACGGCCTCGCATTTGAGCGGTCCGCTCTGCGCCTTGGCCCCGGAAAGCTCACAAGCCTGCTCGAGTTGGGTGAGGACTTTCTTGCGCGTGTCGTTGGCGGCTTGCACATCGAGGTTGCGGGTCGCGGCTTCGACTTTGGGGGTGACGTTCTCCATTGCCACCAGGACATCCGCCACCTGCGTGCTGCAGCGGAGCTCTTTGTCGCGGGTGGGCGCGAGAAAGCCGTCCTTGATGAGGTTCTTGCTACTCGTCGAATTCTCATCCAGACACGCCGAAGCGCAGTGGTGGTTGGTCAGAATGAGTCCCTCGGGAGAGACGAAGGACGCCGTGCAGTTGGAGAGTCTTATGGTGGCGGTGCGCACCCGATCCAGCCATGCCTGGGAGATATCCACGCCGTGGCGCTGTTTGACCAGGTCATGGGGGAAATCGTGAAAGGTCCACATCCCTTCATCGGCCAGGGCCGGGATGAGAAACAGCATGCCGAGACAGGCGACGAGTAGCTTGATTCTTATCATGACTGATCCTTCAGAAGCAGTAGCAATGTGCCTTCGGGCGCTTCTATCAGCGCGTTCTCCGTGGTGTCCAGTCCGCGGGGCAGCTCGTCCGCGAAGGCCAGGTCCAGCTCGCGCAGCCGTGCCAGGCGGCTCGGCATCCCGGGATCGCTGAAAACCAACACCGGTCGGTCCAGTGTGCGTGGCCGGTGAAAGGCGATGTTGAGGTGATCGCTGGTGAGAGGCAGGTGCACGTACGGCTCGTCGGTCTCGACGGTCGCGACGAAGCCGAGCGGCTCCCAGAATTCCTTGGCGGCCTCCGGCTTCGCGACCGGCAGACTGAGCTGGTCGAAGTAACCGCAGAGCGAGTCGCGCCGCTCGACCGGCGAGAAAGTACGCGCTTCCAACACCGAGACGGCTTGCCCGAAGGGATCGCGGAAGCCGATCTGGTTGAAGATCTCGGGGCCGGTGTTGCAAAGGGTGAGGGCGATCCCGCTCGCCTCGAGCTGTGGGACGAGGCTCGCGACTTCGTGATGCACGAAAGTGAGAGTCGGCGAGCTGAAACGCCGTTGGTGCAAGCCGAGGAACACCCGTCCGTCGGTCAGAACGCCGTAAGGATGGGACCAGGTGTCCGCCGTGGGAGCCTGGAAGAAGCCGAGCCGCTCGTAGAATTCCACGGAAGCCCGGATATCGGCCGTTTGCAGGCTGATCTCGTGAAACTGCCCGAGCACGGTGCGTGAGCGGGCGGCTGTTAGACCGATGTGCCGCGGGCCGCGCCGGCCGGTCGCCGGCCCAGCTCCACGTGGGTCCACCCTTGACAGTGCCGCGCGATCAACTCAGACAGGAACCTTGCGTGCTCCATCCGGGCGTTGAGCGCCGGAACGTACTGGTAGCGTTGCCCACCGGCGCGCAGGAAGATCTCCCGATTCTCGATATCGATTTCCTCGAGGGTTTCCAGGCAATCGACCGCGAAGCCCGGACACACCACGGTCACTTCGCGCACGCCGCGCGCCGGCATTTCAGCCAACACGCTGCTCGTGTAAGGCCGCAGCCAGCCGGCCGGTCCGAAGCGCGACTGGAAGCTGACGCTCCACTCGCTGTCACGTAGCATCAGCTCGTCCGCGAGCAGGCGGGCCGTCTTCTGACACTTGCAGAAGTACGGGTCACCTTGGTGGAAGGAGCGCTCCGGGATGCCGTGGAACGAGATGAGCAGGTGTTTGCTCCTGCCGTTGCTCTCCCAGTGTTGCACGACGCTCGCGCGCAGCGCATCGATGTAGCCCGGATCGTCGTGGTACTCGGCGACGAAGCGCAGCTCCGGCAACCAACGCCAACGGCGCAGCTCCGCGTTTACCTGGTCGTACACCGCTCCGGTGGTAGCGCCGCAGTACTGTGGAAACATCGGTAAAACCAGTATCCGCTGTGCCCCGGACTCCCGCAGCCGGCCGAGCGCTTCCGCCACGGACGGCTTGCTATACAACATGCCGAGCTCGACGGACAACGGGGCCAACATGTTTTGCGACAGCGTCGTTGTCAGCTCCGACCGCAGGCGTGTGGAAAGCTCCAGCAATGGCGAGCCGTAGGCGGTCCAGATCTTCCGGTATTTGCGCGCGGAGCGCCCGGGGCGGAACGGGAGGACGAGCCCGTACAAAATGGGGTACCACAGCGCTCGCGGCAGCTCCACGACGCGCGGGTCGCTGAGGAACTTCGCCAGATATTTCCTTACCTCGCCCGGCTCCGGCGCGGCCGGCGTGCCCGAGTTGACGAGCAGAATGCCAATACGCTCGGCGCCGTCGCGATGGAAATCGGGAGAGCTGATGTACCGCATGGGTCAAAGATACCGTACTGTGCTCAAGAAAGCCCTACGCAAAGGTACTTGAGCTCCGTAAAGTCTTGAATGCCATACTTGGAGCCTTCCCGGCCGATTCCGGATTCCTTGATGCCCCCGAACGGCGCGACTTCGGTGGAGATCAAGCCTGTATTGAGCCCCACGATGCCATATTCGAGCGCTTCACCGACGCGCCAGGAGCGCGCAAGATCCCGGGTGTAGAAATAGGCGGCCAAGCCGAACTCGGTGTCGTTCGCCATGCGGACGGCCTCCGCCTCGGTCTCGAAGCGGAAGAGCGGTGCGACCGGTCCGAACGTTTCCTCTCGGGCCACCAGCATGCTGGCGCTGACGTTGGTCAGCACCGTCGGCTGGAAGAATGTGCCTCCAAGGGCGTGGCGCTTGCCGCCGTAGGCGACCTGTGCGCCTTTCGAGACGGCATCGCCAATGTGCTCTTCCACTTTGGCCAGCGCTTTGGCGTCGATGAGCGGTCCCTGCTCCGTGACGCCCTTCAGGCCATCCCCGACACGCAGCTTGGCCACTGCGTCCACCAGCTTGCGGGTGAATGTCTCGTAGACTGAGCTTTGCACCAGGAGCCGGTTTGCGCACACACAGGTTTGGCCGGTATTGCGGTATTTGCTCGCAATTGCGCCTTGCACGGCTGCGTCCAGATCCGCGTCCTCGAACACAATGAAGGGGGCGTTGCCGCCCAGCTCCAGCGAGACCTTCTTCACGGTGTCGGCACACTGAGCCATCAGCTTCTTGCCGACCGCCGTGGAGCCAGTGAACGTGAGCTTGCGAACAATGGGGTTCGAAGTCATCTCGGTCCCGATTCCCCCCGCGCCGGCACCCGTGACTATGTTGAATACGCCGGGGGGCACGCCCGCGCGCGCGCTCAGTTCTGCCATGGCCAACGCGGAGTACGGAGTCTGGATCGCCGGCTTGCAGACGAATGTGCAGCCTGCCGCCAGCGCGGGCGCGGCCTTGCGGGTGATCATGGCCGCCGGAAAATTCCAAGGTGTGATCGCGGCGACCACGCCAACGGCTTGGCGCAAAACCAGGATCCGCTTGTCCGCCTGATGCCCGGGAATGGTGTCGCCGTAGACGCGCTTGCCTTCCTCGGCAAACCACTCGATGAAGGCGGCGGCGTAGGCGATCTCGCCCTTGGATTCCGCCAGGGGCTTGCCCTGCTCGGCGGTCATGAGCGTGGCGAGGTCCTCCTGGTTGGCCATCAACAGGTCGTACCAGCGGCGTAGGATGACTGCGCGCTCCTTCGCTGTCTTGGCTGCCCAGGCCGGGAAGGCCGCCTTGGCCGCCTCGATGGCACGGCGAGTCTCCGCGGCACCCATGTCGGGAACCGTCCCGATCTTCTCTTGAGTGGCGGGGTTGAGCACCGCATGCGAGGCACCATTGTTGGCGTTTTCCCAATTGCCGCCGATGTAACCCTGCATGCGCAGCAGGTTGCTGTCTGTCAGTTTCATGATGAGTAATCTCTAGGCCGATGGCTGCTCGCCCGCGACATGGCGGGCCAGGAACTCGAGGGTGCGCTGGCGGGCTAGCGCCGCCGCCTGCGGGTTGTAGGTCGGGCGCTCGTCACAGTTGAAACCGTGCTCCGCGCCTTCATACGTAAAGGTTGGCGAGTCCGGGTAGGCGGCCGCGATCTGCGCGACATCCGTGAGCGGAATGCTCTTGTCCAGACTGCCGTAGTGAAACATCACCGCCCGCTTGGCGCGCTTGGCCAGTTGATCTGCGACCTTCCCGTAGTACACGACCGCGCAGGCTACCGGCAGATCGCACGCGGCAAGGTAGGAGATCCGGCCACCCCAACAAAACCCAACCGTACCCACGCGCCCGGAGTTCTTGACGACCGCGAGGGCTGCCCCGACATCTTTGAGCGTGTTCCCGATGACGAGCTGTTGCATGTAACCGAACCCTTCCTGCCGATCCTCCGGCCCGTAGCCGAGCTCGATGCCGCGGCGGATGCGGTCGAAGAGTGAGGGCGCGATCGCCGTGTAGCCTTCTGCCGCGAACCCGTCGGTGACGGCGCGGATGTGGTGATTGACACCGAAGATTTCCTGCAGCACGACGATCGCGCCCCGGGGCCTGGCGACGGGCGCTGCAAGATAAGCCTGAAACTCGTGGCCATCACGGGCCATGATGGTGGTGAATTCGCCCATGGAAATGCTCGTTGACCAGGTGGGGAAGACTCAAGAGGATACCGTTCCGGCGCGCGTAAGGAAAATGCGGGCCGAATGCTTTTGGTGCAGCGATCAACCGCTCCAGATGGCTTCAGTGACTTGACCGTGGCATTCTTGGGATTGATCAGCCGGAGGGGGCTGGTTGGAGGAGCTCATGCTCGTTGGCTCAGCAGTAAGGCGGGTCGCCGTCGTCGGCGGTGTGCGTATTCCATTCGCCAGGTCGTACACGGCTTACGCTGGAGTCGGCAACCAGGACATGCTGACTGCTGCGTTTCGCGGCGTCGTGGAGCGATTCAAGCTTCAGGGTGAGCGCCTCGGCGACGTCGCCGCCGGAGCGGTGATCAAGCACACGAAGGACTACAACCTGGCACGCGAGTGTGTGTTGTCTTCCGGGCTCGACCCGCAGACACCGGCTGTCGATCTGCAGCGTGCCTGCGGCACGAGTCTGGAAGCGGCGATTCTCATTGGCAACAAGATTGCCCTTGGCCAGATCGACGTGGGCCTGGCCGGCGGCACCGACTCGATCAGCGATGCGCCCATCTCGTATCCCCGCTCCTACCAACAATTGCTGCTCGCGAGCGCCCGGGGGCGCACCCTGGGGCAGCGCCTGGCACCCTGGTTGAAATTGCGTCCGCGGCATTTCAAGCCCGTGTTGCCGGCGGTAGTCGAGCCGCGCACCGGGCTGTCCATGGGACAAAGCACCGAGCTGATGGCTAAGACGTGGGAGATCTCGCGGCAGGACCAGGACCAACTGGCTTACGAGAGCCACATGAAGGCGGCCGCTGCCTGGCGCGAGGGTTTCTACAACGATCTGGTCGTCGAGTACCTCGGCCTGAAAGTCGACAACAACGTGCGAGCGGATACCTCGCCCGAGAAGCTGGCCAAGTTGCGGCCGAGCTTCGCTGCGGACGGGACTATCACCGCGGGCAACAGCACTCCGCTCACCGACGGCGCGAGCGCGGTGTTGTTGGCGTCGGAAGAGTGGGCCGCAAAGCACAATCTCCCGGTGTTGGCTCATCTTCGCTATGGCAAGGCCTGGGCGGTCGACTATGCTACGGGCAAGGAGGGGTTGCTCATGGCCCCCGCTTATTCGGTCCCGGCGATGTTGAAAGACGCGGGACTGGCCCTGCAGGATTTCGATTACTACGAGATCCACGAAGCGTTCGCGGCACAGGTGCTCTGCACGCTGAAGGCGTGGGAATCGCCGGAGTGGTGCCGCACTGCATTGGGATTATCGGCGCCCTTGGGTGCCATCGATCGTTCCAGGATGAACGTGAAGGGCGGCAGCATCGCGGTGGGACATCCCTTCGCGGCGACTGGCACGCGTATTGTCAGCACGCTCGCGAAGATTCTTGCGGGCGATCCGAAGGCGAAGCGCGGGCTCATTTCCGCGTGCACCGCCGGTGGTATGGGAGTGACCGCCATCATGGAACGCTGACGCTCCGGCCGCATCATGAGGTAGCACTCGAGGATGGAAGGGGACATTCCCGAGGAAACCGCGATGCGACGCTCCGATCTGGGCGCCGTACTGAGCGAGTTGCCGCTCTTCCAAGGTCTCGATTACGCTTTCCTGCGCGAAATCGCTCTCGCGGCGCAGTGGCTGTCCCTGCCTGGAGGTGCCACGCTGTTCTCGGCTGGCGATCCAGCCGACGCGCTGTATGTCGTGTTGAGTGGCTGTCTGGGCGTGTTCGCCCCCGCCGAGCGCCGCAATCGCGGCTTCGTGGGGCGTGTCGCTGCCGGCGACACGGTGGGCGAGATGGGCCTGATTTCGGGACGGCCGCGGAATGCGCATGTCCTCGCGCTACGCGACACCGAGCTCGCGCGTGTGCCCGCCGAGGAGTTCGATCGGCTCTTCCGCAAACACCCCGAAGCGATTCTGCGCATTGCACGTCTCACGGTCGACCGGCTGGAGACTTCTCAATCCAACGGACGGCTGCGCTCCTTCGGTGCCCGCACATTCGCGGTCCTGCCGCAAAGCCTCGAGGTCGACGCCGGTGGGTTTGCTACGGAGCTCGTCAAGGCGCTGGCGGTGTTCGGCCGGACGGAGCTGGTTTGGAACGTGCGTGCTGGCTCGCACACGAGCAACTGGTTCCACCGGATCGAGGCGGCCAATGAATATGTGGTGTATGTCGGCGAGGTGAATCCGGGCCGTTGGAGCAATCTCTGCGTGCGTCAGGCGGACGCGCTGCTGTTGCTTGCTCGCGCGGACAGCACGGCGGGTGCCTGGGCCGCCATGACAAAGACGCAGGAACCCACCATGGCGCGGCAACGTGCCGAGCTCGTCCTCTTGCATGATGGCGAGTTGGTGCGCAATGGCGCGGCGCGCTGGCTGCAAGAGTTGGGCGGGGTCGCGCATCACCACGTCACCTCCAAGGCGGACATTCCACGCGTCGCGCGGATGTTGACGGGCCATGGTGTTGGTCTGGTGCTCTCCGGCGGGGGTGCCCGTGGCTTCGCCCATATCGGAATCGTGAAGGCGCTGCGCGAAGCGGGTATTCCGATCAACCTCGTCGGCGGCACCAGCATGGGCGCGATCCTCGGGGCCGGCGTCGCGCAGCGCTGGAGTGTCGAGGAATTGACCGAGCGATTCCGGCAGTCCTTTGTCGATGCGAAGCCGCTGCGCGACTACACGCTGCCGTTCGTCTCGCTCGTGTCGGGGCACAAGGTTACGCGTCTTCTGCAGCATGCCTTCGGCGATGTGACCATCGAGGATCTGCCGCTCGAGTTCTTCTGTGTATCTACCAACCTGACCACGGGTCACTCTGAGGTGCATCGGCGCGGCGAGTTGTGGCTTTGGCTACGCGCCTCCATCGCCATTCCCGGCGTCTTGCCCCCCGTGGTCCATAAAGGAGAGATCCTCGTCGACGGCGGCACCATGAACAATCTCCCTGTCGATGCCATGCGCGAGCTCGGGCGCGGTCCTGTCATCGGCAGCGACGTCGGTGCCGACCGGGCTTTTACAACGGACCTCGACGAAGTCGATGTCCCGCTACCCTGGCAGCTCATGCGCTGGCTGCGCGAGAAACGTCATCGGCCCAACATCTTCCAGATCCTCTGGCGCGCCGGCATGGTCAACAGCAACGCCATGACCGCCGCCCACCGCGAAAAAACCGACCTGCTGCTGCAGCCGCCCCTGGCGCAGATCGACATGTTGAATTGGAGGGGGTTCGACCGCGCCATCGCCGCCGGCTACGAATACGCCGTGCGGCGGCTGGAGCAGCTGCCGCGCGACTCGCCGCTCGTGAAGTCCTCAATTTCCTCCGATTAGCTCGCCTTTTCTTCTCATTGCAGCGGCCGCTCGGCCGGTCGTTACAAGTTGAGGTACCTGATCCGAGGCTCGGAACCCCGACGAGCCACGTCAAGTCGATCTTCCGAAACCAGATCTCTCTCCGTCTACTACCCCATCGGGGTGCGTCGGTCGCTGAGAGATCAGAAAGGGGTTTGGCGAGGTGCGCACCTGAGCGTGTCGCCCGTTTGCTGGCCGATAGCGCGAATGCGCAAGCGTCACGCACCAACAGACTGGTGGGCGGAAGCGAGCGCTGCCGCCGAGCTGGTTCAGGTCCCAGGGTAGCGGCTGAGCGCGGCGTCTTTGTCGTTGCCACAAACCAGGCGTGGAATCGACTCGGCCTTCGGAAGATGGCTTCGAGTGTTCACAGCGAAACGCTACAATCTTATGCAAGCTCTGACATCTAACCGTGGTGGGCACCGTTCCGGGATTGTCCGCAGCATGTCGCTGCGGTCTCGTTGAAGCACCAAGTCGGCGAGTATCTGTTTTGCGGCGTTGTCGGTGATCCGTGGCAGGGGCCACGGCCTCATTGAAGCCCGCCTTGGTTCGCGGTATGAACCTCATACTGTGCGTGGTCCGTGATAGAACGCCGCGGCCTCACGGAACCGTACTGCGGTACACGTCCTGCGACATGATGATCCGCGGCAGAGCCGGAAGCGACATGACCAAGGACCAGAAAGTGGTCTGTGGCCCAACGCCGCTGACTCATTGAAGCGTCGTCGAGGAGCTCGCGAACGTCACCAGTCCGGCCGCGATCGTGGCAGAACGCCGGGCCTCATTGAAGCTGCCCCGGCACACCAACACGATGCGCTAACAGATAGGTAATCTGTGGCAGAACGCCGCGGCCTCATTGAAGCGATGCGGAGTGGCACTGCATGCCGGCTTCCTACGTTGTGATCCGTGGTAGAACGTCGCGGCCGCATTGAAGTATCCCAAACGCAAGGCCAGGTAGAGTTTCGTTTGCGATGATCTGCGGCAGAACGCTGCAGCCTCATTGAAGCACGTAGACCGTCACTGTGGCGCTGGCTCCGTAGCTCTGTGATCCGTGGCAGAACGCCGCGGCCTCATTTTGAGTTTGCCGGAACCGCCCATCCCGCTCGGATTCTGCCCGTTGCAGGAGTACTCGGCTCGCATTCAAAGCGAGCGGCGTAACGGGGATTTCTGGGGCGTATGGTGGTGATCGGTGGCAGCAGGCTGTGCAGGCTTATTGAAGCGAACCGAAGATGCCATCAAACATGACACGGAGACCGTGACCCGCGGCAGACAGCGTTGATGGGGTTGGCAGGATCGCGGCACGGTTTCCGCTCTGCCTTTTGCGCTACCAGCCACCCATAAAAAAACGCCGCGAGCGGGGGAAGTCGCATCGCGGCGTTCAGGGAGCGAACACCGGGGAAGTTGTTCGCAATTCGTTGCGGCCCGCGAGGCGTTGCGCGCCTCCGCCGCTACTGCTTAGCTAGAAGCAAAGGCTGTGCCAGCACATCACGTCCTTACGAAACAATGGCTTACGCGCGAAACGAGACGTTCTACCCGGTGACGTTAATTGTCAGGTTTGGACGAAGAGCCGCTGTCAGGTCAGTTGTTGTGTCAGTGCGGCAGGACCGGCACACAGGGCTGGGACTCTTGCCGCAAGCTAGCGCACAGTGTGCGGGCGCGTGCCTCGTCCGGAACCTGGGCCTGCAGCCTGAACAACGTTCCGGTCGCGGTGTTGGCGGCGACCACATGCGGGGAGAGTCCCTGTAGTTGGGTGGAGAATTTCCCCCGCAGTTGTTCCCACGCAGCGTTTGCAGCGGTTTCGCTCGTGAATGCGCCCAGCTGAACGCTATAACCCGCCACAGGGGGCGCCGTACTCGACCCTGTTGTAGTGGCAGCCACGGGTACGGCGATAGGTGTTGAGACTGGCGCGGCGGTCGACTCTGCGGGCGCCGCCAGTCCATTCAGTGAAAAATTCTGGATACGGATCCGCGCTTCCTGCGCCCATTTCCCGTTCGGATGGTGCGTGAGAAACTGGCGATAGGCATCCGCCGTGTCAGCACTACCGGCCTGTTGCCACTCGCGCTCTTCCGTGAGCTGCCCCACCCTGGTACGCGCCGCCGTCACGAGCTCACTATCGGGGTGGCGCTGCACGAACTCGCCATAGCTTTCCACCGAATCCGTGGCTTCCGCGGTCCGCCAGTCCTGCTGCTCACGGCTGCACGCGCCAATAGACAGACAAGCAGCCAGGCAGACCGCCAGCGCAACGACTTTTACTGCACGGAATGTGAGCATCATCGACATCCTCGACCGGGGGCCCCCTCTATTCTACGGGCAGACTCCCTGAGGAATTGTCGAGATGAGCGATACCCCGACCCCGAAGCGCCGCTTCGTCGACCAGCTAGGCATCTCGCCCACCTTCGTGGCGGAAGGATGCCGGTTGACCGGAGATGTCGAGACGGGTGGACCCTTGGTGGTCCTTGGCGCCATCCGCGGCGACGGCAAGGTGGGCGGCGCTCTGAGCATGTCGGCAAAATCAGAGTGGGAAGGCGAGATCCACGCGCAGGCAGCCACCATTGCCGGACGCATTTCGGGAAAACTGGTCATCGAAGAGAAGCTCGAGGTCGGCGCGACCGCGGTCATTCGTGCAGATATCGTGGCAAGGAGCATCGCAATCGCCAAAGGCGCGGTGATCGACGGGGAGGTCACGATAACCAGTGGACAACCGATTGTCCGCTTCGAGGAAAAACGCAAAGTGGGCTGATTTCGCGTCGCGCATCCCGGCGGCGCCCGGGCGGGGCATGAAAGCTTTTCGACTCCTACACATGGTGGCGCGCCGCGGGAACGCACGGGACTTTCCCGAAAACACCCTGGCAGCGCTGCGCTCCGCCATCGCTCTTGGCGCGCGCTTCATTGAGATCAACGTGCACGTCTCATGCGATGGCGTCCCCGTGGTGGCTTACGATCGACAGTTTGCAACCATTGCCAACTTCGAGGAGTTGACCGGTGCGCAGCTGGCCTTGCTGGAGGCAGGGCAGCCCGAGCGCTTCGGCAATCGCTTCACCCACACTCGGATGTCCACTTTGAGCACGGTGCTCGGTCTGCTCGAAGGACGGCCGGAAATCACCGCTTTCATCGTGCTCGGCCAGGTAAGTGTGCGGCGATTCGGCCGAGAGCACGTCGTCTCACAGGTGAGCCGCACTCTCAAGCCAGTCCGGTCTCGCTGCGTGCTCGGCTCACCAGACCTTGCAACCCTCCACACCGCACGCAACATGACCGGCTACCCGATCGCCTGGATGCTGCCCGCCTATGACGATCACACGCGCCTGAAGTACGAAGCGATACACCCCGATTACCTCTTCTGTAATCGGGATTACCTCACCAAGAGCAACACACTGTGGCGCGGGCCGTGGCGTTGGGTTGTGTACGAAGTCGACGCACTGGAGGACGTCCTCGACCTCGCAGCTCGCGGCGCGCACTTTGTCGTAACAAAGGATGTGCGCACGTTGAGTGAGGCAATGCGCGCGCATGCCGCGGCGACCGCGGCGGCACGCGAAAATACCATCGCTGGCGGAATCACGCGCTGGTAAGCGCCGAGTCGACCACGTCCGGCTCTCTCTGCGGATCGAGCTCGGCCACGATCTGGCGCTCCACCCAACTCGGGCCCACGACGCGCTCGAGAAATCCGCAGTGGCCTCCGAACCGGGTCAGCGTGACTCGTAGACTGGACGGACGCGCCAGACCCTCGAGGCTCAGCGGCGGAATGATCGGGTCATCCAACGCGGTAATGATGTTCGCCGGAACTTCGAGCCGTGCGAGGCGGTTGCCGGTGATTGAATAGCCGTTCAAGTAGTCTTCGAGTGTCGGGAAGTCCGTGAAGTGGCGAATCAATTCGGCGGTCATCCGGCGCAGTGAGGCCATCCGGCCAATCTCCCGGAAGTCATAGTCTCCCGGCCAGACCGCTTGCTTCTTCACTAGCGAGCGCATCCACTTGCGCACGAAATACCACTGGTAGGCCGGCATTCCCTGCTCAAGCGCCACCAGAGTGGCCTCCGGGTCGAGCACTGGCGAGACGGCAATGACCTTCCCGATATTGAGGTTGGCAACACCAGCTTGGGCGGCGACGCGCAACATGAAGTTTCCACCCAGGGAGAATCCGACCAGGTTGAGCGGCTCGCCGCGGAACATGCGTTGTATGTTGCGCACCGCCCCGACCACCTCCGGCAAGCGGCAGGAGTGGAACAGCTCGCGATTGAGGTGATGGGTATCGCCGTGATCGCGAAGGTTGAGTCGCACGACTTCGAAGCCACGGTCGAAGAGCTGCTGGGCCAGCGACAAGACATAGAGCGATTGGGAGCTACCCTCCCAGCCATGCACCAAAACGGCCGGTCGGCCTGTGCTCGAGGCCGGACTCGAGTGGAAGCATTGGAGGCGCACACCATCACCGCAGTCGAGCAGGATGGATTTCTCAGCGGCGACCACGGGAGCGGCACGCCGCACGATGGGACCACGACGCGCATTCGTGCTCGCCAGCATCGATTGCAGGTGTCGGTTCTGTAGCCACCGGGGCGGCCTGAACTCTGCAGCTAGTCTCACGGCCGCAGCGAATCAGGTAGATCAGCGCACACGAATCTCCACGCGATTATTGGCGATGGCGGCGCGGTTCCATTCGCCGGCGGTGAGATCGTTCGAAAGTGGCGGATACGGGACGACGACTGCCGCTGGGTCACCAACGGAAGGCTGCACCTGCAGCGCACCGTGCGTCGAGTGACGAATGTCACCGGCGATGTTCGCGAGGGGGAGCGGAATGTGCTGGGCAGGAGAAAGGGCATCGTCTGCGGGATTACCGACCACGTCGCATTTTGCGAAAAGCGTCTCGTCCGGCGCAAGCGAATAGCCATCAACGGTGTTGCCTACGAGGCAAAAACGCCCCGGGAACGTCTTAATGTCCACTATCCCACTGACGTTTTCCCGGGCTAGGCGGTAAACGAGCTGCCGAACGTTGTCCAGGCGCGCTCCTCCCAGGGCCTCGGCGCCATACGGATAGCTCATGACCAAAGGCTTGGCTTCCGTTGGCGTTACGGGCCCTCGCCCCCCGGCAGCGGTCAAGCTGGGGACCGACGGTCCTCCTGCTGCGCCGTGGGGACCGCCTGGCCGCGCCGGCGCCGTGGCCTGCCCTGAGGCGGAGCCGGAGGTCAAGGCAGCCAGGTCGGCCTGTTGTTCGGCTACGGCCCTGCGCATCTGGGCGAGCTCGGCGGTTACCCTGTCCAGGGCACCCACGTTCCGCCACCAGAGCGTGGTGCTCAGCAAGGCAATCGCCAGAGCTACGCTGGCCACCACCCAGCCCCAGGGTATGGGCGGGCGCGCTGTCGGCGCTCCCGGCGAAGGCGGTGGCAGCGACTCGAGCAGCAAGGCGCGAACTTCGGCGGTGATGCGGTCCGTCTGCGTATCGATATTGGCCACGAGGGCGCGGCGGAGCTCAGCGAAGTGCTCCCGCAGCGCGGAGTTCGTGAGTGTCAGTGGCGCGCTGGCATCCGCAGCGGCCGCTATCGTCGCCAGCTCTGGCGTGACCTCCACAGCGTTCGCAACTGCGGCCGGTGCGTTGACTGGCGCGAAGCTCGTCTGCTCGGGGCGGCGGCGATCGGCCACCAGGTGCAGCTGGTAAAGCACCTTCGAGACGTCTGCCTGCTTGATCTGCTTGGGCAATACGCCAACCGCGCCCAATGCGCGGGCTTGCCCCAGATAGAGCTCCCCTTCCTGGGACGTGTACATCATGATCGGGATGGTGGCCGTGCGCGGATTGTTCTTGATGGCCTGCACGGCCTGGAAGCCGTCCATGCCCGGCATCATGTGATCCATGAAGATCACGTCGGGCCGGTTGTTCGTCAGGTACTCGATCGCAGCTTCCGCGTTTTCCGCGTTGTCCACGTCGAGGTCGTACTTTTCCAGAATTCGGGCAAGAAACAGGCGTGCGGACTTCGAGTCGTCGACGATCAACGCCCGCTTGGCCCCCATGACCGCTCCCATCCCAACTCTCGAATAAGACAAGTTGGGGGGAGTCTAACGCAGAAACGTGCCGCAGCCCGCGATGTCGCAAGGCCGCGACGAAGATAGGCTCAAGCCGCTACGCGGGAATCGCGGGGAGCGGTTCGGAGGGTGCCGTAGAGATCCGCGAGGCGCCGCGCCATCGAAGCGGACGACCAGGTCTTTGCGTAGACCCGCCCGCGCTCACCCAGCTCCCTCTGCAGGTTTCGGTCCTGGAGCACACGCACCACGGCCGCGGCAAACTCGTCATGCTTCTCCGGCACGATTACCGCGCCGCAGTCCGGTTTGAGAATCGAGCGGGTGCCGAGCTCGGCGGTGGAGACGACCGGCGTGCCCTGAGCCATCGCCTCGAGGAGCACCAGACCCTGGGTCTCCGTGCGCGAGGCAAAAGCAAACACGTTCGCGGCGGCATAACAATCGAGCAGTGCGGTGTTGCGATCGAGATAGCCGGCGAAAAAAACATCCGCGGCCACCCCCAACCCGGTGACGAGTTGGCGCAGGGACTCGCGCGCGGGGCCCTCGCCGGCGATGACCAGCATGGTTCCCGGAACCGCCTGGCGCACCTGGAGGAAGACCTGCACCAGGAACTCGATGTTCTTCTCGTGCGCCACGCGCCCGATGTAGGTCATCAATGGACGGTCCAGCGGCAAACCCGACTGCCTCCGGAAGCGCTCACCCTGGCCGGGAAGAAAGCTGTTGGCCGGCAATCCCGTGGGCAGCACGTGGATGGGAGTTGCGACGCCGTACTCGAGGAGCACGTCCCGCATGGGGTCCGATGGCGCAATCAACGCCTGAACGTCGTCGCACTGGGAGCGAGTGAAGGCGCGCGCCAGGTATCGCCCGAGCCATTTCGGCATGGCTGGCACGTAGTGATGGGCGTATTCCTCGAAGAACGTATGGTAGGTAGCCACACAGGGCAGCTTGGCGCGTTTCGCAAAGCCAGCTCCCGCGTAGTGCGCGATGAAGGGAGTATGGATATGGACCAGATCGAACTCGTTCCGGGGCAAGCTGTCGAGAGTCCGCTGGAGAGCGCCCCAGTGCATGCGGCGATCCTCCGGATCTCGAGGAACTCCACCTGAGGCGACGCGCACCAAGCCGGCCTCATCCGCGCCTCCGCTGGAATAGCGGGGCGCAACCAGGACCGTCTCCACCCCGCAGGCGGTCAGGTCTTCGCGGAAAGTCCTGATCGAGGTCGAAACGCCGTTGACCCTGGGGAAATAAACGTCCGAAATGAAAAGAACGCGCAGACGCATTAGACAGCGCCGCTCAGACGAGCGCGCAACCGAGTGTCGCCAAGGAAGCCCCGATGGCCGCGCCGGCCAATACATCCGTGGGATAGTGGAGGCCCAGCACCACGCGTGAGCCGGCAATCAAGGCGGCAAGCGGCACCAACACCCAACCGAGCTCCGGGAAATGCACGGTCGCCTGCCACGCGAACGACACGGCATGCAGAGTGTGGCCGGAGGGGAAGCTATAACGGTCCAGGGGGGCCATTGCCAGGTCGATGCTGGAGTGGGTGATGAACGGCCGCTCCCGGACGAACACCCGCTTCAGAAGCTTATAGAGCGCTACACCGAGAATGCCTGTGAGAGCCATGATGATCGCGGGTTTGACAGCTGCCAACCCGTACAGGATCGGCAAGAGCGCCAACACGACGTACCAGATGACCCCATCGCCCAACCGGCTGGCGATCTGGAACAAGCGTCGTGGGAAGGGGAACGACGCTCCGCGGTTCAGCTTCCTGCAGAGACCGTATTCCGCGGCATCAACCCGCGCCATGAACGTGTTGAACCCACTTGCTTTCATGAGCGTAGCCTGGTCCCCGGCTACGTCAACCGGGTGACGAAATTGTGAAAGTTTTTTTGCGACAGGGGTTTGGGAACTGTTTTAGGTGTCACACCTCACAAATCGAGTTGAACCAGGTGCTCCAGCTTGGATTATGGGCGTCCCCACAGGGTCCGTCCGATGAGCGGCCCACCTGCAATGCGCGAAGCCGGCGGGGGTTCCGCAACTTCTAGCCGGCCCGGGCGAGCTCGACAAGAGCTGCCGTAAACCGCTCCGCGGCTCCGGGCGCATAGGCGAAAAAAAGTGAGGGCTCAGTCAGCTCGAGCTCGAGCAAAACAGGATGTCCGGCTGCGTCCCGGATGAGATCCACGCGGGCATACAGGGGCAACGGGAATGGCAGTGCGCGCAACGCTCGTTGCGCGACATGCAGCTCGTCAGAATCGGGTGTGCGCGCCGCGATCTTCTCGGGAACGAACAAGCCGACCGCCGGTGAGGCCTTCGCGCCCGGCAGCAGCAACGCTCCCTTGCGTATGGCATGGCTGAAGCGCCCACGAAAATAGATGAGCGCGGTTTCGCCATCCCGGTCGACACTGTCCAGATAGGGCTGCAACAAAACTCCGCGCCCGACATGCAACAGCCGTTGGGCCTGCGCCAACGCAGGTCCGAGCTCATTGCGCCGGTGCCGTTGGGTATCGCGGGAGCCTGCCCCGACCGAGGGCTTCACAACGTACTCGACACAGTCGTGCCGGCCCAGGAAGGCGCTCAGTGCCCGCTCCGGATCCTCGCCGGGATCGATGAAGCTGCTCGGAACGACGGGCGCTCCGGCCCTCGCGAGCTCGGCGAGATAGTGCTTGTCGGTGTTCCAACGCACGACAGAGGGGGAGTTGAGTACGGTGGTCCTCCTCGCGGCCGACTCCACCCAGGTGAGGAAATCCGGCAATCGATCGATGTAGTCCCAGGTCGAGCGCAGCAAGGCGAAATCGAAAGATGCCCAGTCGACATCCGGATCGTCCCACTCGACTACCCGCGCTTTGTTGCCGGCGGCATGCATGGCCGCCTCGAGAGGCGGTAAATCCTCATCGAGCTCGCGCGCTGCCCCGGCCGTTACGAGCGCGACGCGCAATGTCATTCGCGGATGCCGCTCCCGCGCTCCATCAGCATCACCGCCGTCGCGAACAACACCACGGCCGCCGCGATCATCAGGGAGAAGGCCACCCGGATGTCGACATCCGACACGCCGAGAAAGCCGAAGCGGAACGCGTTCACCATGTGCAGGATGGGATTGGCGAAGGACACTGTGCGGGCCCAAGCAGGCAGGAGCGTCACCGAGTAGAAAACGCCACCGAAGTAGGTGAGCGGGGTGAGAATGAACGTGGGAATCCAGTTCACCTGATCGAAATTTTTCGCATACAGGGCGTTGAGGAACCCGCCCAGCGCAAACGTAATGGAGGTCAGCAGCACGGCGGCGAGCACGACAAAGACGTGCTGCACGTGGAGGTGAGTGAACAACAGCGAGACGATGGTCACGCCCGAGCCCACCAATATCCCGCGCACGACGCCGCCGGCCACGTAGCCGGATACGATCACCCAGCTCGGCAGCGGAGAAACCAACATCTCCTCCAGGTGCTTGCCGAATTTCGCTCCGAAGAAGGAGGACACCACGTTCGCATATGAATTCGTGATCACCGCCATCATGATCAGGCCAGGAGCAATGTACTGCATGTAATCGAAGCCGCCCATGGCTCCGACCCGCCTGCCGATGAGGCTGCCGAAAATCACGAAATAAAGCGTCGCGGTGACCGCTGAGGGGACGATGGTTTGGCCCCAGATACGGATGATGCGCCCGTACTCGCGAATGACGATGGTCTTGAAGCCAACCCAACGGATGACGCCGACGTTGATCGGCGGAGCTGCGGTATCTTGTGCAACCGTGCTCATCGGGCGCTCCCTCGAGCGGCCTGGAGAGCTGCACCATTCGCGCCGCCCTTCTCGATGAGCCGCATGAAGATCTCCTCGAGACGGTTCACCTTGTTGCGCATGCTCAACACCTCGATCCCGAGCTGGGACAGCCGCGAGAACACATCGTTGAGATTCTGCTCCTTGGCCGTCTCGACCTCGAGTGTGTGATCATCGACCAGGGTCAGGCTGTAGCCCTCGAGCTTGGGCGCGGCGTCCAGGGAGCTGCGCAAGTTGAGCACGAACGTCTCGGTGTTGAGTCGCCGCAAGAGGCTGCTCATCCGGTCGCGCTCGGCAATGAGTCCGCCGTTGATGATGGCGATGTTCCGGCACAGAGTCTCGGCTTCCTCCAGATAATGCGTCGTCAGGATGATCGTAGTGCCCTGCGCGTTGATCTCGCGCAGGAAGTCCCACATGGAGCGACGGATCTCGATGTCCACGCCGGCGGTAGGCTCGTCGAGAATGAGCAGCCGTGGCTCGTGCACGAGCGCGCGGGCAATCATCAGCCGACGCTTCATGCCTCCGGAAAGCCCACGCGACATCTTGTCGCGGCGATCCCAGAGCTGCAGCTGCTTCAGGTATTTCTCGGCGCGCTCACGTGCCAGGGCCCGCGGAATGCCGTAGAAGCCCGCCTGGTTGATGACAATCGTGTAGGGGGTCTCGAACTGATTGAAGTTGAGCTCTTGCGGGACCACACCGATGCAAGCCTTGGCTGCCTCCAGCTCCCGCTCGATGTCGTGACCGAAGACGCTCACCTGGCCCCCACTTTTGTTGACCAGCGAGGTGACGATGCCGATGAGCGTGGTCTTGCCGGCGCCGTTGGGCCCGAGCAGCGCGAAGAAATCGCCCTGCTCGACATCGAGATCGATGCCCTTGAGGGCATGGACACCGTTTTTGTAGGTCTTGGTGAGTCCGCGAGCTGACAGTGCGTTCATAGTCGGCAGGATTGGCCCTCGCGGCGCGACGGCGCAAGTCACCACCTGCGCGGCGCGCGCAAAAAGTTCAGTTCAGCGTATTTGAGCGCGCCGCTGCGCTTTGGACAATGCCTCAGCGGGGGTATTGACGCGCGCGGCGGCGATCGTTTTGGACTTCGGTCAGGCCGCTTGCAGGGGAGATGATCCGTGCCGGGTCAGGACAGGGCAGCCTCGGCCTTCGGATTGCTCTGCGCCGCCTTCACGCGCGTGCGCCACACTTCAAAGGGATCCCAACCGGCGGAACGTTGTGCGGGGGTGGCCACGAACTCCTCATTAGCCGCGGCCGACAGTGGCTGTGGAGGGGCCAGCAGGCCTTCCACGTCCAGTGACGTTTTCATTTTGCAACCCTTCATCTTCAATATTGTTGTGTGATCGGCCGACTTTCCTCGTCGGTGTGGGGCGCATTCTAGTCGCGGTCATGTTAAAGGGAAGTGACCCTTGCGTTGTATTTATGTCACCTGTGAGCTAGTTCGCAAAATAGCGGGCTAGATACTCTTCGAAGGAACCCCGGTCGCTCGCCTCGATTTGCCGTTGTTTGGCGTGTGACTCGTCCGCCTCGTGGGCAAACTCAGCCAGACGCTCCTCGTTCGGCGCATACAGATCGAGGAAATATGCCTTATGGGTGGCGGACATACGCAGGGCGAGGTCAAAGAAGGATTCGCTCGTGGTCGTCAGCTCCTCCATCAGGCGGGCTGACGGCGTAAGGGCTACATCCGCCACCTTCGCGGCCTGGGTGGCCAGAGCCTGCGAGTACGGCCGAGCCGCATCGCCGCGATCGAGGATTTCGCAAATACCGGTCATGGAGTCGAGCAGCTCCCGGGCCCACTCCCGCATGGGAACGCTGGATCCTTCGCGCCAAAGCTCCAGGCCCGGCTCACGCCCGCGCCTGGCGACCGTCACGTGGTTGCTGTCGAGCGCAGCCTGCTCCGCTTCGCTGATGGGCGCGCTCTCCTTCAGGAGGCACAAGGCGAGGAAGGCTTCCAGAAAGCGCAGCTTGTTCTGATTCACCCCAACAGGATCGAAGGCGCTGACATCGAGCGCGCGCACTTCAACATACTCCACGCCGGCGCGCCGCAGCGCCTTCGTCGGGCGCTCCGCCGAGCGTGCCACCCGTTTCGGCCGGATGAAGCTGTAGTACTCGTTCTCGATCTGCAGGATGTTGGCATTCAACTGCTGATATTCGCCATCCGGGGTCTGCACACCGAGAGCCTGGTACGGCGGATGCGGCGTGGTGATCGCATGCGTCAGGTCGCGCACGTAGTCCTCCAGACTGTTGACCGATACGGCCAACCCGGCCTGGTTGCGATTGCGATAGCCGACATCGCTCATACGCAGACTGGTCGCATAGGGCTCATACGCGGTATTGCTCGTGAGCTCCGGCAGGACGATATCGCGCCCCTTGAGAAACGACTTGCAAACCACCGGCGAGACGCCGAACAGATACAACACGATCCAGCCGTAGCGCCGGTAATTGCGCAGCAAATCGAAATAACGTGCCGAGACGAACTGCGCGCCGCTGTCATGTGATTGCAGGGCGTCGGCGTAGAACTCCCAGAACGGCAGCGGAAAGGAGTAGTTGAAATGGACTCCGGAGATGGCCTGCATCATGCGGCCGTAGCGCAGTCCCAATCCCTTGCGGTAGACGTGTTTCATCTGCCCGACATGCGAGTTGCCGAACTGCGCGATCGGAATATCTTCGTTGCGCGCGATCGAGCCGGGCATGCTCGTAGCCCACAGCAGCTCATCGTCCAGATGGCGATAGACGAACTGGTGCAGGTCCAGCAGATACTGCAGCAGTTCCCAGCTGGTCGTGAACGCGGGCGTTACGAGCTCGATGAGACTCTCGGAATAGTCCGTAGTGATGTGCTCGTTGGTGAGCGCGGACCCGAGTGGGTGGGGATGCCGGGTTTGCGCCAGCGCGCCATCCGGCATGACTCGCAGGGACTCCTTTTCCACGCCCTTGCGGCCGCCCTGTAAAATCTGCGGCTGGCCGCCATTGACCAGCGCGGCGAGTCGCCGCTCGAAAACGCGATCGATGCCGAATCTACTCATGTCACGCTATGGCCGTTCAAGGGGCCCCCCTCGTTGATTTTTTGTTCAGCTGACGGCCGCCCATGTTTAGGATACGAGCTCCTGCGGTGGAGCATCTTGCCGGCCCGCGGGCCAGGCGCGCAATTACCGAAAGAGAGAGACGCATGATCGGAATCATTGGTGGTACAGGGCTGTATCGCATGGACGCCCTGCATGTAACACAAACGCGCGAGGTCAGTACTCCGTTCGGTACAGCTTCTTCCCCCATAGTCCTGGGCGAGCTCGCGGGCCGCGAAGTCGCCTTTCTTGCCCGGCACGGACTGCACCACGACCTGCTGCCAGGCGAGATCAATTTCCGTGCCAACATCTGGGCGCTGAAGAGTGTCGGCGCCCGCACCGTCATCGGGGTCTCGGCGGTCGGAAGCCTGCGTGAGGAGATCCGTCCCGGCGATATCTCCCTGCCGGCACAATATGTCGATTTCACCAAGGGTATCCGGGCGGCGAGCTTCTTCGGCCGTGGCATCGTTGCGCATGTCTCCACCGCACAACCGATTTGCCGGAAGACCTCCGCTCTCGTCGCCCGCGTGGGCCGTTCCGCCGGTATAGCCGTGCACGAGAACAAAACCTACGCCTGCGTCGAAGGTCCTCGCCTGGGTACCCGCGCCGAGAGCTTCTTCCTGCGGGGCGCCGGCGCCGACCTGGTCGGCATGACGAATGTTCCCGAGGCCTTCCTCGCCGCCGAAGCCCAGCTCGGCTACTGTTCCATCGCCGTGGCCACCGACTACGACTGCTGGCTCGACGATCCCAGCCAACACGTCTCGGTCGAGCAGGTCATCTCCCTGTTCCAGCAGAAACTCGCCACCATCCAACAGCTCATCGCGGCTGCCGTCGCCGAGTACACGGAGGACGAATCGCGCCCCTGCCGGCAGGCCTTGCGCAACGCGCTCATCACGCCCCGCGAGCAGCTGACCGATGAGCAGCGGGCAATCGTGGATTTTCTATTGGTGTGAGCTCAAGTCAACACCGACACATCGATCTTCCCGCTGCGCCTATCCAGGTTGAGCCCGATCGCCCCTGAGTAGCGATACAGAGTGAGATCCACGCTGGCCGCGCCGATGGCGAGCCCGCGAATGGCGAGACGCTCGATGCTGGGCGGTAGCTGGGGATAGCGGAAAGTGATCTGCTGCCGGTGCGCGTCGATCGTCAGTCCGAGGCAGGCTTGCAACATCATGAACACGGCGCCCGCCGACCAGGCCTGGGGCGAGCAGGCGACCGGGTAACTCGTGGGCGCCTTGCCCTCGCGGCGGCGGAAGCCGCAAAACAACTCCGGCAAGCGGCTCGACTCGAAATAGGACGAGGCGTCGAGTTGGGCGCTGAAGATGCGCAGCGGCAAGTCCTTGCCTGGCGAGTCCGCGCATCCCATGGCCAGCAACGCGTTGTCATGCGGCCAGATGGAGCCATTGTGATAGGCCATCGGGTTGTAGCGCACCTCGCGGTCCGCCAGCGTGCGCACGCCCCAACCGGTGAAAAATGTCTCGTCGCCGAGAGACTTGACGACGGTTGCCACCCGTTCCGGTTTGGCAATTCCGGTGAAAAGGGCATGTCCCGCGTTGGATGTGCGGACCCGGCAGGCCTGTTTGTTCCCATCCAGAGCGAGCGCGTAGAGGCCCATCTCCTCGCACCAGAAGTGATCGTCAAAGCGCTCGCGCAATTCCCGCGCCTTCTCATTGAGATCTTCGGCAAGCTGTTCGTGCCCGAGCGCGCGCGCCAGCTGCGAGGCAACCCGGCGAGCCGCATACGCGTATCCTTGCACCTCGCACAGCGCTATGGACCCTTCCGCAAAGCTGCCGTCGGCATGGAAGACCGAGTCGTGTGAATCCTTCCAACCTTGCTGGATCAGTCCGTGCTGCGAGGCGCGTTGGTATTCGATGAAGCCGTCGCGGTCCCGGTCGCCGTAGTCGTCCATCCACTGGAGTGCGGCAGTCAGGTTGCGCCAGATACTGGCGATGAACTCGAGATCGCCGGTGCGATGCCAGTAGGCCGCGGCAAGCATCACGAACAGCGGTGTGGCGTCGACACTACCGTAGTAGCGTCCGAATGGAATCTCGCCCAACGCGGCCATTTCTCCGCGGCGCGCTTCATGGAGGATCTTGCCCGGCTCGGCGTCACGCTCGATATCGAGTTTGGTGGCCTGCGTCGCGGCGAGAAATGCCAGCACCCCCCGGGCCATATTCGGGGAGAGCCACAAACACTCCATGGCGGTGATGATCCCATCACGCCCGAAGGTGGTGTCGAACCAAGGCACCCCGGCTGACGGATAGACTCCTGTGGCCGTGTGTGTCAGCAACATGTTGATATCTGCGGTGGAGCGCTCGAGCCAGGAATTGAGCCGCTCGTGCGACGTGACGATGTCGCACTTGAAGCGCTCTCCCTCCCGGACGGAGCGTTCGGACAAGGCAACTGCGGCGTCGTAGGACATCGCATGCTCTTGCGCTGTGTCCGAGGTGCAGATGATGGTGATTTCGAAGACCTGCTCGCTATGACCATCCAGCTCGGCGCGCAGGCGCAGCTCGCTCCCCGAGAAGCTCTCCGGCGCCGGCTGACACTGCACGCGTGTGCGACGCAGGACGCCGTCAAGGCCTTGGTACTCGAGCTCGGCGAAATCTTTACCGAAACGCGGCTCCCGGAGTTTTCCCCGGCGCTGCCGCTGTTGCCCGCGAACCTCGAAAATGTCGGTGTAATCGGCGCCGAATTCCAGTGCGAGGCTGATGTTGAGGGTCTTCAACGTGAAGTTGCGCACGTGGATACGCTCGTGACAAACGCCGTGCCAGATGAGTTTGGAGCGGTAGATATGCAGGCTGCCGCGCGGCAGGATCTGGCCATGCCCCAGGTCGATATCCGGGTTCGTCAGGTCTACGCTGAGCATCAGATTATCGCGGCGCACGGCGGAAGAAAGCAGCAGCGGGCGTGCGCCCGCCAAGCGCAGCGCGAATCGCGACAGAAAACGAGTGCCCTCGTGATAGAGCCCTTCCTCGTGACGCGCGCCGGCCGCGATGTCGCCGAAATCGTTGAACAGCCCGAACGTATCGTCCTGCTTCAGGACGTGAGTGCGCTCCGCCACCGGCACTTCCTGCGCCAGGATGTAATGCTCGCCTTCCAGAACGGCTATGCTCTCAGCTGACAAGGTTCCTCTCCGCACGCCATGTATACATCGCAGTAGTCATTCGCCATGCGCGTGGCGCTGAACCTGCGCTCGAACGCCTCGCGGCAGCGGCGCCGGTCGAGCTGTTGGATGTTGGCCACCCGCTCGACCGCCTCGGCCACGCTCCCGGCTATGAAGCCTGTCACGCCCTCGTCCACGACTTCCGGCACTGCGCCGCACGGAAAGGCGATCACCGGTGTGCCGCAGGCCATGGCCTCGATCATCGCAAGTCCGAATGGCTCCGGCCAGTCGATAGGAAACAACAACGCGAGCGCGCCCCCCAGGAATGCGGTTTTCTCGCGCTCGTTGATCTCCCCGATGTACTCGATGAAGGGTGGCTGGATGAGCGGCTCGATTTGAGCAGTGAAATAGGCGCGATCCTCGGCATCTACCTTCGCCGCAATCTTCAGCGGAATGTCACATGCCTGCGCTATAGCAATGGCGCGGTCAATCCGTTTCTCCGGCGAGGCGCGCCCCAGGAAGGCCAGGTAGCGGCCCTCGGTGTAGGTCGGCGTATGAAGCTCGAGCGGTAAGCCGTGATAGACGGTGCCCGCCCAATTGACGGCGGGTAATGGACGGCGCTGGGCATCGGAAATAGAGGTCAGAGGTAGCTCGGCGAATTCCTCGAAGAGCCGGTCGAGACCCGGCAGATCGAGGCGGCCATGCAACGTCGTGACGACCGGGACAGGACTGCGGCGTGCTAGCGGAAGATGAATGCAGTCGGTGTGGCAGTGAATGATGTCAAACGAGTCCGCCCGCTTGAACACTTCCTCCAGCAACAAAGTATGCAGAGCAGTCCCGGCAGGTCGCTTGGGATCCAGGCGCAGTGCCCGGTCGCAGGCCGCGACCAGCTCTGCCGTCGTACAGGAGTCGGCACTGGCGAAGAGAGTCACCTGATGCCCCTGGTGCACCAGCTCCTCGGTCAGATAGGAGACGACCCGCTCCGTACCACCGTAAAGCTTCGGGGGCACACTTTCGTAAAGTGGCGCGACTTGGGCTATGCACAGAGACTTCGACGACCCCACCATGCCCTTGCACTGAGCAATCGCTGTACCCATTGTCTGGTCTTGGGCGGGCACCTCGTAGGTTCATGAGAGATATCTTTTCAAACGTTTTCAGGAGCTTAGGGTGGCTTGCAACGCCGCCAGGGGGGGCTGCGGCCGGGCTTTCCAGCGTGCCGGGGCGGGAGGCTGTACGGGCTACCACCCTGGCCAATGGGATGCGGGTGATCGTATGGCCGGTCCACGATATTCCGAACGTGGCGCTCTACAATTGGGTACGCGCCGGGAGCCGTAACGAGGCTCCGGGCATCACCGGGCTCGCACATTTCTTCGAGCACATGATGTTCAATGGCACTACGCGACGTCAGCCGGGCGAGTTCGACCGCCTCATGGAGGCACAGGGCGGCGCCAACAATGCCTTCACCAGCGACGATGTCACGGTGTACCAGGACTGGTTTCCGCGTGGCGCGCTCGATCTGGTATTCGACCTGGAGGCCGATCGAGTGGCGAACCTCGCCTTCGTGCCGGCTGTGATCGAGAGTGAGCGTGGCGTCGTCGCGTCCGAGCGCCGCTTGCGCGTGGAAGATAACAATCCCGGTTTTCTAGGCGAGCAGGTCCAGTCGACCGCCTTTGTCGCGCATCCGTACCAGTTCCCCACGATTGGTTGGCCGGCGGATATCCAGGCGTGGCGCATGGAGGATCTGCAGACTTTCTTTACAACCTACTACGCCCCCAACAACCTGACACTGGTGCTCGCAGGCGATCTGGTGCCGGAACAGGTGTTTGAGTTGGCGCGGCGCTATTTCGAGCCCATTCCCCGCCAGTTACCGCCGAGCCCGGTACGCGCGCGTGAGCCGGAACAGCTCGAGGAGCGCGTTGTCGTAGTGCGCCGCAAGGCGCAGACTCCTCTGCTGCAATACGCCTACAAGGCACCTGCCGCTGCTGATCCGCGCGCCCCGGCGGTCGATCTGTTGCTTTCCATCCTCGTCGACGGCGATGCCTCACGGCTGCATCGCTCATTGGTCGAAGACGAGCAGGTGGCCATCGAGGTCAGCGGGCACTGGCAGGAAGGTTTCGATCCTGGCCTGCTGTGGCTGTATCTGACACTACCCGAGGGCGCTGATCCGGCTGAGGCACGGCGGTGTATCGATGCGCAGCTCGCCGAAATCGTGCGCAATGGCGTAACGGCCGTGGAGTTGTCCCGCGCGAAAAATCTGGCGGCGACCGGATTCTGGAAGAAGCTCGCCACGATCGATGGCAAGGCGCAGCTGCTCGGCGAGTTCGAGATTTTTCATGGCGACTGGGCGAAGTTGTTTACGGCGCCCGCGCAGTTCGAGAAGGTCACGCGCGAGGATATTCATGCGGTCGCGCGTGACGTCCTCGATCCGAAGCGGCGCACCGTGGGTGTGCTGCTGCCGGAAGCGGAAGTTGCCGCATGATCGGGCGCTTCCTCCTGAAAATGGCCGCGGCGACCTCGAAAGTAACACCGCGAGGCCCCGGTCATGTGTCAGCAAAGGCTGGCGGTGGAGTGCGGGTTCCGGCGCATGAGCGCTTCGTGCTGGACAACGGCATAACGCTCATCATCGTGCCGCGCCGAGAGGTTCCCCTCGTTGCCTTCAATGCCGTGTTGCGCGGTGGGTCGCTCGGCGACGAGGCGGTCAAGCCGGGTGTGGCCTCATTGGTAGCCGGGCTGCTCGA